>Ga0307421_1000205_pt1 | contig 38436 bp, 38 predicted proteins | sample SalMarWE160270MG_FD_202163 | JGI IMG/M metagenome (GOLD analysis project Ga0307421, IMG submission 202163) | Salt marsh sediment microbial communities from the Plum Island Ecosystem LTER, Massachusetts, United States - WE1602-70 | ecosystem: Environmental > Aquatic > Marine > Intertidal zone >... | reverse complement strand
TGAGCTCGTATGCCGGTGGTATCAGTGACGGGGCTCGGGTGAGCCTCGGCCAGATTGTCGGCTACGTGGGGTCCACCGGCAACGCCGGGGTGCCTCATCTCCACATCGGCTATCAGCCGGGCGGCGGCCCGCTGACAAACCCGTATCAGCTCATGGTGAAGCTCTGCCGCTGACGGCGGAACCGGCCCTCCCGCCCAGCTCGTCGAGATTCGCCATCTCACTTTGGGTCATCTGGTGCATCAGCACAGCGAGACGTGCGGTGCAGGTCTCACCGGGTGCGGGTGGCACCATCTCGACCAGACGGTGGGCCATGGCGGCGAAGGCCCGGGCCGCCGGTGTCGCAGGCTCTGCAACAACGACGGGGGTTCCGCCATTGCTTGTGGAGGCGACGCCGGGATCGATGGGAATACTCCCGACAAGGCCGACGCCCAGCTCGCCGGCGAGGTCCGTCCCTCCACCGCTGCCGAAGATCTGATGACGCGTGCCGTCGGGTGTGGTGAATCCGTCCATGTTCTCGACCACACCGATGACGGGCAGATGGGAGCGGCGCGCCATTTCGGCGATTCGCGCCGCCACCCTCTGTGCGGCGAGCTGCGGAGTGGTGACGACGAGCATCTGGGCCTGGGGCAGCATGCGGGCCAGCGCCATTTGGATGTCTCCAGTGCCCGGAGGCAGGTCGATGACGAGGTAATCGAGGTTCTGGTCCCAGGCCACATCCGTGAGGAATTGGGACAGCGCCTTCGAAAGCATGAGGCCTCGCCACATGAGGGCTTTGCCTTCTTTGTCAACGAGGAGGCCGGTGGAAGCCACTTGGATGCCGTCGACCTTGGCAGGGATGATCTTGCGATCGTCGCCGGTTTCGAGCCGGCCGGTGGCTCCGATCATTCGAGGCACCGAGTGTCCCCACATGTCGGCATCGAGGAGCCCGACGCGGAAACCGGCCATTTTGAGAGCGGCGGCCAGATTGACGCTGATCGACGACTTGCCGACGCTGGCCTTGCCGCTGCCGACGCCGATGACTCGGGTCTGCGGATTGACCATGGTCGGCTCGGCGTTCTGCTGGGCGCGTCGGCGTGCGGTGACCATAAGCTCGGAGCGTTGCTCGGGAGTCATCTCGGCGATGTGGATCATCACATCGTCGATGCCGGCCCGCGCACGCACCTTGTGCATCGCATCGCCTTCGATTTGAGAGCGAAGAGGACAGGCGGCGATGGTGAGAGCGATGGACACGGTGGCGATGCCACCGGCAAGATAGATGGCGCGGACCATTCCCGGCTCGACGATATCGGAGCCGAGTTCTGCGTCCAGGACGCCGCGCAGAACGGCTTCTAAGTCGGCAGGGGTTGTCATCTTGTCGTGGGCTTCATGTAACACCATGGAGGCCGCAAACACTCCCAGGCGAGGTGCGGTCCGGCAGCGGAGGAGCGATACTCTCCGCGGGCCGGGCCTGCACCACGGTGCCGCTGTAGCCTGGCCTGGCGTGCTAGCGAGGAGGCGGAATGCCCAAACAGGTGCCTGAGGTCCCCAATGCGGTCACTCCGATAGGTCCCTATTCGACGGTCACCGAGGCCGCTGGTCTAGTGTTCATCTCGGGCCAGGTGGCCATCGACCCCAGCGACGGCACCAGGGTGGTGGGGGACGTGCGTGTCCAGACGGGCCGGGTCATGGACAATCTCGATTGTGTGCTGCTCGACCTGGGCCTGGGATTCGACGACGTGGTGAAGACGACGATCTTCCTCGCCGACATCGGCCACTTCCCCGTTGTCAACGAGGTCTACGCCGAATACTTCGGAGACAAGCCCCCGGCGCGCTCGACGGTACAGATTGGAGCGCTGCCCGGGGGGTTTCTCGTCGAGATTGACGCGATCGCCGCTCGCTGACAGGAGGCGGGAATGAACAAGGATGAGATCTTCCGGTCGCTTGGGCTGGGAGAGCCCAACTCCGGGGTGTACGCCGGCGAGTGGATCGAGGCCGGCGGAGCCGACATTCTGGTCGAGAATCCGGCGACGGCGGCCCCGATTGCCACGGTGAGGGGAGCGTCGGCCGACGACTACGAGCGCATCATCGCCGCCGCCCAGGGGACCTTCGAGGAGTGGCGCATGCTGCCGGCACCCAAACGCGGCGAGTACGTGCGCCGGATCGGCGATGTGCTCCGGGAGAAGAAAGAGGCCCTGGGAGCGTTGGTCTCGCTCGAGATGGGGAAGATTCTGGTCGAGGGTGAGGGTGAAGTCCAGGAGATGATCGATATCGCCGACTTTTCGGTCGGCCTGTCGAGGCAACTCTACGGCCGGACCATCGCCTCGGAGCGGCCGCGCCACCGCATGTACGAACAGTGGCACCCGCTGGGCCCCATCGGGGTGATCAGCGCCTTCAACTTCCCGGTGGCGGTGTGGTCGTGGAACGCCTTCATCGCTGCAGTCTGTGGGGACACGATTATCTGGAAGCCGTCGTCGCAGACCCCGCTGACGGCGGTGGCGGTGACCAAGATCTGCGAACAGGTGATGGCAGGCACAGGGTTTGAGGCAGTGTTCGGCCTGCTGGTGGGGAGCAGTCGCGATGTGGGTGATCATTTGATCAACGACCGCCGGGTGCCGCTCATCTCGGCGACCGGATCGTGTGGCATGGGCGAGAAGGTGGGCACGGCGGTGGCCAAGAGGCTGGGCCGCTCGCTCCTCGAATTGGGCGGCAACAACGCCATCATCGTTCTCGATGATGCCGATCTCGATCTGGTGATCCCATCGTCGGTCTTCGGCGCGGTGGGGACCGCCGGGCAGCGCTGTACCACGACCCGCCGCATCATCGTTGCGCCCGGAGTCAAGAGCGAAGTGACGCGGCGGCTGGTGGATGCCTACAAGCAGGTGCGTATCGGTGATCCTCTCGACCCGGACGTTCTTATGGGGCCGCTGGTCGATGAGGCGGCCGTCGGCAACATGATGACGGCCATCGACCTGGCCAAGAGCCAGGGTGGCACGGTCATATGCGGGGGGAACACGGTGGAGGTCGAAGGACTTGCCGGCCACTTTGTCGAGCCGACGATCATCGAGATCCCGGGTGAGGCCCCCATCGTGGGAGAGGAGACGTTTGCCCCGATCCTCTACCTGATTGAGGCCGAGGACATTGAGGCGGCCATCCGCATCCAGAACGGCGTGCACCAGGGCCTCTCGTCGGCCATCTTCACCGGCTCGCTGCGGTCGGCGGAGCTCTTCTTGTCGCACGTCGGATCTGATTGCGGCATCGCCAATGTGAACATCGGCACCTCAGGAGCCGAGATCGGCGGGGCTTTTGGTGGGGAGAAGGAGACCGGTGGGGGACGCGAAGCCGGTTCCGATGCCTGGAAGGCTTACATGCGGAGGCAGACGAACACCATCAACTGGTCGACCGACCTGCCCTTGGCACAGGGAATCGAGTTCGGCTGAGCCGCGGCCGATTCGAGGGTCGGTACAATCCGGAGCCGTGTCCACCGAACCCCCGGTGATGTCTTTCTCGGAGCGGCGCGGCTTGTCCGGCTACTTGGCCGACATGTGGCGGCGGCGGGATTTTGCATGGCATCTGGCCATGGGGAACATGCGCGGGCGCCATGCGTCCACATCGCTGGGCTTATTTTGGTGGATTCTCGATCCGTTGCTGCTGGGTGGCATCTTCCTGCTGGTTTTTGGGGTGATTCTGCAAACCCGCCGCGGCGATCCCAATTTCATCGGGTTCATCCTGTCGGGGCTTTTTGCCTTCTTCTACACCCGCCGCACCATGCTCTCGGGGGCGTCGGCCATGCGCGCCAACGCTCGGATGGTGGCGACACAACGGTTTCCGAGGTTGCTGCTTCCCCTCTCAGCGGTCATCGAAGGCTGCGTCGCCTTTCTGTTCTCCCTCATCGCGTTTTTCATCATCGCCGGTTTGGTGAACGGTGACTGGCCGGGTCTGTTCACCCTTTGGGTTATTCCCGCCGTCATTCTGCACACGGTCTTCAATCTGGGCCTCACGCTGCTGGTGGCACAGCTGGTCATCCCCTTCCGCGATATCGAGAACGTCATGAACTACGTGGCCCGGGTGTGGATGTACCTGTCACCGGTCGTCTACTCCCTCGACGACCGGCTCTCCCATGCGTCGGATTCGATGGGGGCGATTCTTTACGACATTCTTCGCTTCAACCCGCTGGTGTCACTTCTCGGTGTCTACCGGCACGCCTTGCTTGGCGGCCAGAAAGTCTGTTCGGCGGCCGGGGTGTGCGAATTCACCTACCCACTCGACCCCGTGCACGTGTGGGGGTCGCTCATTTGGGCGATAGCGATCGCGATCGTCGGTGTGTCCACCTTTGTACGCATGGAGGACAAGATCCCGAGGTACCTGGCATGACGGAACGGGACGCCGCGCCGGGTAGCCCGGAGCCAAAAGAGGACGCGTTCGCTTCGTTTGAGAAACCCCTGGCGCGGGAACGGCCGGTGGATGACAAGCCGGCCGTCGTCGCCGAGGACCTGCGTATTGCGTTCAGGCCTTTTATGGAGAAGCGCCGCTCGATCCGTCGCCATGGCCTCAAATCACTGCGGCGCAAGCCCGAGGTGGTGGTGGCACTCGACGGCGTTTCGGTCACCGTTCGGCGTGGGGAGGCGCTGGGCATCATCGGTTCCAACGGCGCGGGGAAGAGCACGCTGTTGCGGGTGCTCTGTGGGGCACTGCCGCCCGATTCGGGCACGGTGACGGTATACGCCAGATCGGCGCCGACCCTGCTTTCCCTCGGGCTCGGCTTCAATCGCCGATTGTCGGGGCGCCGCAACATCTACCTGGGAGGGCTGGCCGCCGGTATGCGCAAGGCAAGAATCGATGAGATGTTCGACGACATCGTTGCCTACTCCGAGCTGGGGAAGGCAATCGAACGACCGGTTGACACCTATTCCTCGGGCATGTTCGCCCGTCTCGCCTTTTCGGTGGCTATTCAGTCCGATCCGGAGATCCTGCTGCTGGATGAGGCCATGACCGTGGGGGACGAGTCCTTCCGCAAGAAGAGCGGCGATTCAATGCGCGCACTCCTGGAGGGGGCGGGAACCATTGTGATGGTGTCTCATGGTCTCGGACGCCTGCAGGCGTTCTGTGATCGCCTGGCCTGGATGGACCAGGGCCGGTTCATGGAGGTTGGGGATCCGGAGGAGATCATCGACATGTACCGGAACCACGTCGGGGTCGCCAAGCCGGATATCGAGGACGACGACTGAGATGAACGGCGGCGATCTAGGAAAACGACCGCGGGTTGTTGTCATCTGCTCCGGCGCCGTGCCGGGCCAAGGTCTGCCGGCAACGGTCTCGGGCCTGCGTGCTTATGGCCTGGCCGAAGGGCTGCAGGCGCACGGGTTCTTGGTGACGGTGCTTGCGGTCGGCGTCGGAGTTCGGCCCCACAAGGGGGTCGCCGCGGCCGGGGTGGAGACCATCAAGCCGGGGGCCTTGGCCGGGCGGGTGGCCTCGGCGAGGCCGGCTGCGGTGGTGGCCATCGATCCCCTGCAGCTGCCGCAGCTTCCCCGGACGGACGGTGTCACCCGTGTGCTCGACTTCTGCGGACCCGGGTTGCTGGGGTTGGCCGGGAGCGGCGGCGACGATGCCTGGGCTCGAGAACGATCGCGTCTGATCGAAGCGATTGGGTCCGCGGATGGGCTCATCGTGAGCGGCGCTCTAAAGGTTCCCCACTATCTGGCCTGGGCATTTCAAACCGGGCGCAATGTGCTGAAGATGCCCATTCGGCTCGTCGAGTTCTGCCTGCCGGCGGCGGCGCGGGAGCACCGCGAGGGTCAAGGGTCACTGCGTCTTGTGATCTTTGTCGATGCGGACGAGGGCCTGCCGGTGGCTGCAGAAGTGCTGCTTGGCCACCTGGACCAGGGCATGACCATCGTCCTGGTGCCTTCGCTGCGGCGGGGCGGTGCCGCGGGCGGCTTGACCGGAGTCGAGGAGCTGTCGGCTCACCGCGGTGTGAAGGTGTTGCCACCGTTGCCGTTCGAGGAGCTGCGGGGGGTGCTGGCCGAAAGTGATGTGGCCGTGGATGTCCAGGCACACGGTCTGGCGGCTCAGTATTCCGCCGCGGCCGATGCGGCGGTGGCGGTGACGTCGGGGTTGCCGGTGGCGTATTCGCCGTTCGGCGAGATGGCCCCTGCCATCGCCGAATACGACGCCGGGTGGCTCCTCGACGATGCGGGCGCGCTCGATGATCTGGCGGTGTTGCTGCGTGCCGACCCGGTATCGGCGCGAAGCAAAGCTGAAGGTGCGACGCGCCTGGCCGGCTCGCGCCTCGACCCGGCTACGGCGGTGCGGCCGCTGGTGGAGATCATCGAGAAAGCGGTGTGACGGGGCGGTGCCGAGGAAGCAAACGGTGAGGCCCTCTATGCTCCGGGAGCAGTGAACGAGGGCCCATGGAGTTTGTAGCCACCGAGATGCCCGGCGTGATGATCATGCGTGTCGATCGGCACGGTGATGATCGAGGGTTCTTCTCCGAGACCTACCGCAAGGCCTGGTTTGACGAGGCTGGTCTGGGCATCGAGTTCGTCCAGGACAACCACACGTTCTCTGCAGAGAAGGGAACGGTGCGCGGCCTCCATTTTCAGGCGCCGCCTCGTGCGCAGGCAAAGCTGGTGAGGGTGAGCCGGGGCCGGGCTCTCGATGTGGTGGTCGACATCCGGGTGGGATCACCGACGTTCGGGGGGCACATGGCGGTCGAGCTGAGCGAAGAAGACTGGAACGAGCTATTTGTGCCGGAGGGCTTCGCCCATGGCTTCTGCACCCTGGAGGCAAATACCGAGGTGCTGTACAAGGTGTCTGCCTACTACTCGCCCGAGCACGACAAGGGGCTGCTCTGGAACGACCCCGCGGTCGGAATCGACTGGCCGATCGGCCCCGAAGAGGCGGTGGTCAGTGATCGCGACCGGGGGCATCCGGTGTTGGCCGATATTCCGGCGTACTTTGCCGTGGAGGCATAAATGGCGTCCAAGTACCTGATCACCGGCGGTGCCGGGTTCATCGGCTCCAACTTTGTGCGTTACCTGCTGGAGCGCGAGCCGGGGGCAACCGTCACCAACCTGGACCTGCTCACCTATGCCGGGGTACAGGCGACGGTCGACGAACTCGATGGCTGCGAGGGGCACACCTTTGTGCACGGTGACATCGGCGACACCGATCTGGTCGACGGCTTGGTGCCCGGGCACGATGTCATCGTCAACTTTGCCGCCGAAACCCACGTCGATCGCTCCATCACCGATCCTTCCACCTTCCTGAAGACGAATGTCCTGGGCACCGGCGTGCTGCTCGAGGCGGCGCGGCGTCACCGCGTGGAGAGGTTCGTGCACATCTCCACCGACGAGGTGTACGGCTCGGTCGACGAAGGCAGTGTTTCCGAAGAAGCCCCGCTGGCGCCATCGTCCCCCTACTCGGCGTCAAAAGCCGCCGCCGACCTCCTGGTCAAGTCGTACGGCATCACCTACGGCTATCACGCCACCATCACCCGCTGCACCAACAACTATGGGCCCTATCAGTTTCCCGAGAAGGTGATTCCCCTGTTTGTCACCAACCTGCTGGAGGGAAAGAAAGTGCCCCTCTACGGAGAGGGCGGCAACGAACGGGACTGGCTGCACGTCGATGATCACTGTGCCGCCGTGTGCCTGGTGCTGGAAAAGGGCGCGCCGGGTGAGATCTACAACGTGGGCGCCGGCGCCCAGATCTCCAACCTCGAGCTGACCCGGCGCATCCTGGCTGCCCTCGACGCCGACGAGTCGAATATCGAGCAAGTGCCCGACCGCCCGGGTCACGATTCTCGCTATGCCGTCGACTCATCGAAGGTCCGGGCCCTGGGATGGGCTCCGGCGCACAGCTTCGAGGAGCACTTGGAGACAACCGTCGAGTGGTACCGAGACCGCGAGGACTGGTGGCGGCCGCTCAAGGAGAGGGCCGGTCCATGAAAGGCATAGTGCTCGCCGGCGGGACGGGGAGCCGGCTGCGCCCTATTACCTTCTCCATGGCCAAGCAGCTGGTGCCGATCGCCAACAAACCCATCATCGAATACGGCCTCGAGGACTTGGCCGAGGCCGGCATAACCGAGGTGGGTGTTGTCATCGCTCCCGAGACCGGCGGCGAGGTGAAGGAGGCCGTCGGCGATGGCTCACGGTTTGGGCTCGATGTCACTTTCATCCTTCAGGAGGAGCCGCTCGGCATTGCCCACGCCCTGAAGACGGCGCTGCCTTTTGTGGACGGCGACGATTGCCTCATGTACTTGGGCGACAATCTGGTCAAGGACGGGGTACACGATGTTGTCGACGGTTTCCGCGAACACCGGCCCAATTGCCAGATCATGTTGTCACCGGTGGAGAACCCATCTTCGTTTGGTGTCGCCGAGCTCGGTGACAACGGCGAGGTGGTGCGGCTGGTCGAGAAGCCGAGGGTGCCGCCGTCAAATCTGGCTCTGGTCGGGGTCTATCTTTTCGACGACAGCATTGGCGAGGCCATTGATGCCATCGAGCCGTCGGGGCGCGGAGAGTACGAGATCACCGACGCTATCCAGCGCCTGATCGACGACGGCCGGACGGTACGTTCCTCCGTCGTGCGTGATTGGTGGAAGGACACCGGCACCAAAGAGGATCTCCTTGCCGCTCAGAAGCTGGTCATCGCCGAGGTGGCCCACAACGTGCACGGCGAGCTGGTCGACTGCACCGTCGGGGGGCCGGTGCATATCGGCGAAGGCTCAAAACTCACCGGCTGCGAGATAGTCGGGCCGGTGGTCATCGGCGCCGAGGTGCACATGAGTCGGGTGCTGGTGGGCCCGCAGACCTCTATCGGCGACAAGTGCCGGCTCTCGGATGCCGCCGTCGAAGGATCCATCGTCATGGCCGGCGCCGAGGTGCACGGATGGAAGATCCGTAATTCGCTGGTGGGCCGGGAGGCCCGGCTCCGCGGGTTGGCGCCGGCGGGCTACGTGGAGATGACACTCGGCGAGCGGTCCGAGATCGTGGGCGAGTGATGCTGGTCACCGGGGCCGCCGGCCAGTTGGGGACCGCGTTCCGCAAGCTGATCGACGCCACCTTTGTTGATGTGGAGGAGATCGATCTGAGGGATCCCGCCACTCTGCAGCGGGCTCTGGAGACTCTGCAGCCCGAAGGCATCATCAATTGCGCCGCCTACACCGCGGTGGATCGGGCCGAGGACGAGGAGGATTTGGCCACATTGATCAACGGGGCCGCAGTGGGCGTGATGGCCGCCTATGCCGCCAACGCCGGGATCTCGTTTGTCACCTTCTCCACCGACTACGTCTTTTCGGGCGATGCCGACGAGCCGTACCTGGAGTCGTCGCCGCCAAACCCGATGAGCGCCTACGGGCGATCGAAACTGGTTGGCGAGCGGGCTGCACTGGAAACAAACCCGGACGCCCTGGTCATCCGCACCTCCTGGCTGGTGTCGGGCACCCACCCCAACTTTGTCGCCACCATGCTGCGCTTGGCGCGGGATCGGGAAGTGCGGGTGGTCGACGACCAGCAGGGCTGCCCGACGTTGGCGGACGACCTGGCGGCGGCAACTCTGGAGAGCCTGCATGCAGGTGCCGGCGGCATTCTGCATCTCACCAACGGTGGGATCACCACCTGGTACGAGTTCGCCCGGGAGGCGGTGTCCCTCGCCGGGATCGATCCCGATCGCATCGTGCCTTGCAGCACAGACGAGTACCCGACGCCGGCGAGGCGCCCGGCCTACTCGGTGCTGGGATCGGAACGCCGGGCGGCGCTCGGCATCAAAGAGCTGCCGGCCTGGCGAGAATCGCTGCCCGCAGTGGTGGAGGGATTGACCCGATGAGTCGGCTCTCGGTGTGGGCGGTGCTGCTCAACCATCGTGATGCCATGGACACCATCCGCTGTCACCGTGCTCTGGGGCGTGTGCGCTACCGGCCCCTGCGGATTGTTGTGGTCGACAACAATTCCGGACCGGGTGAAGTGGCCTGGCTTCGCTCGGTGGGAGCCGAGGTTCTGGAGTCGGGCAGCAATCAGGGCTACGCAGCCGGCAACAACCTGGGAATCCAATCCGCGCTCGATGGGGGAGCCGATGCGGTCTGGGTGCTGAACCCCGACACCTTGCCGCACCCTCGAAGCCTGCGGCGCCTGGTCGAGGTGTTGCGGCGCCATCCGAAGGTGGGCATCGTCGGGGGCCGTATCCTTGAAGCCGATGCGTCAGCGCCGAAGGTGCAATCGGAGGGGGGAAGAATCGACTGGGATGTCGGCGGGCGCAGCGAGCTTATCGGTCGTGGTGAGGCGCCGGCCCGGCGGGCTGCGCTGCGCTATGTCGATTTTGTGCCCGGGGCGGCCATGCTGGTGCGCTCCGAGGTGTTTGGCGACATTGGGCTGCTGCCTGAGGACTTCTTCATGTACTTCGAGGAAACCGAATTCTGTGTGCGTGCCACCGCTGCCGGATGGAAGGTGGCGGTGGAGCCCGGTGCCGAGATCGAGCACCGGTTCAGCCCAGCGGGCGGCCTGCCCACTGAGACCCTGATCTACTACTTCGTGCGCAACCGCCTCCTTTTTGGGAAACGCCACACCGAGGTGCCCTTCGACGACCTGGTGGCCGACGTGCAGGCGTTTGTGGGTTCGTGGCGCCGCCGGGTCACCGAGCGGGCGCCGCAGTGGCTGGACCGTTTTGAGGAGTTGGTGGGCATGGCGGTGGAGGACGCCAAGGCTGGTGTGGATGGCAAACGTGACGGGGTTGGGGGCACATGACCGCGGCGGATGAGCCCGCCGCATCGCAATACCTCTACGGGTTTTTTCCCAACAATCGTCCCGAACTGGCCAACGATCCCGACGCCTGGACCAAAGCGGACGAGGTGGTCATTGAGAGGCACCATGCCTATCTAGAGCGGGCGACGGCAGCGGGCACGGTCCTGCTGGCCGGGCGCAGCCAGGATGGGGTGGGGCCCGCCATCGTCATCTTCCGTGCCGTCTCGGAAGAAGAGGCACGCAGTTTCATGGAGAATGACCCGTTTGTAAGGGAGGGTCTGTTCCGGGCGGCACTGCACCCGTTCCGGGCGGCGTTTGTGGGGGATCCGTAGACGCGCCATAGAGGTGGTAGGTGGTCTGCCGGCAGAGTGGCGAAGTCGTAAGTTCAGGCACCGGTCCTGGTATCGCTATGCGTTGGTAGGGTGCGCCCGATTGGGATGCACCGGTTCTCTGCAGAGTCGGGTGGAAGGGGAGGCATGGTCGGCCACACCAGCCGGGGCGCTCTTGGAAGCCTGAAGGCCCGAATAGCGGCGATGGCGGCGGTGATGGCGGTGCTATTGGCCGGCTGCGCGACGGACGACGATGCGGCTGCAGATTCAACGACAACGACGGTGGGTCTGTTCAAGAGCGGGGTGTGGATTCGGGTTGACCGGGATGAGCTGGTCTTCGGGGGTTACGGCGATCAGTCGATGGAGGCGGTGACCGCCGGCGGTCCGGGCCTGGTGGCGGTTGGGTATGAATTGGTCGACGGTGACTCGGATGCGGCGGTGTGGACCTCTGCCGACGGGCTCGTTTGGACCAGGGTGCTGCATTACGGAGCGGGTCTTGGCGGCGATGGTGACCAGCGGATGTTTGGGGTGACTGCTGGTGGTCCGGGCCTAATCGCTGTCGGAGGCGACGACCATAGTGCGGCGGTGTGGGCGTCGCCTGATGGGCTCACCTGGTCCCGGGTGCCTCACGACGAGGCGCTCTCTGGCGGTTTGATGAGGTCAGTGACGGTCGGCGGCCCAGGATTAGTTGCCGTCGGGAACGACTTGTACGGCGGGGGTGCGGCGGTGTGGACCTCATCTGACGGGGTGACCTGGAGCCGGGTGCCGCACGACGAGACCGTTTTCGGTGGCGACCGCAAACAGATCATGTTCTCGGTGGTTGCTGGCGGGCCGGGGCTGGTCGCCGTCGGATACGACAGCTCGGTTGGCCTGGCGGCGGTGTGGATCTCGCCGGACGGGCTCACTTGGACTCGGATTCCTCACGATGATGAGGTATTCGGTGGTGATTGGGGAACGCGGATCTTCTCGGTGACCTCCGGCGGCCCGGGGCTGATTGCTGTCGGAAGTGCCGACGTGTTTCCCGAGGAATCCGAAGGGATTGCTGCGTCTACCGCGTCGCTCCGCGATGCGGCGGTGTGGGCATCCTCGGATGGAATCACCTGGGCCCGGGTGTCTCACAATGAGGCTGTCTTTGGAGGCGAATACGCACAGGAGATGATGGCGGCGGTTTCTTTCGGTGAGGGAGTGGTTGCGATTGGGGAGGACGAATCAGGCGGCTACGTTGATGCGGCAGTGTGGACGTCTCCCGATGGGCTCATCTGGACCCGGGTCCCGAATGAGAACATGGTATTTGGTGGACGCGACAGCATCGAGAGATTGGCGGCAATCGTCACAGGTGGTCCCGGTTTGGTCGCTGTCGGGAGTGATCATTCCCTTGATGATTCGGGCTCTGACGCCGCGGTGTGGGTGTTTAGTCGCAGCTAGCGAATCGTCCGTCTACCCCGCCAGCCGCTCGTAAAACTCCAGCAGCACCTTCTGTTCTTCGCCCCAGTTGTAGGTGCGGATGGCGTCGCGGGTGGCGGCCCGGAAGCGGGCATTGGCGTCTGGGTCGTCGACGATGGCCCGCACCGCGGCGGCGATGTTCTCGGGGTCGTCGGGGTTGCACACCGCCCCCACGCCGGTCTCCTCGACCACTCGGCCCATTTCCTCGTAGTCGGAGGCGACCACGGGGATGCCGGCCATCATGTACTCGAAGAGTTTGTTGGGCAGCGACCAGCGGTACGACAGCGAGTTGCCCCGGATTACACACAGGCCCACGTCGGCGCTGGCGGTGTAGAAGAGCAGCTCGTCGTTGGGAATGGGCCCGAAGAACTTCACCTTCTCGGTGAGCTCGCGCTTCCGCACCATCTCTTCGAGGGCGGGCCGGTGATAGCCGTAGCCGACGACGACCAGCACGCAGTCGTTCAGCAGGGTGACCGCCTCGATGCTCTCCTCGATGCCTCGGTACTCCTGGATGGAGCCCTGGTAGATGAGGATGCGCTGGTCCCGGGGGATGTGCAGCTTCTCGTGCAGGTCCCAGCCCGCTTCGATCTCGATGATCTCCGGGACGTTGCGCAGCAAGGTGGGAAAGGCGATGCCGTAGCGGTCGACCACATGCTGGGCCCGGCTGCGGGTGGTCCAGATGGCCGCGTCGATATGGCGGAGGCCGCGGCGTTCGGCCCTGGTGGCGCGGAACCGCTGCCAGCGGGTCATACGGGAGCGTTCGGTGGCCAGCTCGTGCGAATCGTAGACGAGTCTGGTGCCGGGGCGCCTCCTCTTGCAGCGGCATCCGACGACGAGGGTGTTGAGGTCGTGGCAGTGCCAGACATCGGCGTTGGTGGCGAGCCCGGCCTTGGTGAAGCGCCGGTTGATGGCGAAGGTGCGGGTGGCCCGCATGGGGCGGCCGAGAACAACTTTCACCGCTCGAAACACAAAACGAGCGGCCATTGACAATCCGCGCAGCACCGCAGTGGAGGCGCGGACCCAGATGCGGTTCTGGCCGGTGCCGTCGCCGGGGGTGGCCAGGCGGCGGGTCGGGATCTCGATGGCCCGGTTCTGGCCGGGAGTCGCCGTCGATGCGGGGAGCACCTGGCTGTACTTGCGTATACGCTCGTCGTTGATGTCTTCACCGGTGAGGCGGGAGTGGCGGTCCTCCACACCGATGACAAAACGGGCGTGTGCTTGCTGGGCGGCGTGCATGCCAAAGGAGAGGCGGCTCACCCGCACCACCTTGATGCCGTCGGGTCTGGTCTCCCGCTCCGCGGTGACGCCGGGAACGTGGATGGCGACGACGGTGACATCGTGGCCGGCTTGCACCAATGACTTGGCCTCTTTGGTCACCCGGGCGTCGTACTCAAAGGAGTTCTTCACGAACATGCAGACGTTCACGAGATCTCCTCACGGAGCAGGTCGAAAAGCCGTGCGGTCCCTTCGGGGTCGGCGGCGGGATGGGCGACAACGCCTACGTTCGGCACGCCGGCGAGGCGGGAGCGATCGTCTTCGGAGGCAACACCGACGGCCAGACAGGTGCTGAGGAAATCGAGCCACTTCTGCGCCGGTGCAGCACCAACTCCAGCACCGGCTACCAAACGTTCCACTCGGGGCGAATCGAGAGCCCGAACCCGTTCATAGGCGGCCTCATCGAGCACGGCTCCGGCTCCGAGGACGAGGGCGTTGCCTCTTCCGGAAGGCTCGATCCGCGCCCAGGGAGCCAGCTCCCGTACCGCTTCGATGGCGGCCTCGTCGCCGAAGTACATCACCACAGGGCGGTCGTCGTCGGGGTGGTCGTCGGGGCGCTGGCGGCTGCGCAGCTTGCGCATGGTCCACGCCGCCGGACCGCGGCCGGCATGCTCGGTCGCCGCGGCCCGGTCGCGCATTGACATGTGGGGCGGCACTCTGAGCGGTACCACCCCCGCGGGGGGCGGCAGAGTGACCAGCGGCTCGTCGAGGTGGACCGCCCACGAGATGGAGCGAACTCGGTGCCAGGCCTCGGCTGTGGAGGCGGTCTCGGTCAGTACTTTTGTCCATTCGCGTCGCCTGGTGAGGACAAACGCGGGGAAATCCCAGGCTCCCCAAGCCGCGTCCCCCGAGGTGTTGTCGAGGTCGTGGTAGGCGACGGTGGCGATGGAGGCCCGCGGGGCGGAGTCGAGTAGACGGACGGAGCGGTCCAGCAGGCGGGGGTGCAGTCCGGCGGCGCCTGAGATCACGGCCACGTACTCGCCGGAGGCGGCGGCGACGGCCCGTAGGAATCGTTGCTGGGGTGACCCGGTGGCATCGGGCAATGTCCGCACTCGCTCTTCTGCCAATGGAGCGCCGGGGGAGAGGGGGAGCAGCGCTTCCCAGTCGTTCATACGCTGCGCCTGCATCTGCGAGAGGAGTTCGACGGTACGGCCTCCGGTGTTTGGGGCGACGATCATTGAGACCTTGGGCACCCGGAAACGGCCGTCCTCCTTGCGGTAGAAGCGGTGTGGAATCAGTGTGGCGATGAGGTCGGCGTTGGCGGCCCGGTCGCGTTCACGCCAGCCGTCGTCGGGATGGGACTCCTCCTGATCTTGGTGGTAGATGGCGGCCTGGTTCACCGGGACAAAAAAGAACCCGGACGAAAAGAGACGCCAGCCCAGCTCGGTGTCTTCGCCTCCCCAGCGAGAGAAATCGGTCGAGAAGCCGCCGCATCTGATGAAGTCGTAGCGGCGCATCGAGCAATTGCCGGTGAGCAGGCTGCGGAAGGCCTCGTTGCCGTGGCGGAGTGCGGCGGTGCGGCGATAGAAGGTGCGCCGCCAATCCTCCGGCTCGAAGGCGTCGTCGGCGGGCGAGTCCCCCTTGACCAGGCGGCGTACGTCGACATCGCCCGAGGCCAGAGCAGCAGGGTCGATCGCGGTCGAGTCAATGTGCTGGCGGGAACCGACGACGACGAGGTTGTCGGCGCGGTGGTGCCAGGTCATGTGGCCGGCGACAAGTTCGGGGTCGGGGAGGCAATCGGAATCGACAAATAGCACTATGTCGGCACCGGCGCTGCGGGCGCCGAGGTTGCGGGCTCTGCCGGCGCCGTAGCCGTCCCTCTCCTGTCGCACGTAGGTGATGTCCAGATGGGCTTGAGCCTCTTCGACTGCCGCCGTCATATCGTCTTCGGAGCCGTCATCGGCAACCACCACCGAGATGAGGTGTGGGGGGTAGCCGCGCTGGGCGGCCACGCCGGCCAGAGTGCGGCGCAGCAGTTCGACGCGGTTGTAGACGGGTATGACCACCGCGACACTTAGCCGCGTCTCGCCGTGATAAGCATCGGCAAGGGCGCGGTAATCGTTCTCGGCGGCGACAAATCGCGGCATCGGCGCATCATTGTCGCATGTGGGGCCGCTTCGGGGTTTTGGGCGTCTTTTTGTCTGGCTGTACCTTTGCGACGGAGGGAGGGGAATAGAATCCACGGCGGGCGATCGCCCTTATCCTTATGCACCAACGAGCCCGCTTCTTCGAGCAGGAGACCTGGACGGCCGGGGTCATCGGCCTTGGCTACGTCGGCCTGCCCTTGGGCGTCAACGCAGTGCAGCGGGGGTTGCGGGTCATCGGATTCGACACATCGGCAGACGCCGTGAGCCGGCTCGGCAGGGGAACCTCGGGCGTGGAGGACGTTCCCGATGAGGCTCTGCAGGCGGCTCTCGGCGGCGGGCTCGAGACAACTAGTGACGAGACGCGGCTCGGCGAGGCCGATGCCCTCTTTATCTGTGTTCCCAGTCCCTTGACCCGGCATCGCGAGCCGGACATGAGCTACATCGAGGCGGCGGCGGCGACCGTTTCCCGGGTGGTGCACCCCGGCATGCTGGTTTCGCTGGAATCGACCACGTATCCGGGTACCACGGAGGAACTAATCGCGCCGGCGGCGGCCTCGGGCGGGTTCGAGGTGGGCTCCGACGTTTTTGTGTGTTACTCGCCGGAACGAGTCGATCCGGGCAAGGGGCGGCCGCTGGCTTCGATTCCCAAGGTGGTCGGCGGGGTCGGCGAGGCTTCCAGCGAGGTGGCCGCCGCCGCGTACGGGCGTCTGGTTGACCAGGTTCATGTGGTCTCGTCACCGGCCACGGCCGAGATGACCAAGCTGCTCGAGAACACCTACCGGGCGGTGAACATCGGCCTGATCAATGAGATGGCGCAGCTTGCCCACCGCCTGGACATCGATATTTGGGAGGTTGTCGCCGCTGCGGCCACCAAGCCGTTCGGGTTCGAGGTGTTCTACCCGGGTCCGGGAGTGGGCGGGCACTGCATCCCGCTGGACCCGCAGTATCTGGCCTGGCGGGCCAAGGAGAGGGGCTTCATCACACGTTTCATCGATCTCGCCGAAGACGCAAACCGGCAGATGCCGGCCTACGTGGCGGACCGTGTCGCCGCCGTCCTCAGCGGGCGCGGCCGGTCACTGTTGGGAGCCAGGATTCTCGGGATCGGCCTCTCTTTCAAGGCCAACATCGCCGACGATCGGGAGTCGCCTGCAGCGGATGTGCTCAGGGTGCTGGTCGATCGGGGGGCTGCCGTGTCGGTGTGGGATCCGCTGGTCGATGTGGCCGGAATCGAGGCCCGCGGATTCGAATCGGTGGATGGTGTGGATGGGGAGTGCGATGTGGCGGTGATCCTCACCGATCACGATGTTTTCGACTATGAGGCGATTGCTGCATCTGTGCCGGTCGTCTTCGATGCCAGGGGGGCGTATGCCCGGCGCGGCCTGAACGCCGACAACGTAGAGGCCTTGTGAGGGCGCTGCTCGTCACCTCGGTGCACCAATCCGACGATCCCCGCATTCGCGAGCGCACCCTGACCGCACTCGCCGGCGAGTTTGAAGTGCGCTACGCGAGCCGCGCTCCGGGCCCGAGTCGCCGCGGCGACCACGAATGGGTCGAATTGAAGGGGGGCCGCATCCGGCGCTGGTGGGGGGCGCTGCGCCAGATGCTACGGCGCGACGTGGACCTGGTGTCGCTGCACGACCCGGAGCTGATTCCGGCTGCGTTGCTGGCACGGTTGATCCGGCGGGTGCCGGTGGTGGTGGATGTGCACGAGGATGTGCCGGCGCAGGTCCGTCACAAGCAATGGCGGCTGTGGTTCCTGCGGCCTCCCGCCGCCTGGGTGGCCCGGTTCTTCCTTCGTCTGGCCGAGCGGTTCTGTGTGATGACACTTGCTGAGCCCGGCTATCGCCGCATATTCCGCCGCGATCACCCGGTGTTCCCCAATTATCCGGCGGCGAGGTCGCTACCCGATCCGGCGCCGGACCGCGGCTATCTGGTCTATGTGGGCGACATCACCGAGCCGCGGGGTGCCGTGGAGATGGTGGAGGCGGTGGGGGCCATGGAGCACCCGTTGCCGCTGCGCCTGGTGGGCCGCTGCCGGCCGCGGCTGGCCCGGGAGCTGGAGGCCGTCGCCGCGGAATGGGGAGTACACCTCACCCTCACCGGGCTCTTGTCTCATGCCGAGGCGATGGCGGAGGCGGCATCGGCGTCGGCCGGCATATCGCTGCTGCGAGATCTGCCCAACTATCGGGATTCGCTGCCAACAAAGGTCGTCGAGTATTTGGCTCTAGGTGTGCCGGTGGTGGCTTCGGATCTACCGGGCACACGGGCCGCCGTTACGGGAATGGAGGCGGTGGCTTTGGTGGCTCCGGATGACACGGAGGCGGCGGCATTGGCGCTCGATGCCGCCGCGGGTGAGCTTCGGCAGGCCGCGCAGGAGCAGGCGGCGACGGTGCGGGAGAGCCTGGTGTGGCCCGCCGCCGAGGTTGCCGCGCTGTACCTGGCTGCGGCAGCAAGAAGCTCGTAGTCGCAGGAACCGGCGCCGCCGCCTCAAACGTCGTATCGGCGACAGATCAAGAGAAGTGTCACAGGAGGAATCCCATGCGCCATTTCAGGCTTCTTGTGGGCCTGTTGGCCCTTGTGTTGGTGATGGCCGCTTGCGGTGACGACGACGAGACGGGGCTGCCGAATCCTGCCTCCGCGTATTGCGAGGAGCAGGGTGGCACCTTGGACATGCGTGAAGGCGAGGACGGCACCACCGGCTATTGCGTGTTCGACGACGGCTCCGAGTGTGAGGAGTGGGCCTTCTTCAACGGTGAGTGCGCCCCCGGCGACTCGCTGGAGGATGCCGGCTTGGCCAACCCGGCCTCGGTGTACTGCGAGGAGCAGGGTGGCACCTTGGACATGCGTGAAGGCGAGGACGGCACCACCGGCTACTGCGTGTTCGACGACGGTTCTGAGTGCGACGAGTGGGCCTTCTTCAGGGGTGAGTGCGAGCCCGGCGGCGCGATCGACAACGCGGGCCTGGCCAACCCGGCTTCGGTGTATTGCGTGGAGCAGGGCGGCACCTTGGACATGCGTGAAGGCGAGGACGGCACCACGGGCTACTGCCTGTTCGACGACGGTTCTGAGTGCGACGAGTGGGCCTTCTTCAGGGGTGAGTGTGAGCCCGGCAGTTGAGCCTGCTGCAGACAGTGGAAAACGGAGGCCGGCGCCGGATGGCACCGGCCTCTGCATTTCTGGACCACCTCTGATGAGGTAGCGCTGGCACAGGGGAGAGATACCTCACCCGTTGGTGAGGGGGTGTCATCTTCATTCTGTGACGAGCGCCGCCCTCTCCTCAGCCCTGCGGGCTTCAGGACTCCAGCCTGAGGGGGAGCATGGAGAGGGGTCATTTCCTGCGCCTGACCGAAGCCGGGCCACCTCACCGGATCAGCCGGTTGACATGTCTCCCCCTACGGTGCAGGCCGGCCCGTCTGCGACGGCGTCATCTGGCTCTGAGCCGGAGCAGTTCCGCGTTCTGGCGATTCACCCATGCCGGATCCATACGTTCCAGGCGCTTCTTGCGGAGGTTCTGCCGCATTACCCAGCGCACGTCGGTGTCGTTGTGGTGGATCCAGCGTTCCATGGCCGGCTTTCCGATTGCAGGGGCGGCGGCCACTGCGACGCTCCAGCAGTAGCCCATACCTTGGCGCAGTGTCCTGAATTTCTCGGAGCGCCTATCGCCGTGTCGGGTCATCAAATCCGTGATCGTGTTCAGCACCTCCAGCACCTCGGCAACACGGCCGGGCGTGGATAGCAGTCTTGGTTCGCACAGGGCTGCGGCGGCGGCACGCTGCTGTAGGCAGGTTCCCTGGGCCCAGGCTCTAATCTCGGCGAGAAGGCGGTCGAAGTCGGCGTCCCCGATACGTTGCAGGGCCATAGCCACGCCCTCACGGACGCGCCAGCGTTGGTCGGAGGCGCTGCTGAGCAGCTGCGGCAGTGCTGCCGCGTCGCCTTCGAGGGCGAGACGACCGAGCCCGAGCACTCCGCAGAAGGCCAGGAACTCCTCAGGTGAGTTGGTGGGTGCACGTTCGGCGGTCCACTCCAGCCAGGCTCGGATCTGATCGGCCGGCGCCACATCGGCGGCCGCCTTGCCCAGCTCGATGTTTCCCCTCGGACCGGGGAGGCCCGAGTGCGCGGTGAGGAAGGTGTCCCAGTCGCTTTGTGAAGCCAGCGCTTGCCGGTAGTCGTCGACCTTGCTCATCACAGGCGCTCCGCGTGCTGTCGGGTCGGTTTCTCGGGCCGGTCGGCCGGCTTTTGATAGTTGCGGCGCCGGATCTGGTCGAAGCGAGTCTACGGTCGGGGTTCTTGCCTCTTGACGATTGCGGGACTGAAGCCTCAAGCCGCGCGGGCGCTTTCAGCAGTCGAGATCGAAGATCATCTCGGTGATGTCGCCCATGCAGACCTGTTCCTGCTCGGTGGGCGAGAGACGGGAGAAGGGACCTTCTACCTGAGCAACATTGCCGCACAGAAGTTCAACCACGCGGTCCTCATTGGCACAAACACCAGCCGCAACAACCAGGCCGAAACTTGTGCCGCCGACCGAAACGGTGAAGGCGCGGGCGATGATGTTGCCGGTATCGAACGGGATGTCTACAGGTTGCTGCTGTCAAGAGACCGTACCGTCTGCAAGAGCGGTCACAGCCACGATCTCAGTGTCGATGAAGTCGGATAGCTGGATGCTCATGACGTGAGGATCAGAGGTCCATCCAATCGCGACCACATAGTCGTACTGGGGTGGGGCGAGTGTGATCAGTCCCGAAACGACTGAAGCCGGCCCAGCGCCGGTGATGTCGGTTTCGGTGAAGATCTCGAACCGGGCGGAATCACGAAAGTCACTCCAAAAGAGTCGTATTCACCGGTGAGACCGGCGATGTCAAAGGCGCCCTCGTACGAGTTTCCGATTTCCTCCTGGCCGCTGTCGGCGAGGTTGAAGATGAGGACTCCAATTGCGGAGAACACGGCGACGGCCAGGACCGGCAGCCCGACGGTGAGCCAGCGGCTCATTTTGGCCTTGGGCGCCGCTTCGGCAAGGTTAGGTGTCTCGGTGGCGGGCAGGCTCGGGGCCAGCTCCCAGCCGCAGTGTGGGCATGTCTGGTCGCTGAGCAACACCGGCTTTCGGCAGATCAGGCAGCGCCCTGTTGAGTGCGCCACCGATGCCGGCGGGGCATAGAGGGTTTTGGTGGTGTCGTCGCCGCAGTGCGGGCAGAGGTCGGTCTCCCCTTCGATGATGAGATCGCAGTGTGGGCAGGGCCACATGCGGCGCTCCGTCATGTCCCACCTCTCGGTTGGGCGTGGAGTCTACGTGGAGTGGGCGCCGGGTCGGCTGAACGCCTACCCGCCCCGCTTGACGAGGAGCTCCAATTGGCGCTCGAGATCGGCGAAATGTTTTTCCCACGACCAGCCATCGACGATGAACCGTCGCGCTTCTGCACCGATCCGGCTGCCGCGAGCCGGATCCTCGAGGAGACATGCCACCTCCTCGGCGAACGTACCAGCATCATCGGCCATCACCACGTGCTGCCCGGGGACGGCACCGATCCCCTCGTTGGCCACCGATGTGATGACCATCGGCAGCGCCATAGACATACCCTCGAGGACCTTGTTCTGGAGCCCGGCGCCGACTCGGAGGGGGTCGATGCCCACCTGGGCCCGATCCATGTGGGGTCGCAGGTCGGGGACCCGGCCGGTCACTTCCACGCCGGGATGGCGACCGAGCGCCCGGACGCGGCGGCTCGGATCGGCACCGGCAACCCACAGGCTGGCGCCGGGGACCCGTTTTTGTACTCGGGGCAGCATTTCCTCGACGAACCACTCGACCGCGTCGACGTTGGGCGGGTAGGCCATGTTGCCGGTGAACACGATGCGGCCGGGTTCCTCGGCAACCGAGCCGTCCGAGGTGAAGTGGTCAAAGTCGACGCCGTGAGGGTTTATGACCACGTTGACGGGCCGCTGCGGCCCGAGCGCCCCGGCGTCGGCCTCGGAGATGAGCAGGCAGCGATCGAACTCGGCGGTGATCCGAGGTTCGTAACGGCGGGCCCGGGCCGCCTCCAGCCGGTAGAGGAGGCGCCAGAGCGGACTCCGGGCAAAACCGGCCAGGCGCCCATAGTTGAGTGCCATCGAGATCTGCATTCCGAGCACTTTCGGATTGGGTAGTGCGGCGAGATAGGGGGCCATGCGGATGGTGTGTGCATACACAACATCAGGCCGGAAATCGGCAACCATCTTCGCCACGGCACGCGCCATGCGCCGCGAGCTGTGGTAGCCCACCTGGAGGACCCCACCGGTGAACAGCGCCCGCAACGCTCCGGCGTAGGCGGCAGCTCGGCGATGTGGGACGACCTTCACTCGCTCGGCGTGGTCGGCGACCCGGCGCATCACATCTGGAGGCAGGTTCGGCTCGGCGAAGGTGACCAGGGCCACCTGGTGCTGGCGGGAGAAGTGCTTGACCATATTGAACACGGTGAGCTGGTCACCCTTGTCGAGGGGCCACGGGAAGCGAGGACCGACGACCAGGAGCCTCACGTCACCACCCGATCCGGCGATAGCGGTCGCGGAGCCCACCAGGGCCGCCGTCGGCTGCGTCGGGGGCCTCACGAGGCGCGGCGGCACAGTGCAGCCTGTCTCCCAGATTGAGGCTCACGTTGGGTCGGGAAGGGGTGTCCGATCGGCCCAGCCCGAACACTGCCGACTTCATGCTGTGGTTCTCCCTGATCGTGCGGGCGGGTCGTCTCACCGGCGACGGTGGCGAGGGTAGCGCAGCGGGGGAGGGTGCTTCGACCACCCGGAGATGGCAGTTGCAGAGTCCTGAGGTCACCCAAGACCACAAGATCGGCACAACGCCTGTCGTCTGGTTTCAGGCCGGTCTGCCGCCACCGGCTTCGGCCGTCGCGCAGAGCGATTCAGTGGCCGGCGTGTTTTCGCCCGATCAGGAATCCGAGGCCCCAGGCGAGGTGCATGGTGGGCAACACGACGGGTAGGGCGATGACGGCGGGATCACGGTGGTGCAGGGCCTGGGCCAGGGTTGTGGCCACGAGGGCAAGCAGATACATGCCCGGCAGTACGGCTGCGGCCCACGGCCAGGGTGTGGCCAGCAGGACCAGCGACACGGCCAGGCCGATGATGAAGGCCGGCGGTGTCAGCTGGCGCCCGCGCAGTGAGTGGGGGTGTTTGCGCAGCATGGAGCGTTTCCACACCCCGTAGCTCCAGTACTGGCGCCACAGTCCGCGTAGTGATGATCTGGGTCGGTAGATGGTTCGCAGGTCGGGATGGAAGTAGACGGTGCCGCCCGTCTTTCTCAGGCGCCAGTTGAGTTCATAGTCCCGGTTGCGGACCTGGGCCTCGTCGAAGCCGCCGACTCGTTTCAGGGCCTCGCGGCGGAACACACCCAGGTAAACGGTGTCGGTTGGGCCCGGCTTGCCCCCGGTGTGGTGGCGGGCGTCACCGATTCCCAGCGGGCTCTTCAGAGCGATGGCGATGGACCGCTGCAGGAAGAAGACACCTTCGGCGGTTTGGACCCCGCCGACGTTGTCGGCGCCGGTTTCCTGGAGGATTTCCACAGCACGGCGCACGTAGCTGGTGGAGAGACGGGTTTGGGCGTCGCAGCGCACGATGATCTCACCGCGGGAAGCTGCGATGGCGGTGTTGAGGCCGCTGGGTGTCCTACCGCTGGGGTTGGGTACTACACGGATCCGGGGATTGTTGGCGTACTGCTCGAGAACATCGGCGGTTCCGTCACGGCTGGGGCCGTGGCCGATGACCACCTCCAACTCGCCCTCATAGTCCTGGCCCAGTGCAGAGGCCACAGCTTCAGCGATGGTGCTCGCGGCGTCCAGCACCGGCATTACCACGGAAACCACAGGCAGGCGAGATTCACCCAAAGCGGTAGCCGACGGAGCGCACTGTGGCAATCCACGAGGCGCGTTCCTCACCGAGTTTGGCCCGGAGCCGGCGAACATGCACGTCCACCGTTCTCGCTCCGCCGAAGTAGTCGTAGCCCCATACCCGGGACAGCAGCTGCTCGCGGCTCCAGACTCGTCCGGGGTGAGTGGTGAAGAAGCGAAGCAGCTCGTACTCCATGTAGGTGAGGTCCAGCGGTACCGCGCCGAGGCGAGCCTGGTAGGTGGCCAGATTGAGTTCGAGGTCTTTGAATCGCACGATCTCGGTGGGGGCCTCGTCGTCGGCGCCGGCGAGGCGCCGCAGGCGTACCGACAGCTCGTTGGGGTCGATGGGCGAGATGATGAAGTCATCGCAGGAGCCTGAGTCGAGGTGCGGCACGTCTGCCCTGCCGGCGGCTACCAGCACCGGCGGCCCACCCCCATCGCGGACCCGGCGAGCTAGCGACAGTGAAGCGGCCGTGTTGTTATCCAACTCGACGACCAGGACCCCCCAGCCGGTGTCGGGCTCCCGCTCGAAGACGGCGGCGGCATCGTCGACAGTGATTGTCTCGAAGCCGGCTGCAGCTATGGCGCTCAGAAGGGCGGCCGAAGGCTGGGCGGGGTGGACGGCAGCAAACATCACAGGATGGGCAGGTACTCCTGCAGTTCGTAGCGGGAGATTTGGCGCCGGTAGCGATCCGATTCATGCCGCTTGTTGCGCAGGAACCACTTGAAGACGTGCTCGCCGAGCGCATCGGCGACCAGCTCCGATTTCTCCATAGCATCGAGGGCCTCGGCGAGGATGCCGGGTAGGCGGTCGATGCCGGCGGCGGCCCGCTCTTCGCGAGTGGTCTCATAGATGTTGGTGGCGGTCTCGGGCGGAAGCTCGTAACCGTTCTCGATTCCGGCAAGACCGGCGGCCAGGATGACCGAGAAGGCCAGGTAGGGGTTGCAGGCCGGATCGGGCGCCCGGTACTCGATGCGGGTGGAAGCCGGTTTGCCCTTCTTTGGCATCGGCACGCGCACCAACGCCGACTGGTTGTTGCGGGCCCAAGTCAGGTGAACCGGGGCCTCGAAGCCGCCGACCAGCCGCTTGTACGAATTGACCCACTGGTTGGTCACGGCGGTGATCTCCCTGGCGTGGGTGAGCAGGCCGGCGATGAATCCCTGGGCCACCTTGGAGAGGCCGTACTCGTTGGCGGGATCGTAGAAAGCGTTGCTGTCGCCTTCGAAAAGGGACAGGTGCAGGTGCAAGCCGCTACCGTCGACACCTTCCAGAGGTTTGGGCATAAAGGTGGCGTAGATGCCGTGTTCCATAGCCACTTCCTTGACGGCGAGGCGTGTCGTCATCAGATTGTCGGCCATGGTGAGAGCGTCCGTGTAGCGGAGGTCCAACTCGTGTTGGCTCGGCGAGACCTCGTGGTGCGAGCTCTCCACGGGGATTCCGAGGGCTTCGAGCGCGGTGATGGTGCAGCGCCGGTACTCCTGGGCCACGTCGAGCGGGGTGAGGTCGAAGTAGCCGCCGCGATCGAGCGCCTTGGGCTCTTCGGAGGCGTCTTCAAAGTAGAAGTACTCGATCTCGGGGCCGACGTGGAAGGCGTAGCCGAGGTCGGCGGCTTTGCCCAGGTTGCGCTGCAGCACCCAACGCGGGTCGCCTTCAAAGGGCTCGCCGTCGGGGCTGACGATGTTGCAGAACATGCGCGCCACCGCGTTGACCTCACCTCTCCAGGGGAGGATCTGAAAGGTGGTGGGATCGGGCCGGGCCAGCATATCGGCTTCCTGGATACGCGAGAAGCCGTCGATGGCCGAGCCGTCGAACTGCATACCTTCGTCGAAGGCGGTCTCCAATTCGGCGGGAGTGATGGCGAACGACTTGAGAAACCCGAGGACGTCGGTGAACCAGAGGCGGATGAACCTCACGCCTCGCTCTTCGATCGTGCGCAGCACGTACTCTTCCTGCTTCGCCATTACGGTGACCTCCCGGGGGAATGGTAGGGAGCGGAGCGGTGCACGAGAGTCATCGGCGCCGCCCCACAGCCCGGTTGAGTTCTGAATGGGCGGTGCCGAGCCTGCGGAGCCCGGCACGGCTGCCGTTGTGGAATGCGGCTGGGGGATCGCAGCCAGCGGCGGTGCTGGCCGGCGTGAACGCGCCGAAGGTTGTGAGACAGAGCACTAAATGTCGTAGTAGAGCGCAAACTCCCAGGGGTGGGGCCGCAGCCGTATCTCATCGACTTCGTGGATGCGCTTGTAGGCGATCCAGTCGGTGATGAGATCCTCGGTGAACACCCCTCCGGCAAGGAGGAACTCGTGGTCTGCCACCAGGGCGTCGAGGCTCTCCTCCAGTGTTCCGGGCACCGAAGGCACCTGCGCCAACTCTTCCGGCGGGAGGTCGTAGAGATCCTTGTCCACCGGTGCACCCGGGTCGAGCTTGTTGACGATTCCGTCGAGTCCGGCCATGAGCATGGCGGCAAAGGCCAGATACGGATTCGCCGAGGGGTCGGGGCAGCGGAACTCGAGGCGCTTGGCCGCCGGTTTGCGCGAGTACAGCGGGATCCGCACTGCCGCCGACCGGTTGCGCTGGCTGTACACCAGATTGACCGGAGCCTCGTAGCCGGGCACCAGGCGCCGGTACGAGTTGGTGGTGGGGGCGGCAAACGCCAGCACGGCTCCGGCATGCTTGAGCAGGCCGCCGATGTAGTAGCGGGCCATGTCGGACAGACCGGCGTAGCCGGACTCGTCGTAGAACAGCGGCTTGCCGTCGAGCCACAGGCTTTGGTGGGTGTGCATGCCCGATCCGTTGTCTTGGAAGATCGGCTTGGGCATGAACGTGACCGTCTTGCCGTGTGCCCAGGCGGCGTTTTTGACGATGTACTTGAACATCGTGACGTTGTCCGCCGTCTTCAGCAGGGTGTCGTAGCGGATGTCGATCTCGGCCTGACCAGCGGTGCCCACCTCGTGGTGGTGTAGCTCGGCGGGTACACCCGATTCGAGCAGCAGCTTGGTCATCTCCGACCGCAGGTCCTGGTAGTGGTCGGTGGGGGGAACGGGGAAGTACCCCTCCTTGTACCCGGGCTTGTAGGCGAGATTGCCGCCTGGCTCGTCGGTGGCCGAATTCCAGAAGCCCTCAACGGAGTCGACCTCGTAGAAGGCGGAGAACTGGTTCTGGTCGAACCGGGCCGAGTCGAAGATGTAGAACTCGGCTTCGGGCCCCCAGTATGAGGTGTCGGCAAGACCGGTTCCGGTCAAGTACTCTTCGGCCTTCTTGGCCACCAGGCGCGGGTCTTTGGTGTAGGCCTGGCCGGTGACGGGATCCTTGACGAAGCAGTAGAGGATCAGGGTCTTCATCTCGCGAAACGGGTCGTCGACGGCGGTGTCGGGGTCGGGCACCAGCACCATGTCCGATTCCTGGATCTCCTGAAACCCGCGGATGGAGGATCCATCAAAGCCGTAGCCCTCATCGAATCCGTCGTCATTGAGTTCGGCGGCGGGAATGGTGAAGTGCTGCACCTGTCCGGGCAGATCGCAAAATCGCAGGTCGACGAACTCGTAGCCGCCGTCCTTGACCATCTTCAGTACGTCGCTCGGGGACGCCATGGACTACCTCCGCTTCATTGGATTGGTGTGTTGTAATGGCGGGTCGTTTCGTGTTGATTGCGGAAATGTGAACGGTTTGTTTCGGCTCCGACCGGGGATCGGAGTCGACACAGATTGCAGATTGCAGAATGCGGATGGTGCTGGGCGCAGCATTCTGCCTGCTGCAATCTGTATTCCGAACCCCCGAAGGGGGTTCTCTCAGGTACTCGTCTCGTCCGACGTGGTGGTCGTGCCCTCGAGAACGGTCGAGGGCGTCGTGCCCTCGAGAACGGTCGAGGGCGTCGTGTCCTCGCTGGTGTCGTCGGTGACGCCTCCTCCGGCGGCTTGCGCCTCCGCCCGTAGCTGGTCGATGAGATCGACAACGTCGTCGATCAGGGCCCCGAATTCGGCGACTGCAGCGCGCCGTGCCGATCCGTCATCGGTGGATAGCAGGCCGTCGATGACGTCGTCCATCTTGGGAGCGAGCGTCTGGACGGCCACCAGAAGATCGACGTGAGTTTCGGCCAACTCCTGGGGAACCTCATCTGCGTTGGCAACCTGCCCTTCCCAATCTTCGATGGCGAGTTTGACGTTCGCGAAGGCAGTGGAGGTCTCGTCCTGGGTGACTCCCGTGGTGCTCCGGTTTTCCCAGTCTTCGTTGATGTTGTTGACCTGGGACAAGAACGCCTGGGCCTGCTGTTCTTGGGCGTCGAGGGTGACCAGGAAGGCCGTGTATTCGGCAGGCAGGGTGGTCGAGGTGGTGGTTGACTGCGACGGATCGGTGGTGGTTGAGCCTTCCTCGTGAGCCGCCGGTTCCAGGCTGTTCACGAACGTCCACGTGAGCACCGCCATGGCGAACACGATCAGAGGCAGTATCCACCTGCCGTGTTTGGGGTCTGGGTTCACCGGCACCCCAAAAACGGTAGTCGCTCTGGGGCCTCTGTCGAGCCATCCAGCGGCTACGCTCGCCTGTCGTGGAACTTCAAGGCACAACGGCGCTGGTCACCGGGGGCGCCCGCCGGGTGGGCAAGGCGATCGCCTTGGGCCTTGCCGCCGAGGGCTGCGGCTTGGTGCTGCACTACAACCGCTCGGCGAAAGAGGCTGAGGAGACCGCAGCTCGAGCGCGGGAGTTGGGCGCCGTGGTTCGTTTGGTGGGTGCCGATCTCAGCGACCCGGCCCGGGCCTCCGAGGTGCTGATCGGGACCGGGGAGCTGGCTCCGGTGCGAGTTCTAATCAACAGCGCGGCCTTGTTTGCGGAGGACACGCTGGCCGATCTCACCCCGCAGAGCTGGGAGCGAACCCTGGCGGTGAACCTCATTGGTCCGGTGTTCCTCACCCAGGCCTTTGCCGCCGCTGTGCCCGACGGGGTCGAGGGAGCCGTGGTCAACGTCACCGATTGGCGCACCCAGAGGCCCTATCCGGACCACTTCGGCTACACCGTCGCCAAGGGGGCCCTGGACACGTTCACTGCGGCGGCCGCCGAGTCACTGGCGCCGCAGATCCGGGTGAACGCGGTGGCGTTGGGGGCCATCCTGCCCCCTCCGGGCAAGGACTCCGCCTACCTGAAGGAGTTGGCGCAGCAAATCCCGGTACAGCGTGTGGGCGGGACCGAACCGGTGGTGGAGGCGGTTCTTTTCCTGCTGCGCAACGACTTTGTCACCGGCGAGATCGTGCGCATCGATGGGGGCGCTCACCTGCGATAAGGGTTGGTGTCTCGGTAGATTCTGACGCGTGGACCGCATAGTCATCAAGAATCTGCTGGTGCGCGGCATCGTCGGCATCAAGCCGGACGAGCGCGAGAACGCCCAGGACGTGCTGGTCAACGCAACGTTGTGGGCCGACACCCGGCCCGCCGCCGCCAGCGACGACATCGCCGACGCGGTCAACTACCGCACTGTGACCAAGGCGCTGATTGCCCACATCACCGGAGGCGCACCTTTCCTGGTGGAGCGCCTGGCCGCCGAGCTGGTGGAAGTCTGTTTTGCCACCGACCCGCGTATCACCGAGGTGGAGCTGTCGGTGGAGAAGCCCGGCGCCCTGCGTCATGCCGAGTCGGTCGGTGTGGTGACACGGCGCAGGCGCGACGAGGGGTCGTCATGAGTGCCCGTGCGCTCATCGTCGTGGGCAGCAACATCCATCCCGAGCACAACCTGCCGGTGGGGGTGGCCGCTCTGCTGCAACACCCGGAGATCGACGTGCTTGCGGTGAGCCCGGTGTACGAGAGCGAAGCGGTGGGCCGCCCCCACGATCCGCACTTCCACAATGCCGCACTGCGGGTGGAGACGCCGCTGTGTCCGGCGGCGTTGCACACGCTGCTGCGCAGCATCGAGGCCGAAAATGGCCGGGTGCGTACCGGCGACCGCAACGCTCCCCGCACCCTCGATCTCGACCTCGCCTTGTACGAGGGTATGGACGGCGCCACCCGGGGGATTCACTACGCCGACCCGGAGATACCGTCTCGGAGTTACCTGGCCGTTCCGCTGGCCGACGTAGCGCCCGATTGGGTGCTGCCCGATACGGGCAGCACCTTGGCCGACACCGCCGCCGCCCTGGGCACCGATGGGGTTCACCGCCTGCACGACGATCTGGGGTAGCCGCCCCCCAACACCAATCCGATATCACCAAAAAGGGGCTTGACAAACACTCAATATTGTTCTAGAAATTATAGAACAATGTTGATTACCATCGACCCGTCCAGCTCCGCTCCCCTCTACCGGCAGATCGCCGACGGGGTGCGGCGGGCCGTCGATCGCGAAGAGGTGAAGCCGGGTGAACGGCTTCCCGCGGCCCGCCATCTGGCTCGTTTCCTCGACGTGAACATGCACACGGTGCTACGGGCGTACGCCGAGCTGCGCGATGTGGGTCTGGTCGAGCTGCGCCGGGGCCGGGGCGCCGTTGTTGTCGGGGGCCCCGGGGCCGGCTGGTTGTTGGAGGCGGCAAGACGATTGATCGCCGAGGCCGATCGGCGGGGCATCGAAGGGGTCGAGGTGGTGGCTGCGGTGGCCGACGCCGCCCGCCACACCAAATAAGGAGGCAGAAGTGCAGGTGAGTTCGACACGCAGGAGGATTGCCCTCTGGCTGGTTCCGACGCCGCTGGCGGCGCTGCTGGTGGGTACGCAGCTCTACTTCGCCGACCGGCTGCCCGATCCTATGGCCATACATTGGGGCACCGGGTCGATGCCCGACGGGAGTATGGGCCGGTGGTGGTCGCTGGCCTTCATCGGCGGCATGTTTGCCGTGGGTTGGCTGGCTCTTCTGGTGATAGAGCGGCGTCTCGGACTGCTGTCGCCGATGCTGGCCCTCGTCTATTTCATGATGAGCTTGCTGACTGCGGTGCAGGTCATCTCGGTGGAACGCAATCTGGATGCCGCGGTGTGGTCCCAGGCGAAGCCGTTCCATTGGTGGTATGTGTTGCTGGTTCTCGCCATCGGCTTTGTGTTCGGCTACTTCGCATGGGTACTGGGCGGCGGAAAGGAGGGTATGCCGGTTCGCCGTGTGCCCGGCGAGGTAACGTCGGCCGGCCTGCCCCCGGGCAGCACCGGCGTCTGGGTGAAGACGGTCATTGCACCGTTTTTGCTGTGGATGGCGGCCGCCCCCCTGGCCTTCCTGCCGCTGATGCCGAGCGAGTACCGCTGGGCTCCGCCTGTCGCCACCGTGGTCATTGCTCTGATGGCCGCGGCCGTGGTCACCGTCTCGCCGCGGGGCCTGGTGGTGGGTCTGGGCCCGTGGGGTTGGCCCCGGCTGCGTGTGCCCTTGGAGAAGGTGGAGCGGGCCGAGGTCATCGACGTGCGCCCGGTCGCCTACGGCGGCTGGGGCCTGCGCTGGGTGCCGGGCACCATCGGTGTGATCCTGCGCGGCGGCCCCGGCATCCGGGTGGTGAAGCGCAACGGCAAGGAGTTTGTCGTCACCGTCGACGAGCCCGAGCAAGGAGCCGGGCTGCTCAACGACCTGGCAGGTGTGCACACCGGGTAGGGCGGCGACAGACCTCTTGTTATGGCCTCCCGGGCCGGATACCTTCGCCGCGTGGATCGTGATACCGGCGAGGAGTTGGGCGAAGAGCACGAGGAGTTCGAGCGCATCCCTTGGGCGGAGCTGCTGCCGGCGGGGCGGGGACCGAACCGCCTGCTCTACTTGGCGGCCGGTGTGCTGGGAGCGGTGGCTCTGGGGGTGATCCTGGCCCGGGCGTGGCCGCATTCGAGCGGGCCGGTGGAAACCACAAGTACCAGTGTGGAAGAGGTGCCTGTTGCTGCGACTACGACACCTTCACCTCCTCAGGTGCCGGCCCTCTACAGCGAGGCCGATCTTATGGCCTTTCCGGTGGAGAGCGACGAGTTGGCCGCAGTGGCCCGGGCCGAGTGGTTTGTTGTCGATTACTTCACGGTTGATGGTCTCAGCGGGTCGGTGGATATCAGGAATGCCTTGCCGGTTCAGGCGGAGGTGGCGGGCTTGCCGCAGGACGGTTCCGGGGTGGCGGTGATGGTCGATTGGGCTCGCGCCTTCAGGATTGAGGCAATCGATGATGGGCTCTACGAGGTGTCGGTTGCCTTTCGGTTGATTGTACCGACGGAGGAGAGCGGGGATCGGCGGTTGCCGGTTCGGGCAGTCGCGGTCCGGGTCTCGTTGGGCCTGGATGAAGGCTCGGCGGTGGTGGATCTGCCGACGCCGATATCTCTTCCGGCGGGGCCGGAGCCGGATCCTTGGCCTGAGGGCGGCGCCGATCCCCCTGAGGAGGTGGCGGCTGGAGCGGCAGAGGCTGTAGGGGGTTGGGGGACGGAGCCGCGTATTGTGGCTGCGCAGCGCATCGAGTCCGGATGGCGCGTGGTGATGACTTCCGCCGACGAGGTGGGCAACCGGTGGCCCGTTGTGGTGTGGGTGGACGACGAGGGACGGCCACTGCAGCACTGAGGACTTGTCTTCTGCGGTATGGTGCGAACGGCAAAACATGGCTAGTTCGCCACCGGTGAGACCGCCGGCTCCGCAGTGGGTGGGTGTCATCGACGATCTGGGCGTCTCCTGGCGAGGGGCCGTTGCGATCGCCGGTGAAGAGGCACCGGCCGTTGCCGCCGCCTATCGGTCCATTGGGGCCCCAACGGCGGCGCATGAGGCGCCGGCGCTTGTTGTTCTCGGTGATGTGGAGGTGCCTCACGGTGCGGTGTCGGTGGCCGATCTGCCGGACAGGTGTGCCCAGCTTGTTGTCCTCCGCCGCCCCTGGAAATCACGTTCCGAGCTGAAGCAGGTACTGCGCCAAGCCGCACGTGTCCTCGGCTTTGATGGCATGCTGCTTGCCGCTGAGATCAATGCCGTGCGGCTCCTCACGGGGTCGACCGTTCGCTATCCGTCGCGGCTGCAATATCTCATTGACCCGGAAGCCGGGGATCGGCTGCGATCTGCCGTGGTGGAGCGAACCAGGCTGGCACTGGAGATGAACAGAGCCGGGTTTGTCGACGTCGTGGGGCGCGATGTCGACGAGGACCGGGGCCGCTACGGGAGCGTCGAGGAGTATTGGCAGGCGGTGCGGGGTGGAGTATGGCGATCGTTCGCCGAGATTGCTCCGCGATGTCGCCAGGAGATCCCGGAGGCCGTTGCCGACGATCTGCGCCGGCTTTGCCCAGCCGGGGAAGTGATCGATCGGGAACCCTGGTACGTGGTCAGCGGGCGCCACTAGTTACCTGAAGGCAGCCTCGAGGATCTTGTGAGCCCTTGGCTCGATTTTGTCCCACGCGGCGTCGGAGGTCTTCGAGATGGTGACAAAGTCGGCGGTCATAAACACGCTCGTTACCCCGGGAAGCCTCAACAACTCAGCGGCAAGGGGGTTTTCGGGCTCCTGACCGGCGGCGACTGTGATCGGCTCCTCGAAGTGGGCGCCGACGGTGAACTTCAGAGCATTCGGGTTTGGGGTGGCATGGGTGGTTACCGGCATGCGCCTCCTCGTTGCCGCGAATCGTAGCGAAGGGCACTAGCCGGCATCAGGAGGCCAAAACGGGACCCCGCCTCCGGGGAGACGGGGCCCCGCACCGACGGCCGTAGAGCGGAGTAGGACCCCGGGCTGTCGGAGTGGGCGCCGAAGGGGTGCCGTCACCACCCGCAGGTAGCGCCCACATGGCCGGGCATCGGCCCGGCCGGTGGCACCGGCACCTCTGGATACCGGCGCCCGAGATCTATCTGGCTCTACTCAGTGGCCCATCCAATAATCCGCCAGGGCCGGGGTCACATTGAGGGCAAGGAAGGCGGCGGCTGTCAGGATGATGAAGGCGATTCGCCTTTTCATGGGTCCTCCTGTGCGCTGTCTGGGCTGAGCGTGGAGGGCCGGTGTCTGCTGGGTATCTCAGTTCTGGCGGCTATCGCGGAGCAACCTTGCGCTCACCGGCTCAGGACCGTATTGAGCGGCTTCCCCGCGTGTTGATTCGGTGCCCGTCGCGGCGGAGAGCAGCAAGATCGCGGCGGATGGTGGCCGAGCTGGCGTCGAGTACGGCGGCCAGGTCGGCAATGGTCGGGGCCGCTCTCTGTTCGGCGGCTTCGTCGAGTAGGCGGAGGATACGGTGGCGCCGTCGCGTTACTAGATCGTTGATGCTGGCGTCCGACGGGGCGGCCACCGTCCATATCACCGTGGTCCACTCCTCGGGATGCAGCGGGCGCCCGCAGGGAGCGTTAGCGTTGGCGACTCGGTGTTTCACCGTCCGGGGCCGGTGCTCGAGCCAGGCATCGACCACAAGGCGGTGGTTGGGCACCCGAGCCAGCGCGATCTCCCGTTCGGCATCATCGAGATCTTCGAGCATTTCCATGAGGCGGCGATGGGCAAGCTCAAGGTAGTGGTCCGCTTCGCTACCGGATTGAGTGGAATAGAGAGCCTCACTGTATGCAAATGGCACCAGGTAGGCGTGTTCGGTACCGGGGCGCAGCTCGGCGACCGCGCTGGCGGTGGCCCGCACCGCCTCTTCGGTGCGCCCGGCGGCGAGCAGCAGCCTGCCCCGCAGGGCTCGGGCCTTGATGGTCACGTTCTGCATGCCCGCGGCTTCGGTGATCGCCTCTGCCTCTTCGATGTGGGTTAAGCCCTCGTCGATGCGGCCGGCGTCCAATTCAAAGGAGGCCAGCTCGCGCAGGGAGCCGCTGGTGAGCCAGCGGTCGCCGAGGTCGCGGGCCAGGCCCAGAGTGTGCTGGAGCAGCGCCAATCCCCCTTCGAGATCACCATTGACGGCGGTGATGTTGCCCAGCACCAGGAGGGCCTGGGCCTCGCCGCGTACGTCGCCGATTTCCCGGCAGATCTCGAGGGCCTGTTCGATCTCGGCCCGGGCCCGCTTGTGGTTGCCGAGGGTGGAGTGCTGCAGCCAGGCCGAATTGCACAACACCATGGCCCGGCCCCGGCTGCTCTCCATGTCGGAGAAGACGGCTGCAGAGCGCTCGAAGGCGGCCCGGCCGTCGCCGACCCGGCACACGTAGATGAGGGCGATGGCCAGATTCATCTCGTGCACCGCTTCGCCGTGGCGGTATCCGATGGAGCGGCTCAGCTCCACGGCGCTCTGGTAAGCGGCCTCGGCGGCCTCGGCTTCGCCGCGTTGCAGATGCAGGGTGCCCAGCATGCCGAGCACCTCGGCCTGGCCCCGGCCGTCGTGCAACTCCCGGTAGAGGGCGAGGGCGGTCTGCAGATGTGATTCGGCCTCGTCGAAAAGCTGCAGATCGACGAGGTTTTGGCCCAGGGCGTTGCGGGCGTCGGCCTGCTGCCGGCGATCGGCGCCGCGGAAGCCGGCGGCGGCCTCCAGGTGCACAACGCCGTCGGCGGCCCGGCCCGCATAGCAGGCGATCATGCCCAGCGCGCTGAGCGCGGCCACCTCACGGCCGCCGTCGCTACCGGCGCGGGCCAGTTCGAGAGCCTTTTCGGCCTCAGCCTCGGCTTCGACGAAACGGTCTTGGCTGGCCAGCCACCACGCCTTGCGCTGGTGAACGTCGCCAACCTGAGGGCCGGAGGCGTGCCGCTGCATACGGGCCAGCGCCTGCTCCTGCTCTTCACGGCGGGCCAGGGTGTGCAGGACCTCTTCGAGCCTGGTGGCGACACGGAAACGATGTTTGGAGGTTGCCTCGATGTCGTCCAGAGCCTTGGCGGCGCGGGAGAGGTGCAGCGCCGCGGTGTCGTAGGCGTGCACCTTGAGGGCGCGGTCGGCGGCCTTCTCGAGGAAATAGGCAGCTCGGTCGGGCATGCGGGCCTCGCTGAAGTGGTGGGCCAGCACCTCGACCTGATCGGGGCGGTGCGACTGCACGGCAAGGGCGACACGCCGGTGTAAGTCGAGGCGCCGGGACAGGGCCAGGTCTTCGTAGACGGTGCGGCGCATCAGCTCGTGGTCGACGCGGTAGCCGCCCTCGCTTTCGGTGATGAGGCGCCGATGCAGCAGGTCGTCGACGCCGCTGAGGATTGGCCCGTCTTCGATGTCGGCGGCGGCAACAACTTCGCCCAGGGTCAGCTGGCCGTCGTGCACCGCGATCACGTCCAGGGCGCGACGCGTGTGGTCGGGGAGGCCGTTGAGGCGGGTGTGCACCAGGGCGTGCACCGCCGGAGTCATGGGGATGGGGCCTGCTGCGGTAGTCGCCTCGGTGGTTTTGCCGACCTCGTCGCCGAGATTGCCCTGCTCGTACAGAGCGCGCAGCGCCTCGATCACAAAGAGGTGTATGCCTCCGGTCTCGGCGTGCAGCCGGTGCGAAAAGTCTGCGCTCACCTCGGGCAGGGCGAGGCTGCGGCGAATCAGCTCTTCGGTTTGTGCCGGCGAGCAGGCCGTCAACGAAAGCCGCTCACAGTAGGAGCGCCGGTCCAGGGCGCGCAGCAGATTCCACACCTCGGTCCGCTCCCGGGCTTCAGCATGCCGGTAGCTGACGGCGACAACCAGGCGGTGCGGCTCCACCCGGCCGGCGAGTTGGGTCAAAGCCTGGATGGTGTCCTCGTCGGCCCAGTGCACATCTTCCAGGACGACAAAAGTGGGAGTCAGATGGGCCAGGGCAAGGAAGGCGCGGCTGATGGCCTCCCGCATACGGGACTGCTCATCCGCGGGCGACAGCACGGCTTCGGTTGCGGTGTCGTCGGGAGAGCGGAGCCGAGGGACGAGAGGCACCAGCTGTTCGCGCCAAATGGAGTCCAGCTGCTGGGTGAGCTGGCGGGCCCGCAGAGAGGTGAGACTCGAGTTGAGGGCATCGGCGAACGGCGCATAGGGCATGCCGCCGCTGGGAGGGGATCGGCCCCACAACACCTCCATACCCCGCCACAGGGCATCCTCGACCACCTCGGCCAGAAGCCGGGTCTTGCCCACTCCGGACTCACCCTCGACCAGAACTAGGCTGCCTTGGCCGTCGATGGCCGCGTCGAGGTGCTGCACCAGCGTGGAGCGCTCGGCATCGCGGCCCACAAAGGGCATACGCCCGGCGGTGTCAAAGAGGGGCGACTCGGTGGCGACGACGGTGTGGCGGCCTTCCTCACGATCGGCGAGGGTGGCCTGGTAGAGGTCTTCGGTGGCCTGCGAAGGCTCGGCGCCCAGCTCTTCGGCGAGGATGCGCCGGCATTGTTCGTACTGGCAGATAGCGTCGTTGTGGCGTCCCAGCAGCACGGCAAGGCGCATCACTTGGCGGTGTGCTTCCTCTCGCATCGGGTCGTGCTGGGCCAGGCGCCGGGCATGGATGAGCGCCGCCTCGTAATGGCCGCGGCTCATGGTCAGGCCGGTCAGGTGCTCCAGCGCTCCCAGGAAACGCTCGCGCAGGCGTTCCTGGTCGGCCGTAAGCCAGTCTTCAAAATACCCGGCGAGGAAGTCGCCGCGGTAGAGACCGACGGCCGTCTCGAGCAGCTCGGCCTCCTCGGACCGGCTGCCCACTGCCGTCGGGGTGGTCTGCTCCAGGGTCCACTCGAACTCGTCGACGTCGAGCCAGAAATCGGCGTTGGGGTGGAGCCGGACCGTGTCGGTGGTGGTCAGCAGTATGGGTGCCTCGTCGCTGTGGCCGGTGCCGGAGCGGATCTGCCACAGGGCATGGCTCAGGCGGCGGCGGGCCTTGGAGTCGGGCATGTCGGGCCAAAACGTGCCGGCAAGGAGGTCACGGGTGTGGGCACGCTCTCGATTGGTGACGAGGAAAGCGAACAGCGAGCGCGCCAGACGCGAGGGCATCGGCTCGAGCGGCACGCCCCCGCGCCGCAGGAGGAATCCGCCGAGAAGGCTGATCTCGAGCGTATCCATATGGGAAAAGGTAGTAGATGGAGAGTACCGAGGGGAGGCCGGGCCCGCCGAGCGTGAGACAAACGCCGGCAAGTCACCAAAACGAGGGCCTCGGCGTCGGGCCTCGAGGTGCCGCCCGAAGGGCGGCAAGTGACGGTCGGTAGGCTCCGGCTGTGGGCTCGGCATTGGTCGCAGATCTGGAGGCGGGACTCGGTGCAGACCGGGTGCGCAGCCGCTCACTCGAGTTGTACCTCTTCGGCGGTGACGCCGGCACCGAGCGGGGTGAAGCGCTTGCCGTGGTGTTCCCGGGCGGCAGCGCCGAGGTGGCTCAGGTGGTGCGGATCGCCGCCGAGCATGGTGTCCCGGTGGTGGCGCGGGGCACGGCCACGGGCCTTGCCGGGGGAGCGGTCCCAGCCGAGCCGGCAGTGGTTCTGGTTACCACCCGCATCGACGGTATCGACATCGATGCCGCCAACGGGAGCGCCTGGGTGGGTGCCGGCGTTCTCAACCTCGATCTCACCCGGTGTGCCGCCGCATACGGCCTGCACTTTGTGCCCGACCCGTCCTCGCGGGCGGCATCGACCGTCGGAGGCAACGTGTCGACCGACGCCTCAGGTCCGCACGGCCTGGGCGAAGGCAGCACCGCGTCGCATGTGCTTGCGGTCGAGTTTGTCACCGCCGCCGGTGAGGTGGTGACGGCCGGGGGCGGTGGCCCCGACCCGGTCGGGCTGGATGTCCGGGGTTTGCTGGTCGGGTCCGAGGGCACTCTGGGGATAGTCACCCGGGTGCTGGTTCGCCTGGCCGAGGATCCTCCGGCGGTCATGACGGTGGAGGCCGTTTTCGGGTCGCTGGAACAGGCGGCCGCTGCGGTCGCCGCAGTGATCGCCGCCGGGGTGGTGCCGGCCGTGTTGGAGATGATGGGCGGCAACCTGGTGCGTCTCGTCGATCGTTTCACCGGGGGACTTCCGGCCGACGTT
>Ga0307421_1000202_pt1 | contig 39043 bp, 33 predicted proteins | sample SalMarWE160270MG_FD_202163 | JGI IMG/M metagenome (GOLD analysis project Ga0307421, IMG submission 202163) | Salt marsh sediment microbial communities from the Plum Island Ecosystem LTER, Massachusetts, United States - WE1602-70 | ecosystem: Environmental > Aquatic > Marine > Intertidal zone >... | reverse complement strand
GTGCGCCGGGAGTGGTCAAATTGATAACTATCAAAGATATTGCCAAAATAGCAGGGGTTTCTCACTCAACTGTTTCGCGCGCTTTGAATGGACACTCTGCGATCTCCGAAAAAACTACTGATCGTATTAAAAAAATTGCTTCGGATTTGGGATATGTCCCCAGCGCAGTGGCCCGGGGGTTGAAAACTAATCGCTCTCAAGCGCTAGGTGTTATTGTAAATCAACTTGATGACCCCTTCTTCAGCGAAATTTTGCAGGGGATCGAAGATGTGCTGCAAAAGACAGGGTATAGTCTGTTCGTTGCGGCCTCTAACCGGGATCCCAGTCGTGAGAAAACCATCGTTCAAGCCATGCGGGAGCGTCAGGTTGATGGTGTTATAGTCTGCACAACTCAATTCGGAGATGAACATCGATCCATTCTCGAGCACTTTGGATTTCCTATTGTAGCCATAGGAAATCTTGAGGGAACAAATTACAAATGGTTGGTCTATCATGATGATTTCTATGGTATTGCTCAGATCACAAATTACTTGATCGAATTAGGTCATCGGAAAATTGCGTACCTGGGCAACTCACGGGCTGAACGTACAACTCGGGGCCGGTTGAATAGCTTTATCCAAGAGATGAATGCCGCTAAACTCCCAATCCCTGATGAATATATCTATCAATGCTCCAATGGCCGGCCGGAGGGGGGAGAGGTTGGTGCAAAACATTGTGTCGATCTGGTAGATCCACCCACCGCGATTATATGCTTCAATGACATGATGGCGATTGGAGTGCTAAAAGTTTTACGCGAGGCAGGATTGCAGGTTCCAAGAGATTGCTCTGTAGTTGGATTTGATGATATTCCAATCGCTGCTTATACGTATCCTTCCCTGACTACGTTGGAACAACCTAAATATCAACTCGGTTATGAAGCAGCGCAAATGATGTACAAGGTTTTGAAAGCACAGTCGGAAATAAATCCTGATCAAGGACAAAAGTTAATGTTACGAGGGCAGCTCATTGTTCGAGAGACCACAGCGCCACCAATCAATAAATAGTGTTTCCGATAATGAGCACATTTGCATTGTAGGGAAAGAGTACTGCTCTTTCAAACAAATTATTAGGAGATCATTATGACAGTTCGTATTGGACTCATTGGGGCGGGGAGAATTGGACGGGTACATGCCGAACATCTGGCGAATCGCATACCTGTAGCCAATCTCGTCGCGGTTTCGGATATTTTCGTGGAAGCTGCCGAAAAACTGGCTTCTGACTTTCAGATTCCCGCCGCTTATAAAGATCATCGGCGCATTATGGAAGATAAAACCATCGAAGCCGTCGTCATCTGCTCCAGCACGGATACGCACGCCATGATGATCGCTGAGGCTGCTACAGCTGGCAAGCACATCTTTTGCGAAAAACCCATCGATCATGACCTGTCCAAAATTGACCATGTGTTGGCGGTGGTAGAGAAGACCGGGGTCAAGCTGCAGGTCGGTTTCAATCGCCGTTTTGACCCAAGCTTCCAGCGTGTACGCGAGATCGTGGCCGCAGGGGAGATAGGTGAACCCCACATCCTGCGTATCACCAGCCGCGATCCTGGCCCTCCACCCATCGAATACATCAAAGTCTCCGGCGGAATCTTTCTAGACATGACCATCCACGATTTCGATATGGCACGCTTTTTGATGGGGGAGGAGGTCGAGGAAATCTACGCAACTGGCGGTGTGAGAGTGGATCCTCACATTGGGGAAGCCGGTGATATCGACACTGCCATCATCACCCTACGCTTCGAGAACGGCGCGATCGGTTCAATCGACAACAGCCGCAAAGCCGTCTATGGCTACGACCAGCGCGTGGAAGTCTTCGGATCTGAGGGGGTGGTCATGGTCTCCAACAATACTCCTCATACTGCTGTTGTTAGCAATGCCAGTGGTGTATTTGGCCCTCTCCCTCAATTTTTTTTCATCGAGCGCTATACTGAAGCTTACATCGCGGAGATGAAAGAGTTTGTCAAGTGCATCCAGCAGGATACAAGTCCGCCTGTGAACGGTATCGATGGGCGCATCCCGGTAGTGATGGGCTATGCAGCTAAGATGTCTTTTGATGAAAATCGACCTGTAAAGTTATCTGAAGTCGAGAAGGCCTGAAACTAGATATTGATGGTTTACCGGGAATAGACCCGGAACAATTATCTTAAAAACAATGAGTAAAAGGTTGCAGAAAAATTATATAAAAACCCAACAAATCTATCTATCAACTTTAAAGGAGTTTTGCTATGTCTGAAAAAGAAATACCCCAGGGATACCTGGCAACCGACGAACCCGATCTATTCTTCGAGGATAATACTGTTGGACGGCTCAAGAAAGAAGTTTGGGATTCCAGCGATGCCGAGATTGATGCCATTTTGGCCGATTATGGTGTTCCTTCACCAGTCGAATGGGGCAAACCCGGTTCCTACATTCAAACCACAATACGCTGGCAGGTGGAAGAGAACCGCAAGAAAAACGATATCGTTTTTATCCCCATCGGCTGCACAGAGTTGCACGGTGCCCACCTCCCCAGCGCCTCCGACACCTTATATGTGAGCCAAATTTTGGAAGGAGTACGCCGTTATACTGCTAAAAGAGGTACAGCTTGCAATCTGGCATTGCCTCCACTTAATTATGGCGCGCATCCCTACCACCACATGGGTATGCCCGGCACGGTTATCGTGCGTGAGAATGTGGCCAGGGAACTACTGATCGATGTTATGCTGGGTTTATGGAACGATGGCTTCCGCAAACAGGTCCTCATCAACAATCACGGCCACCTATGGATGCTGGAATCGGCTATCCAACAGTTTCAAAAACGCTATCATCTGCCCGGCATTTTCCGGGTCATCGACTGGCACCGTGGCGTGCGAGAATTCTTCCGCACCACAGAGAGTGGTGGCAAATTTGATACCACCTTCGTACATGCCGATGAGTCGGAGACTTCTTTGGGGCTTCTACTCCATCCTGATATGGTCGATATGAAATATGCCGTGGATACTGAGGGCAAGAGCTACCTGCCGGATGGCCACTTCGACAAATCGGTGGATCCTTACAGCCGGCCAAGCCGTTGGTCTGAGGGAGAGGGACACTTTGCCATCGAAATTGCAGCCACCCCCGAGGGCGTGGTAGGTAAAGCCACCCATGGTACTGCCGAAAAGGCCAAGCGTCCGGTAGCAGCAATCCTCAAATACCTGACTTTGCTCAACGACCAAATTCTGGAAGCCTTCCCGGCTGGCACTGTACCGCCAGTGGAAGAGGTCACCCTGCGCACCGAAGCCGAGATGGAGCCTTATTTGCGCGAGCCGTTGAGTGAGGGTTGGAAACCGGTGTATGGACTGCCAACCATCGGGCAGAACACTTTTGGTTAATGGAATAATTAACATAAAGGGATCAGAGTAGACAAGGTGTGCATGTATTTGTCGTTATGCTTTCCCTGTTTACTATGTAAATTATAAATTCCCTGCCTATGTACCAATACATATTAACTATATTTAAGGAGATTCAAATATGGATGGCAAAATGAAAGGTGTAACCCTGGTTGCAGATTGGGATCCTAAACCAGACTTTGTACTGGGTGCCAAAGATATCGATGGCCGGCAGACTTATTTGGGCAGTCAGGTCTATCGAAATCCTCGGATCGAGATCAGGGAATATGATATACTCACTCCCGGCCCTGAGGAAGTATTATTGGAGGTCAAAGCCTGTGGAATCTGTGGATCAGATGTCCACATGGCACAGTCTGATGATGATGGTTATATATTTTACCCAGGGTTAACAGGTTTCCCCTGCATCTTGGGGCACGAACTATCGGGTGTGGTAGTTGAGGCTGGTAAAAAAGCATTTGACAAGCAGACCAATCAACCCTATAAAGGTGGTGAACGTGTCACCACAGAGGAGATGCTGTGGTGTGCCAGTTGTAAGCCTTGCGCCGATGGGTATCCCAACCATTGCGAGCGATTGGATGAAATCGGATTCAATATCAACGGTGCGTTTGCCAAGTATATGGTCTTGCCTGCCCGCACCCTGTGGAGTCTGGAACCATTGGCTGAGTCCTATAAAGGTGATGACATTTTCCTGGCAGGAAGTCTTGTAGAACCCACCAGCGTGGCATATAACGCCGTCATTGAGCGCGGCGGGGGGATCCGCCCGGGTGACCGGGTTGTTGTTCTGGGTGGCGGTCCCATCGGGATTGCTGCCTGCGCTATCCTTAAACGCGCTGGTGCTTCGATGGTGATCATCTCTGAACCCCAGCAAGAACGTGCTCAATTAGCATTGAAATTAGGTGCTGATGTTGCCATCAATCCCGTAGAAGTAGACTTTGCCGACCGAGTTCTGGAACTTACCAAGGGTATGGGCGCTGATCTATTCATGGAAGCCACCGGCTTGCCCGAGATCGTCTACCCAGGAATTGAGAAAGTCATTTGGGATGGAAAAACCCTCAATAGCACGGTTGTAGTGACCGCTCGCGCCGAAGCCAAGATGCCTGTGACCGGTGAAGTATTACAGGTCCGCCGGGCTGGTATCGTCGGTGCCCAGGGTCATTCGGGCCACGGGACTTTCCCTCGCGTGATTAGTTCCATGGCTGATGGTATGGATATGACACCTATGAGTACCAAGAAGATCAGCCTGGAAGAAGTGCCACAAAATATTATCGAACTGCAGACTAATCGAGAGGAATGTAAAATTACCTGGTTGAGCAAATAGTGTCAGACAGTTAGGAATCTCCATAAGAATTAGCATCCAAAATGCCGTGATGTGTGATACATGAAACGTAAGAGTGCGGTGTGATGCGCAATGTTCCACGTATCACTCGTCACGATTCTTGGTACTATTGGACCAAATGCCAATGAAACTATCTATTGTTCTTTCAACACATACTGCTCAATTCGAAGCGGTGGCATTCAAAGGTGACTTCGATGCCAACGTAGCCAAGATCGCTGACTGGGGCTACGACGGTGTAGAACTGGCGATCCGTGACCCAAAACTGGTCGATGTAGACGAGTTAGACCGGGTGATCTCGGCCTACGAGCTTAAAGTACCCGCCATCGGTACCGGCCAGGCCTGGGGGGAAGAGGGATTATCCTTCACCTCAGATGATCCTGCTGTCCGAAAAGCGGCCATCCAGCGTATTAGCAGTCATATCCCATTAGCAAAACACTTCGATGCGGTTATCATCCTGGGTTTGATTCGGGGGATCACACCTAAGGGGCAAACCCACGAACAATCTATGGGTTACCTGGTCGAGGCCTTGCAAGAATGTGCTGCCCAAGCCGCCCTATATAACGTGAAATATGCTCTGGAACCTCTCAACCGCTACGAAACCGACCTCATCCACACCGTTAACGAGGGATTGGATTTGATCGAACGGGTCGATGCCGCTAATTTTGGTTTGCTATTGGATACCTTTCATATGAATATCGAAGAGCCGGTGATTGAAGAAAGCATTAGGACCTGCGGTGAGCGAATCTTCCACTTTCATGTAGCAGATTCCAATCGTTGGTATCCTGGTGCGGGTCACTTGGATTTTAAGTCAATCATCTCAGCGCTTTTTGATACGGGTTATCAGGGGTATATTTCGGGAGAATTCATGCCCAAACCCTCCTCCGATAAAGCAGCCGCGATGAGTATTGAGTACCTGCGACAGATATAGTTGTCAGTTATTAATTAAGTTATTTATCATCCTGACTGAGATACCATGCAAATCTATCCACAATCTAAAATTAAACGTGATGGGACAGAATATTACTTGGCCCGTGATTCAGCCACACTCCAGAAGTTTCTCTGCATCGAGGGTGATCATTCAGGTTTTCAAGGGGAGTTTTCATCTGAAATTTATAAATGCCCCCTCATTGCTGAAAACGCAGTCACCCTGCGAGGCCGTATCCCGTGGCTCAATCCTCAACCCTTAGGTTTAGCAACCTCTTTTGGTTTTGGTGATCGGTTAGGGGTTGCAACCCCCGGTCATATCGCAGCCCTAGAAGGGACAGGAATTTCACCGATCTTCGCCCAACAATCTGTCCGTGAGAACGCCCGCACTGGACGTAATCCCCAAAATGTACTAGATGATGCTATGTGGGGTATCTTTGAAATGGGCTGGCTTGAGCCCTGGGGGGCAGACGCTGACCATGTCAAAGAAATTGCAGATTTTTCTCCCTTCATAGAGGCTGGTTACAGCTTCTATACCATCGACCCCAATGAATATGTGGACAATGATGCCCATGAAGATTCGGTAGAAACCCTCAAAGAGAAGGTCGCTCAGTTACCGTGGAATTCTCTCGGGATTTCTCTGGAAAGTCTATTTCAACTTTATGGGGAGAATCCCATTCAAATTGATGGAATCACCCTGGAATTTCAAGAAAAAATAATTCTGCGAGCTGCGGTAAAGTATGGCAGGGCAATCGCCCATATCAAAGTGCTGTCTGATTATTTGGTTCAACATGTTGATAAATTCGATCTGGAAGCCTCCGTCGATGAAACGGATACTCCGACCACCATCCAAGAACATTATTTCTTCGCCAACGAACTAAGGCGGCTGGGTGTGCCCTTTGTTTCGCTAGCGCCGCGCTTCATTGGCCGTTTTGAGAAGGGAGTGGACTATATAGGTGATCGTGCTGTATTTGACAGAGAATTGGAGCGTCATGTAGCAGTAATGAACACCATTGGTGGGTACAAACTCAGCATTCACACTGGCTCCGATAAATTCAGCATCTATCCAAGCATTGCCGAGCAGGCAAGCAATCTTGTGCATGTTAAAACCGCGGGAACAAGTTATCTAGAATGCTTGCGTGTAATTGCTGTTGTGGATCACACCTTCTTCCGGGAAATATTGAACTTCGCCCGTTCCCGTTATGAAACCGACCGGGCTTCCTACCATGTATCCGGAGAATTGGAAAAAGTTCCTCCAGCCGAGGACCTGGATGACGGCCAGCTTCTTGATCTTTTTGACCAGTTCGACGCCCGGCAGGTGCTACACGTTACTTTTGGCTCAGTGCTAGATGACTATAAGCCGCGGCTGATGGATACACTCACTGCCAATCTAGATTTATATAAACAATTCCTTCAAAAACATTTCAAACATCATTTGGAAGCATTTGTTGAGAATAGGACGGCTAATATTTAGGAGTTACAATGAATCAAAATTATCTATCCAAGTTATTCCAATTGCAGGATAAGGTTGCCGTTGTAACCGGTGGCGGTGGTGTTTTATGTTCAACGATGAGCAAAGCTTTGGCGCGGGCTGGGGTCAAAGTTGTTGTACTCGATATTTTGCTGAAATCAGCTCAAAACGTGGTTGATGAACTTCTGTCCCTTGGTAGTGAGGCTTTTGCAGTTCAGTGTGATGTGTTGGATAAAGCCAGCATCGAGAAAGTCGCTGATACCATTATAGACAAATATGGTCGTGTCGATATCCTGATCAACGGCGCGGGAGGCAACAAAAAAGAAGCCACCACCAACCCGGATTTGAGTTTTTTCAATTTACCAGCAACTGACATTCAATGGGTCTTCAATTTAAACTTCCAGGGGACTCTGCTGCCTTGTCAGGTGTTTGGTCAAATCATGGTCGAACAGAGAGAGGGTGTAATCCTTAATATTTCATCGATGACTGCTTTCCAACCCCTGACGTGTATCCCCGCTTACTCGGGAGCAAAAGCAGCCGTAAGCAACTTCACACAATGGTTGGCTGTTCACATGGCGCAAGAGTACTCACCAGATATCAGAGTAAACGCTTTGGCTCCCGGATTCTTTCTGACGGAGCAGAATCGTTTCCTGCTGACCAATGCAGAAAGTGGCAAATTGACCCCGCGCGGGAAAACCATCATTGACCACACCCCACAAAGACGTTTTGGAGACCCTGAAGATTTGTTGGGTACGATGTTTTGGCTGCTCTCCCCGGCCTCAAAATTTGTTACCGGAGTTGTTGTACCGGTAGATGGTGGATTTTCAGCGTTCAGTGGAGTGTAAAAAGATGACCTTGCTGCAAATGAAATCTCCACCAGACGCTTTTCTTTCTAATGAAAGCATGAAACAATTTCTAAGTAAGGGTCTGGAAAAAAAATTTCATAACCAGCGCGTTCTGGTACTGATACCTGATCACACACGTTCATTACCGCTTACGTTGTTATTTCGGACGCTTGTTGAAGTGTTGCATAATACCCGTCAGCTTGACTTCATGGTAGCGCTGGGAACTCACCCCCCTTTGAGTGAAGGACAACTCTGTAACTTGGTAGGAATCAGTTCCGAGGAACGAGAGTCCACCTTTGGGCAGGTTGGTTTGCTCAACCACGCCTGGGACACGCCCTCCGCTCTAACCAACATCGGCACAATGGAGCAAGATGAGATCAAGAAAATTGCCGGCGCGCATTGGCACGAATCTCTACCCGTTAGAGTCGAAATTCGCCTGAACAAAGCCGCCCTCGAATATGACCAAATTATAATATTGGGACCGACTTTTCCTCATGAAGTAGCTGGTTTTTCAGGCGGAGCTAAGTATCTGTTTCCTGGTATCTCTGGCGCGGAAATGATCAATGCCACCCACTGGTTAGGAGCGCTGGCAGGAGTGGTTGGTACAATCGGTATTAAGGACACACCTGTACGTGCTATGATACACGCTGCGGCACAAAGGCTTAAAACACCTATAACACTGATTGCGCTGACTGTAGAGGGTAATAATTTGTCAGGTCTATTCATCGGCGATATGTTTACAGCCTGGAGCGCGTCGGCTGATTTTTCTGCTCAGCGACATATCCAGTGGTACAACAAACCTTTCCAACAAGCCCTCTCCTGCGCCCCACCAATGTATGGTGAACTTTGGACGGCGGCCAAAGCAATGTATAAACTCGAACCTGCTTTAGCTATAGGCGGCGAGCTAATCATATACGCTCCACACCTGGATACGGTCAGTCATGTGTTTGGTAAATATATTTATGAGGTCGGCTATCATATATTGCCATATTTTTTACAGGACTGGGAGCGTTTTAAACATATTCCATTAGGTGTCCTGGCACATAGCACTCATTTGCGTGGTTCAGGTGTGATGAAAGAAGGTATCGAAACCCCCAATATTAGGGTTTCACTGGCTAGTAAAATCTCACCTGAAGACTGTACCCGTCTTAAGTTAGGGTACCTAGATCCTACCAGTATCCGTATTACTGAATGGCAAAATCGAGAGGATGAGAGCATTCTCTTTGTTCCTAATGCTGGAGAAGTGCTGTATCGTTTAAAATGATGAACTTCCAAATTGGTTTGTAGACCAACGCTGCGGACTATCCTACTTCAAATTTCAGAATGTGTCCGGCTCCATCTCTGCTACTACGACCCGTACCACGTCAATCTGGATGATTGGTAGACCATCAGAAAGAAAGCATAATTTTATTCCTCGAAGTCATTGAATTATTTTGAAGGGATCTTTTGTATGAGTTCAAATATTGAAGGTTTATGTAGGAGAAACCAAAATGAGAAAATGTGATATAGGTCTGATTGGGCTGGCAGTTATGGGACAAAACCTGGTCTTGAATATGAATGATCATGGGTATAAAGTAGCAGTGTACAACCGCATAGATTCTAAGGTAGATGACTTCATGTCTTGATTTTCATGAACGGTTTTTTCTATTAATCTTATGACGGACGATATTTCTATGCTAGTTGATTAATAACCAGGAAAGTTTTCATGGTTATTAAATTATATTCCTAATCTCCAAATAATTTCAGAAATTCTGGTAAATATTCTCTGAAACCATCTTCATAAGACCCGTTATCCGGGTGGTAAACGCTCTCCAGAGAAACAACACCCTGATAGTTGTCTCTCTTCAAGGCGGAAGCGATATCATTCACCCGGAAGATACCCGGGAGCTGGTAGCGTTTCATAAACTCATGGATGGCCGATTCGAGCATCCAGAGATGACCGTGTTTACGAACAACTGTTTACGGAAACCATCATTCCATAAACCAAGCATCCCGTCGATCAAGGTTTCCCGTACGATATGCTCTCGAACAATCACTATGCCGGGCATACCCACGTGGTGGTAAGGATGACCCCCATAATTTAATGGCGGTAAAGCCAGATTTACTGGGGCTCCGCGCTTGGTAGTGAATCGTCGGATACCTTCACAAATTGCGCTGACATAAAGAGTATCTGCTGCGCTGGGCAGGTGGGCACCATGAAGTTCGGTGCAGCCGATCGGAATGAAAACCTTATCGTTTTTCTTGCGGTTTTCCTCTACTTTCCAACGGGTTGTGGTCTGGATATAAGAACCAGGTTTTCCCTATTCCACTGGAGAAGAAATACCATAATCGTCCAGAATGGCATCGATTTCTTCGTCGCTGGATTCCCAGACTTCTTTCTTTAATCACCCTACAGCATTGTCTTAAAAGAATAAATCTAGCTGATTGCTAGGTAAATATCCCTTTGGTACATTTTGGTTTGTCATTTACTCTCCTAACTGCTATTGTTTGATGTGTTTAGTAATTTTTTTTCTGTTTATTGTTATTCCAGAGGTGATTTCCCCACTATTTGATTTCACTGATTTTGACGGGTCTGTTCTCACGGAGTGATTTCCAGGCTGCATAACCAAGGACTACTGCGGCCCGGCCATCCCGTCCATTTGTTGGGGTTGGTTGGTCGTCTCGAACACACTCTATAAATTGACGAAGTTCTTCCACATAACAGGGAGCATAACGCTGTATGAAAAAATAGGGGGGATTAGCGACATGGAATCCTTCAGTGTTTCCTTTTAAAACCGTATTCTCGGCTTCGTTTTCAGCCATCGCCGTTCCATTGGAACAAAATACTTCCAGACGCTGGTCATAGCCATAAACTGCTTTCCGGCTGTTATCGATAGAGCCAAATGCACCATTTTTGAATTTGAGAGTGACAATATTTGTGTCTATATCACCAAAATCCTTCAACTCAGGTTCAATTAATACGCCGCCGACCGCATATACCTCCTCTACTTCTCCAACCAGGAAACGCGCCATATCAAAATCATGGATGGTCATATCCAGGAACATACCTCCTGATACCCGGAGGAAGCGCATTTCGGGAAAATCTGGATCGCGATTGGTGATCTTAAGAATGCATGGGCGGCCGATTTCACCTGAGGCGACAATTTCACAAACCTGCTTAAAACTTTTGTCAAAACGGCGGTTAAACCCCACTTGCAGCTTAACCCCTGCTTTTTCGACTGCCAACAAGGCTTCATCAATTTTTTCTAATTCCAGCGCCAATGGCTTTTCACAGAAGATATGTTTTCCGGCTTCTGCAGCCTCCTTGATGATCATGGCATGGGTGTCCGTGCTGGTGACGATCAAAACAGCTTCGATGGTTTTGTCATCCAGTATCTCGTGATAATCCTGGACAACACGCTCGATACCAATTTCATCGGCAACCGCTTGGGCCACGTCCAGCCTGATATCACAGATTACTTTTAAGGAAGCCTCAGGTATTAATTGGGCTAAATTACGAACATGGACGCTGCCCATTCGCCCGGTACCAATCACCGCTGTATTTATTTTTCTTGTCATAACCCCTTCCCAAATCTATATTATTTATGGGTATAAGCGTATTAGATCTTTAATGTGATCCTCATTGCGCTTTTGGTATTGTATGTTAAAGTGTCAAGATCCAATCCCAACTCGTCGAATGCTTTTATCCCGTCAGCCAAAGGCATTGTTTTTGTGAAGAACGGGTTCATCTTCAAGGAATTTTCCCTGAAGACCCGAATCGAAGGCACCATAGTGTTTTGTCCAAGATATAGACCGAGGATTTTTGTTGCCCAACGGGTAACCTCATTTGGAACGACCTTGGCTGTATAGCTTGAATCCATTCTAAACGGAAGGACTTTTCCACCAGGAGTCACACAATTTAATGCCTGCTCAATAGCGTTTCCGGTGGCTTCGACAACGATGTCAGCTTTGCGTCCGTAAGTAAACTCGGTAATTTTCTCAACAACATCCACTTCATTAGGATTCCAAACTGTAAGTCCGCATTCCTCTGCGATACTGATGGGGAATGGATCAATCTCTGTCACAGCCACCTTTGCGGCAATGTTTTTGGCGAATTGGGCAAATAGGTAACCAATCGGTCCGAATCCAAGGATCATCACATAATCGTATGGCAGCATCTGCAGAGTGTTCATGCCGTTGACAACCGTTGCCAGGGTTTCCACCTGTGAACCGAGTTGATCGTCAAGTTCACCAGGTAAGACGTAACACTGTTTTTCGGGAACCAGGCGATATTCAGCAAAACCTCCATCCCGCATCACACCCAGGGCCATCATGTCATTATAACAAAATAGAGCGGTGGGCCGGCTGGGAAGTTTTAGAAAATGATCCAGTGCAGAATATCCATCTTCTGGATCACCACCAGGAACCTCAAGAATATTATCTTCAGGGATAGTCAATCCGGATAATTCCATCTCTTCGCGAAAACCTGTTAACCGGTCAATTGTTGTACGCCCAGAGAGCGAGTTGCCCAGGTAGGCTATTCTTTGATGACCCAGATCGATCAGGTGGCGGGTGACCTGCCGGCTGCCATCAATATCATCATGGTATACGGAATAACGGTATTCTTCGGACGCTTGACTATTGATGATGACAATTGGAATTCCGTAATCATACATTTTGCGCTGTTGATGATCACTGAATGATCCTGAATCAATGATCACGCCGTCCACTCGCCGCTCCTGCATGCTCCGGACAATTCCTTTTTCGCGCTCTGAATCCCGCTGGGACGAAGCCATGACCAGCTTGTACCTGCGTTCTTAGGATACTTCTTCAATGCCTTGCAGGCTCTCACTATAGAAGGGATCATCGAGCTTACTGACAATCACGCCCAATGCCTGGGATCGATTGGTCTTCAGGCTGCGGGCAGCCGCGCTTGGGTAATAGCCCAGCTCTAGGGCGATCTGGCGGATTCGCTGGGATGTCCCATCTGAGATCAGGGGACTGCTATGTAAGGCCCGGGAAATAGTAGAATGAGAAACCCCGGCTTGCCTGGCAATATCCTTGATTGTGACCGACAGAGTATAATCTCCTTTTGCACACGTGTCCATAACCTCCAATTAGTATACCTAATTTAGAAGATAAAGCCAATACTTTTTGAAAGAATACTTGCAAGAAAATTAAAATTGTTGTATGATGCGTAAAACGAAAGAAATCTTTCATAACGTAAATATTTGAAAGGCGTCAAGTTTCATTCATGGAAAAGGAAAGTCTTCAAATGAACAATGAGATAAAAGCAATATTCCTGGATGTCGGCAATACCATTCGCCTGGTAGTTGAAGATGAAGCTTTTCAGGCCAGTTCAAGGCAACAACTTGTAGATCTAACCGGTTCGAAAATGAATCCTGATGAATATGAGGAAATGCTTGAAGAAAGATATAAAGTCCTTCGGAAAAGGGCCAAAGAAGATATGATAGAAGCCTCAGAGGTAGAGATGTGGACCCAATCGATGCTGCCAGATCTCCCTTATGAAATGGTTGCTCCCTTGGCAGGAAAATTGACTCGCCTGTGGCGTGATTGTGATGGACGCCGGGTAGCACGACCCGATGTTTCAGCTACTGTGATTGAACTTCACAAACGCGGTTATGAATTGGGAATCATCGCTAATACCATTACTGAGTCGGAAATTCCAGATTGGTTGGAGGAAGATGGACTCACGGAATATTTTAAGGTAGTCATCCTATCTTCAAAGGTTGGCATCCGTAAACCCGACCCTGAAATCTATCTGGAAGCCGCCCGCAGGATTGGTGTGGAACCAGCCCATTGTGTTTATGTTGGAGATAATCCCATCCGGGATGTTGAAGGTGCTAAACTGGCGGGTTTTGGAATGATGATCATTATCCATGAGCCGGCTACATTAAAGAAATATCCTGAACCAGGGAAGTATAAACCTGACTTTACCATCATGAATTTGAGTGAACTTCTTGATATATTTCCGGGCCGTTAACTTTTAAAGTAAAGACTCAAAAATATTACATATCTTGTCGGGGAAATTAAGAAGGAAATTTTATGAGCAGTGTTCCAAATACACGGGGTGGTTCTGTATTGGCTGAAACAGTCCGGGAGATGTACCAGGCTGGACAAACTGATTATTATCTTGAACCGGTTGTCCTGATTGATGAACAAGGACAACCTATAGGCCGGATTAAAGATGGTGATTCGGTTATTTTTTGCTGCCGGCGAGGAGAACGCGAGATCCAGTTAACAGAAGCCTTCACTAGCCCAGGTTTCGGTTTTTTCCCGCGTCCCGATTTTAAAGAGCTGACTTTTGTTACTTTGACTCTCTACCACGAAAAATTCAAAGATCTACCGATTGCTTTTGCCCCGAATAAGGTCACAAGTGTCCTGGGGGAAATTGTCAGCCGTGCTGGATTGAAACAGTTGCGAGCAGCCGAATCAGAAAAATTCGCGCACGTCACCATTTTCCTCAATGGTGGGGAAAACCAACCTTTTGATAGCGAAGATGATATTTGTATTCCATCCCCAAAAGGGATCCCTTTTGATCAAGTTCCCGAACTGAGCCTGGCTGGGGTCAGTGATGCGGTCAAACAAGGTATAAAAACGCACTATGATTTAATTGTGACCAATTTTGCTAATGGTGATGTTATTGGTCATACAGAAAATCGGGAAGCCAAGATTGAGTGCGCCAGAATTGTTGACCAGCATTTGGGAAGGGTGGTCGAAACCGCCATGGATGAGGGCTATGTAGTGATAGTGACTGCTGATCATGGAAATCTGGAAGTGATGAGTAATCCAGACGGCAGCCATCACGTCTCACACACGACAAATTTGGTGCCTTTCCTATTAATAAATCCATTCGCTTCTTCGCCTGTATCACTCAAGGACGGAAAACTGGCTGATATTGCGCCGACAATATTATCTGTAATGGGTATCGAACAACCGTCCCTTATGGAGGGAGAGCCGCTTGTTTTTGATCATGTCTGGAGTGAACCGCGGCGTGTCCTGCTGATAATCCTTGACGGTTGGGGTCTTGGACCCGATGATGATACAAACCCTATCTATCTGGCTGAAACACCAGTCTTTGATGAATTGATGCAACGTTACCCGGGATCCAAGCTTGAAGCATCAGGTGAGGCGGTTGGTCTGAAAGCAGGAAAAGCAGGGAATTCCGAAGCCGGGCATATGAATATTGGAGCCGGGCGAGTCATACTGCAAGATGATGTCCGTCTTGACCAAGCAATGAAAGACGGTTCGTTTTATACAAATGAAGTTTTTATGAAAGTGATCCAGGATGTGAAAAAGCGTGACACAAACCTGCATCTGATTGCCTTATTGACTGAAAAAAGTTCCCACGGTTCAGTAGATTACCCATTGGCATTATTAAGAATGGCGAAGGAACACGGCTTGAAACAAGTTAATCTGCATGTGATATTTGACGGCCGCAGTACTGAGCCGGGAAGTGCCCCGGATTTATTAAAGAAATTTGATTCACAGATAGAAGAAATCGGTATCGGCCAGATTGTCGGCGGAGTAGGTCGAGGTATTGCCCTTGACCGGGATGGCAACTATCACAAAACCAAGCAGGCCTTCGATGCATTTGTATATGGATTAGGGAAAAAATCTGTTCTCAAGTGAGGAGGGTCTTAAATGGATTTTGAATTACTGAAAAAACTGATCGTCCCAGCTCAGACAAAAATTGTCCTGCTGATCATGGATGGACTGGGAGGACTGCCGCTGGATCCAGGGGGAAAGACAGAGCTTGAGACTGCTCACACTCCCAATTTAGACGCATTGGCCGCCCAATCTGATCTGGGCTTGAGCCAGCCCGCTGGTCCAGGGATCACGGTAGGCAGTGGACCTGGACATCAGGCAATTTTTGGCTACGATCCAATTGAATATGAGATCGGGCGGGGCGCCCTGGAAGTTCTTGGTGTGAATTTTAATTTGGAGCCGAATGATGTAGCCGCTCGGGGAAATTTTTGTACAGTAGATACTGATGGCATTATTACTGACCGCCGGGCGGGGCGTCTTTCCACAGATATCAGCCGGGAAATGGCAGCAATCCTGCGCACTATTGAAGTTGATGGAGTTGAGTTTTTTATTGAACCCATCAAAGAACACAGGTTCGCATTTGTTATGCGAGGTGAGGGCTTGGGCGCTGCTCTGAGTGTATCTGACCCCCTTAAAGTTGGTTTAAAAGATCTTCAGGTCCAAGCTTTGAATCCGGAATCTGAAAAGGCCGCCCAAGGTATAAATGAATTTATTGGCCAGACGAGGATCCTGTTGGCGGAAAAAAGTCCTGCGAATATGATTTTATTGCGTGGTTTCGCTCAATTGCCCAGTTTGCCTCAATATCCAGAATACTTTGGCCTTAACCCGGCCGCTATTGCCATCAACGGCATGTATCGGGGGGTTTCACGATTGGTCGGTATGACGGTGTTGGATGTGCCTGAGAACACCATTAAGTCAGAATTTGATACCTTCGAAAAATATTGGGATGAGTATGATTATTTCTTTATTCATATAAAGGATACTGATACCTATGGTGCAGATGGTGATTTTGATGGAAAAGTTAAAGTTATAGAAGAAGTGGATAAACTCATGCCGCAGCTGCTGGCATTAAACCCGGATGTTGTTATTATCAGCGGTGACCATTCAACTCCAGCAGCGATGAAATCTCATTCCTGGCATCCTGTGCCGACACTTTTGTATTCGAAGTATGTTCGCCCGGATGGCATTGCTGAATTTGGGGAACGGGCTTGTGCTCGCGGCAACCTGGGTACTGTCCAGGCCAAGGACTTGATTTTACTAGCACTAGCAAACGCTGGTCGTATAAAAAAATATGGAGCTTAGGAGTACTGGATGACTGAAAAATTAAATGATCCGCTTGCCTTTTCAGCGACCCTTTTTGAGATTATGCCTCGTCTAAATCCCGGAATTTCAGAGATGGCGCTTTATGAGTTCCGCTATTGTTTAAACAATATCACCCCGGAAGCAGGGTGGGATTCAGTAAAATTAGAACCCCGGGCGGAGGTTGTACGGATGGTTAATCAACGTGATTATTATGATGGCATCCAGATTAAACCCCGGGTAAAGGATCAAATTGTGCTGGATGAAAAAATAGTCCAGCTGGCAAATATGCTCTTTGTTGGATTGGTATCTGGTGAATACCCCGAGGATTGGGTTAAGCAGCATTTCTATTTTGATATCCGCAGTTTTTTCTTCTTGCACCGCACTCTATACTTTACAGATAAGATACTGGACCATTTTGAAGGTAATTCTTATCGACAGTTTGATCAGAAACAAAAGCAATTTGAACGCTGTCAGGATATTGGCTATAAGGCATTTTCTGAAGCCAATGCCGAGGTGGATGAACTTTTTATCAATAGTGTGAAAAAAATCATTCCCTCCTGTGAGCCCCCGGTCCTGTTGGCTATTGCCGGGCCTACTGCTGCTGGAAAAACGGAAATCGTTGAGCGCTTGCGCCAGGCTTTCGAATTGGATGGGCGCAAAACCACTTCCATCGAACTGGATAATTTCCTGACTGATCGGGATGAACGCGAGGCTAAAGGAATTCATTCCCAGGGTAAAAAAGCGTACCACTTTAATTTATTAAAGAAAAGCCTGGAAGATATTACAAGCGGTTTTAAGATTAATATCCCACGCTATGACTTTATCTACGGCACCTCAAGTCACAAACTTGATGAAAGCCTGAAGCTAGATGGCATTCCAATTGAAATTGAACCTGCCGATATCCTCTTCATTGAAGGGAACTTCCCTTTTCTGATCCAGGAAATTGTTCACCTGGTCGGCATTAAGGTGGTTTATCTAACAGATGATCATGTGCGCATGAAACGCAAATGGAAACGGGATATTGACTATAGAAAAAAATATGAACCGACTTACTTCCGCAACCGCTATTTCCAATCCCAATTTATCATGGCAGAAATCGCTTACCGTCCGCAGATGGAAGTTTGCGATATGGTTGTGGATACAACCGGGGCTGCTCTTTGGGTCACACCTGAAATTGCTGAAATATTGGATCAAAACTGATACTAGAGAAAGCATTTATTAAAGCCAGTGAACTGTGACCAGCGATAGAAATACTAAAAGGATTTTTTATGAATCCATCCGGGGATTGGAGCTGATAATTCAAGCATGAAAGTTCCTCCAGCTTTCAAATCTAGGCGATTCCTGTTGTATTGGGTGGGTCATCTGGTTTCACGGGCAGGTTCACAGATGCAGTTGTGGTCCTTGTACTGGCACTTGCGCACTATATCAGATCAACCCATGGTTATCAGTGCGATTGGCCTGGTTCGAATTCTGCCAATCTTGCTCCTGTCTCTGGTTGCCGGCGTGGCTGCAGACCGATTTAACCGGCGAAAATTGACCATTTTAACCCAGGTTGCTCTTGGTTGTGTCGCCCTGCTGCTTGGATTGGGCACCTGGAAGGAATTCGCCTCGTTGGGGATGTTATTCGGTTTGGTAGCTATTCAATCAGTGGTATCGGCGTTCGATGTGCCTGCCCGGCAAGCGCTTATACCATCGCTAGTGCCGCGCGAGAACCTGGCAAATGCGTACAGCTTGAACTCGATTGCATCCAAAGTGGGCGGTATTTTGGGGCCGGCGATCTCTGGAATTATTATCGCATATTTGGGCCTGCAGTGGTCCTATTGGATTAACGCTATTTCATATCTGGCTGTTGTCCTGGCTCTGTATTTGATAGGGGAGGTTCAATACGAAGTCGAGAAGCGATCACTAGATCTGCAAGGAACAGTCGGCGTGATCCGCGAGGGGATAAAATTCATTAAGAATTCACCTATCATTTTGTCGGTAATGTTCCTGGATTTCTTTGGCAGATTCTTTTCTTCGGCAAAAACACTCCTGCCCTTTGTGGCAATCGATATTCTGCATGTTGGTCCGATCCAATATGGCTGGCTTTCCGCATCCCAATCCGTTGGAACATTATTGATCGGGTTATATCTTTCTCAAAAAGGGAACCTACGAAATCAAGGGATGTTATTATCAATCTCCGTGATCATGTACGGGTTGGCTACGATCCTATTTGGTTTTTCTGCTTCATTTTGGTTAAGTGTATTGGCGCTTATTCTGATTGGAGCCTTTGATGGTTTGAGTTCGATCATCCGCAATACAGTTAGACAACTCCAGACGCCGGATGAAATGAGGGGCCGGATGATGAGCATCAGTCAGATATTTTTCAAGGGCGGACCACAATTGGGAGAAATGGAGTCAGGTCTGGTTGCCCAGCTCCTTGGGGTTCCGTTTTCAATTATCTCGGGGGGAGTAGGGTGTGTCCTGGCAGCGAGCGCAGTGATTAAAAGATATCCTCAACTCTGGGCTTTTAAGGGAGATGAAACCTTGATTGATAATACAGAGTAAAAAAACAACACTACTTATGAAATAATTATTGCATTATTTTAGAAAATGTTGTATTATGGACAAATGAAAGTAAAATTTCAAAATATTTTCTTTTGCAAGTTGTTGTTGTGAATAATGGAGAAAGATGATTATAAAAAATAAAACAACCAATGATACCGACTTTGCCCAGATATTAAGTGAGCACTACAGCGATTTAACCAAAAGTGAAAAACAAATCGCCAATTATTTACGCAAGAACCAGGACGAATCTGCTTTCCTGTCAGCTGCTGAACTGGCAAATCTCCTGGATTTGAGCGAGGCAACGATTGTGCGTTTCGCACGAACAGTAGGGTTTGATAGTTATCCTGCTATGCGGGCGGCTTTGCAGGAAAATTTCCGCAGCCGGGTGACGCATTCTACCCGGTTGCGTAGCCGCCTAGATGATCTGCGGGAGGCTGGAGATCTCTTAGAAAGAGTAACCATCTCTGAAATTGATTATTTGACCCAGGCTTTGCAAACAGTTGATCGGGAAGAATTGAATCAAGCTGTGGAATATATGCTTGAGCGTGATCATATTTTTGTATTTGGAACTGGCCCTTCTGTGTCATTGGTCAATTTACTTAATCTCCGCCTCACCAGGTTCGGAAAACATGTTATTCCTCTTACAACGGCAGGGAGGGAAACATTGGAACCACTGCCATTAATGACAGAAAATGATTTATTATTTGCGATCGGATTTTTTGATGTCAATCCCACTTTGCAGGTTGTGTTGGACCATGCCAATGAAAGGAAATGCCCGGTCATTCTTTTAACAGATACTTTAGGGTCGATTATTGGTGATAAAGCAGAGGTTATCCTGGCTGCTAAACGGGGACCGGTTTATAGTTTCCATTCTCTTGTTGTTCCCATGACGATAATCAATACGCTGCTCTTGGAGATCGCCAATGAGGACCGGGAAGGTGTAATGGCATATTTGGATCGGCTGGATCAGCTGCGTGACTATCTAAAACGGGTGGACAGTTAAACGTTGGGCAATGGAATATACACAGGAGATTTAAATTTTTTATGGCAACACAAACGATCTCACATCGAATGCTTGCTAAATCCAGAAGATTTATTCACTGGCTAAAGAAACCTCAAGTGCTTATGGGATTGATCATGTTGTTTATGATGTACTACATGATCATTATCCCTTTGTATCGCATGGGAGAGACCTCGCTGACCTGGCAGGCTAAAGATCTCATTCTCAACCCGGATGTTGAGGTAGGCAAGTTCACACTTTTTCACTATACACGGATGTTGACAGGAGTTTTGGGTCAAATTTATATGTTTAACCCGCTGAGGCATTCCTTCACCATAGCAATTGGGGCCACCCTGATTTCGCTGTTTATTGGCGGATCGTTGGCCTGGTTGGTGATTCGCACGGATATGCCCGGTAGAAAGCTTGTCAACCAACTGGCGTTGATCCCCTACATCATGCCCTCATGGACCTTGGCTCAGGCCTGGGTCGTGTTATTTAAAAGTAGGGCGGTTTCTGGCGGAACGCCGGGACTTTTTGAGTCCCTGGTGGGAGTAACCCCCCCAGAATGGCTGTCGTATGGGCCAGTTCCAATTATGATCTGCAGCGCGCTGCATTATTACACTTTCTTTTTCCTGTTCGTGTCGGCCGCGTTGATGTCGATCGATTCTAATCTCGAAGAAGCGGGAGAATTGATGGGCGCCAGCCGCTGGCGGATTCTGCGCAAGATCACCTTCCCGCTCGTCGTGCCAGCGATCCTCTCGGGTTTCATCATGACATTTTCCAAGGTGCTGGGTACTTTCGGAGGACCTAATATTTTGGGAACACCGGTTAGGTACTATGTGGTTTCTACCATGATGCGAGGTAGTATGTCGGTTGGTGACAAATCGGACGGTTTTGTCCTGGCGATCGTGTTGATCATGTTTTCAGTGATTACGATTTCACTCAACCAGAGATTGGTCGGGACCCGCAGGAGTTACGAGACCATCGGCGGACGAGGTTTCGTTGCGAATGTGAGCAAGCTGGGGAGAATGAAATATTTCTTTAGAGCCGTTGTGCTCGTTTTCCAGATCCTGGTCATCGTCCTTCCGCTGGGCCTTCTTGCCATATCCTCAGTGATGCTGGTGGATGGGCAATACAGTGTTAGTAATCTCAGCTTACAACACTGGATTGGACCGCGTGGAACAGGTTATAACTCTGGAGAGCCAGGGGTCCTGCTCAACCCGCATGTCAGGCAAGCCGCCTGGAACTCCATCAGGCTTGCATTATGGACGGCTTTATTCACCGCCCTGATTGGTATTATTCTTGGCTATTCTATTGTTAAAGGGAGGGGTACCCGGCTGTCTAAGTATTTGGAGCAATTGGCCTACATTCCATACGTGATCCCGGGGATTGCCTTTGGCGCAGTATACATTGCAATGTTCCTCAAACCGGTGGGTCCGATCCCGCCTTTGTACGGAACCTTCGCTCTGTTGGTGATCGTATCGGTGGCCAAACATATCCCCTATTCCTCCCGTTCGGGGGTTTCGTCCATGATGCAGGTCGGCCGGGAACTGGAGGAGGCGGGGGAGGTAGCCGGCGCCAGTGTCTGGCGTCGTTTTATACGCCTTATCTTTCCCCTCACCAGCCCCGGCTTTGTGGCTGGATTCCTGCTGACGTTCATCACCACTATGCGCGAACTATCATTGATCATCATGCTGGTCACTCCGAAAACCCAGGTGCTGGCTAGCAAGACCATGTTCTATATCGAAGATGGAAACGATCAGATGGCGAACGTAGTCATTCTGATCCTGCTCGCGATTACCTATGTTGGAAACTTTATTATCACGCGGTTCAGGGGTGGGAGCCTTCAAAAAGGTCTAGGATTGTAATCGAGGAAATCATGGAAACATTAATCACAATAAAAAATCTTACAAAACGTTTCGGCAATGTTGTAGCTGTTGATAATGTCAGTCTGACCGTCGAGCCAGGGGCATTCCTAACCCTGCTGGGTCCTTCCGGGTGCGGCAAGACCACCCTGCTGCGTTGTGTTGCAGGGCTTGAGGACCCGGACGGTGGTGAGATCTATATTGGCGACAAATTAGTTTTTTCTTACGACAAGGGCATATCATTGGATCCTGGAAATCGTGATCTGGGTCTGGTCTTTCAGAGTTATGCCTTATGGCCCCATATGAAAGTGGATAAAAATATCACATTCGCCCTCGAAATCCAAAAAATGGAAAAAGAAGAAATGCAGGAACGGGTTAGAGAATCCCTGGCCGAAGTGCAGATGGCAGGCTACGAAGATCGCTATCCCCGGGAAATGAGCGGCGGTCAGCAGCAGCGCATTGCCCTGGCACGCATGTTAGCTTACCGCCCCAATTTATTCCTGATGGATGAACCGCTCTCCAACCTGGATGCCCGTTTACGGATGGATATGCGGGCTGAGATCAAACGCTTACACCATGTTGCCGGAGCAACCACGATTTATGTAACCCATGATCAGATAGAAGCATTGACCATGTCAACCGAAATTGCAGTACTAAAGGAGGGCGTCCTCCAACAGGTGGACACCCCCGACAATGTTTACCATTACCCGGCCAATCTTTTTATCGCTGACTTCATTGGCAACCCAAAAGTGAATCTGATGGATGCCGTGGTGGATGGAAAAAGATCAGTGAATCTTGGAAAGTTCAATCTTGAAGTTGAAACGCATAACACAGATGGTGAAGTTGTGGTTGCTGTACGACCAGAAGATATCTCCATCTCGACCGAACCTGTCCCGGGTGCGATAGAGTTCAACGCTTATTCTGTCCTTCCGTCGGGAGCTGACACAACCATCATAGCCCATTTTGAGGAGATCGAAATTACTGTCAAAGAATCTGGAACCTGCAGGGTCAATATGGATGACAAAATCTGGCTGAAATTCAATCCGGAGACGCTAAATCTATACGATAAAGAAAGTGGATTATTAATCGGTCCAAAGAATACTTAGGGGTTATGTTTATCCTTTAAAGGCGATCATCTTTGAGATGAAAGGAGGTCGATGGAGAGGTCAATAAAGAAATTTGTTTCACGATGTTTATTTCCTAACATAATTTAGGAGGCAGTAATGAAGAATCTAGTTAAAATTTTGACCTTATGTTTGATTGTTAGCTTTCTTGCCGGATGTACTGGTACACAACCGGTGGAAGAGCCAGCAGTAGTCGAAGATACAGGTGAAGAAGCTGCTCCAGCCGATGAAGCAGCTCCAGCCGAAGAAGCAGCTCCTGCTTCTGATCTCACTGAAGCCGAACAATGGGCTCAGGCCAATGGTTTTGGTCCATACCAGGCTGAAGAGGAAGACTGGGATGCAATCCTCGCAGCAGCCATCGAGGAAGGGGAAGTGGTTGTTTATTCAAACTCTTCCAAAATTGAAAAACTAATTGAACCCTGGAGCGAGTTATACCCGGATATTGAGCTGGCGGGTGGAGATACGGATGACATCTCTGTTAAAATGCAAGCGGAGCAGGAATCCGAAAATGTCTTCGGGGATATCTGGTTCCAAAGCCATGGGCACGACCTATACGGGGAATTTATGCCCAATCAATGGGTATGGTCATACGTTCCTCCGGGCGTGGAATTCCATTGGGAAGTAAATGCAGACCGTCCCTTTGCAATCCAGCGTCGAAGCGTGGATGTGATCGGGTACAACCAGGAGGTTCACCCGGATGGCTGCCCGCTCACCAACTGGTGGGAGTTAACTGAACCAGAGTTAAAGGGGAAATTATACATGGAAGATCCCCTTGCTGATAGCAGCCAGACAGCCAAGATAACTCTAATCATTCAATATGCAGATGAATTTGCTGCGGCCTATGAGGACCTATATGGCCGGGATTGGACCACCGACGAAGCTTATGATGATTCGTTAGAGAATGCAGGTTATCTGTACCTCAAGAAGTTAGCCCATAATGAACCCGGCATTCAGCCCGGGGGCGATGAAGTTGACGAAGCGTTTGCAACCCTGGGCATGGACCCGAATGAAGAGCCTGGATATGGCTGGACGGGTATGTCCAGCTACGAGGATACCCTGGATGGTGAAATAGCCATGGCACCCTGCATGGATCTCGAACCGAGATCTGGTATTTTAAAGGCCGCCTATCTAGCAGTTGCAAACAATGCACCACACCCCAATGCAGCCAAGCTGTTCATCAGGTTTGCTCTCACGCAGGAAGGCTTTGATCCCTGGGGCAAGATAGGCACTTACGCTCCAGTTGTTGGTGTTGAACCTGCCGAAGGTATGCCAGCGTTGGATTCTTGGAAACTCTTTCCCAGCGATGATATGTTCGCCTATGAAAACTTGAGCATAGTACGTGACTTCTGGGCCATCAGCTTCTTGAGTCCGTAGAATCTGATTTAAAAAGATCAGGACCCTAGGACACGGTCTCAGACCTTGTCCGTGTCCTAGGATTTTAAACAATAGAATTCATATTTTTATATCGAGGTAAGCAATTATTAACAACCACCTGGATTCAGACTCCTAATCCGGGGGTGATGGTCAAGTATTTTCTAAAACGGTGAAAAAAATGAAGATCCAGGCAGTTTTTTTTGATATGGGGGGGACAATAGATACCTTCCGGACCACACGCGAGTTGCAACTGTCAAAGACTCCTGATTTACAAAAGCGATTCCGAGAAGTGGGGATTGATTTGGGTCTTACCAACGAGGAACTATTTAACGTGGTCTCGAAGGGATTGACGCGTTATAAAGCCTGGAGTCTGAGTTGTGAGGAAGAGATCTCCCCTGAACAAGTATGGCGTGAATTTATCTTGCCTGATTATTCCATTGATCAGGATACTCTAGCTTCCATCGCTGAAGATCTGATGTGCTTCATTGAAACCCGATATTTCGACCGTAAAATGCGTCCAGAAATGCCCAAGGTTCTAGAAGCGATCAAGAATTTGGGTTATAAGATTGGTTTGATCAGCAATGTTAACAGCCGGGGACAGGTACCAACAAATTTGGCAGAATACAAACTGAAGGATTATTTTGATCCGATCGTATTATCCTCTGAATTTGGCCGGAGAAAACCGGACCCGGCTATTTTCCATCATGCAGCCCACCTGGCAAGTGTTCCGACCAGCCAGTGCGTTTTCGTGGGGGACCGGGTTGCCAGGGACATTCTTGGCGCCCAAAGGGCAGGATTTGGTCTTGCAGTTCAAATCAACCATAATTATAACCACGGTGAAATTGACACAGGGGCTAGCCCGGACTTTATCATTAATGATATGACAGAATTATTGGACATCTTAAAAGTAAACTCTATTCCATCCACCCAGGAAGCTCAATCTTCCAACCCAAAGACTAACCCGATCCGGGCCCTGTTATTTGACGCTGGGGATCTCCTTTATTACCGCGCTGATAAAGGCCGTTATCTTAAAGAATTTCAAAAAGAAATGGATCTCAATCCTGAAGATAATCATAAGGAAGAGAGATTTGAACTACGGCAGCAAGCCTATCGGGGTCAGATTCTCCAGAAAGAATATCAAAAAGCTGTTCTCAATTTGTACGGCATCAATCAACCAGACCAGATTGACCGGGGGTTACGAGCAATCCAAAAAGATGAAAATAACGTCCAGTTTTTTGAAGGAGTAAGAGAGACCCTGCTATCCTTGAAGGAAAAGGGTTATCTGTTGGGGATTGTGACTGATACCGCAAACCCGGTGCATATTAAATTGAATTGGTTTGAGCGTGGTGGTTTTGGCCACATCTGGGATTGCTTTATTCCTTCCACGGCTGTTGGTGTGCGAAAACCTGACCCTAAGATCTACCAGGCTGCATTGGATCAACTTGGGGTATCTCCTGATCAAACAGTATTCTTCGGGCATAAAACATCGGAACTTGAGGGAGCCAGAGTGATGGGTATGAAAACGATTGCCTTCAATTATGACAAGGATGCTGTGGCAGATTATTACGTTGAAAATTTCGCGGACATTTTAAATAATCCGCTTATCTCTGAGCAGTAATAGATAAATTGATATGAATGATCACATAGAAGCAATTTTGTTTGATATAGGGGGGACGCTGAGGGGGTCCAAGAAAAAAACTGACTCTGAAAAAATTGAATTAGTGGAAGGGATCGTTAAAATCCTTAAAACTGATATTCCTCCAGATCAGTTTGCACAGCTGCTTACCAAACGGAATGATACCTATACTCACTGGTCTCGAGAAACCCATATCGAACTCGATGAAGTTGGTCAATGGACCAAATGGCTGCTACCAGATTGGCCTAGCAACCAGATCAAAGCGCATGTCCATGATATTCATAAGATCTGGCGGCAAGCCACGGCTGTGCGGCCGGTATTTCCTGCGACCAGGGAAGTGGTGCTTGAGCTATTTGACCGCGGATATCGGTTGGGTGTGGTCAGTAATACAGTCAGCAGTACCGAAGTTCCTGGAATACTTAATGATCTTGGAATCTCTGGTTGTTTTGAGGTTGTGATCCTATCCTGTGTTGTCGGGATCAGAAAACCAAATCCTGAAATTTTGCTGGAAGCAACCAGCCGCATGGATATCAACCCAGAAAAGTGTGCCTATATTGGTAACAAACTTGACCGTGATGTGGATTCTTCCAGGAAAGCGGGATTCTCGAAATCCGTGATCTTGCTGGATCCGAATGATGATGATCAATTTACTAATGATCCGGCATTAAGCCCCGATCATTACATCAATAATCTAGAAGAACTGCTGGATATTTTTCCCGTTCGTCACGAAAAACCTGTAATAGGCCCTATCTACAATGTTTCCCTTTCAACCATGTGGGCTAATAAATTTCCTTCTCTGGTGGAATTCTTTGAAGCTGCCCGGCGATTGGGTTTCAGAAAGGTCGAATTAAATCATCAGATTGATTCAGCTATGCTCGCCAAGGTTGATCTCAGTCAGTACCGGATCAGCAGCATCCACGAACCCTGCCCAGCAGATATATCTACCAGGCAATTGAAAGACCGAGGTTGGATGATTTCAGCCTTGGACGAAGACTGCCGCAGGGAAGGCGTAGAAGCAATCAAACGAAGTATTGATCTGGCATATAAAATTGGGGTAGGGGCTATTGTGGTGCATTCTGGAATGGTTTCTCCTGATCTCTCACAAGAAAAGATACTGCGGGAACTGTATGAGATCGGGAAGGGAGATACAGCGGAATATCAGCATATAAAACAAACCATGGTTGAGGATAGAACTATTCACGCCCCCCCCCGGGTAGAGGCTGTCCGGAGAAGCCTGGTCGAATTGCTGGAGCATGCCCGATTATTCAAAATTCGCCTGGGGCTTGAAAATCGCTTCCATTACTTCGATATCCCATCTCCGGATGAGATGAGCGATTTCCTTAAGCTTGCGGAACCGGATCACCTAGGTTTTATTTACGATGTGGGCCATGCTGAGACACTTGATCGCCTGGGATTTTTCCCACACATAGATTGGCTAGACCGTTTCTCGCAGCGGATTATTGGTGTCCATTTGCATGATGTGAAAGGTGTTGTTGATCATCTTGCACCAGGATTGAGTGATGTGGATTTCGATATGATTGCTCCTTATTTGCCCATTGATGCTTTTCGAACCTGTGAACTTCAGGCTGTAAATTCACCGGAACAAGTAAAAAACAGTTTGAGATTCTTAGCAGACCATGGCTGTATACATCAACTTTAATAAGGACTTCTCCTTATGCGTAACAAATTTAAAAAGCGCCAGAATAAATTCATAATATTAATTCATAACCAGGCCTCCTTAACCCTGGAAGGCTTGGAGGCACTCAAAATCTACATGGTAAGTCAAGATATTGCTGCAGCCGAGCTTCTTAAAAAGAAGGAAAAGGAAGCTGATGAAGCCCGCCGGATCCTGATTTACCAGCTGAATAAGACTTTTATCACCCCTTTCGATAGGGAGGATATATTCGCGCTTTCACGAACCATCGATGATGTGATCGATTATGCCTATACAACTGTCGATGAGATGGAATTATTTAATATTGAACCGACACCTTTCATGAGAAGAATTGCCTCGTTACTGAGGGACGCAACGTTTGAATTACTCCTGGCGGTTGATTGTCTTGAAGAACATACCGGTGTAGCAGGTGAACATTCCCAGCGTGCCAAAGCATTGGAAAATCGGGTTGAAAAGGTCTACCGAGAAGCCCTGGCAGAGTTATTCTGTGAAGCCAAGGATATTGAAGATATTGTTCAGATGTTTAAAATGCGTGAGGTATACCGACACCTGAGCAACGCCGCTGACCGGGGTGATGAAGCTGCCAATGTTTTGGCAGATATTGTTGTTAAGGCTGCCTAGGCAAGGGATAAATAGATGACCAATCTCGTCATAATAGTAATTATTTTGTCCCTTATTTTCGATTTCCTGAATGGCATCCATGATTCAAGCAATGTTGTCGCCACCATGATCTCCTCCCGGGCATTCTCGCCGCGAGTGGCATTGGGAGTTACCGCAGCAGCAAATTTTGTAGGCCCGTTTATTTTTGGAGTTGCAGTCGCAGAATCTATTGGACATGAAATCGTTTCAGCAGAAACAATCAGCACCCAGGTTTTAATTGCAGCGTTATTCAGCGCAATTATCTGGAATTTATTGACCTGGTACTTGGGTATTCCAAGTAGTTCTTCACATGCTCTGATTGGAGGTTTTATCGGGGCAGTAGTGATGGGAGCCGGGTTGGATGCAATTCAACTGGCGGGTTTGGAGAAGATCCTCATCGCTCTGTTCGCTTCACCAATCATTGGATTTGTATTTGGATACCTGATCCTTCGGATAACCCTGGTCTTTTCCTGGAATGCTACTCCCAAGATTAACACATTTTTCAAACGCAGCCAGTTGGTGACTGCCGTGGCATTGGCGCTCAGCCATGGAACCAATGATGCTCAAAAAACCATGGGTATCATCACCCTGGCGTTGGTGACCGGCGGTTACCTGAAAATGTTTGCAGTTCCTACCTGGGTGATCGTGATCTGTGCCGGTATGATCGGCTTGGGTACCGCTGTTGGTGGTTGGAAACTAATCCGTACGCTGGGTGGAAAATTTTACCGGATCCGCCCTGTGGACGGATTCGCCTCTCAATTGGCAGGTGCCGTGGTCATCATTGGCGCCTCATTGGTTGGAGGACCGGTAAGCACTACCCAGGTGGTTAGTTCGACCATCATGGGAGTGGGCGCGGCTGAACGACCGAACAAGGTTCGCTGGAGTGTAACCAAAGAAATCGCCTTAGCCTGGCTGCTTACCATCCCAGTGACAGGTTTGGTTGGGGCAGGTATGTACTGGGTGATCATGATGATACTCCCATAATCAAACATAAAGTCCTGAAAGGAAACTTTATTTTATGAAGAATAACAAAATCTATGACCTTATTTGTATTGGTAACTACACCAAAGATACGATTATCATTCCCTCAGGGGTGACATATGTGGATGGTGGTGCTGTCAACTATTCAGCTCATGCAGCAGTTCGACTGGGCTTTAAGGTTGCTGTTGTGACCCATCTTGCCCGTGAAGATGAGCGGGTAGTAGTAAAATTTAACCAGGCTGGAATTATTTGTTTGCCAAGGTATACTCCCAATTCAACTAACATGCGGCTGGAATACCCCACTGCCAATCCGGATATCCGTACCCTGTTTGTAACAGCCACAGCTGGCACAATTACTACTGATGAGGTTCAAGAATTGCAGGCAAAATCTGCTGTGATTGGATCTAGCCTACGGGGTGAAGTCGGCCTGGATGTGATCCATTGTCTGAAAGAGAAAAATATAACCGTGGCCGTAGATGTCCAAGGTTATGTGCGTGTATTAAGAGATCAAGTCCTGCAATATGAAACCTGGGACGAGATGGAGGAAACCTTGTCACAGGTAGATATTCTTAAAAGTGATGCTGTCGAAGCTGAATATCTCACTGGTGAAACAGATATAAAGAAGGCTGCCCTGGCTTTTGTGGATATGGGACCCAAAGAGATCGTGCTGACCCACAAGGATGGTGTTTTGGTTTACGCCGATGGGCAGTTCTATAACCGTCCCTTTTTCCCGAAGAATATGACCGGGCGGAGTGGCCGGGGTGATACTTGTGTTGGTACCTACGTCTCCATGCGTTTGACTCAATCCCCGGCAGAAGCCAGTATTTGGGCTGCGGCAGTTACCAGTTTAAAAATGGAAAACCAGGGTCCATTCAACCGGAGCCTATCTGAAGTAGAGTCATTGATCGCAGAGAAATACAACGGCCAGATTCATTGAGTTTCCCAGGGGAAAAATCCTTGCGGTGAGAAAGGCAGGATGTTATGAATATAAGAGACCCTTGGGAGGGGGTCTCTTTCCGGTTTTTTCATAAAATCGTGCCTGTCTCCAGGGAGATAGATGATCTAAATGGGAAAACAAGTTCATTCCTGCGGCAACATCACTATCTGTTACACCAGGACCTTAAACCTCCGGCAAGCTATTATAATTATTTTTGGATATTCGGGTTATAGGATGGAATGAGTATTAGTACTGGGTCAGGTTGGGATTCAGGTTATTAGACTAACCCTATGTTTTCTGCAAGCCTTCGCTGGATTGACATATAACAAGGGGTAATTTTTATTATTAATTTTGCATCCAAGAAAGAAGGACCTGGATAAAAACTTTCATTTTCATACTTCCGAAGGTAATTTACTGCAAAATATGCGATTTCTGGCTCAATCATTCAAAAGATATTCTGAGGAGATACCAAGATGGGTAACTGTGACATTGGCCTGATCGGCCTGGCGGTAATGGGTCAAAATCTGGTTTTAAATATGAATGACCATGGCTATAAGGTAGCCGTATATAACCGGACAACTTCCAAAGTAGATGAATTTATCAACAGTAGCGCCAAAGGGACTGAAATCGTTGGCACTCATTCCATAGAGGAATTGGCCAGCTTATTAAAACGGCCCCGGAGGGTGATGCTGCTGGTGAAGGCTGGCCAACCGGTGGATAAATTGATCGATCAACTTCTCCCCCATCTTGAAGAGGGAGACATCATTATTGATGGCGGCAACTCAAATTACATGGACTCCATCCGCCGCACTGCCTATGTTGAATCCAAGGGACTGCTTTATATTGGCACAGGTGTATCCGGGGGCGAGGAAGGAGCCAGGTTTGGCCCATCCATGATGCCTGGAGGCTCTCCCGCTGCTTGGCCGCACGTTAAGGAGATTTTTCAAGCTATCTCTGCCAAAGTGGACGATGGTGTCCCCTGCTGCGACTGGGTTGGGGAAAACGGGGCAGGCCATTATGTCAAGATGACACACAACGGCATCGAATATGGAGATATGCAGTTAATCTGTGAAACTTACCACCTGATGAAAAATCTGCTGGGTCTGAACAATCAGGCGATGAACGATGTCTTCGTCGGCTGGAACGAGGGAAAATTGGATTCCTATCTGATCGAGATAACCCGGGATATCCTGGGTTATCTCGACGAAACTGGTGAATATGTGATCGATCAGATCCTGGATACTGCAGGACAAAAAGGAACTGGAAAGTGGACAGCGGTCTCATCTCTCGAGATGGGTATCCCCTTAACGCTGATCAGCGAAGCTGTTCTGTCCCGCTTCCTGTCTTCCCTGAAAGAAAACCGAGTCCAGGCCTCAAAAATATTGCCCGGTCCTGATGTTTCTTTTGGGGAGGACAAACTTGCTTTTATTCAGAATATTCATGATGCGCTGTACGCCTCCAAGATTATTTCTTACACCCAGGGGTATATGCTGATGCAGGCAGCGGCTGAGGAATACCACTGGAAGTTAAATTATGGCGGCATTGCCCTGATGTGGCGAGGGGGCTGTATTATCCGCTCCGCTTTCCTGGGAAAAATCAAGACTGCATTTGATAAAACCCCGGATCTCGATAACCTGCTGCTGGACGATTATTTTAAAAACGAAGTGGATGCTGCCCAGGCTGGTTGGCGGCGGGTAATTGCCAAAGCTGTCGAAGGGGGAATTCCCGTCCCTGCCATGTCAAGCGCCCTGGCTTTTTATGATGGCTACCGGAGCGCCAGGCTGCCAGCCAATCTGCTCCAGGCCCAGCGGGATTATTTTGGCGCCCACACTTACGAACGGGTGGATAAACCCCGGGGTGAATTTTTCCATACCAACTGGACAGGATCCGGAGGAGATGTGACCTCCAGTACTTATAACGCATAGAGGGAAGGAGCATAAAATGAACGCTGGTCTATCCATAAAAGAACATGGCGCGCTGGATTTTGTATCCCTGGGTGCTTTGAATCACCGGGTTGATCCGGGAATTGTCCCTTTCAGCAAGGCCAAAAAATGGCAGGTGCATCCCAGCGGAGGTGAGTACAATGTGTCTGCCAACCTGGCGAACTGCTTCCGACTGAAGACCGGTCTGGTATCAGCGATGGTGAAGTATCCCATAGGCGACCTGATTGCGGAACGAGTGCGTCTAATGGGGATCACCCCGTTTTATAAATATTTTGAACATAACGGGGTAAATGGCCCTAACATGGCGACCATTTACAGCGATCGCGGATTTGGTGTTAGAGCTCCAGTAGTATTCTATAATCGGGCCAATGAGGCGGGCGCACAGCTCAAACCGGGGGATTTTGATTGGGGGGAAATCTTTTCCGGGGGAGTGCGTTGGTTTCACAGCGGGGGCATATTTGCCGCCCTTTCGGAGACCACCAGTGAGGTCATTATTGAAGGGATGCATGCAGCAAAAGCAGCTGGCGCGATCACCTCATTTGATTTAAATTATCGAGCAAAATTGTGGAACATCTGGGGCGGGCTGGATCGGGCCCAGGACGTGATGAACCGAATCGTGGAAAACGTGGATGTGCTGGTGGGGAATGAAGAGGATATGCAGTTAGGCCTTGGCATTCCCGGGCCAAAGGTAGAATCAAAAACCAAACTTGACCCCAGCGCTTTTCTAGGGATGATTGACAAGGTCACAAACCTGTTTCCCAAAATTAAGGTGATAGCAACAACACTACGGAATGTACATTCCACAGCCCACCATTCCTGGAGCGCAATTGCCTGGATCGATGGGAAATCTTACCAGGCACCTACCGCAGAACTGACAATCCATGATCGGGTGGGCGGCGGGGATGGGTTTGCTTCAGGTCTGTTTTACGGGCTGTTGGCCGGTGAGAAACCCCAGGATGCCGTTAACCTCGGCTGGGCTCACGGCGCGTTAATCACAACTTTCCCTGGCGATACAACCATGGCGACCCTGGAGCAGGTCCAGGCGTTTGCCCAGGGCGACTCGGCGCGCATCCAGCGCTGATGGATAAAACTTCCTAACCGATTGGATAAGCTAGAGGACGGTATTGAACTCGAACCGCCTGTATATTGTCTAATCGAGTCGCCTTTTTGGATTGACAAATCTAATTTTGGGTGCAGTTTGGGTGCAAATACGGTGGAAACAATGGAAACAATGGACAAAATGGACTGGTTTTCCCCTCTATTTTAGACACAATAGACGCTATTTCCCCCTGTGAACACAATGGACAACCCCTTGCCTGATTAAGAGTCAGTTGCTTTGAGGGTTGATTTTTCTTGTCCTCGCCCCATACCAGCGCCTTGTTCGTTATAATTACGTGTAACTATCATGTAGTGAAACCGCGCAATACCCAAAAATATTATATTTGAGGATTGTCGATGACCGATCTCGACAAGCTGGCTGATCTACTGGCAGAACTGAACTCTATCGGGAACAGGATCTCAGAGATCACACAGCGACCGGCCACTATCGGCCATACAGGGGAGCTCATCGCTTCCCAGATCTTTGATATAGAGCTGGAGGAGTCCACCTCGGAAAAAGGATTTGACGGACATTTTAGATCTGGCTCTCTGTCCGGTAAAACAGTCAATATCAAATGGTACAGCAAGCAGGAATATTTACTGGACATCACTCCCAATTCTCTCCCTGATTACTACCTGGTAATGACAGGCCCCAAGGACTTAGAAGGAACCTCAAAAGGCGGTATGCGTCCCTGGCTGATCAATTCTGTTTTTTTGTTTAATGCTGCCGAGCTGGTTATTGAACTGACAGCCCGTGGGGTGATTGTTGGAACCGCTTCAAGCGTTCGAAAACACGAGTGGCAGGCAGCCGAAATATACCCTAATAAAAGAAGCATGGTCTACCGCATGACGGATGAGCAGATGGCCCAGATTCTTGCTTTTGATTCTGATTGGGCTGAAAGCCGGTTCGAGGGCAAGCGCTTAATCGACGATTGAGAACAAACCCTGGAATAGATGAAACGAGACTTACTGATTATTGAAAGAAATACGCGGGACTCGCTGGCAGGCCGACTGACAGCAGAAGGCTATTCAGTTTGCCTGGTAGAAACGGCCGGCGCCGGCCTGGAGGCTCTAAAGCAGCACAAAATCACCCATGCTGTTATTCTCAACGCTATTTCCAAGCGGACAAATGGTGCAAGGACCTGTGCCTCTCTGAAGAGGGCGGCGCCGGTTATCCCTGTGTTGATCTATTCTGATCAAGAGAAGCCGGCCAAGGCCGATGAGCTGCTGCGGCCAGGCACAACAATCAGAAAACTGATCAACACGATAGAACTATATTCTCCGGTGAACAAAAAGAGCTGCCTCCAGTACGGGGAACTCTACCTGGATGAAGGGAAACAACGGGTATTCACACCCAATGGTGTTTCCCATCTACCCACGAAGGGAATTCAGATCCTGAAATATTTGATGAAGAAGAAAGGCTCCGTGGTATCCAAGGAAGAGCTCTTCACCAAGATCTGGAAAACATCCTACGTGGGGGATATGAATACCCTGTATACGAACATCTGCTTCTTGAGGGGTGCAATAGAGCAGGATCCGGCCGTTCCGCGCTATTTACTCACTGTTAGAGGTAAAGGATACCGGCTGGATGGAAAGTGAGGCGTCTGGAGGGCCGGAGAGCGTTTTTTTGAGGGAAAGATATATCTGTATTGCCCAAAAATATAGTCAATGGTGTTGCATTGCGTATAGGCAATACCCCATTTTGATAATTTAGAACAAAGCTTTCAACAAATAATAAAAACAAATTGTCAAATACCCTATGATGGGGCAGGGGGTGAGATTCAACTGGACTAACGAGGATTTAGATTGCCACGATCCTAAGTTTAGGGAAAGCATAAAATGAGATCTAACTACCATAGTGCTCGAAAGTCGGGCAGGGTGGGGGACACGACGAAATAAACTACAGGTCAATCATTTCCGCAATTTCGGTGAATCTGCCATTCATCGTCTTAGAAGTAAAGTGGTGTGTGAGAATCACAAGGGGATTACCTTCACTAATTTGATAGGGATATGCTTTTCTAAATGTAGTTTCTTTGAACAATTCTCGATAAAAACCCCAGAATGATTTCCCATATCCGATAATAGCTCTAGGGGAATGTTTGATGATCAACTCTTGTATAGACTGGATCCGCCTGGGCAGTATTTGACTGTAATAATCTTCTCGACTTTCAAACTGGGGTAGTAGACCCCCATAACTCCAGGAATTTATACTTGCTTTTGGTATTGGCATGAGCTCAAGTAAAAATGTGTCGTCACAGTGCCGCCCAAGATGTTCGGCTTGATAATTGCGGATCTCATCGCGTGTGGCCTTTTGTCTCATCAGGGTTAACATGATGACACACATGCCTCGCCAGGTAGGCTGGATCAGGCGATCGCCCTCATGGTGTTTTGTAATACCAAGTTTCCTATGGCCCGAATATAGGTCTTCCGCTTTCTCAAATGACAGTCGATTCCGAAGATTCTCTTCACCTCCACCAGCTTCCTCCATGCCCAAGAACCATACGGGCGCGGATAAATTCCCATAGCCGAGAAAATTTAGCAGGTGTTCCACTTCAGAATCTGTGAAGTGCTTATTATTCATTGTTGTCTCATCGTATTTCGACCTTCTGGAAAGTCTTGTCCGCCGCAACCGCTGCTACAAGACGCCTAATGGAAGTCTGCCGACAGCGTATTGCTTTCGAACACCCGCTTTACCTCGGCCTTGAAGAACGCTGCCACGTCTGGATCACGGACCAGGAATAAATTCTCATCGTTGTACTGGTTCGCCGGTCCCGTGTAGTTGAAGCTTCCCCCGATCACAGTATTATCGTCCAGTACGATAAACTTATGGTGCATCTTGCCGTTATTGGGAAGCGTCTCGCGGCGGAGTTTGGCGCCTTCGTTCAGGAGTTCCTTGTGCGGTGACCATTTATGAGCGGACTGGCCTCCATCGAGTACCCCGACCACCTCAAAGTTGCCGCCCTGGAGCTTGGTGATGAGGGCGTCGTCAACGGTCGTCGACTTTGAGAAGGTGAACATCATGAAATACGCCGAGTTCTGCGTCTTGAGGATCTCGTTGACGATCCTCAGCTCGGGGTTGTTGTCGGGGGAGAACATGATCTGTACCTGGCTCCCCTCAATGTTGAGCGTTAGTGGATCGGTCGAGGTTAGCTTCGGCGACCGCACGCCAAAGATTCCATCCCTGAGCTGCTCGAACTCGCTCTGGTACGCGGCGGCCACACCAATGTCATGGAAGATCACGACGTGGTTGAGGTTCCTATGGGTGCCGGTCGTTGTGAAGTTGGTCGACCCGGTCAGAACCGCCTCGCGGGCCTCGCCCCGGTCTCGGATAATAAATTTGTGGTGGAAGATCTTGGGGTTGAAGTCGATTTTGGCGTCCACGGCACCGCGGAGGAGGGTCACTAAGTGCTTGCGATTAGTATCGAGGCTGACCTCCTTGTCGGGTGGGTCAACGGGCTTTTTCTCTTTGAGGTAGTCGCCCTCAGTGACCAGGCGTACCCGGATGAATTTCTCCGTGCCAGGACGCTTTCTCCGCGCTGCTTGATCGATCGCTTTAGCGATCCGCGGGTTGTCGATCTCCTGGACCGCGATGTCCAGGGTGTGCTCAGCCTCTTCAATGAATTTGATAATGACCATCTCGAGGTCGTCGGGGGCACCAGCGTTTCCGGGTGGACCAAGAAAAGCTTGCAAACGGCCATTTAGGAAGTCCATAAGACAGCCTCCATTTTATGTTTAGTCTGATTGATTAAGAAGACCACATAACGGATGAGCTAACCTGCAGCCGGGTCTTGGTTTTACGATCCTACAACCCTGGCCGCCCACCTTAACCGGCTGTCAGGTGGAGCGGGGTTATGTGGCAGTATTTTTGGGAAAATAGGTTGCCATCATACTTTGAATAACAACAATCCAGGGAATAATATTTGCACAAAGATCATCACATAGTTCTGGTAGATTCAAGATTTTTGAAGATGCATAACCAGATCCACCACGTTCTAGATCAATCGTGTTCCAAGGACCGGAATCGGGTTTTGAATGCAATAAGCTATTCATTGATTTTGTTAATTCATGCCCAGGTATTGTGGACGAATTTCCTTGTTTGAGTTGGATTGCTTCAAGCATCTTAGCAAGACTTGGTGCATCCTGATAATTCCAGCCTTTATTCCACTTATTTATCTTTTCTGGAAAATGATGTAAATACAGGAGAATAGTTGCCCGTTCAACAACCGCACGAAAGAGGACATGAGCACCAAATAAATATCCTTGACGAATAAGTTCTCTGATCGAAAGTGTAATGCTTATTGCCTGAGGTATAACCAAGCAAGCCATCATTTGTTGATCAGATAGATTTTTATTATGAGTAGTATGAGCGGTTTCTGAATTCTGTTCTAATAATGACGAAATTAATTGATCGAAATGGAACAATAATGTGCGACCAAGATAAGGTTCGTTATCAGGTGTGGAAATGATTGGGATATTTTCAAATTCCATAGTTTTTTTGCCACCTAACGTAATAGCTACCCTGCAGCCGGGTATTGTTTTGACGATCCTAAAACCCAGGTCGCCCACCTTAACCGGTTGTCAGGTTGAGCGGGGGTTATGAGGTTTAATTGTTAATACTTTCAAGTTCTTCAATTGTTATATCTGATAACTGGTAAATGAATACAAGTATGGTTACTAATATTCTAGAAAAATCTTGTTCAAAAACAGAAGCCCTTATATCGTCACTTGTCCACGCTTCATATTGTTGAATTTTGTCTGGATCGTTAGCGTGAGCAAGTCCACCATATAAACCAATTCTCAACATCTCTTCACGTGTAGGTTGACCTTCAAATAACTCAACAGTTTGTAGAGAGTGTTCATTTATGTAATCAAAATAAGATGACCTGATTTTGGACATCTTTTGTTTCCAAGTTGTAGATAGATCAGGATCTTGGGCCAAAGAATTTAGTTTGGGAAAAGATATCAGTTCATTGTCTTGGAAAAAAAGACGAAATGTTAATAAAAAGGCATCTCTCTCTTTTTCTTCAGGCAAATCAAAGGTTATTGTGTATCTTTCGCCTTCTTCGTGATTAATAGAAAACCTAAAACCTGTTTCCTTAACATGTTGCTCATAGTTAAACCTTCGTAATTTATCTGCTTTATCAACAATCAGTTGTAATGCTTTAATAGTCTGGTCATTCATGAGATACACCCTATCTAAAAAGTAATTAACCTCATAACATGTTTATATCGCTCAATTTGACCAAACGATTCAATCAAACTGTCAAAATGACTAAATATCTGCTTATCTGTATTATAGATCAATATTATTTTACGCAAATAAACAGGCTCTAGCGTGCTTTTTCTTTTTATGTATAATACTTACGTAAATGATAATATACGCAAGTATTAG
>Ga0307421_1000201_pt1 | contig 39087 bp, 47 predicted proteins | sample SalMarWE160270MG_FD_202163 | JGI IMG/M metagenome (GOLD analysis project Ga0307421, IMG submission 202163) | Salt marsh sediment microbial communities from the Plum Island Ecosystem LTER, Massachusetts, United States - WE1602-70 | ecosystem: Environmental > Aquatic > Marine > Intertidal zone >... | reverse complement strand
CGGGTCATGGATGCCATCAGGGAACACGTGAAGGGAAGGTCCTGACATGACAGGAAGGCTCGTTGTTATAGAGGGCGCGGACGGTGCAGGGGGAGAGGAGCAGTCCAAGCGCCTACTTACACTCCTGAAGGAGAGGGGAATCCCCGCAGAAAGGCATCAGTATCCTGATTACAGCGGGCCCATAGGCCGGCTTATACACGACTTCCTGCATAAGAAGCATGACTTCCCGCCAGAGGTGCTGCTACTCCTTTACGGGGCCGACATGGTCAAGGACGCGGGCAAGATAAGGGCCTGGCTGAAGCAGGACAGGGTTGTCGTCCTGGACCGCTACTTCACGTCCACCCTGGCCTACCAGAGCATGCAGGGTGTCAGGCTCAAGAACTGCCTCAGGTTCGCAGAGATATTCGATATTCCCAGGCCTGACTTCATAATCTATCTCAAGGTCTCCCCAGAGGTCTCCATGGAGAGGAAGGCCAGGGAGAAGGAGAGCCTGGACAGGAACGAATCTGACAAGAAATTCATATCAAGGGTCCTGGACTCCTATGATTATCTTATAAAGAACAACACCTTCGGGCAGTGGTATGTGGTTGAAGCGGACAGGCCCATAGAGGAGGTCTTTGCGGACATCAGAAAGATTCTCAGGGTCTGAGATATCAGCACATTCCGGTGCTTTCAGCACCGGCCAGCACCTTGTCAAGCCCGTCCAAGGTTTTGATTGTTCTCTTGAAGGATTTCCCTTCCCTGTAGTGGAGGGGGAAGCCCTCCCTCTTTATCAGGATTGCTTTTATGCCCAACCCCTCTGCCGGGTCTATATCCGCGAACTTGCAGTCCCCGACCATTGCAGCCTCCCAGGGTTTCACGCCCATCTCCCTGATGGCATACCTGAAGAGGCCTGATTGCTTTATCATGCCAAGCCTGCAGGAATAGAAGGTGTAATCAAAGTGCCTCTCAAGGCCGGCTCTCTGGAAGGGTTTGAGGCTGAGGCCTATGTTGGATATTACGGCAAGCCTGTATTTCTTCCCCAGCCTCTTCAGGACAGGAACGACATCCGGAAAGGGTGCTGGTTCAATCAAATCATATCTCTGAAGGACTGGCTCCAGCTCCTCTGGGTGGCATCCAAGTTCCCTGAATACACGCTCGGCGGCCTCCCGTGGACTGGCAAATTCCCTTGTGCAGAGATGCTTATCTGCAAAGTCAGCTGGATTCTTTACTCCATGGCTCTTGACAAAATCCAGAAATTCAGTATTCGGCCTTGCATCTGATTTGTCATAAACCAGGGTGTTCCAGACATCAAACAGGATTGCCTTTATCATTCTCGATAATTAAGAAACTGGAATATAAATCAGATGCTCATCCTGATTAGCTTCAGATACTTGGATTCCTGGAACAGACCGATAAAGCCAGCGAATATCGGGACCAGGGACAGGTTGAACATGAAGAACCATACAGAGTATATATAATTCTGGTGCCAGGGTGCCCATGCCCCGTAGGTTATGGCAAGGCCCACCATTCCCAGGGATATGTATTTGAAGGATGTGAACCCGGTAGTCTCTGCAGCCCTGTAAAAGGCCCATGAGAGATAGACGCAGACAGGTATGAAGATGAAGTAGAGGAAGCCGTACATTGTGTATTCGATATCCGCGACCAGGAGCAGCCCCCAGGCAAACCATGCATACCCGAATATGATAATCAGGGATGAAACCACGTATTTCAACTTCCTGTCAAACCCGAGGTGGGTAGCCAGGCCGTAAATCATTCCTGCTGCCCATATAATCATGGAGTTTCTGAACAGGAAGAAAACAACGGGAATCTTCTCGCTCACAGCGCCGAGCGAAGAGAGCAGCAGGCCAATGAAGGTAAGGGAGTATATGACGAATGAGACGCTCCAGACCTTCAGGGGGGGATATGGGTTCCTGAACCAGTTATACAGAATGACAATCCCGGTCCCGAACAAGAGAATGATGGCCTGCAGGGAAAGCCCAAAAAGCCAGAATGTCTCAGCCGGTATAAGGGCGGGCTCAAGGTGGGGGACAGTCAGGACCACTGCTATTCCTATAATGTAGATTGCTGCCAGAATGGAGATTATCCTGATGTCTATCCAGAATGTTCCCGACAGGGCTGTGCCTTCTGTCTCTATATTCTCCTTCTTGTCGGCATTCCCCTTATTTCTTACTTTCGGCATTCTATCAATTATAATTGGTTTCCCTGTTTATAAATTCTACCATGGCGTCTTCTTGACACCCAGCCTGAACCCGATAAGGTTGGCCAAGAGATGGAATATGGGAGTTATCACTACCATGAGCAGAATCCATTCGAGCCTGACGGGAACAACAAGGGCCGCGAGTAGGAATGCCCCCAGGAGGAAATCAAGTTGGTCCAGGAGGGGGACAGGGGAGCCCCTCGGCCTGCTGAGCCTGCGCTTGACAAAGCTCCCTGCAGCGTCTCCGAGCATGGCGCCCAGGCCAAGGGCAAGGCCCAGTAGGGGTGACATGGGAACGATCAGGAGCGGGGCATCAGAGAGTCCCCAGGGCAGGTAGGGACAAGCCAGCATCTCGACCAGGGCTATCGCAGTCGCCACCGCAATACCGAAGGCAAGACCCTCCCAGGACTTTCCATTTCCCAGGAGCCTGGATTTCCCGAGCATCCGGCCGCTGTCGATGGGATGGAGGTTCTTCCTGAGGCCCATAAGGGGGGCCAGTCCGTTTGCAGCATAGGCCGGGATAATCAGCCAGAGGGCCTCAACAAGGTTGTAGATGGTGAAGACCATGAGTATTCTTTCCCCTCCGGGTTAAAATCTTTATTCCACCGGGATGTGGCCTGTGGTCTCTACGAGATAAACATATAACAGGCCCATGTTACTGGTGGGAATATCTCTCAAACCAATTAAGCAAGAGTTCTGCATACCACCAGTCTTTGACTGGTGATAATGAGCTCAACAACTAACCGTTTGAGATTGGTTATGGACCGGCCGGGACTCCCTAGGAAGTGCCCCGGAGTTTCGGAGGGGCACTCCTTTTTGCTCCAGTTTTTTCTTAAAAAAGCTGGTTGAACCCGGAGCCTCTGCCTTGCGAAGGCAGTGATCTGCCGTTGATCTACCGGCCCATAACCAATATTCGTATATCAAGAAATAAAAATGGGCCGGGAGAGATTTCCGCGGAGGCGTTCTTTCCGTGTTTCGAACTCTCGATCTCCCGATTATCAGTCGGGTGCCCTTTCTGGGTCAGCCCTGCCATGCGGCAGGGAAACTAACCAACTAGGCCACCGGCCCAAATGGCAAGAGACAGCCTTCGGCTGTCAATCACCGGATGCTCCCGGCGGGATTTCCTGAACCAACCGTTTTCGCGGCAGCGTTCTTTCCGCAAACGCTTTTGGACGTTTACCTGTCCAAAAGGGTTCATTTGAACCCGCGTCTTTGGCTTTCCCCTTGGAAGTTGCCCCGAACATCAGTGAGCAGGTAACTCCTTTTGACTCCAGACTTTTCTTGAAAAAGTCTGGTCGAGAGGCCAATATCCTTGACCGGGCTAGACGACGGGAGCACGTGCTTTCTTCCTGCCTCAATATAACCGAGGAAAGCAGGCAAGTGATTCGGTTATGTTAGTTGTAGTTTTATTTAAATATATTGCCGAGCGTGATAGATATATAAGCCCCGGGGCAAATAATTAACGTAAGCAGGGGATTTTTATGACTGTGATAAAGGTGTTTGAGAGGCCCAAGCTCAAGAACCCCATCCTTATCGAGGGCCTGCCTGGTGTTGGGAATATTGGCAGGGTGGCTGTGGGCTATCTTATAGAGGAGCTGGGGGCCAAGAGGTTCGCCAAGCTCTATTCAGAGCACTTCTTTCCCTTTGTCATGCTTCACGAGAACTACCAGGTTCACCTTCTGAAGAACGACTTCTACTACTGGAAGGCCAAGAAGGCCGGCCAGAGGGATCTGATTCTCCTGGTGGGGGACTGCCAGAGCCTCTCCACTCACGGGCACTATGAGATAATCGAGAAGATCCTGGACTTTGTGGAGAAGTTCGGAGTAAAGGAGATGTTCACAGTGGGCGGTCTGGCCACCGGGGAAATCGAGGACAAACCCAAGATATACGGCGCTGTCTCGGACAAGGACCTCGTGAAGAGGTTCAGAAAATACGGCATAAACTTCTCAGCAGGAGAGAAGGTCGGCTACATAGTGGGCGCCTCAGGACTCTTCCTCGGGCTTGGTAAGGAGCGCGGCATGAAGGGTGTGTGCATACTGGGTGAGACGTCAGGGTTCCCCATAGTAACAGACCCCAAGGCAGCCGAGGCTGTCCTGGACAGCCTCACCGAGATTCTGAAAATAAAGATAGATATGAGCAAGCTTGAGCAGCGGGTAAGTGAGATGGAGAAGTTTATGAAGAAGATCGAGAGCCTCCAGAAGAAGGCCCTGATGCAGATATCCAAGGAAGAGAAGGCCCCTGTGGAGGGCAAGGAGCAGCTCAGGTACATAGGATAGCTATTTAAATAGCATCCACCACTAAGGTTTTAGGTGTCCAAATGGCAAACGATAAGAAGTACAAGACCAGATATGAGAAGACAAGGATAGTCTCGGCCAGGGCGCTTCAGATATCCCAGGGCTCCCCTGTTCTGGTGAGCGTGCCCGGGGGGGTCACCAAGCCCCTTGAGATAGCAGAGCTTGAGTGGAAGGCCGGGCTCATACCCATAAAGATAAAGGAACAGGCGAAAAGGGAAGGTGATTAATCCCGCCTTATAGTGGGAGGGGTTTTTTAAGAAGCCTCCCAATAATTCTACATGATTCGCAACCTCAGGATGTACCCTGTTTTTACCTCCAAGGGAACGCCCTCTGTCAAGGTAAAGGTCTTCACTGATTCCGGATCATACTCTGCATCTGTACCGTCAGGGACATCCAGGGGGAGGCATGAGGCAACAGAGCTCCCTGTCTCCAGGGTCCTTAAGTTCTTCTCCAAGGTGAGGCCCCATTTCATGGGGCGCGACGAGAGCAACTGGGAATCCATAGACAGGACCCTGGAGGAGCTGGACGGGACCAAGGACTTCAGCAACATGGGAGAGAACCTCGCCCTGGCAGTCTCCCTGGCAGTGGCAAGGGCCGCAAGGAAGGGTGAGCTCTGGAAGCTTGAGGGCCCGGGGCTCTCAGCGGCCTTTCCCATACCAGTGGGCAATGTGATTGGCGGCGGGGCGCATGGAGGTGGGGCGGACTGGCAGGAGTTCCTGCTCATACCCCACAGGGCCAGGAACCCGTATGAGGCAGTCGAGAGCCTCACAGCGGCCTGGCTCAGCATCGCCGAGGGGCTGCGGGAGAAGAGGCTCCTCTCTGGAAGGAACATCGAGAATGCCTGGATGGCCAGGCTTGATAATGAGAAGACCCTTGAGCTGCTCTCGGATTATGCCAAGGACTGGGACATGAAGACTGGGGTGGACTTCGCTGCGTCAGAGCTCTGGAACGGCAGGGTCTACAGGTACGGGAGGGCCGGGAAGGAGTTCAAGCCCGGGAAGCACCTCGAGTACATAGAGGAGCTGGTAAAGGCCTACAAGCTCTATTACCTAGAGGACCCGCTCCATGAGGACGACTTCAGGCAGCACACCGTCCTCACGCACTCCCTCGGGGGGAAATGCCTCATTGTGGGTGATGACCTCTACTGCACCGACAGTGTGAGGCTTGGCCAGGGAATCAAGCACAAGTCAACCAATGGCATACTGGTCAAGCCGAACCAGACAGGAACCCTGAGCAGGGCCAGGAAGGTCGTGAACATGGCCAGGAAGGCTGGCCTTGAGGTCATCCCGTCGCACCGCTCAGGTGAGACCGATGACGACTGGCTGGCTGACCTCGCAATAGCCTGGGAGGCCCCTCTCATAAAGGCCGGAGTGTCTGGCCTGGACGTGCCCAAGCTGAACAGGCTCCTGGAGCTCTGGGAGGAGATACCCAAAACAAGGATGGCAGGGCTGCCCTGATAGGTTTATAAGATTTGCACCAATATGCTATTCATGTCAAAATATCAGACAGAAATATTAGAGATTAAAGGAACAGACCAGTTTGATGTCCTGCAGGCGACTGCATACCTAGCTGGTTTTGATGGCCGTACCAGATTCTGTAAAAGATCTTCAAGATTCAGCAGCAGAGAATACCCGCTTTGTAAAAGCACCTTATTTGCAATTCGTGGGGACTCCTGCCAGGGCAAGGATATGCCTCTGCTTTCAGAACCAGCTATATTGGTTGACAGAATTTATGACCAAGAAAAAGAAAAACCTTCAGATAAATTCATTCTTGAGTTTGATACAGAACTGGTGAATCCTAAATTTATGAAGAAGCTTCCTGAGAAGATAAAACACCCGGGTTCGCAACGGTAGGCTGCGGCTGGTTTCTTGCAGTATATTTAAATACCTATCACTTTAATCTATTAACTGTTAAAATCGGCTAGGGGAGAAAATGGCAGAGGAGATGCTGGTTAAGAAGACCGAATACCTGACTGCGGGGATGCACATAGGCATGAAGTCCTGCACGCCATATATGAGGCAGTTCGTCTACAAGATAAGGGACGACGGCCTGGCTGTGTTCAACCTGCAGAAGGTGGATGAGAGGATAAGGACAGCCGTCGAATTCCTCTCCAGGTTCAAGAAGATTCTGGTGGTCTCAAGAAAGGAGAACGCAGCCCCTGCCATAAAGGCATTTGCAGAGGCCGTGGATGCCAAGGCCATAGCAGGGAGGTTCTCCCCAGGGACCCTGACCAATCCGTCCTATAGGGGGTTCTATGAGCCGGGCGTTGTGTTCGTGGTGGACCCACTCATAGATGACCAGGCCATAAGGGAGGCAAGGAAGAGGAGGGTACCCATTGTGGCGCTGTGCGACACCTTCAATATATCCGAGGACATAGACCTCTGCATACCTACAAACAACAACGGCAGGAAGAGCCTTGCCCTCATGTTCTGGCTCATGGCCAGGGAGCTGCTCAAGAAGCGCGGGGATCTCAAGAAGGACTCTGATTTTAAGTACACCCTGAAGGACTTTGGAGGCGAGTGATATGGACATGGGTTCCCAGAAGAGGATTGCCGCAAGAATCATGAAGTGTGGGGTCTCCAGGGTCAGGATAAAGCCAAGCGAGGAGGTGGAGGAGGCCCTGACCAGGGAGGACATAAGGGGGCTCATCCAGAAGGGGCTGATATGGAGAGTCCAGAAGAAGGGGACGAGCAAGTTTGCTTCCAAGAAAAAGCTCGAGCAGAAGGGGAAGGGCAGGATGCGCGGGCCCGGAAGGAGAAAGGGGACAAAGGGGGCCAGGAAGAATGACAAGACCAAATGGATAGAGAAGGTAAGGCCCCTGAGAAGGCTCCTGGCCGAGCTCAGGGAGAACGGCCAGATAGAAAGGCAGGATTATGAGGTTCTCTATAGAAGGGTCAAGGGGGGATTCTTCAGGAACAGGAAGCACCTTCTCTACTATCTCAGGGAGCACGACATGCTCAAGAAGGCCAGGAAAGGGGCTCCTGGGAAGGCCCGGGCTGTCAAGAGTGTAGTGAAGGGGATTCTGTCAGGGAAGCCTGAAAGGGAGGCCCCTCCAGAGAAGGCGGTGGCCAAGAGGGCCGGGAAGACAGCAAAGCCCAAGAAGACGGTGGGCAAGAAACCAGCGGCCAAGAAGGCCAAGACAAAACCTAGAAAAGGTAAGTGATTCTTATGACTCGGGGAAAGGTCAGGGTGATTGGCCACAGGAGGAGGAGGCAGGGCCGGACAGACTACAGGCACAGGCTCGGGCTGCTCAAGTCAGGGAGACCCAGGCTTGTTGTCAGGAGAAGCCTGAACAGCATATCCTGCCAGCTCATGGAGCATTCTCCCGAGGGGGACAAATCCATCGTGACAGTGACCTCGAGGCAGCTTGACAGGTTCGGGTGGAGGGGCCCCAAGGGGAACATTCCCGGGGCATACCTCACCGGGCTGCTCTGCGGAGTGATGGCCAGGAAGGCCGGAGTCAAGTCAGCTGTACTGGACACAGGCCTCCAATCATCGACCAGGGGTTCCAGGATATACGGGGCGCTGAAGGGCGCCCTGGATGCGGGGCTTGAGATACCGCATTCCCCTGACGTACTTCCCCCTGAGGAGAGGATAAGGGGAACCCATATAGAGGGGTATGCAGAGTCCCGGGGAAAGAAGCCCGAAATATCCAGGCTCTTTGACATGGTGAGGGTCAATATCCTGAAGGGCAAGACGGTGAAGGCTGCCGGGAAGGGGACTGCTAAGAAGGTAGTAGTTAAGAAGGCTGTAAACAAGAAGGCTTCTGCAGAGCCTGTCCAGAAAGAACCAGTGGTTAAGAAGACAGCGAGCAGGAAGGTCCCTGCGAAAAAATCCGGGAAGGCCAGGGTGGGCAAGAGATAAAGTCGGGCGCGGGCCCACATAGCAGGGTATTATTCCATTATACCTGGATTGTTCTTGGTAATTCTCCTGATGAAGAAAGGAAAGGTTATTGTAGTGAATAATATCATAACAATCAGAGCGGAGTAGATGCTGATGTTCAGGAGGCCGACCTTAAATGCAACGAAAGCGATGGCCAATCCTACTGCTCCCCTGGAATTCATTCCCCAGCCAACCAGATAGAGCTGCTTCAGGCCTAATCCGGTGAGGGGCTTGGTAAGCAGAACGCCAAATATCTTCCCAACTATTGCGATCACGATAATTACAGATAACGGCAAAAGACTCAAACTCAGGGATTCTAGACTGAAATGAATTCCCATGGCAATGAAGAAAAAGGGGATGGCAAAGAGCAACAGGAATCTCTCTAAATGGGGTATCACATGCTTCTCCCTTCCTATGAATTTGTGCGCGGCTATGCCTGAGAAGAATGCCAGGATGGCACCGACAAGCAATATGAGCTCCCTTGTCATAAAGGACTCTGTGAAACAGTAGCCAACAAGAACGAACAAGCCCATCCCTATTATGTCATCAATAATACCTGAGCCCATCATCAGGGAACCGAGCCTTGTCTTAATCTTCTTCAGCTCCAGCAGCACCTCGGCTGTGGTGGCCTCGGCTGTTATGCTCATGCATATCCCGATGGTCAGGGAGACCAGCAGGGGAAACCCCAGGGCCAGGAAGGCGACAAGGCCCATCAGGAACGGTGTCATGGCTGCGGAGACAGAGACAATCGCAGCATCCCTCTCTTCCTTGCAGAACTTCCTCCATGAGATTTCCATTCCCGCCAGGAACATCAGGGATATAAGGCCAGCATCGCCCAGGCCCATGACAAACCCTGTGTTGGGCTCAAGGACCAGGTCTCTTAACGCAGAGGAGCCTATCACAATCCCTGCGATAATAAGACCGACTACAGAAGATATCCTCAATCTCTTGGCTAGTGCGGTGAAGAGATAGGAGACCAGTACACAGATTGCCAGGGTAATCACAAGGTGCATGAATTCTATTTATGTTTCCTGTCTTATAATGTTGCCTCTCTGCAACCCCTGACTGAAGTCAGGGGTTTTATTGGTTCGGCAACAGCTATTGAAGACAAACTATGCATCCATCATCTGTTTGAAAACAGATGTTTTTTGTTTTCAATATAATATTAAGTCATGTAGCTGGTTTCCGTGAGGCCGTGTTATCTCAATTACCACCGCTCACTGTCTTGCGGCTTTGCCGCGAGAGTGCTCTGCCTTCGGCAGGCACTGCCTGACGCTTTGCGTCAGAGCAGATGTGCCGCATCTCTTGTGCTGATGCACAAGAACCGGTGGGATGTTATCGGTTGGTTAAGATATTGTAATTGAGGGTTATTCCCCGATATAAGATTACCTTATGAAACCACTGGTCAAAGGCCAGTGGAATTCCTATTTAAATAAACCCTGACCAATTCTCTAGCATGAGGAGCAAGGAGTTTCCCGCAGCCCCGCTTGAGAGGATTGCCAAGGAGGCCTCCAGGAAGAGGATATCCAGGGAGGCCATGAAGATAATCAGGAGCTATATTCTTAACGATGCCCAGGAGCGGGCCGGGGAGATTGCCGAGCTTGCCAGGCACGCGGGAAGGAAGACCGTTCTCAGGGAGGACGTTGAGTTCATAACCAAGAGACAGCTTCCCATATAAAAACAGTTCTGAACGCTTATTAGAGGTGTTAGGCCATGCTGTATCTGAGAAAGACCTTCTGCTATGAGCATCCGCTTGAGGAAGCCCGGGTCTGCCTGGTGGGCATACCCTGGGACGGGACAGAGACAGGCATGCCTGTGAGGTTCGGGCCGTTGTTCATAAGGGGGGCCATAAGGGAGCTTCCGGGGTTCGACCCCGGGACAGGGAAGAACCCGTTCAGGGAAGTGAAGCTCACGGACCTCGGGGATGTGGAGGTTGTTCCGGGGAGCTGGGACCTTACCGGAAGGGCCATAGCGGATACTGTAAAACACATCATGGAGGCCAGTCCCGGGGTCCTGCCTGTCTTCCTTGGGGGGGAGCACCTGATAACCCTTCCCGTGGTCGAGGGTCTTGCGGGGTTCCATAAAGGTCTTACCGTGGTCCAGGTGGATGCGCACAGGGACCTCATGCCAGAGTGGATGGGCAACCCATATTCTCACATAACGTGGGCGCATCATGCTGTAAGTAACAAAATGGTCAGGCTGGTCCAGATGGGGGTCAGGTCCTGGAACAAGGAGGAGGAGCCGCTGATAAGCAGGGTCAGGGAGAGCCTTGAGGGTGTTGAGGGGCCGGTCTACCTGAGCGTGGACATGGATGTGCTCGACCCGAGCCATGCCCCGGAGGTAGGGACGCCGGAGCCCGGGGGCATGAACCCCGAGGAACTCTTCAGGATTGTGAGGAGGGTCTCTGGGATGGGCCTCGTGGGAATGGACATTGTGGAGTGCGCCAGCCAGAGGGTCGGGACGCAGACTGCAAATCTCGCGGCCAGGGTGTTCAGGGAGATGCTGCTGGGCCTAGGGGCTGGCAAGGACCGAGAAGGTGGTGAGTATGAGAAGGGTTAAGGACATAAAATGGAGGGAGGGAATGCCTGCGTCAGAGCTTGTTGAGAGGCTCGGAAGCGTGGGCTTCCAGGGAGTCCTGCTCAGCAGGGCCGCTGACATAATAGCTGACATGAAGAGGAACAGGGCAAGGATATACCTGAGCTTCACCTCCAACATGGTGACCTCGGGGCTGAGGGGCCTGTTTGCACAAATCATAAGGCTGGGCCTGGCGGATGTCGTGGTCACGACAACGGGTGGAATCGAGGAGGACATGATGAAGGCCATGGGGGAGGACTTCCTGATAGGCAGCTACAGGTCGGATGATGTTGGCCTCCATGAGAAGGGTATGAACAGGATAGGCAATCTCATGATAACCAATGAGAGCTATGCAAGGTTCGAGGACTATATCCAGCCAAGGCTTAGGAAGATATATGAAAAGAAGAAGAGGCTCTCTGTATCAGAGCTGCTCCGCGAGATTGGCCTCATGCTGGATGACGAGGATTCGATACTCTGCCAGGCAGCCAGGAAGGACGTGCCTGTTTTCTGTCCTGCCATAACAGACGGCTCCCTGGGCTTCCACCTGCATATGTTCCAGCAGGAGCATCCCGATTTCATGGTGGATGTCGTCAGGGACTTCTCGAGCCTGCTTGCCAGCAGCAGCTTTGATGACAAGAAGGGGGTGATAGCCCTGGGGGGTGGGGTCTCCAAGCACCACGCAATATTCGGGATACTGCTCAATGGGGGGTGCGACTATGCTGTATACATGACGACATCCCGCTCATACTCGGGCAGCATGGGAGGGGCCACCCCGAGCGAGGGCAAGACTTGGGGGAAGGTCAAGGTCGATGCCAATGAGGTGAGTGTTACAGGTGATGTCAGCATCACATTCCCGCTGGCCATGGCGCGGGCCATGGATGTCATGAAGGGGGAGGGACTTATAGATGGATAAGGCAAGATTCGTCCTGAGCAGGTCCGGGGTCCTGGAGAGGTATGAATTTCTGAAGGGAATCTGCCCCAGGATATCATACAGCATCAAGACCAACCCGGAGGTCGGGAGGGTCCTGGAGGAGGAGACAGACTGCTTCTTCAGCATCCACACGCCCGAGGGCCTCGAGTGGGTGAAGGACTATAAAAGGGTGTGGTTCCTGGCAGAGGCCCTTGACACGGAGGGCTTCTCCGGGCTTCTCGAGAGGGGCATAGAGAACTTTGTGATTGACAGCGAGCCTGACCTGGACATGTTCCTCAAGGCCATAGCGGGGGCCGGCGCAAGGGTGAACCTGCTCCTCAGGATGAGGTTCCAGGAGACCACTGTCTACAAGGGGAGGTATTTCCTGTTCGGAATGAACGCGGGGGCCATAAACAGACTCATACCCGAATTGAGAAGGAATGAAGGTATCAAAAAGCTGGGAATACACTTCCACAGAAAGAGCCAGAACACGGGGAACTGGTCGCTCAGGTACATGCTGGAGGAGATGCTCTCAGGGGAGACCCTGGAGGCAATCGATGTGGTTAATATAGGCGGGGGAATCCCTGTAGCGTACAGGAACACGAATGACAGCAACCTTGATTACATTTTGAAAAAGATATCTGAGGTAAGGGAATGGATCGAGTCCAAGGGTATAGAGATGATGATTGAGCCCGGAAGGCCGCTCTCTGCCCCGGGCGTCAGGCTCGAGACGTTCATCACGTCTGTAGACAGCAGGAACATAACAGTGAACTGCTCTGTCTACAATTCCTCCATGGACACCATAATCGTTCCCCACAAGCTCCTGGTGGATGGCGAGGGAGAGGGAGAGTCCTATGTCATCAAGGGGTGCACCCCCTGCTCCATGGACATCTTCAGGTATGACGTCAAGCTCAAGAATCCGAGGGTCGGCGACAGGCTGGTCTTTCTCAATGCAGGGGCCTATAATTTCGCGAGCAGCTTCTGCAACCTCGAGAGGCCGGAGACGGTCATTGTGGACTGACAGCATTTAAATGTCGGGGTTCCTATTATCTTGTAATGGCAACCACGACGAGCACCATGAGGAACGCGAAGCCTGGTTCTTACATTGTAGTGGACGGCGAGGCCTGCAAGGTCAGCTCCATGACCAAGTCCAAGCCCGGAAAGCACGGGGCAGCCAAGGTCAGGCTCGAGGCCGTGGGCCTCTTTGATGGCAAGAAGAGGGCTGTCATGAAGCCCGCTGACGCCCCGGTGGACATGCCCATAATAGACAAGAGGAAGGCCCAGGTCATCTCCATATCAGGGAGCATCGTCCAGCTCATGGACCTCGAGAGCTACGATACCTTTGAGACGAGCATACCCGAGGAGTTCAAATCAAGGCTCACCCCGGGCTCAGAGGGAACGGAAGTCGTGTACTGGACGTTCGAGAGGCACATCCTGATAAAGGAAGTCAGGTAGGCCTAGCTTTTCTTTAGGAGCCTGTCAATCTTCTCTTCTATCCTGTCCATTCTTTCGCTCAGGTCCTTCCAGGCATCCATGACTATCTCATGCGGGGGTTTCGGGTGCATCCCCAACGGGAGCGGCTTCCTTTCCCTGAGGAACCTGAGGATCTCCCTGTTCTTGAGGAAGTAATACTTCTTGCCCCCCATCAACTTACCTTCAACCAGGCCTATCTCGGCCAGGAGTGTCAGGTGGAAGTCAATGGTCTGGGGTTTCTTGTCAAGCTCCTGCGCAATCTCTGTCAGATACTTTTCCTTCTCGCCGATGCTGAGCAGTATGCTGCGCCTGATTTCGCTGGCAAGTGCCTTATGCACGATATCCTCGAATAGCGGCATGCTTAATTTTCGGTTTTTATATTAAAATGTTTACTTTCTTCTTTTCTAGAATAACAGAAACATTTAAATACCTTCGTGTTTAATAATTTCATAGGAAACTAGAAACAGGAGGTGAGAACATGCCACCGCACGAGAGAAGGGGATTCAGTGCCCTTGTAATCGGCCTCACTACATCATCACTGATAACGGTATTTATTGCAAGCTTCATGAACTCGGCAGAAATACCAATAACTACCATACTGCCGACATCCGCTCCCATATGGATGGGTCTTGCCACGATGTTGTTCATGCTCTTAAAGGAATAAGGAGGTGATATAATGGGGGAAAGGCCTTCTGTGAGGGAATACTATGCAACGTATTATGCAGAGTATCTTCCTGTGCCTTGCCCGGGATGCAGTCCTCTCTACAGGGCAGGACACGAAAAACTGATAAGAGACATGCACGAAGAGAACTGGGGAGAGGCCTATGACCTGGGTATAGAACTCTATGAAATGTGGGGAAGAGGACTTCTGCGATAGTTGGATAAGGGGCCCCTTATCCATTCTTTACCTCCACAGTTCGCAGGCCTTGCAGAGCTCCCTGGAGGAGGGCTCGCCGCATTTCCTGCACATCAAAATCCTCCCGCCCGAGGCCTTCTGTGCGTACTGCTTCTCGGCAACCCTCTTGATGCAGGGATTGAGTTTGTCAAAGGTCTCCAGAATGTTGAACTTTATCCCCGGGTGATTCAGCTCGAGCCTGTTTATGAAACCCCTGGCCTCGAAGCGGATTCCCCCCGCATGGGGGCAGTGGCCTTCGAGTATGTCAAAACCCCTGAGGTAGGCATAAAGGGCTGACTCCCGCTCAGGTATCACCCTGAGGGGTTTTATCCTGGGGATGAAGAGCCGGCCACGCCTCTTCTGGGTGGACCAAGCTGTCACGGCCTCCATGCGGCCTGCCCTGGCCAAATCCCCGCGGATGTAGTTGAGCATGGCTGCCTGGACCTCGTCATCGAGGTTGTGCCCCAGGCATATCCTGGTGGCCCCGAGCTCCCTGGCCTTCTTGTTGAGAAGGTATCGGCGGCCAACGCCGCAGTAGGTGCATACCTCCTGTATGGGCTGGCCGGGCTTACTTCCAAAGAACTTGATTCTTTTGGCTATCTGGTCGGTTGTCTTTCCGAACTCCTCCCTGAAGGAGAAGACATGGTGGGGGATTCCCAGCTTTTTGGCAAAGGCCCTGGCCCTCCTGATGTTCTCGGTCCTGTAGGGCCTCACTCCCTCGTCGATGGTTATGGCCAGCAACTTCACGTCAGGCCACTTGCCAAAGACCTTGTGGATCAGGTATGCAGCATTGGTGGAGTCCTTGCCGCCTGACATGGCCAGGGCGACGACGTCACCCTTCCTGACCATGTTGTGTTTCCTCACGGTCCTCTTGACCCTGCTCTCTATGGAGCGGATGAAGCACTCCCTGCAGAGGGAGGTTCCCTCATACTTCCTGAAGTAGACAGCCCTGCGGCCACACCTGCACTTAACGGGGCTTTCCCTGTTCATGCTAACCCCTTGATGTTATCTCCAGGAGCTCGAGCCTGTCTCCCTTCCTGACCCTCTCGGTGTCCGGCACGAACTCGCTGTTGAGCTTTACAAGGACTTCCTGTGGGTTCATGTTCATTTCAGTGATTATCCCCTCGATGGTGGAGGCCCTGGCCTTGAAGGTCTTTGTTGTTGGTTTGTTTCTTCCCCTGAGGGTCACCCTAATATGGGGCATGCTTTTAAATTGCCCCATCAACTTAAAAACAATCGGTACATGCTGACCGAGCTGATATATCCGTGGTCAGATTGTGCAAGAGCACATGCTGGCTCAACCAATATAACAGTAGCCAGATGTTACAGGAAATGCCGGGGTGGCGGAACGGCTAGCACAGCGACCCAAGAGTACATGCAGGCGGTGAAGCCGCCTGATTGAAGGTCCGTGCCCGGAGAACGCGCCAGCCTCGAGAGCTGGTGTCCGAAAGGACTTGCAGGTTCAAATAAACCCTTTTCAAAAAAGGTTTAAGCCAAAAGGAGCTGCCCACTCGAGTACATGCCGACCCGTCCTGTCGCAAGGGGGGTCGGACGGGAAAGTACTCTCGGGGCAGCTTCCACGAAAGAGGTTTGGTAAGTCCTGTCCCCGGCGCTTATTTTTCTGCTAATATGCAGAATTTGCATGTTGCTCCCCCGCTTGCGACCTGCGGAAGCGTCTGTAAGCGGGGAAGTCCTGTCCCCGGCGCTTTCAGAAACAGTTATCTGAGAATTCTGGGTTTCTTCCCTGTTAAATCGATTACACTGGAGAGCGGTCTGTTGAGGATGTCGTCATGAATGGCTATCTCGACATTGCGCTCTATGCCTGAGGGCACGCCTTGGGTGCTCCAGACAGGGACCTCGCCGGACATGTTTGCCGAGGTTGTGACAAAGGGGATTCCCGCCTCCTGGACAACCCCTGTAAAGGGATGCCTTGGAATCCTTATCCCCAGGGTGCGCACAGAGACCTGCTCGCACACTGCCTTTTCCTTCATCCTGAATATAAGTGTGTAGGGCCCTGGAAGCCTTCTGAGGTATCCGGGCCGCGTCACCCTGAGTTTCTCCCTTATCCATTCCTTGGATGGGGCTATGACAGAGAATGGGTGGCTGGTGGTCTTGATTGTCCTTATCCTCTTGACAGCGACAGGGTTGGATGCGTCGCAGCCCAGGCCGTAGACTGTGTCAGTGGGGTAGAGGAAGACCCTACCCTCAAGCATCGAAACCACGACCTCGCGCCTCGTCCTATCATTCTCCAGGACATCTTGAAGCTGGATGGTCTTCATGATTATTCTTCTCCCTCATTGAATATAAATGGTCAAGCCTGTTCAGGTCCTGCATGTCTTTTATTTGGGGAACGGTAAATATTAACCATGAAGAAACCTGACTATGGGAGGAGACTGGCAGGCCTCAGGCAGGCCCTTGCGGGGAGGGGCCTGGACGGGGCCCTGGTAAGCAGCCTCAATGACATCTATTATTACACAGGGAAGGCCCTCTCCAGGGGAGACCTGGGATTCCTCCTGGTGACCCGGATGTCCAGGACCCTGTTTGTGTCAGGGCTTGATAATGAGCTTGAGGGGCCCGGTGTCAGGGTTATGGAGGGCCTGAAATCCCTGAGGAGGGAGCTCAGGGGTGCTGGGAGGCTCGGGTATGATGAAGGGAACCTCAGCGTGTCCCTTTTCAGGAAGATAAGGACGGGTTCCTGGAAGCCGTTTTCAGGGGGTATCAAGTCCCAGAGGATGGTCAAGGACAGGTATGAGATAGGTCAGATGAGGGAGGCGGCCAGGGCAACCCTGAAGGTTGTGGGTTCCCTCAGGGTTGGGGGGAAGAGCGAGTTCCAGGTCGAGACCGAGATTATCCATAAGATGCGGCTTCTTGGAAAGACCCCTGCTTTTGACCCGCTGGTGGCAGGGGGAAGGAACTCTGCCTTTGTCCACCACATCCCGGGCCAGGCAAGGATACCCAGGGGCCTTGTCATTGTTGATTCAGGTGCCTGCCACGGGCACTATAATGCTGACATCACCAGGATGTTCCCTATAAGGCCCAATCCCAGGGAGGAGAGGATGCTCGAGGAATGCAGGGGCGTGCAGGAGGAGCTCATTGATATGGCAAGGCCTGGGGTGTCCTTCAGCAGCATCCAGGAGGGGTACCAGAAGGCCCTGAAGTCCCTCGGATACCCTGTCATGCATTCATTCGGCCATGGATTGGGCCTGAACGTTCACGAGGGGCCCTCGGGCAGGGATGTGCTGGAGAAGGGAATGGTCATTACAGTGGAACCGGGATTGTACAAGAAGGGGTTGGGTGGCTGCAGGGTCGAGGACATGGTCCTCGTTGATGAAAGGCCTGTTGTGCTTTCCATATAGCTAGGCTGCCTCGGGCAATTCAGCTGCTTCAGAAGGCCTCCCCGCCTCTTTCTCCTCAATGGCAGGGCCTGAGATGTGCCTTATGATTATTATGTCGCCTATGGCCTGGACCATGGGAAAGGGTATAATCAGGCCGCGCTTGCTCCCGAGCATATTCACCATGTAGGAGCCCTTCTGGGCGCGGATTATCAGGGACCGGACCTTGAACCTCTTGAGGTCGCACTCTACATCCTCCACCTTGCCGCAGTAAAGACCCTTGTCAGTGAAAACATCCTTTTGCCATGTCTTTGAAACACTTGTGACTCTTATTCCCATTACAACCACCCCATTAAAACTTATTAAGCCTGTTCTGAAATACAGGATATAGAACTAATTTAAACCTAAGGTTTAAAAGGCTTTGGGGTGCAGAATGCATGCCGGCCCCTGGGCCGGATTGTGCAGAGTGCATGCCGGCCGAACCAATAGGACTGTGGTCAGATTGTACCTGCCTCCCGAAGGGAGGATTGGAAGTGCTTGCCGGGATGGCCGAGCGGTTTAAGGCGCAGAACCCCTCCAGAGTCTGAAGGGGTGCGCAAGTTTGCTAAACCTGTGTGCGTCAGCACTCGGGGGTTCGAATGAACCCTTTTGGACAGATAACGCCCAAAAGCGTTCGCGGAAAAACCGCTTCCGCGAAGAGGCTGGTTCAGATAATCCCCCTCCCGGCGCTTATTATTTTTTAAGCCTGAAAGTAATTATTGAATATGCTCTCCCTAAAGGTCAAGGTCATAAGCACAATCCTGATGGTGTCATTCGGGTATTTTATCCTGTCCGCGTTTCTCAACCTCCTTGGCCCGTTATACCAGAGCCCGGCCCTCCTGCTATCACCCATGAAGCTCTGGGAGCTGGTCATAATGACCCTTATAGTATCCCTGTGGGCATATGTCGTATTGAGGTCCTTTCAGTCAATCCATATGCATCTGAAGTACGGCTCTGTGGATGAACAGACATTAAAGAGGCTTGACAGGAAGATGAAGAGCCTTGATGTCTTCCTGGATGTCGCGCAGAAGGAGTTCATGAGAAGGAAGATAAGCAAGAAGACCTTTGAGGACATCCAGAGGCTGGCAGGCAAGAAGATTGTGGAGATAAAGGCCAAGAAGAGGGAGATGGCTGAGCCAGAAGAGAAGGGCAAATAGCTATTTTTAAATGCTTCATGTAAGATATAGATGGGGTTTGCGCCGATAGTCTAGTGGCAGGACACTGACCCTGCAAGTTCCGGTGCTCAAGTACCAGCAGATAACAGGGGGTGGAAGCTTCCCATTAGATACAGGAAAAAGCCAGTAACCCGGGTTCAAATCCCGGTCGGCGCATGGGTCCGTGGTCTAGCTGGTTATGTATCTGATATCTCAGATATCAGGTTAACAAACGTCGCCCTTACAAGGCGAAGATCGGCGGTTCGAAGTGCATGCCGTTCCCTCTGGGAACGGGGTTCGAAATTCCGCCCGGACCCATATATGGATAAGGGTATACTTGCGGCTAGCCTGTCAACGATATTCATAGGTTTCAGTATAGTTATTGCCTCTGTAGCATCGAAGCTTGTTCACCCGTTTGTGCTGATTACGATTGGTTGTGCGTTTTCAATCCTCTTCCTTTTCCTCTTAAACAAAACCCTAAAGGAGGGTCTCCAGTTGCGGGAAATCCTGAAAAATCACAGAAGACATTTTCTATTGATTCTTGTTTCGAGGTCGATAATGGGCCAGGTCATCCTCATAACAGGGTTCAGTATGACGCTCGCCATAAGGGCTGTTTTTATGTTGAGATTTGAGCCTGTTTTCGTGCTGCTATACAGCTCTCTTCTACTCAGAGAAAGAATAATGATGAAAAAGATTTTGCTCGTGCTTGTCTTGCTTTTTGGAGGCTATCTTGTTGCCACCAACGGCAGTCTGGATATTTTCACGGGTTTTAATTTGGGAGATGTCTTGATAGTAATAGCCCTTGCATTCCTTGCCTACAGCTATATTCCCTCTTCCAGGATAATGAAAAAAGTGAATGCAATCTCCCTTACAATTGTTCTCAATGCGATATCATTGCTCTTCTTTTTACCATTAGTCCTTATTTTCTTTCCGGTGCAGATGGTTTCGGTTGATTTAGCCGTTTTGTATCTTATCACAATATACTCGTTGTTCTTTTACGTTCTTGGTACATTTCTATGGTTTAAGTCGCTCAATAAAGTCAAACCCTGGGTTGTTGCCTCGGTCCTTGCTCTGGAGCCAGTAGCAGGCGCTACTCTGGCCTTTGTTTGGCTTGGTCAATTCCTGTTGCCCATACAGCTGGTTGGCGGCGCTATAATGATAGCAACAACATATTTAATAGCCAGGGAAAATATAAGGGAATGAATATGGATAAGGAAAGGCTCATTGACTTCTTTCAGGAAGTCAGCAGGCTCAAGGAGATTAAGAGGACAGGGTGGCTGATTGACGGAGTGAAGGAGCCCGAAAGCGTTGCTGAGCACACCTTCATGACGGCATTCATGACGATGTCCTTGGGTCAGAGCCGGAATGACATCGACCTCTTGAAGGCGGTGAAGATTGCACTTATCCATGACATAATGGAATCCAGGACAGGGGATATTGTTCTTCCTCATAAGAAGTACAACAGGGGCAAGCCACTGGAAAATTCTTTTTCCCCGGAGCGAAAGCATGAGATTGAGAAGAAAGGGATGAGGGAACTGGTTTCGATTCTCGGAAAAGAGGGCCTGAAATATTTCAGCCTGTGGGAGGAGCTAGAAGAGGGAAAGACACCAGAGGCCGGTTTCGTGAAACAGGTAGACTGGCTGCAGCTGGGGTTCCAGGCACTGGAGTATGAGAAAAATAACAACTATAAGGAGGGCCTGAAAAATCTTGGACATTACTTCCGGTTCTGCAAGGACAATATCAATGACCCTCAGTTGAAAGAGGTCCTTGAGAAAATAATCGCCAGGAGGGAAAAACAATAAATATATTCCCCCTTTTTTATAATAGAGCCAATTGGGCCGGTAGATCAATGGTACCCTTCCCGCGAAAGCGGGTCAGGCAGGAAAGATCGCCACCTTGGCAAACCCGTGGAGATTTGCGATATCTCTCCACAGGTTCTGATTGGTGGAGGCTCCGGGTTCGAACGCAATGCTGGCGCATCCAGTTGATGCCCGACCTTCCCTTATATGGCGGGTCGGGAAGGAACGGCGTCAGCGAGGCTGAACATCCCGGCCGGTCCATTAAATCTTTCTAACTCTGAAAAACGGGCCAACTCCTTTGTTACGGGGTCGGTCTCGAATGTGCAAACAATTGGATGTTGTGCCTTTTCGTGGGTAATAGAATCAGGAGCAGTATAACCATCCATGTCTGATATGTGTTTCTCAGCAATGTCATATGCCTTTCTTGACAACATAGATTATCTATGAAAGTTTATCTTGAGATTTTATATTATTAACTGGCCGTCCATCCTGATTTAAATAGGTTGGCTGTCAATTCTTTAGCAGGTGTTCTGGTGATTAAGGGCATAATATTCGACATAGGCGGAGTTCTCGTTGACGTGAAGATAAAGTCATTCTTTGAGCACTTTGTCAGGCAGACCGGATTCAGCAAGGAGCAGCTCTACTCCATGATAATAATGGGAGGGGAGTGGGACCGGTTCGAGAAGGGCCTGATAACAGAGGAGCAGCTCAAGGTAAAGATTGAGAGGGACCACGGGATAAAGCCCGAGCTCATGGACAAGATGGCATCTAACTGGAGAAACACGCTCAGCCCTGTGAAGGAGACCATAGGGATTGCCAGGAAGCTAAAGGGGAGATACAAGCTCTTTGCGCTGTCCAATGTTGACAAGGAAACCACAAGATTGTGTTTTGACAGGTTTGACTTCTACAGGCATTTCGACGGGGTCGTTCTTTCCTGGAGGGTTCATATGAGGAAGCCCGAGAGGGAGATATATGAGTATACACTCAAGAGGATGGGCCTCAAGCCAGGGGAGGTTGTCTTCATAGACAACTTTCCCCTGAACCTCCCCACGGTAAAGAGGATGGGCATACATACCATACTATACAGGGATCCCAAACAGCTCAGGAGGGAGCTGAAGGGGCTGGACATAGAGATATGAGCCTGGGGATGTCCCTGCATAAAAAGGCCTAAAAGCCTTGGAAACAATTTCTTGTCATGGTCTACCGCGTTCTGGGCAGGCTGCTGTGGAAGGGAGGGCTCGAGAGGGCCGAGATTGTGATACTCCACAGGGGTTCGCCCGGAGACAGGAAGACTATTCCGGGCAGCAGGATAACTGGGGTCAAGAAGAGCTATCTTGTCTACAGAAATGGCAATTACACGAGAGCGTCTTCCGCCCGAGGTTATGGAAGGGGAGCGGACAGGCAGGTCACGATACCCCTGCACAGGGTTCTGGAGGTCAGGCTGGATGGAAGGCAGGTCTGGAAGAGAGCTGGAAAGGCATAGGCATCACGGGCCGGGGAATCCCCTCTGGCGCTGGCAGGCCCTGAGGAGCCCGGCCAGGGTTGCTCTGAACTTCATTGTTATAACCCTGTGCAAGTATCTTCCCTGGCTCGGCCTGAAGAACCGAATGCTCAGGCTTGTCGGGGTGAGGATAGGGAGGGGGGTCTCCATCGGCCTGGCTGCCATGTTCGATATATTCTGGCCGGAGAACATAGAGATCGGGGATAACTCGGTTATCGGCTACGGGGCCACCCTGCTCGGTCATGAGTTCCTGGTCGATGAGTGGAGAACCGGGAGGGTGAGGATAGGCAGGAACTGCGTTGTCGGGGCCCTGAGCCTGGTGATGCCCGGGGTGAGGGTCGGAGATGGCTCCATTGTCGCAGCATACTCCCTGGTCAACAGGGACGTGCCTCCGGGGGTCATGGCCGGGGGGGTTCCTGCAAGGGTTCTGAAGAGATTATAAAATGGTTACCTGCCTCACGGGTCTCGAATTTAACAGGCAGGAACTTCTCTATAACCCACATGCTGGCCCTGGCATGGTTGGTGAGCCCGGCCACGGAGACGCTGGATTTTTTCTGGGAAAGGGCCATGTAGGGGAGAATCTGGTCAGCCATCCACCTGTCCAGACAAGCCCCTGTCTCTATTTGATTCTTGAGAAGGTTTGCGCATTCCTCTCCAACTGTCTCAGCGGGTTTGCCCCTCTCGCCAAGGGTAGTAGCCCCCAGAATGGTATTTTCAAAGTGTGCGTGCGCGTGAAGGGATGAGCCTGGTGACTGTATCCGGGCATATTCACTGAGCTCAATCTCTGACTTCCTGCCCAGGACTCTGATGGCCGCATCTGTCTGCCTCTCTGCAACCCTGGCATGCCTGAGGTTCTCAGAGGCAATGCTGATGATATCATATCGGATAAACCTTCTCCTTTCTGTTAAATCCAAGTGCCTGAGCCTGCCTGGGTGTATCCTCAGAAGAACCCTGCCCCCGCCCCTGGGGAAGTAACCATAATCCAGTATGTTTACCTCGGTCTCTATGCCCATCATTTTAAGGAAGCTGCAGAAAACCTCCCTGAAGTATGTCACGCTCGGGCTCCAGGACACGTCTGTGCCCCCTGTAACCTCGAACTCCAGGGGCTTGTCTGTATAGACAGCGGGAATCATCAGGCTCTGGAAGACAAGGCCTATTGAGCCCGCTGTCCCGATATCTATCCTTAGGTGGTCATAGGCGAGCTCCCCTGGAGTGAACTCTATCTGGGTGGAGCCCTCGGTGAGGCCAGAGACCCTGGCGTTGCAGAGCCTTGCCACGGCCTCTATCCCCTTGAGGTGCTGGGGCTTCAGGCCGGGCTTGGGCCGTTTGGACCGGATGTTGGTAATCCTGACGGGTTTTCCTGTCACTGCTGAGAGTCCTGTGGCTATCCTGACAATCTGGCCGCCTCCCTCAAGGTAATCCCCCGGAATATCTATCATGTTGATTTCCTTAGCCTGACTATCTTTATCCATCTGTTGCCGCTGACAAAGACCTCCTCGACCTCCCCTGCCATATGTTTCTCCAGGTAGATGGATACGGTGGACTTGTCTAGGCTGGTCCGCCTTGCTATCTCCCTCACCCAGAGGCCGTGGGGGTTTTTCTTCAGGGCCTTTTTTATTTTGTCTAGCTTTGATTTATCTGGGCCTGCCTCCCTACCCATGACATTATATTAGACATTGTCTAATATAAGCGTTTCTGTGGCCTGTCTGGTATGTAATGTTAGACATTGTCTAATTTTAAGGATTTGGAGCCGCAGCATGATTATTAGACATTGTCTAATTATCCCAACTGACGAGACGTTGCCCTGATATCCCTAAGCTAGACCCTGACCGTGTCCCCGTTCTTGGGGGCCTCGGCATCAATCCCCATGGCCTGCAGCTCCCTGGCAAAGGCCTGGGTCCGGTCCCCGTGGATCAGGAAAAGCTTCCTTGGCTTTACCCCATTGAAGAACTCAATGAGATGGCTCCTGTCTGTGTGGGCCGAGAAGTCCATGAACTCTATCCTCATCCTGGGCTTCACGTCAAGGCCCTCGTTCACATACCTTCCTGTATCAAGGAGCCTTCTACCGACTGTCCCTTCCACCATGAATCCCGTCAGGGCCAGGGTGCAGTTCTCCCTGTCATGGAGACTCTTTATATAGTAGCTCACGGGCCCGCCATTGAGCATGCCTGCTGTGCAGATTATTATCCCCGGCTTCTCCAGGACCCTCTTCCTGTCCCTGAAGTTCAGGACCTTGTGCGCCCTGCTGAAGGCCTTCCGGAGGAGCCTGCTGTCCCGCACAGAGCTGGGATGCTGAAGCATGGCCTTTGTGACCGCAATCCCCATCCCATCCATATGGATGGGAAACCCGAGGTCATGCAGGATTATCAGGAGCTCCTGGGTTCTTCCCACAGCAAAGCTCGGGACTACAACGTATCCATTGTTATAGATGGTCTCCTGGCAGAGTTCCCTGAGCCTGTCCTCGAGCTTGTCCCTGTCAGGATGGTCCTTGTAGGAGTATGTGGACTCGCACATGAGGGCATCGAGCCCCTTCACGTCTATCCTGGCACCCCTGACAAGCTTTGTCTCAGCGAACTTGATGTCCCCTGTATAGAGTATCTTCTTGTCATGGGACTCGAGGAGTATGCCTGCTGCTCCCGGGATATGGCCTGCATCAAGCAGGGTCACGGTCGATGACTTGAACCTTACTGGCTCGCCATAGCCAGGCGTCTTGCCCAGGCGCATGGTCTTCTGGATGTCTGACGGGAGGAAATGGGTCTGCTCTCCCCTCTTCTTCTGGACCTTGATTGAATCCTTAAGCAGAATCTCCATGATGGAGGCAGCCACCTTGGTTGTATAGACGCTCCCGTCATAGCCAATCCTGTAGAGCTGGGGGACCATACCTGAGTGGTCTATGTGCGCATGCGAGATAAAGACCCCGCTCAGGGGGAACTTGGGCTTTATTGGCACATTGCCATACTGCACCTCATAGCCATAGTCAAAGAGGAAGCTGTCGCTGCCGGCAGTGAGCTGAACTGCAGATTTGCCTACCTCCCTTGCGCCGCCCAAGAATTTGATTTCAACCATCCAATCTCCTGAAAGCAAGTATAATATAGTTGTGGGTTCAATAATAAATATGACCGGATATGTGGACCTGGGGTACAGACCAAGGGACGACCTGATATGCGAGTTCTATGTGGAGCCCGCTCCTGGACAGAGCATGAAGCAGGCGGCCGAGGCAGTCGCAGAGGAGTCCTCGACCGGGACATGGACCGAGGTCAGGACCAGGAAGCCCATGGTGGAAAAAATCCATGCCAGGGTCTTTGAGCTCAGGCATAACAGAATCCGGGTGGCCTATCCCAGGGAGCTCTTCGAGTCAGGGAACATCCCCCAGCTCATGAGCAGCGTCGCCGGGAATATCTTCGGCATGAAGGCCATCAGGAGGATTCGCCTCGAGGATATGGAGTTCCCCAGGAAGATGGTAAAATCATACAAGGGGCCTGAACTCGGCCTCAGGGAGATAAGAAGGCTCACGAGAATCATGGACAGGCCCATACTCGGGACAATCTACAAGCCAAAACTTGGACTCAAGCCAGGTGAGCAGGCCGGGCTGGCCTACAGGGTCTATTCAGCCGGGATAGACTACAGCAAGGACGACGAGAACCTCGGCTCCATGGTCTTCAACCGCTTCCAGGACAGGGTTGTGAAGATCCTGGATGTCGTGGACCGGATAAAATCCGAGCAGGGCAGGCGGGTTGTCTACGCCGCCAACATAACCGCCCCTGTTGACGACATGCTCAGGAGGGCCCAGTTCGTCAGGGACCACGGCGGGAAGTGCATCATGATTGACATCCTGACAGCAGGCTGGAGCGCCCTTGAGTACATAACAAAGCAGAGGCTCAAGCTAATCGTCCACGGCCACAGGGCCATGCATGCCGCCCTGACCAGGAACCCCAGGCACGGCATATCCATGCTTGTCATTGCAAAGCTCGCCAGGCTGGCGGGGGTGAGCGCCCTCCATACCGGAACCGTGGTCGGCAAGATGGAGGGGGGAAGGGAGGATGTCCTTGAGATAGACCGCTTCCTCAGGGAGAGATGGCACGGCCTCAAGCCTGTCATGCCCATTGCCTCAGGGGGACTCCACCCCGGCCTTGCGCCCAGGGTGACAGAAATCCTCGGGAAGGACTTGATAATGACCTTCGGCGGGGGCCTCTGGGGCCATCCCGGCGGGCCGGAATCAGGGGCCAGAGCCATCAGGCAGGCAGTGGACTCTGCCATGAAGGGCATCCCTGTCAGGGAATATGCCCGCAAGCATCCAGAGCTTGCCCAGGCCATAGAGGAGTGGGGCACCGAGTTCCACTAGGCTCTGGAAATCCTGTTCGCATAAGGCTTGTGAATGTATAAATTTGGATGGGCTGCCTAGGATTAGGCTGCATTGATCCTCTCGATGAACTCGTTAATGATGTCTGCTGCTGAGTTCAGTTCCTCCTCTGACCTGGTGAAGGTAAAACGAACGTTGTTTATTCCGTGTTCACCGAACAGGCACCCGGGAACGGTCAGAACGCCGCTTTCACATAATTGTTTTGAGAATTCCTCGCCGCTCATTCCGAATCTTTCAACAGAGGGGAAATAATAGAATGTTCCCTCGGGTATGTTACCGTTAAGATTCTTCCTTATTCTTTTACAGAACAGGTTTCTCCTCCTCTCATATATCCTTCGCCTTTCCTCAACACCCTCCTGGTCATGGAGGAGTGCATGCCTCGCTGCCTCCTGAACAAAGGAGGGGACACAGGTGCTCTGATGGAGCTGGAACTTGGTCATTGCACCAATTATGCTCTTCTCTGCTATTGCATACCCGATTCTCCATCCGCTCATGCAAAAGGTCTTTGAAAAACTGTTGACAATTACCGTGTTATCAAGGCCGTATCTGCCGATGCTTACATGCCTCGTTCCGTCAAAGGTTATTTTATGATATGGCTCATCGCTCATTGCCAGGAAATCCTCATCGTTTGCAATCTCCCAAAGCCTTCTCAGCCCCTGTCCGTTGTACAGGTTTCCTGTGGGATTGACTGATGATGAAAAAACCGCAACCCTTGTTCTTTCGTTCGCCTTTGACTCGATTCCATTAACAAACCCCTCTTCGTTGAGCGCCTTCACAGATATCGGTTCTCCACCCGCTATCTTTGTTATTTCAGAATATGAAACCCAGCCAGGGTCCTGGATCAGGACATTATCACCCCCGTTAACTATGCATTGCATCAGGGAAAAGATTGCACCCTTTCCCCCATATGTTATTATGACATTCTCAGGGCCGCAGTCGACCTTGTATTCATCATGATACATCTCTGCTATTAGCTCTCTTAATTCAAGGTTTCCCTGGGTGGATACATATCCCACACTTCCCCTTTTCATTGATTCATGAGCAGCACGTTTTATGTGCTCTGGGGTATCGAATCCTGGGATTCCGACACTCAAATCTATGGCATTTGTCGAACTCGCGATGAATCTGGAAAAGGAAGCGTCAACACCCTTCATCCTGTGCGAAAATTCAACCATGAATATGCATCTGGCTGGCACTGTATATAAATAAACCTGAACGGTAATCGTTGTTTGACGGACTCGTATTCATGATGGGTTCTGGGGATGTTGTGGTATCGTCATGCGAAGCCAGTATAATTTGCCTGATTCTGTTGCGTTATCAAATTTAATAACAAACAAAGCCAAATAATAACAGGTGGTTTTGCATCTACGAGATAAGGATTCACGGGAGGGGGGGCCAGGGGGTCAGGATGACCGCGCACATCCTGGGGCGAGCGGCCTTCCTCTCAGGTTACGAGACCCAGGACTTCGCGATATACGGGGCCGAGAGGCGGGGCGCCCCTGTGGCAAGCTTCTGCAGGCTCGACAGGACAAGGATTCTCACCAGGGGCTACATATTCAATCCCGATGCCGTGATAGTCCTGGACCCCACCATAGACGGAGAGGCTGTCCTCGGGGGGGTCAAGGAGAAAGGCCTTGTCCTTGTGAATTCTGAAAAGCCCACCAGCAAGTTCAGGGGGGCCCGGTTTGTGGACGCCACCAGGATTGCCCTGGACACCCTGGGAAGGCCAATCCCCAATGTCGCAATCCTGGGGGGCTTCCTCAAGCTGACCAGGCTCTTTCCCATGGAAAACCTCAGAAAGGCTGTAAAGACCGAGCTGGGGGAGGCCGGCCACCCGGAGGCTGTGAAGGGCAACATAGCAGCCTGCGAGAGGTGCTGGAGTGAGGTGAGCAGATAATGGATATACTTGGAATGATACTGGGATGGAAATGGAAGGTCCAGAGGACCAGAAGGAGATGGGACCGCCTCAGGGAGCATGCCCTGGAAAAGGAGGGCAGGGTCAGGAAGGAGGCCCTGAGGGAGCTCGACCTGGCCGAGGAGAAGCTGAGGATGCTCGAAGAGCAGAACATGACCAGGCGGGACAGGACAAGGATAATGAGGGAGATCAGCATGGAACTGGCCAACATAGCTGACCTGCTCGAGAAGGGCGAGGCCTGGCTGGCAGCCTCCCGGGGTGCCCCGGAAAACAGGCAGCAGCAGGCCCGCTGAGCATGCATCTGGTTTTAAGCTTTTTATAGAATGGATTTAATTAAGTTACCATGAAATTGGCTGTTCTGGGGCCGGGCATCAAGTCCATGGGATACAGCACCAAGAGGCTGATAGAGGAGGCGAGGGCCGCGGGGCTCAAGACCGAGCACATCCCCCTTGTAGAGGTCAAGCTGATGGTCAACAAGAAGAGCGATGCCCTCTACAGGAAAAAGAGCCTCAGCAGGTTCGATTACATACTTCCGAGGATAGACTCCAAACGCGCGAGGATTGGGTACCCTGTCATGAGGTTCCTGGACCTTCTGGGGGTAAGGAAGCCCTATTCAGCAGAGACCGTCCTGATGGCCCACGACAAGTTCATAACCCTGGAGAGGCTTGCTTATGCAGGCATAAACGTGCCCGAGACCTACCTCACGGGGTCAAAGACAGTGGCCAAGGATATAGTCAGGAAGGGCAGGCTCCCCATGATGATTAAGCTTCTCTCCGGTTACGGGGGCCAGGGGGTGATGGTAATGGAGAGCAAGGAGGCTGCTGAGTCCACGATAGAGACCATGCAGACCCTCCACCAGCAGATTCTTATAGAGAAGTTCCTGAAGAACCCCGGGGAGGACATCCGTGGGATACTGGCCGGGGACGAGATAATTGCCTCCTATAAAAGGATAGCTGCCACAGGAGAGTTCAGGGCGAACATCCATGCGGGCGGAAGGGGGAAGCCCTTCAAGCTCACCCCGGAGATGGAGGAGGCTGTCTTCAAGAGCGCCAAGGCCATCGGGGCCAGGATATGCGCAGTGGACATGCTTGAGTCCAAGGGCAGGCCAAGCGTGCTCGAGATCAACATAAACCCGGGCCTCCAGGGCATAGAGAAGGCCACCGGGATAAACGTGGCCAAGAGGATGATAGAGTTCGTCAGGAGCGAAGTCAGGTCATGATAGGGAGCCGCCCAACAAACACAAATCAATTATAGTATATGAAGCTTTGTGTAAGAAGTACACTGAAGCAACAAGATATGCGAAAATGTTAGTTACTGAGCACAATATGTAACTAAATTTGACCCTTTATACACAAAGCCAGTATATGACATAACTTTTTATAGAACCATGAGATTTCATTAAGGTCATATTCAAGTAACTTTTTCTGATTTGTTGTGTCATCAACTATATTTCCGGTGGGATAAGACCATCTTTTGGCCAGAACCGAACCATTTGCCATATATATTTAAACCACGGGGAGAATGCCTTTTCATGGTCAGCACAAGGGTATTTTTGAGCGTTGTGGTGGTCTTTGCCGTGGTCACGGTGGGGCTGCTTGCAGGGCTGAATGAGCAGAGGAGCATGATATTCCTCAACCCGTCTCCGGGTGCCAGGATATCGACAGCCTTCTCAGAGGGTTCAGCCATGTTCGGGGGAGTGCTCGCTGCTGAGCAGGTCGCTGACAACACCCTGTTCGTAAGCGGCAGCGCGACTGCCAGCGACAACCCTGACCAGGTCACCATCATGTTCTCGGTTGAGACAGATGATACCAGCGCAAGGGTATCCCAGCAGGAAAACGCAGGGATTACATCCGATGTGCGGGCTGCGCTGATTGCACAGGGCATCGACCCTGAGGATATCGAGACGACCGGTTACAGCCTCTCCCAGATAAGGGAGTATGAACCCGAATCGAGGAAATATGTCGATAAGGGCTTCAGGACCACCCACTCCATGCAGGTTGAGATAAGCGATATCGACAGGGCCGGGGACATAATAGACGCCGTCGTGCTGGCGGGGGCCAACAGGATAAACGGCGTGTACTTCGGTCTATCTGAAAGCAGGATGGAAGGGCTCCGGATGGCCGCGCTGAAGGCTGCCTCAGAGAACGCAAGGGAAAGGGCCGATGCGATTGCTGACGGCCTGGACATCACGATAATCAGGGTAATGAGCGTATCCGAGGGATATAGCTACAGCCCGTCAGTTAGGGCATTCGCAATGGAAGATTCGGCAGTGGGTGAGGGGTCACCGGCCCCCAGCACAGAGATTACCCCGGGCATGGTGCAGGTCTCCTCGAATGTCAATGTTGTGTTTGAGATTGCTTAATGCCCAAGCGGGCCTTTAATACATTTCCCCTTTTTTCCCGGCCCACCTTTCTGGATTAAGAATACCATGGCCCCGCACGGGCCATCCCACTCCCCGGAGCCTATTCCTCAAACAGGTCTATGTCCCCGGGGGAGATTATCGGCTTCTTGAACAGCCTGGCATCCTCCCTTATCCTGGGGCAGGCCGTGTTGACCAGGGCCTCCACCTTTAGGCCCATGAGCTTGCTTGGGGTGAGCTGGTCTGCCACGAGAATCCAGGCCCTCCTGCCCAGGGCCTCCAGCTTCTCCCTGGCCTGCTCGGCCTGTTTGGGATGGGCCTGCCCCGGCTTGGTCGAGACCAGGATGGCAAAGCTCCTGGCCTCCGAGGCCTTGGCAATCTGGGCGTAGCGAATCCTCTGGAGGCTCCTCTTCTCCTGGGCCAGGTCAATCAGTCCCGTGCCCTCAAGGTCCAGGAAGAGGACGGGCTTCTCCACCTCCAGGGAGAGACCCAGGGGATGGAAGGTCCCTGTTCCCAGGAAGAGGAAGCAGTCCACAGAGGGCTCGATGGATTTTGCTGCGGAGTAGTCGCACCCCAGTATCTGGCCGGGGTATCTCGCCCTGGTGGGTGCCCCGAGCAAAACCTTCTTGCCATGCCTCTTCAGGAATCCGCTGGCCAGGGCAAGGCCCGGGAGGTACTGCACGGTCGTTACAAGGCCAATCCTCCTGAAGGGCTTGAGGTCCGGCAGGCATACCCTCAGGAGCGGGACAGGGTCGAAGTCAATCCTGTACTCCTCATATATGACCGGCAGGCAGGCCTTGAGGCCGTAGTCGCTGTGGCCCACGTGGAGCAGGGCGTCGCACCCCAGAAGCCTGGCCTCCCTGTCCCTGATATCGCAGGCCCCGAAGCAGGGCTCTATGGATATGAAGGTCCTGATACCTGCCTTCTCCAGCTTACTGGCGAAGTCCAGGGCCCTGGTCTTGAGGCCCTCGGGGACCTGGATAAAGACACTCTTGGCTCTGAGCCTCTTCAGTTTCGGAAGAATCTTCTGAAGTTCGAGCATATCACTCCCTCCGGCGCTGTCGCCCCGGTGCGCGCTATCGCCTGACTATCCTTACCCTCTTCACTGTCCTGGAGCTTGCGTCCTCTATTACCATCCTTGCCTGCTTGAATCTCACAACCTCGCCCCTCCTGGGTATCCTGCCTGTCTTCTTGAGTATAAGGCCTGCAAGGGTTTCGAAGCTCCCCTTCTTCAGGCCCAGGTCAATGTATTCCTCCAGGGCATCTATCGGAGCCCTGCCATCCACCAGGAGCTCTTTGGGGTTCAGAACCTTTATGTACATACTGGGCTTCTTGCTCTTGTCAAATATGTCGCCCACAACCTCCTCGAGGACATCATCCATGGTGACAAGACCCATGACGTGGCCGTACTCATCAACAACTATTGCCATGGAAATCCCCTTCTCCTCAAAGTCATTTAGCAGGCCCACAATCTCCTTTTTCTCTGGCACAAAGAACGGCTTCTTGGCTATGGTGGACACCCTCTTCCTGATCTTCCCGGCCTTGACCATGGAGAGTATCTCATCCACATCGACTATGCCGATTATGTTGTCCTTGTCTCCGCGGTAGACCGGATACCTTGAGTAGGGGGTCTTTACGACAAAGTCCAGGACGCTCTCGATGCTCTTGTTGGCCTCAAGGGTGAGCATGTCACTCTCGGGTGTCATTACCTCGTTCACCCGGGTCTTCTCGAACTCTATCAGGCTCTCCATCATGCCTGCCACCTGCTTTCTTATTATACCCTGCTCAACCCCCATGGTTACAATGGTCTTGAGCTCGTCCTCGGTCAGGGCCTCGGTCCCCTTTGAGCCGAATCGCCTCATCATGAAGCCTGTCAGGGCCTCGAGTGAGCGGACTACGGGGAAGAGTATCTTGCCCAGTATCTCAATCGGCCTCGCCACCTTCAGGGAAATGCTCACTGCATTCTGGGCGGCATAGGATTTTGGGGTTATCTCCCCGAAGACCAGAATTAGCAGGGTCATTACCCCTGTGGCTATGCCTATCCCCAGGTCGCCGAACATCCCGTAGGTTATCGATGTCGCCAGCGCGGCAGCCCCTATGTTTACCAGGTTGTTTCCCACCAGTATGGTTATGAGTAGCCTCTCTGGCCTGTTCTTGAGCCTCTGGAGGGCCTCGGCCCCCTTCTTCTTCTGTTTTACCAGGGACCTGACCTTGATACTATTCACTGATATCAGGGCAGTCTCGACGCTTGAGAAAAAGGCCGATAATACAAGGAGGGCTATGAGAATCAGGATTTGTACTTCCAGCATGATATATTATTGTTCACCATGGATTATATTAATGTGAACAACTAGAAAATCTGCATTGTTTCACAACTACACTGTCCCCTTTGGGGACAGGCAGTACCTGCCAAAGGCGTGACAGCTTTGCTGTCACTACCTGCCAGCGAAGCTGGCAGAGGCAGAGCACTATCGAATCAACTTCAGGTGCAGACTATTAAGTTGATTCAGTATAATTTGGCAATCATCGTTGCCAAGAAGGTCCATATTTAAAGGTATGCCTGCAAACCCTGTAAAGGGGTGCTTGCCTCCTCTTTGAGGAGGGATGTGATAGAGTGCCTGCCGTTGCATTGGCAATGGATGGTGAAAACATGGACAAGAGCTCAGAGCTTCCTGGTTTCCACAAGCTCAGCCCAGGGGAGAGGCTGGATATTGTCAGGGACTTTGCCGACCTCGGGGAGGAGGACCTGCAGGCCCTGAAGAAGACCGGGAGGCTTGACCTTGACACAGCAGGCAGGATGATTGAGAACGTGATAGGGACCATGGAGATTCCCCTTGGCGTGGCCACCAATTTCAGGATAAACGGCAGGGATGTCCTCATCCCCATGGCCATCGAGGAGCCCTCTGTAGTGGCAGCCGCCTCCAACGCGGCAAAGCTTGCCAGGCCTGGCGGGGGCTTCGAGGCCAGCACAGACGAGCCTGTCATGATTGGCCAGATACAGCTTGTTGGTGTCCCTGACACCGGGGGGGCCAGCAAGGCCATCCTGGACAGGAAGGATGAGATTATCGAGCTCTGCAACAAGCAGGATGCCACCCTGGTGAGGTTCGGTGGGGGTGCCAGGGATGTCGAGGTGAGGGGCATTGAGACCGAGCAGGGCAGGATGCTTGTCGTCCATATCATGGTCGATGTGAGGGATGCCATGGGGGCCAATGCAATCAACACCATGGCTGAGAAGATAACCCCCCTCATTGAGGAGCTGTCAGGGGGTAGGGCAAAGCTCAGGATAATCTCCAACCTTGCGACAAGGAGGCTGGCCCGCGCAAGGGCGGTCTGGAAAAGGGATGTCATCGGCGAGGACACGGTCCAGGGAATCATGGAGGCCTATGCCTTTGCCTGTGCGGACCAGTACCGGTGCGCCACGCACAACAAGGGCATCATGAACGGCATCGATGCCGTGACCATAGCCACTGGAAACGATTTCAGGGCAGTGGAGGCAGGGGCGCACTCCTTCGCAGCATTTGAAAGGCCCTACACCTCCCTGACCCGGTACGAGAGGGATGGCGAGGGCAACCTCGTGGGAAGCATAGAGCTTCCCATCGCAGTGGGCACAGTGGGCGGGGCCACAAGGACCAACCCGGTCGCCAGGGTGGCCCTGAAGATTCTCGGGATAAAATCAGCCCAGGGGCTTGCCCAGGCAATGGCCTCGGTGGGCCTGGCCCAGAACCTTGCCGCCCTGAGGGCCCTTGCAACAGAGGGTATACAGATTGGTCACATGAAGCTGCATGCCAGGAACATAGCAGTGACCGCAGGGGCCACGGGAGAGGCCATAGACAGGGTCGCGGCCAGGATGGTCGAGGAGAGGGACATCTCTGTGGCAAGGGCTGAGCAGATTCTCAAGGAGCTGTCAGGGTAGCCCGGACAGGTTTTTTATATTCCCAGTTACTATATATACTGAATCATATCAGCAACACGCCGGGGCTGACCCGGCTGTTTCAATATAGTTCAGGTGTTTTCATGCCAAGGGAGCCCGATTCCAGGAAGGTAGAGTCCATATTCAGGGCCTATGACATAAGGGGAATCTATGGCAAAACCCTTACCGAGAAGGTCATGGAGGGAATCGGCCGGGCCTTCTCCGGCCTGATAGAGGGCAAGACAGTCATCCTGGCCAGGGACGGCAGGCTCTCTGGTGAGGGACTTGCCAGGGCCTTTGCAGAGGGGGTCACGTCCACGGGCAAGAACGTGACCGATATCGGAATGCTTCCCCTGGGCACGGGAATGTTCCATGCCTGGAGGCAGGGCATGACCTATGCCTATGTGACTGCCTCCCATCTCGGAAGCGAATGGAACGGAATCAAGTTCTTCAGGAGTCAGGGGATTGGCTTCATGGAGGAAGAGCTGGAGAGCCTCAGGAAGGCCTTTCTTGAGGGCAGGCCAGGGGAATCAGGGAGCGGGGAGCTGACCACTGTAAACAGCCGGGATGTGATAACGGGGTATATTGATTACCTGCTCTCGAAGATAAGGCCCGCCAGGAAGCTGAGGGTCGCCCTTGACACAGGAAACGGCGCGGCAGGCCTGGTCGCTCGGGAACTCTTCACCAGGGCCGGCTTCGATGTATATGTGGCCCTTGAGGAGGTTGACGGGAACTTCCCCGGCAGGCTACCTGACCCGGTATCAGACCCCCTCAGAACACTGAAGAGGAGATTGAAGGGCCGCGACCTGGGCATTGCCTATGACGGGGACGGGGACAGAATGGTAATCCTGGATGAGGGGGGTGGGAGGCTCACGCCCGAGCAGGTGTCCTATGTCATGCTCTCAGAGCTCCTCAGGGAGCAGTCCGGACCCATAGTAGTAAATGTCGAGTCAACCAGGACGATAGACATGGTTGCAGAGAGATTCAAAAGGCAGGTCCACAGGGTCAGGGTCGGTCACAATCATCTCGTGAAGGGGACACACGACAAAGGGGCATGCTTTGGCATGGAGCCCTCAGGCCACTACTCTGTCCCGTCGATATTCCCCTTTGACGACTCCCTGGCCATATCCTACTACTTTGCCTGCGCCCTGAGCAGGAGGCAAGAGAGGCTATCGGAGCTTGCCGGGGAGATACCGAGCCTTCCCTTTGAGAGGATCAGCTTCGATGTCTCCGATGAGAGGAAGTTCGGGGTCATGGACAGCGTGCGCGAGGATTTAAGGAAGCGCTACCCCAACATGAACACCATGGACGGGGTCAGGGTGGACTTTGATAACGGCTGGGCCCTTGTGAGGCCCTCCAACACCCAGCCGCAGATAAGGCTCACGGTGGAGGCCAGGACAGGGGCGGACCTCGAGGCCCTGAAGGGGGAGTTCTCGGGCATAATTAAAAAATATATAAAGACATAGGTTCAACTTGTATAAGGCGATTTCATGGAACTCACAGCAACTGAGAAGGACAAGGAAAAAATAAGGGTCGAGGTCAGGGGAGAGACCCACACCATGCTCAACCTCATAAGGGAGAATGCCTGGAAGGCCGGGGCCAGGCAGGCATCCTATATCATCCAGCACCCCTACATATCCCAGCCCGAGATTATCATAAGGTCCAAGAAACCGGCCAAGACCCTCCAGGACGCTTCACAGATAGCGATAGACGACAGCAGAGAGTTCTCAAGGGCATTCAAGAGGGCACTGAAGAAATGAATTTAAATAAGTTATTTAAACAAGTTTCTACCATAGAGTAACAACGGTGTTTGCATGAAAAGGCTCAATCCCTTAGATGCTCTGAAGAGATACGCCCCCATTTTAATAGTCTTTGTTAAGAATGCTCTGAAGAGATACGCCCCCCTTATCATACTCCTTGTCATCTTTGCCTCTGCCCTCTGGCTGAGGTCATTTCCCGCAAGGTTCGGGGAGCTGCAGGCCCTTGACCCGTTCTTCTTCTACAGGATGGGCACGGAGGCCATGCAGAACAACTGGGAGCTCGGCATTGACGAGATGCGATACCACCCGACCGGCGTGGATACTGCCCAGTATCACTACCTGCTGCCCATCTATCTGCCTGCCCTTGTCTACACCATCCTGAGCACGCTGGGCATGAACATGCACTACCTGAACTTTGCGATACTCTGGCCCGCAGTGCTCGGGGCCCTGGCAGTGGCGGTCGTTTACTTCCTTGGGAAGGAGATGTTCAGCAGCAGGAAGGCCGGCCTCTTTGCGGCATTCTTCCTGGCCACTGTCCCTGCCTTTATCACCAGGACCTCTGCAGGCTTCTTTGAGAAGGAGCCCATAGCCGGGGTATTCATCATAACCTCTGTGTACTTCTTTGTGAGGGCCTTCAGGAGGAGCTCCTGGCTCAGCGGAATCCTTGCAGGCATCTCGCTTGCAACCACAAGCCTTGCCTGGGGCGGCGTCCAGTACATCTACATGCTCTATGCAGGCTTCCTGGGACTGGTTTTCGTGGCCAACGGCCTGGTTGTGGTCCTGGACTACCTCTTCTCGGGTTTTGAAGGCTTCATGAAGACCCTGAACAGGTACATGGGCATCGACATGGTCAAGGCATACCTCCCCCTCATGCTCCTGGGGATATTCATACAGCAGCCCCTGTCCAGGCATATAGCGCTGGATCACATCTCTGTAATTGCCTCACTTGCCATGCTCGGTATTCTCGTGGCCAGGTACGGAATCGAGAGGTTCAGCCTGGTAAGGAGGGATTACATGCCCTATGTTGTTCCTGTAATCCTCGTGCTCCTGTTCTCCGGCTCCCTGATCGGTGCCATGTTCAGTGATTCCATGGCCAGCAAATTCTCTGCAGTGACAGGTCTCCTGACCTTCAGCAAGAGCGTGGTCGGCACCACAGTGGCTGAGAACGCCCCCGGGAACTGGGACAACATCGCATCCACAACAGGGACTGGTTTTGCCACTGCCCTGGTTCCCCAGCTAAGCTCTGTCTCTCCCTACCTTGCCCTCTGGATTTTCATGTTCCTGGGCATGGGCCTCCTCATCTACAGGTTCTACAGGACCCGTGACTGGATGATGCTCTTCCCTGTGATATGGCTGGCCTCTGGGATGTTCGGTGTGTTCTACTATGTCAGGCTGATATTCCTGGTCGGGCCGCCCGCTGCCCTTGCAGGCGGCTTCTTCATGGCCTGGGTCGTGGATAGGACCATGAGGCTCAAGCGGATGGAGAAGGTAAGGGAGGCCGGGAACCTCAGGGAGAGGATAAACATAATATCTGTCCTGCTCGTGGTCTTTGTCTCCCTTGTAGTGGTTGTGAACCTTGCCAGCGCCTATACATACTCACTGAATCTGGGGCCCTCGATATGCTTCCCCAGGTACAACAGCGACAACCCCTTTGATGTCCAGCCCTGCATCACCATAGACGAGAACGGGGAGGAGGTCCTTGCCCCGAACCAGCCCTGGTACGAGGCCTTCACCTTTCTGGCCAACGAGACCCCGGAGGGCTCGTCCATACTCTCCTGGTGGGATTTTGGCTACTGGTTCCAGGCCCGCGGGGAGAGACCCTCCATAGCAGACGGCGGCAACCTCGGCGGCGACTTCGGAAGGACCGACCGCGAGATAGCGAGGTGGTTCACGGATGATGCCGGGAACTGGGAGAACCACACCGAATGGCTCAGGGACGAGAGGGATACTGACTACATCCTCATGGACTACACCCTTCCGGGCAAGTACGGCGCAATCTCCAAGATATCCTCGGACGGGGAGCAGATAGTGGGCTTCCTCCAGTTCAGCCAGAAGGGTATCGAGCCCAAGGGTAATGAGAGCGTGTACATATTCAGCAACGGGCCCTATGAGATATGGCTCCCCCTGAGCCAGGACGGGAACCTTGCGGGCACACCCATGTTCCTGGTCCTCCAGAACGGCCAGTACTTCCAGAAGAGCTACATCAATGATGTCTGCACGAGGTCCGGGATAATCAGGGCAGGTGACGAGAGCCCTGCCATACCGGGATGCGTCTCGATATCTGATCTGGGAATCTACTATGTCCCCCCGGAGGCCGAGCACACCATATTCACGGACCTCATGTTCATGGAGGGCACCGGCCTGCCCGTGGAGAAGGTCTTTGACAACCAGCTGGTCAAGATATACAAGGTAAGCCACGGGCCCGGGGCGGAAGGCGAAGGGTCAGGCGAAGAGATGTTTGATTTGGGGGACGCCTTTATCTCCGGGACGACCTAGGGCCTGCCCTACTGCTTGTTCCAGGTCTTGTATACAGAATACAGCACCAGCAGAATGACGATTATGCCCACGCCCGTGGCGAATTCCTCCATGGATATCCCGGGCACGTAGTCCTCCAGGAAGCCAATCCCGTAGTTGGTCAGGAAGAGCAGGAACAGGACAAGCACAATGGCTACGAGGACATAGTCCCTTTCCCCCTTCTCTCCTCCCTTGCCACTGAAGAAGCTCAGGGCG
>Ga0307421_1000197_pt1 | contig 39819 bp, 39 predicted proteins | sample SalMarWE160270MG_FD_202163 | JGI IMG/M metagenome (GOLD analysis project Ga0307421, IMG submission 202163) | Salt marsh sediment microbial communities from the Plum Island Ecosystem LTER, Massachusetts, United States - WE1602-70 | ecosystem: Environmental > Aquatic > Marine > Intertidal zone >... | reverse complement strand
GTGGCGCGTCTAGCTGGTTGATTTCTTTTTCAAGGTCTGTAAAATAGTCTAGCAGTCTGGTAGTCCCCAGTTGAGGGTTAGGGGGCTCATTAGGTTCCATATCGTGAAAACGCAACGTGGGGGTAATGCATTGATACCCCTTGCCTTCAAAGAAGTTCTTGTAATTCTCCCAACACCAACCACCACCCCACATGCCATGGATCATCATGATTGTTTTAGTCGTGGCTCTCTACCTCTTGGAGCTATTCAAGGGCAAACTCCGGCAACGTAGCTATCATGCCTCGCCAACCGCGGGGTGTCAAGGCGCTTTGCCTGCTCGCGCCCCAGTTCAGTGAGCAGCAATCCTTTGTAGCTGTTCGAGTGGAATTTCTCTTCCACCAACCCTTTCAAAATCAGGTTATTCAAAGTGGCCGGTGGAACCCGGACGTCACTCCAGCTCCATCCCAGGTCAAACTCCTTCGGTTCATGGGTTTGCTCATATTCCAGAATGTTTCGTAATGCTTCTTTTTGTTTTTTGTTAAGGTTCATCGTATTTACCTCCTATACTTCCCGCTTTAACGGAGCGGTCATAACCCCTCTCTCGAATTATGCTAAATGGAAGCCCTGTTTTTGCTAACATTTTGCTAACCAACGTAATGATACGGGTTGACACTGGATGGCGTTTTAGCTTCAAAATAGGATTTGGCAGCAGAGGCAAAAATACCATTTTGAACGTAAAATGACGGTTTGGTATAATGGCTAACAAATCCGGTATGCGCTACCACCATACCTACAATTTTGGCATACCCACGTGCTACCCCTGTTAGAACAACTTAGACTTTGGGAGAAGCTTTACCCTGAATATTACCACTATAAGTGACCTGGCTGATATCGGCTATAATGGTTGACTTGGCAGCTAAATTGCGATAAGGTTTCCAGCATCAGGTATAAGGAGGCCTAATGGCAGCTGTATATGGAGTAACCCGGTTCGAGTTTGACGAGGAGAATGACCTTAAAAACTACACCGTGTTTCTGGCCGATGTTGTTCACGGCACACCACCGTGGCGCCCCCTTTTCTTTATCGAGAGCTGGGGACAGTGGGTTTACCGCGCAGTGCAGCGGTCAGCTGAGCGGCTTTCTCTACCGACCACCAAGGGTTGGGATGGGAGATACATTAATGGCTACCCTTATCTGGCTGTGATTGAGACCACTGAAGAGGAGGCGAAGGAGCGCGAGCCAGTGTTCCGGGAGAGGATAAGGCCTTATATTGAGGACTTTGATGCCATCTGGGAAGAGCGCAAGACTGACTTGATGAACGCCTATCAAGAGCTCAGGAAAAAGTACGGCCTAAAGAAGTATGAGGGTATCAAGAAGCTGAGCAACATTGACCTCCTTGACCTTTTTGGTGATTATATGCAGGTGGACAGGCTGCAGTGGGGGGTGCACATGGAGTTTATGGTGCCGGCTTATTACCTCTTCGGGCTGTTTGGCCAGATGTGCCGTGAGCTGCTCGGATTCGGCTATGCCGACCCACTGTTCGCTAAGTTAATGGCTGGCTTTGATAGCATGGTGTTCCGGTTCAATAAAGAGATCTGGCGACTGGGTAACCGGGCGGTGGAGCTTGGTTTTGGCAGGTTGTTCCGCAATACCAAAGATAATGAGGTGCTGATGGCCAAGCTAGAGGAGAGCGCAGCCGGGAGAAAGTGGCTTAAGGAATACCGTGACTTTCTGGAGGTTCATGGCTGGCGGAATGAGCGTATGCTTGACTGGGCGACCCCAAGCTGGATTGAAAAGCCGAGCCTGGGCATACCTTTGATAAAGGTGGCCATAACCAGCGGGGGAACTTACACCATAGATGAGAGAAGGGGGCAGGCTGTCAGGGAGAGGGAGGAGGCGGAGAGGGAGGTCCTGAGCAAGGTGCCGGCAGAGCAGAGGGGGTGGTTTGAAGCCCTGATGAAAGCCGCCCAGAAGGCTGGTTACTGGAGTGAGGACCATAACTACTACCTTGACCTCTACTGCATGGCGATGGGGCGGTGGATAACCAGGGAAATCGGGCGGCGTTTTGCCGAGGCTGGTGTTATCGATGACCCTGAAGATGTCTATTTCCTGCTCGCTGACGATATAGAGAAAGCGTTAATACCAATGGGGAAGAACAAACTGCACCACCAGGTAGAAGTACGGAAGAAGGAATGGGAAGGCTATCTTAAGGTTACCCCTGAGCCCTATTATGGAAATATTAAGCTGGTGCAGGAAGTATTGAGAAAAGACCCGGTAATTACCGTGGCTACTTCCGTTCCTGTAGTCAGGGAGGATGTCAAGGCAGACCTCTATGGTGCCGCCTCATCCCCCGGAGTGGCCGAGGGCATAGCCCACGTAATAGTGGCCGAGGATAAGTTGGCCGAGCTCCAGCCGGGGGAGATTCTGGTGGCGCCGGGAACGAGCGCACCCTGGACTCCGGCTTTCGAGATAATCAAGGGCGTCGTCACCGATGGCGGTGGCGCTCTGTCTCATGCTGTAATCGTGGCCCGGGAGTATGGTATTCCGGCGGTTACCGGCTGTCTTAAGGCCACCAGGAAGATAAAGACTGGCGACCGGGTAAGGGTTGATGGTGACCTTGGCGTGGTTCATATCCTGCGGTAGTTTTAAGGCCCAACTTATGCCGGCTTGAGGGGGAGGGGTTAATAGTTACGGGGGCTAAACAGGCTTTGGCTTGTCTATGGAGGTCCTTAAATCCCTTATCAGTTCAGCCAGCGAAGTAAAGTTGTCCTCTTTTTCCATTAGCTGAATTATGCGGCTGCCCACAATTACGCCATCGGCAACCCCGGCTATCCGGCCTGCCTGTTCCGGGGTGGATATGCCAAAGCCAACGCAGAGGGGCTGGGTGGCCAGTTTTCTTACTCTGGTCACAAATGCTGCCAAATCCGCCGGCACTCTGTCCCTGGCCCCGGTAACGCCGGTTACTGAAACCAGGTAGATAAATCCTCTCGACCTCCGGGCGGTTAGCCTGATGCGCTCCCCGGTGCTGGTCGGGGCCAGCAGATAGATGAGGTCAAGCCCCTGCTTCTGGCTGATAGCTTCCAGGTCGGAGCCTTCGTCAGGGGGTAAGTCAGGGATGATTACCCCGGAAACACCGGCACTGGCACAGGCGGCGCTAAACTTCTCCAGCCCGTAGCTGAAGACCGGATTATAGTAGGTCATGAACACCAGCGGTATATCAACCTTCTGGCTTAGCTGCCCGGCCAGCTCAAGGCAGAGCCGGGGGGTGACGCCGTTCTGCAGGGCGTGAAAGCTGGACTTTTGTATGGTGACCCCGTCGGCCAGGGGGTCGGAGAAGGGTATCCCCAGCTCTATAATGTCGCAGCCGCTATCGACCAGAAGGGGGACTACCTTAAGGGTGGCCTCAATAGTGGGGTAGCCTACGGTAACATAGGCGATGAGGGCTTTATGCCCCGGCTGGCTGAAGGCAGAGGCGATTTTGCTCATAGCTTTACCCCCAGTGCTTGGGCGACTATGTCCATGTCTTTATCACCACGCCCGGAGAGGTTGACCACTATTGTTTTCTCTTTCTCCAGCGAGCCGGCCATCTTGGCCGCATGAAATATGGCGTGAGCCGGTTCCAGGGCCGGGACGATGCCTTCGGTCTTGCTGAGCAGCTTAAAGCCCTCAAGGGCTTCCTGGTCAGTTACCGCCGTGTAGCTGGCCCGCCCGCTGTCCTTGAGGTAGCTGTGCTCAGGGCCGACGCCGGGATAGTCCAGCCCGGCGGATATGCTGTGTGTCTCTCTAATCTGCCCGTCTTTATCCTGGAGGACATAGGATTTTGTCCCGTGGAGCACGCCGACTGTTCCTTCCATCAGCGGGGCGGCATGGGCGCCGGTTTTGAGCCCCCTCCCCGCCGCCTCAACGCCGATAAGCTTGACCTCCTTATCCTTCAAGAAGGAGTAAAAAATGCCGATGGCGTTGCTGCCGCCGCCGACGCAGGCGACGATATAGTCGGGGAGGCGGCCGGATTTATCCAGAATCTGCTGCCTGGTTTCCTTGCCTATTACCGACTGAAAGTCCCTTACCATCACGGGGTAGGGATAGGGGCCGACTACCGAGCCCAGAAGGTAATAGCTGTCCCTGGGATTGGTCACCCAGTCCCTTATCGCCTCGTTGATAGCATCCTTAAGGGTGCGGCTGCCGCTGGATACCGGCCTGACTTCGGCGCCCATCAGCCTCATTCTAAAGACGTTGAGGGATTGGCGGTGCACATCCTCCTCGCCCATATAGACGATGCAGTCCAGCCCCAGCTTGGCGCAGACGGCGGCGGCGGCCACGCCGTGCTGGCCGGCTCCGGTTTCGGCAATAATCCGGCGCTTGCCCATCCTGCGGGCGAGAAGACCCTGCCCCAGGGCGTTATTGATTTTATGGGCGCCGGTGTGGGCCAGGTCTTCCCGTTTTAGGAAAATGCGGGCGCCGCCGCAATTTTCGGTCAGCCTTTCGGCGAAGTATAGCGGTGTCGGTCTCCCCGAATAGTCACGGGACAGCGCCTCAAATTCACTCCAGAAGGCTTTATCAGCCCTGGCTTCTTTATAAGCGGTTACCAGCTCATCCAGAACCGGCATGAGGGTTTCGGGGACAAACTGCCCCCCGTAGCCTCCGAAGTAGCCTCTTTCATCAGGTAGCATCATGGGTTTTTCTCCTGTGACTTGATATAAGCCTGGAAATTGCGTTTCATCTCGTCTATATGGTCACCGCCAAATTTTTCCGCCACTGCCTGCCCCAGAACCAGAGCCAGCATCGCTTCCGAGATAACCCCGGCGCGGGGGACGGCGCAGATATCCGACCTTTCCACGGTGGCTGATGCCGGGTGGCGGGTGGCGATGTCCACCGTCTCCAGCGGCTTTCCCAGGGTGGAGATGGGTTTGTGGTAAACGCGGCAACAAATATCTTCGCCGTTGCTAATGCCGCCTTCTATTCCCCCCATATTATTGGTCGGGCGGGCAAAGCGGCCATTCTTATAGGCAATCTGGTCCTGGAAATCGGAGCCGAGCGTAGCCGCCCCGGCAATGGCGTTGCCTATCTCCACCGCCTTCACCGAGGGGATGCTCATCAGGGCCTGGGCGAGCCTGCCGTCGAGACGGCGGTCGTAGTGCATGACGCTTCCCAGGCCCACCGGAACGCCGGTGGCGATAACCTCTACCACCCCGCCCAGGGTATCCTTTTTACTGCCAGCTTCAATGATTGCCTGCTTCATCTTCTGCGAGGTTTCCACGTCGATGCACCTTATATCGGGGTCGGTTTCAAAAACCGAGGCGACCTCTTTAAAATCGGAGTAAGGGCGGGTTAGCCTTATCTTGCCTATCCGGACGGTGTGACTGGCTACGCCGATGCCGAATTCAAGCAGCAGCCGCCTGATGACCGCCCCCGCCATAACCCTGCCTGTAGTCTCTCTGGCGCTGGCCCTTTCCGAGATATTCCTGATGTCGTCCTGTCCGTACTTCAAAGCACCGGCCAGGTCGGCGTGGCCGGGGCGGGGCCTGGTTACCTTAGCCGCCGGCTTTTCGGTCTCCTCAAGGCTCATCTCATCCTGCCAGTTAGCGAAGTCCAGGTTCCTGACTATCAGCGTGATAGGGCTGCCCAGCGTTTTGCCGTAGCGGATACCGGAGAGGATTCCCGCTTTGTCCTCCTCAATTGCCCCCCTCCCCCCGCGGCCGGAATCGGAGTGGCGGCGTTCCAGGTCCCGGTCTATGTCCTCAGTGTGGACCCGGACACCGGCGGGCATTCCCTCGATAATGGTTACGCAGGCCGGGCCGTGAGACTCACCGGCGGTCAAAATGCGCAGCATCTTTGCCTCCTTCCAAAGCCTGAGTCAGAGCGGACTCCATGGCCGGTAACGGAGCCTTGAGTCCGGTAAAGAGCTCAAATTGCTTTACCGCCTGATAAAGCAGCATCTTATAGCCGTAGACAACGGCACATCCCTTCTCTCTGGCTTCAATAAGCAGTCTGGTCTCTCTGGGGTTATAGACGATATCAAAGACGGTGAGCCGGTTATGGAGAAGGTCTTTGGGGATTATTGACTGGTTTGTTTTGGGCGACATCCCCAGCGGGGTGGCGTTTATCAGGATATCAGCCGACGAGATTTCCGATAGCCTGTCCAGGCCGCCGGAGCCTTCGGCGTTAACTCTTTCAGCCAGCTTTCCGGCTTTCTCTTCAGTGCGGTTTAAGACCACCAGCTTAACCCCCCCGGTTTTAAGCCCGCAGGCTATGGCCAGGGCGGCGCCGCCACTGCCAATCAATACCGCCTTTTTCCCCTTGAGCGTGGTCATTTCTTCTAACGCCTGTAAGGCGCCATCGCCATCTGTGTTGTAGCCGGTTAGCACACCGTCATCGTTGACGATAGTATTTATGGCGCCGATTTCCTCAGCCGGCGGGGTAACCTGGTCAATATACTTTATGGCGCTGGTCTTGTGGGGGATGGTAACGCTTGCCCCGCGGATACCCAGCCCCCTTATGCCTTCTATCGCCTGCTTTATATCACTCACCCGGAATGATACATAGGCGTAGTTGATGCCCAGTGCCTGATAGCCGGCATTATGGATTAGCGGGGAAAGCGAGTGCTCCACCGGGTCGCCGATAAGGCAACATATTTTGGTATCAGCATTAATCACCGGTATACCCCCGTACCGCCAGCAGGTTTATAACCAGGTCGGCTACTTCTTCCGGCGTTTTGTTTTCGGTATTAACGGTCAGGTCGGCGGCTTGCTGGTAGAGCGGCCTCCGTTCTTTAAGAGTTATCTCCATATCCTCCCGCTGGTTCCTGCCCTCGACCAGCGGCGGCCGGCCGGTATCTTCTCCAGTACGGCTGACCAGCGTATCAACGCTGGCCTGGAGCCAGACCATCACCCCGCTTGCTTTAAGTTTAATAATATTGTTCTCTCTGGTCACCACCCCGCCCCCGCTGGCATTGATGATATTATTTTGCCCGGCAACCTCGCCGGTTATTTCTTCTTCTATATCCCTGAATTTCCCCCAGCCGTGCCTGGCCACAATCTCAGGGATAGTTAGCCCCGCTTTGCGGGTTATAAGCTTGTCCATCTCAATGAGCTCTCTGCCCAGCTTCTGGGCCAGGATTTTGCCCACCGTTGTTTTCCCTGAGCCTCTCAGGCCGATAAGGACGATATTCATGGTAATTCCTCTATCTTTGCCCCCAACCCCGCCAGGTCGCTAAAGAAGCGGGGGTAGGACTTGCTCACCGCCTCGGCACCGTTAATAATAGAGTCACCATCGGCAAAGATGGCGGCAATAGCCAGGCTCATGGCCAGGCGGTGGTCATTGTGGGCTTCAATTTCAGCGCCCTTGGGCTTTCCGCCGTAGATTACCATGCTGTTATCGGTCACATCCACTCTTATTCCCATCTTAGCCAGTTCGGCGGCGGTATCATTAAGGCGGTCGGTTTCTTTGAACCTCAAGTGACCGATATTGGTCATTTCCGTTTTACCTCTGGCATAGGCGGCGACAACCGCCACCGTCTGGACAAGGTCGGGATAATCACCCATATCTATAGTAACACCTTTCAGTTCATCGCGGCGGTAAACCGTCGCCTGCTCTTTCTGATGTACAACCGGGCACCCCATCGCTGACAGGATGTCCAAAAGGCTTTTATCGCCCTGCGCTGAGCCGGCTTTTAGATTTTTTACCGTTACCGGCAGGCCGCCGATGGCGCCGGCGGCTAAGAAATAAGCGGCTGAGGAGTAGTCCCCCTCTATCCGGTAGTGCTTTCCCTGGTATCTCTGGCCGCCTTTTACTAAAAACTCTTTATAATCCTGGTTGGCTGCCTCAACGCCAAATTCCCGCATGATATTAAGGGTTATATCTATATATGGTTTGGAACGAAGCCCATCGGTTATTTTGATTGTAAGGCCGTTTTCGGTATAGGGGGCAATCATGAGCAGGGCGCTGATATGCTGGGAGCTTACCCCGCCGGAAATGGTAGCCTCCCCCCCGCTGAGCTTTCCCCCCTGGATTTCTATTGGCGGGCAGCCGTTGTTTTCCAGCGAGCGGGCGTGGACTCCCAGGCTCTCTAAGGCCGAAAGCAGGTCGCCTACCGGGCGCTGGCGCAGTCTAGCATCTCCGTCAAGGATGATCTTCGTCTGGGCTAGAGCTGCCAGCGGGGCAACCATGCGGATGGTGCTCCCCGAGTTACCGGCAAAAATCTTTCCTCCGCTGGCAGTGACCCTGATTTGACCGCCGGTGCCGTTGATTTTCAGCCGGTCGCTTTCCAGCTTAATATCGGTGCCCAGGGAGCGGCAGGCGTTAATGGTGTAGAGGGTGTCGTCTGACAGCAGGGGGTTTTCGATTAGGCTCTCCCCCGCCGCCAGCGAGGCCAGTATCACCGCCCGGTGGGTATAGCTCTTGGACGGCGGTGCCGAAACCTCTCCCGTTACCGATGATGGGGTTATCCTTGTTTTCACTTTTTCTTCCGGCTCCCGATATTCTCGACCAGGGCTTCCAGCCCCACTAAATAGCTCTGTGTTTTAAGGCCGCTAACCTGCTTGATGACTATATCTGAAATAACCGATATCTTGCGCCACTCTTCACGGGCGCTAATATCTGAAAGGTGTACCTCGACCACGGGCAGCCCGCCATCGGCGAGGGCGTCATGGAGGGAGTAGCCGTAGTGGGTCAGGGCGCCGGGGTTAATCAATATGCCATCCGATACTTCTGTTTTCCCCTGGATAAAGTCGATAATGCCTCCCTCGTGGTTGGACTGGAAGAAAGTAAGTTCGCAGCCCAGCGCCTTGCCTTTCTCGATGAGCGCCTGCTCTATAGATTCCAGGGTGTCGGTGCCGTAATGCGCGGCATCTCTTTTGCCCAGCATATTAAGATTGGGGCCGTTAATTACCAGTATTTTCATCGGCATACCTCCCTGAGGGCTTTTCTGACGATATTCTCCGCCACCGTTTGGTTTACCACCCCTTTACCAATGCCCTCCAGCAGCACCCAGCCGGTCTGCCCCCCGGTTGTTTTCTTGTCAAAGCGGGTGGCTTCCATCAAATCGTCGGGGTTTACCCCCTGGCAGCGGACCGGCAGGCCGAAGCGTGCCAGCAGGCTTTCAATTTTAGTAATATTGCTCCGGTCAAGCATGCCGACCTGTGCACTTATTCTGGCGGCGGCCACCATACCGATAGCTACCGCCTCGCCGTGACTCAGCTTTTGCAGTTTGGTGGCGGCTTCCAGGGCATGACCAACGGTGTGACCGAAGTTCAGTATGGCCCGCTGGCCGCTCTGTTCTCTCTCATCAATCTCTACGATGCCGGCTTTCAAGCGGCAGCACCGCATAACAATATCCTGCAACTCAACCGTGGTAAACTCGGCTTCCTTCTTTTGGTCCAGGAGGCGGAATAGCTCATCATCCATGGCTAAACCATATTTTATTACCTCGGCCATGCCGTTTCGCGTCTCGGCGGGGGGTAAAGATTTGAGAAGGGCGACATCACTAATAATGGCGCCGGGCTGGTAGAAGCTGCCGACCATATTCTTCTTGCCGCTGAGGTTGACCCCCACCTTGCCGCCGATACTGCTGTCCACCTGGGCGAGGAGGGTGGTGGGCAGTTGAATATAATCAATGCCGCGAAGATAGGTGGCGGCAAGATACCCGGCCACATCACCGACTACCCCTCCCCCCAGAGCGCATATCAACCCCTTGCGGTCTATATTGTTTTCCAGCAGAAACTGGTAGCCGCGCTCTATTATGTTCAGCGACTTGGTTTTTTCCCCGACGGGCAGGGTGAGCAGGGATACCTTCTTCCCCGTTGTCTCCAGCGCCTTTATCACACTCTGCCCGTGGAGCTTCAGGACGGTTTTATCGGTGAGCAGGGCGACGGCGGAGTAGCCGCTGAAGTCGAAATAGCCCCCCAGCCTGCCGAGGATGCCGTTACCGACAATAATCGGGCAGTGCCTGGCCGTTTCCAGTTTAATAATGTGTCGGCCGTATTCTGCTGAGTTTTCTTTTTGACCTGTCATTTGATTAAACTATTTATCTCCTTCATTAACTCGCCGAACTGCTCCGGATACAGTGACTGCATCCCGTCGGAGAGGGCGCGCAGCGGGTCGTGGTGCACCTCCACCAGCAGGCCGTCGGCACCTACGGCTATAGCCCCTCTTGACAGGGGAATAACGTAGTCTCGTTTGCCGGCGGCATGGCTGGGGTCAACGATGATAGGCAGGGGGCTGGACTCCTTGATGGAAGGGATTGCGCTCAAATCCAGGGTGTTCCTGGTGTTATCGGAGAAGGTGCGTATTCCCCTTTCACACAGGATAACCTGATTGTTACCCTCCGAGCTGATATATTCCGCCGACATCAGCAGCTCTTCTATTGTAGCCGCAAAGCTGCGCTTGAGCAGTACCGGCTTCGAGGAATGGCCGGCCCGGCGCAGCAGGGAGTAATTGTGCATGTTCCTGGCGCCAATCTGGATAATATCGGCGTACTTTTCTACCAGTTCAATATTGGTGTGGTCGGTAGCCTCGGTTACGATTAACAGGCCGGTCTCCTGACGGACCTTGGCCAGTATCTTCAGTCCTTCCTCGCCCAGCCCCTGAAAGCTGTAGGGTGAAGTTCTGGGTTTGAAGGCGCCCCCGCGGAAGACCTGGGCGCCGCCTTTTTTCACCAGATTGGCGATGGTCAGTGCCTGCTCTTCGCTTTCTACGGCGCAGGGCCCGGCCATTATCACCGGTTTGCCTCCGCCAATCTTGATATCGCCCACGGTGATAACCCTTGCCTCCGGATGCGTCTCCCGGCTGACCAGTTTATAGGGCTTGGTTACCCGGATGGTCTCCTTTACGCCTTCCAAAACCAGCAGCCGTGAATCGTCAACCGGCCCCTGGTTGCCGATAATGCAGACCGCCGTCCGCTGGGCGCCGGGCATGGGAACACCGCGGTAACCCATGTTCTCTATTTCACGAATGATTGCTTGTACCTGTGCCTCGGTAGCATCGTTTTTCATTACCACCAACATCTGCCTGTTCCTCCTTTGGCTGGTTTATCCATTGATTTAATTCGCCGCCCTTGCGGCCTGGACAAAGGCTTTAATTTTTGCCGCATCTTTTACCCCCTGGCTTTCCACCCCGCTGGAGACATCAACCCCCCAGGGTTTCAATCTTGATACCACCTCTCCCACGTTTTCCGGGTGAAGCCCGCCGGCAATAACTACCGGGTATTTGGCTACCGCCCGTCTGGCTATCTCCCAGGCGAAGGCTTGTCCCGTTCCCCCGTACTTTTGCTCGGCAAAGGTATCCAGTAGGTAGATGGGGGAACAGTTACCCAGTTTCTTTTGCCCCTCTTCCAGGTGGGCTAAAAGCCTTTTCTCATCCCAGTCAGGCATTATATGTATTGCCTTTATTACCGGTTTTTCGATTTGCTGGCAGTACTCCCAGCTCTCGTCACCGCTGAGCTGCACCCAGTCCAGCCCGCAGTCAGCTGCGGCCGCATTTACCGCGGCCGCGGGCATATTGACGAATACGCCGACCACCGGCAGGTTATGTTTTTTGACCGCCGCCGCTATCTCCCGCGCCTTATCACGGGTAACCTGCCGGGGGCTGGGGGCCAGAACCACTCCTATGAGGTCGGCCCCGGCTTCTACTGCCGCCCGGGCGTAAGAAACCTCGGTTATACCGCAAATCTTAATTTTGGTCAAAGTAGCTCCTTTATCTTGGCCGCCACGTCATCGGCGGTAACCAGCGCCTCGCCGACAAGCATGGCGTTAACCTTCCATTCCTTCAGCTTCTGAGCCTCACCTCGCCCCTTTATGCCGCTTTCGCTGACCACTATCCGTCCGCGGGGGATGGGTGGGCGAAGCTGTCTGGTAACATTTATGTCCACCGTCATCGTTTGGAGGTTGCGATTATTTATACCGATTATCTTGATATTGTGCGCCAGCGCCCTTTCGAGTTCATCCCGGTTGTGCACCTCAACCAGGCACTGCATTCCCAGAGCGTGGCTTAAGGAGAGCAGTTCACCGAGTTCGGTGTCATCTAATATGGCCACAATAAGCAGCACGGCGTCGGCTCCCCAGGCGCACGATTCAAATACCTGATAGGGCTTCAGGATAAAATCCTTCCTTAATAGCGGGATATCGGGTAAAGCGCGCTTAATAGATTCAAGGTCTTCACGGCTTCCCCCGAAGTAGTGCTCCTCGGTGAGCACCGATATTGCTGCCGCTCCGCCTTGGGCATAGCTGCTGGCGAGCTTGACCGGGTCGAGGTCGGGGCATAGTACTCCCCGGGAAGGTGACGCCCGCTTGACTTCGGCAATTAAACGGAGGTTGTCCCCCTTAAGAGCCGCCGCCAAATCCAGTGGCGCCGGCCTTTCCATAATGGCTGCCCTGAGCTCAGGCAGAGGGACAGCTTTTTGCCTCTGCTCTACCTCTTTTAGTTTTTCGGCAACAATCTTATTTAGAAACATGGCTTTCACCGATAGCTCTGGCTCAGTGTGATTAGCCTTTCCAGTTTGCCCAGCGCCTGTCCACTGTCTATCGCTTCCTTGGCTATATCGGCGCTTTCCTTCAGGGCGAGCAGCCCGGAGCGATTTTTAGGGTGATGGCTGACGGCTATGCCGGCGGCGGCGTTCATTAACACGGCGTCCCTTCTCGGCCCCTTTTTTCCCGCCAGCACCGCGCGCAGTATGGCGGCATTCTCCCGGGGCGTGCCTCCCACCAGCGTTTCTACCCCGGCGGCTGCCAGACCGAAGTCCTCGGGTGATACCTGATAATCAGTAATCTTACCTTTCTGTAATTCCCAGACCCTAGACTTTCCGGCTGTTGAAATTTCATCCATTCCGTTCAGGTTATAGACTACCATGGCGTGTTTTGAGCCCAGGCGCTGGAGTACCTGGGCCATCTTTCCCCCGAGTTCTTCACTGGGCACGCCCAGGACCATAGACTCGGCCAGCGCCGGGTTGGTCAGTGGGCCAAGGATATTAAATATGGTGCGTATGCCAATCTCGCGCCGGGGGGCGGCGGCGAACTTCATTGACGGGTGAAACATCGGGGCGAACATGAAGCCGATGCCTACCTTTTCCAGGCAGTCTTTTACCTGGCTGGCATCGAGTTCGATTTTCATGCCCAGCGCCTCCAGTACATCGGCGCTGCCGCACTGGCTGGTCATGGCCCGGTTGTTGTGCTTGGCTACCTTTATCCCGGCGCCGGCGGCAACAAAGGCGGCGGCGGTGGATATATTAAAACTACGGGAGTTATCGCCCCCGGTACCGACGATATCAATCATCGGTTCAGGTACTTCCACCCGGACTGATTTGGCCCGCATGACGCTGGCTAAGCCCGCAATCTCGTCGGCGGTCTCTCCCTTGATTCTTAAGGCGGTGACAAAGGCACCGAACTGGGCTGGTGTTACCTGCCCCGTGGTCATCTCCTCCATCACCTCGGCGGCCTGCGCCATAGTGAGGGACTTGCCGTCTATCAGTAAGCTAATGGCTTCTTTAATCATTTTTCTACCTCACCCCCTGTTTCCCCCTCTCCTTCAAAGGAAAGGGGGAGAGGTTTTTAAGAGAAGCGAAGCTTCTCTTTGACTTTTCTTAATTCTCCTTACCGTTTAGTTTTAAGAAATTCCTTAATACATCCTTACCGGCGTGGGTCATAAAGGATTCGGGGTGGAACTGTACCCCCTCCACCGGGTAGCGGCGGTGGCGCAGCCCCATAATGGTGTTGTCATCAGTCCAGGCGGTTATCTCCAGGCAGTCGGGTAGCTTTTCCCGGACTACGACCAGGGAGTGATAGCGGATGGCGGGGAAGGGGTTGGGGAGGCCACTAAAGACGCCGGTATTATTATGGTAAACCAGCGACGACTTACCGTGCATAACCTTGCTGGCGGGGCTGAAGGCGCCTCCGTAGCTGTAGCCGATGCACTGGTGACCCAGGCAGACGCCGAGTACGGGCAGCTTATCCTCGAAGTGCTTTATGACATCGTTGGATATGCCGGCGTTTAAGGGGGTGGAGGGGCCGGGTGATATTACGATGCGCTGCGGGTCTATCCTTTCTATTTCTTCCAGCGTTATCTTATCGTTGCGGACTACCCGCACCTCTTCCCCCAGTTCGCTAAAGTACTGGAACAGGTTATAGGTAAAGCTGTCGTAGTTATCAATCAGTAACAGCATGGGTTATCTCCTTGGCTTCGGCCTGCTCGATGGCTTTTAGTAAAGCGCGGGCCTTGCTCATGGTTTCTTCATATTCCCGCGCCGGCACGCTGTCATAGACAATGCCGGCACCAGCCTGGACGTGGGCCAGGCCGTCGGCCATGATAATGGTCCTTATGGTTATGGCGGTATCCATACTGCCGGAGAAGCTGAAGTAGCCCACGCAGCCGGCGTAGGGACCCCTTTTGTCCGGCTCAAGCTCGGCGATAGCCTCCATAGCGCGGATTTTGGGCGCCCCGGAGACGGTACCGGCGGGGAAACAGGCGCGCAGGGCGTCAAGGGGGGTGAGGTCGGGGCGCAGCTTGCCTTCCACATTAGTGACCAGGTGCATGACATGAGAGTATCGTTCTACATCCATAAGCTCCGAGACTTTAACCGTCCCCGGCAGGCTCACCCGCCCGATGTCGTTGCGCCCCAGGTCAACCAGCATTATGTGCTCGGCCTGTTCCTTCTCGTCATTGCGGAGTTCTTTTTCCAATAGCTTGTCCTCGGCCGGCGTCTTCCCCCGTGGGCGTGTCCCGGCCAGGGGGCGGGTGGTGGCCGTGCCGCCAGCCGCTCTTACCAGGATTTCAGGTGATGAGCCGATTAGCTGGAAGTCCTTTAGGTCCAGGAAGAACATATATGGTGAGGGATTGATACCCCGCAGGGCCCGGTATATGTCGAAGGGGTGAGCTTTGGTGCGCCGGCTCAGGCGCTGGGAGAGTACAATCTGGATGGCCTCTCCCTCGGTTATATATTGTCTTGCCTTCTCGACATTGGCTTCAAATTCTTCTCTGGTTAAGTTTGAAGAGATTTCGGCGGGCTCTGCCGGTGTATCTGCGGTCAGTGGCCGGGGGTTTTTAAGGGGTTGGGCGAGTCTGTTTACTAATTCCTCTATCTTCCCTATTGCTGCCTGGTAGGCGCTATCGGCGTCGCCATCGGGGCGGGCGTGGCTGACAATTTTAATCTTGTTGGCGGCATGGTCGAAGATGAGCAGGCTATCAATGAGCATGAACACCGATTCCGGTAAATTCAGGGGGTCAGAGCCTGGCGAGGGGAGTTCCTCCAGGCGCCGCACTGTTTCATAGGAGAGGTAGCCGACGGCGCCGCCGCAAAAATCGGGTAACCCATTTACCGGAGCCAGCTTGTGTTTATCCAGCTCCTCGGCGATGAGGTGCAGCGGGTCGGCCTTGTCTCCTTCTCTGGTGCTGATTACTCTATAGGGCTGGGTGCCGATAAAGCTGTATCGTGTCACCTTTTGGTTGCTTTCCACGCTCTCCAGGAGGAAGGAATAAGCGCCGCTATTCACCTTCAAGAAGGCGGAAACCGGTGTATCTGTACCCGCCGCGACCTCGCGGTAGATGGGTACCAGCTTTCCCTGATTTCTCAGGACTTTAAATTCTTCCGGTGTTGGATGGTACACAGTAACTTAGCTCCTTTTCCCCAAAAAAATAACCTCCCACCCCCTATAGGGGCGAGAGGTCAATCCTTCGCGGTGCCACCCTACTTGATTGCCATTAATGACAACCATCTCTTTTCAGGTACAGCCTTAATATCTAAAGCGATACCCTGGGCTCTGTTAACGGTGCCCCTCCGGCAAAGCCTACTCGGTAATACCTTTCGGTTTGCGGCTCCCGAGTCCATTCAACCCCGGCGCTGGCGCCGGCTTCCACCAACCCCGGCTCTCTGCAGCCCCGCTTGGAGCCTACTAGTCTCGTTCTCAGCCTTTGTTGCTATATTCAGTTTGGAGGAAGTATACATAATTACTCGTTTTTTGTCAAGTAGGCTGGCTAGTACTTTTGTAGCATTGGTGGACAACAGGCAAAATACGAGCCCAAACCCTATCACGCTTGACTTTTACCTCTTACGTTTTTATAATATTCCAGTTGGCTAGCGCCTGAAATATTGCCCGAGTGGCGCAATGGAAGCGCAACCGACTTGTAATCGGTAGGTTAGTGGGTTCGAATCCCCTCTCGGGCTGGGATTTATTTGTGATGTGGGGAGGGGTGCCGGAGTGGTTAATCGGAGCAGACTGTAAATCTGCCGCCCAAAGGGCTACGTAGGTTCGAATCCTACCCCCTCCACCAGGCTTAAAAAAAGAAATACATTATCTTGGTCATAGTGCCCACATAGCTCAGTTGGTAGAGCACGTTCTTGGTAAGAACGGGGTCACCAGTTCGAATCTGGTTGTGGGCTTAAATAAAGGGGGGTTAAAAATGGCAAAAAAGAAATTTGAGCGGACCAAGCCCCACTGCAATGTGGGCACTATCGGTCATGTTGACCATGGCAAGACAACCCTGACCGCGGCGATTACCCTGGTGTTATCCAAGGCGGGTAGCGGCACTGCGTATCGTGAGTTTGCCTCTATTGATAACGCGCCCGAGGAAAAGGCACGGGGGCTGACAATTGCCATTGCCCATATTGAGTACGAGACTGAGAAACGTCATTACGCTCATATCGACTGCCCTGGGCATGCCGATTATATTAAGAATATGATAACCGGCGCTGCCCAGATGGACGGTGCCATACTGGTGGTGGCGGCTGATGACGGGGTGATGCCTCAAACCAGGGAGCACCTGCTGCTGGCGCATCAGGTGGAGGTACCGTATATAGTGACCGCCCTCAATAAAGTGGACCTGGTGGATGACCCTGAGCTGCTGGAAGTGACCGAGATGGAGCTGAGGGAGGAGTTGCTGCCTAAATACGGCTTCCCCGGCAGCGAGGTTCCCATAATTAGAATAAGCGCCCTTAAGGTTCTGGAATGCGGCTGCGGCAAGCGGGAGTGCGAGTGGTGTGGTGCTGTCTGGAAGTTGATGGATGCCGTTGATAGCTATATTCCGACCCCGGTGCGGCCTAAAGATAAGCCCTTCTTGATGCCGGTTGAGGATGTTTTCAGCATCAAGGGGCGGGGTACCGTGCCCACGGGAAGGGTTGAGAGAGGAGTGATTAAAGCCGGGGATGAGATTGAGATAGTAGGTCTGCACCACGAGCCCCACAAGACGGTGGCTACCAGCCTGGAGATGTTCCATAAGATTCTGGATTATGCTGAGCCGGGAGATGCCGTAGGCATTCTGTTGCGGGGTATAGACCGGGAGAAGATAGAGCGGGGTCAGGTGTTGGCTGCCCCCGGTAGCATTAAGCCCCATACCTACGCTGAGGCTCGGGTATATGTTTTAAGTAAGGAGGAGGGAGGTAGGCACACGCCCTTCTTTAACGGTTATAAGCCACAGTTTTATATCAGGACTACCGATGTTACCGGGACTATCGAGTTGCCGGAAGGTGTGGAAATGGTCATGCCCGGCGATAATATTGACATGAAGATAAAACTTATCTATCCGGTAGCCATGGAGCAAGGTCTGCGTTTTGCTATCAGAGAAGGGGGTAGAACGGTAGGTGCTGGCACCATTAGCACCATTATCGAATAGAGATGGCGAGGAAGGCTGAGGCCAGGAATATTATCTATCTTGCCTGCACTGAGTGCAGGGAGAGAACATATACTACCAGTAAGAACAGGCGCAACGACTCCCAGCGGTTGGAACTTAGGAAGTATTGCCCCCGTTGTCGCACTCATACCCTCCACAGGGAGGCAAAATAGCGGTCGGCAACTAGAAGAGGCAGGTGAGGTTCTTTCATGACTCATCGCACTACTGCCAAGCGTTCTAGGTTTAGTATCATTGGCGAAATCATAGCTGAGCTAAAGAAGGTAGTCTGGCTCACCAGACGAGAGATGGCTTATTTGACCTTCATGGTGCTAGTTGTGGCCATTATAGTGGCTCTGATTTTGGGAGCCTTTGACTATGGTTTTACCAACCTGGTCGACAGGGTCTTTCTGGGTGGATAGAAGCGTACCCTTGGCTTTCTAGGCAGTCTTGGTCTGAGTGAGGTAATCGGTGGCAGGGAATCAGAAAAGTTGGTTTGTCGTCCATACCTACTCCGGGTATGAAGAGCGAGTTAAGAAGAATCTGGAGCAACGCATCAAGTATATGGACAGCGGGGGGGAAATCTCCCAGGTGATCATACCTACTGAGGTGGAGATTGAGGTTAAGGATGGGCAGCGGCGCAACGTGGATAAGAAGATACTGCCCGGTTACATTCTGGTTCAGATGGAGCTGAGCGACCAGAGCTGGAATATAGTTCGTAATACCCCCGGTGTTACCGGTTTTGTTGGTAGCGGTAATAAGCCGACTCCTCTTGAGGAGGGGGAGGTTAACAAGATTTTGAAACAGATGGAAGCGGAAGCACCCCGGGTCAGGGTTGGTTTCCGGAAAGGGCAGAGTGTGCGGGTGACCAGCGGCCCCTTTATTGATTTTGTCGGGGTGGTGGATGAAATCAGCGTGGATAAAGGTAAGGTCAAGGTGCTCCTTTCCCTTTTCGGGCGGGAGACACCAGTGGAGCTTGACTTTTTGCAGGTGGAGAAGCTTTAGGGAGGCAAAGTGGCCAAAAAGGTTAAGGCAATAATTAAACTGCAAATTCCAGCGGGGAAGGCCAACCCGGCGCCGCCGGTAGGCCCGGCCCTGGGACAGCACGGGCTTAATATTATGGCTTTCTGCAAGGAGTACAACGAACGTACTGCTAGCCAGGAAGGCTCTATTATTCCGGTGGAGATAACCGTATTTGAGGATCGCTCTTTTGCCTTTGTCACCAAGACGCCGCCGGCTACCGATTTGCTCAAGAAAGCATCGGGCCTAGAAAAGGGCTCTGGCGACGCTGGGCACGAAAAGCTGGGCAAGATAACCCGGGCTCAACTCAGGGAGATAGCCCAGCTTAAGGCTAAGGATTTGAACGCTAACAATATTGAAGGGGCGGAGCGAATCATTGAGGGCACCGCCCGAAGTATGGGTATTGAGGTGGAATAGCGGTGACTAAGCACGGTAAGCAATATAAAGAAGCGGTAGGCCTGGTAGATAGGGCCAAGCTCTATGACCCTCTGGAGGCTATTGAACTGGCCAAGAAGATGGCTTATACCAAATTTGATGAGACGGTTGAACTTCACCTGCGGATGGGTATTGACCCACGTGATGCTACTCAGCAGGTGCGCGGCGTGGCCCTCTTGCCCCATGGGCTGGGCAAGAAGGTGCGGGTTCTGGTTTTTACTCAAGGTGAAGCGGCCAGAAACGCCGAGACTGCCGGCGCCGACTTCGTTGGTGGTGACGATTTGATTAAGAAGATTGAGGGGGGATGGCTGGATTTTGATGTCACTATCGCTACCCCGGATATGATGGGCAAGGTAGGCCGGCTGGGTAAAATCCTGGGGAGGAAGGGACTGATGCCCAACCCCAAGTCCGGGACGGTGGTGGCTGCTGAAGATATACCCCGGGCAATTGACGAAGCCCGCCAGGGGCGGGTGGAGTTTAAGCTGGACAGGACAGCTATTATTCACGTCACGCTGGGTAAGGTTAGTTTTGAGGCTGATAAGTTGATGGACAACCTAACCGCCGTGATTGAGGCCATATCCCGGGCTAAGCCTGCCGGGGCTAAGGGTCAGTATATCAAAACTGCTTTTCTGACTACTACCATGGGGCCTGGTGTGAAGCTTGACCTTAAACCAACCCTGTCTTTAACTTCTAGTTAGTACTACAACAACTACAAAAACCTAAATCTAGATTGAAGGGGATGCCTAATGGAAGATGTTGCTATTGTCGGTGTTGGTCAAAGCGCTTTTACTCGTAGCTGCGGTGAATCTATCAGAGAGTTAAGCTTTGAGGCTTATAAAGAGGCACTGGAGGGGCTGGATATCACCGGTAATGATATAGACGCCTCCGTTGTTTGTTCAGCGCCGGAATATGATAAACAGCGCTCACCTTCGGGCTTAATATCAGAGTATCTGGAGCTGACCCCTAAGCCGACTTTCTATATCGAAACGGTGTGTTCCTCAAGCAGCACCGGCTTGCGGGTAGCCTGGTCACTGATAAAGGCGGGGCTTCACGATGTAGTGGCGGTGATAGGTTTTCAGAAGATGTCCGAGCTTTCTTCCCGTGACGCTGCGGAGAGGATGGGCCGGGGTGGGGATATAATCTGGGAGTCACCCTTTGGGATAACCATGCCCGCTGGCTATGCCATGTATGCCCGGGCTCATATGGCCAAGTATGGAACTACCGAAGAACAACTGGCCAAGGTGCGGGTTAAGAACTCCCACTACGGGGCGGCTAACCCCAAGGCTAACTACCGCAAGGAGCTTAGTCTTGAGAATATTTTGAGCTCGGAGATGATAACCAGCCCGCTGAAAAAGTTTGATTGCTGCGCTAATGCCGATGGCTCTTCCTGCATAATCCTGGCCAGGGGCGATGTTGCCAAGAGAGTAACCAAGGTTCCCATCTGGATTGCCGGTCTGGGGGCAGCCACTGATACCATGACCATGGCCGGAAGAGAATCGCTTACCGGGCTGCGGTGTGCTCAGGAAGCCGCCAGGCAGGCTTATAAGATGGCCGGTATTAAACCTCAGGATGTTGATGTGGCTGAGGTTCACGATTGTTTTACCGTCTCCGAGATTCTGGCTTATGAAGACCTGGGCTTTGCCAAGCCCGGGGAGGGGGCGGGGTTGATTGAGGATAAAGAGACCTATGTCGACGGCAAGATACCGGTAAATGTTGACGGCGGTTTGTTATCCAAAGGGCATCCTATAGGCGCTACCGGCGGTTCGCAGGTCAGGACTATTGTCCGCCAGCTCCGGGGGGAGGCTACTGAGGCTCAGGTGAAGAATGCTGAGATAGGCCTGGTGCATAATATCGGCGGTGTTGGGCAATACGGTAATGTAACCATTTTGAGGAGGTAGCTAGAATGGGCTTTGAGAATTTTGGGACAGTTAGCTTTACTGCCGAAGCCAAAGTGGCTGATTTTATAACCCAGCTGGAGGCGGGTAAAGTGATGGCCACCAGGTGCCGGAAGTGCGGGGGTAGCTACTTTCCACCTAAGGTGGATTGCCCGAAGTGCCTGTCTAGCGATGTAGAGTGGTTTGAGGTTGAGAGTAAAGGTAAACTCACCAGTTATACCGTGGTGAATTACGGCCCCAGCGGTTTTGAAAACGACGCCCCCTATATTCTGGCTCTGGCTGAGTTTGACGAGGGTATCCAGATTCTGGCCCGTTTAAGCCGGGATATTACCGAGAAGGATATCAAGATTGGCATGAATTTAACGGTTCATCCGGCAAAATTACCTGACAACAGGATTGCCTACGAATTTAGGAGAGCCTAGCAAGGAGGATAAGCATGGTTGGAATTACCGCATACGGCGCTTATGTGCCTCTGTACCGGTTAAGCCGGGAGGCGATAGCTAGAGGTGGCAGGGGTGAAAAGGCGATATGTAACTTTGACGAGGATAGCATCACCATGGCGGCGGCGGCGGCTATTGATTGCCTGACCGGCGTGGAGCGGCAGACGGTAGATGGCCTGTACTTTGCCACCACCACTTCTCCTTATAAGGAGAAGTCGGGGGCGACTATCGTGGCCATGGCCGCCGACCTTAAGCAAGAAGCTCTTACCGCTGATTTTGCCCATTCCCTGCGGGCGGGGACCTCTGCCCTCATGTCGGCTATTGACGCGGTCAAGGCCGGCTCGGCGAAGAAGGTGATGGTAACGGCGTCTGACTGCCGTTTGGGGCTTCCCGGGACAGCTTATGAGCAGAACTTTGGTGATGGTGCCGGCGCTCTCTTGATTGGAGACAGTAATGTTATCGCTACCATTGAAGCCAGCTACTCGGTCTATAGCGAAATACAAGACGTATGGCGGGCTGATGGTGACACCTTTATCCGTTCCTGGGAAGACCGCTTTACCACTACCCATGGCTATTTGGCAGTGGTTGGTGGGGCGGTTTCAGGGCTGATGAAGAAGACTGGCTTGAAACCCGGTGATTTCGCCAAAGTAGTTCTTTATACACCGGACGCCCGGAGGAGCGCCGATTTAGCCAAGAAATTGGGCTTTGACCCCAAGACCCAGCTTCAAAACCCCTTCTTTAATGATATGGGCAGTACTGGCACCGCCCTGCCCCTGATGCTGCTGGCGGCGGCGCTGGAGGAGGCCAAGGCGGGTGACCGCATACTACTGGCCAGCTACGGCAATGGCAGTGACGCCTTTGTCCTGCAGGTGACCGACCAGATAGCCAAAATCAAAGCCCGGCGGGGCATGAAGGGGCACCTGGCCTCAAAGAAGGTTATGGATGATTACAAGCAGTACCTCATCTGGCGGGGCATTTTGCCGATAGAGCCGCGCAAGGAGACGGTGGCCTTTATCTCCGCCCCGGCCCTCTGGAGGGAGCGGGACGCCAACCTGCGCCTGCACGGCGTCAAGTGTAAGGCCTGCGGCACCATTCAGTACCCGCCGCAGCGGGTGTGCACCAAGTGCCATACCAAAGACCAGTTTGAGCCGTACCGGCTATCGGATAAGAAGGCCAAGATATTCACCTTTTCCATGGACTATATTACCTACCCCGTGCTGGAGCGCCCGGTGGTCACCAACACCATTGACTTTGACGGCGGGGGCAGGATGCAGTGCTACCTGACCGACCGCGAGGCGGAGCAGGTTAAGTGCGGTCTGCCGGTGGAAATGAGCTTTAGAAAACTATTCGTTAGGGACGGGATTCATAACTATTTCTGGAAATCCATACCCCTAAGGACTTAAGCGATAGAATAAAGGGGGAGGTAACCCTATGGAAGGTATTAAAGATAAAATTGCTATAGTAGGCATGGGCTGCACCCATTTTGGGGAGCGGTGGGACCAGAGCCATAAAGACCTGGTGGTGGATGCCTGTTACGAAGCCTTTGAGGATGCCGGGATTGAGCCTAAGGACATTCAAATGGCCTGGTACGGCAGCCGCGAGACCGGCTTTACCGGCACCCAGCTGGCCAGCGCCTTAAAGCTGGAGTACATACCCATTACCAGGGTGGAGAACTTCTGCGCCGGGGGTACCGATACCTTCCGGAACGCCGCCTATGCCGTAGCCTCCGGGGTTTGCGATATCGCCTTGGCGGTGGGGGTGGAAAAGTGCAAAGACCACTACGGCGGTTTTAACATGGATATCCTGGACCCGTTTGACCGCAGTATGGTGGAGTGGGAACTGCCCCCGGCCAGCCAGTTTGCCCAGCTGGCCACCAGGTATATGTACCACTACGGATGGAAGTACGAAGACTTCAAGCGAATACTTTCTATGATAGATGTTAAGAACCATCACAATGGCACCATGTCCCCCAAGGCTCAGTTCCACCGGGAGATAACCATAGAGCAGGCAATGAACGCGCCCATGATTTCCTACCCGCTGGGGTTGTTTGATGCCTGTGGGGTGACCGATGGTTCAGCGGCAGCTATTATTACCACTCCTGAGATAGCCAAGAAGATGCGTAAGGACTACATTATGGTCAAGGCACTGGCCTTGACCAACGGCGCCGGCCAGGCGGTGCTCCAGCCGGAGTATAATTTCATCTCCATCCCGGAGACGGTGACCGCCGCCGAGCATGCCTATAAAGAGGCGGGAATAACCGAGCCCCGCCGCGAGGTTGACATGGCCATAGTCCATGACTGCTTCTCCATTACCGAGCTGATGACCTATGAGGATTTGCAGTTCAGCCCCAGGGGCAAGGCTCCGGAGGATGTTGAAGCCGGCACCTTTACCCTGGAGGGAGAGCTGCCGGTTAATACCGATGGCGGCCTTAAGTGCTTTGGTCATCCCCTTTCCGCCAGCGGGCTGAGGATGATTTACGAAGTCTACAAGCAGCTGCAGGGCAAGGCCGGCGATAGGCAGCTTAAGAAGGTGGATATAGGCCTGACCCACAACGTGGGAGGTATCTGCGGCTTCTTCAACTGCACGGTGGCGTTGTTTGGCAAGCCTTAATCTGTTATAATACTAAAAATTGAATATTCCTGAGACAGCGGGTGCCGTTAAAGGCTTAAATAACCTGCCGAGGAGACAAAGGGCTTGAATGATAGGCCCTTGTGCGGCAGGCGCAAGGGCCTGCTTTTTTAGGAAAAGTATTTAAGCGTTAATTGGGGGTTAAGGAAGATGTCTAGGGAAAAGAAAACAGAGATTATCGATAGCTTACAGCAGCTGTTTTCTCGATGCAGCGTTGCCATTCTGACTGATTACCGGGGTCAATCAGCTAATGAGATGACCGAGTTGCGCCGCCGGCTGAGGGAGGCGGGAATTGACTATAAGGTGGTGAAGAACACGCTGGTCCGGTTTGCCGCCCAGAGGTCGGGCAGGGAGGAGCTGTTCGGTTTTTTTGAGGGTCCGGTGGCGATTGCTTTTGGCTATGGCGATATAACTGAGCCAGCTAAAGCTTTAGCCAGCTACGTTGAAGAATCGAAAGCCAGCATGACTATAAAAGGGGGCTTTTTAGCTGATAGACTGCTTACCAAAGAGGATGTAATCACCCTTTCTACCTTACCAACGAAAGAGGTGTTATTGTCCATGGTCGTGGGTGGGGTGCAAGGCCCTATCTCGGCCCTGGCCAGCCAGCTTGCTTCCCCCATAACGGGGCTTATAGCTGGGTTACAAGCGAGAATTCAACAATTAGAGGGAGGATAAGATGCCACAAGAGGAAGCCAAGAGTAAAAAAGCAGCCAAGAAACCTGCAGCTGAGGCTGGGGTAGAGGAACCTAAAGCTGAACCCGAAGCCAAGGCCGCAGCTAAGAAACCCGAAGCCAAGGCTGAAGCGAAAGAACCCGCAGCCAAGGCCGCAGCTAAGGAACCCAAAGCTAAGGCTGGGACGAAGAGTTCGGCAGCCGTTGAGGCGATAATGGCCAGTATCAAGAAGATGAATGTGCTTGAGCTATCTGAGCTGGTTAAGGCGCTGCAGGATGAGTTTGGCGTTAGCGCTCCGGTGGCGGTAGCGGCGCCGGCGGCGGCCCTGGGTGGGGCGGCGGCGGCTCCAGCGGCAGCTGAGGAGAAAACGGAGTTCAGCGTTGTTCTCAAAGAAGTCGGGGCTAATAAAATCAGCGTCATCAGGGCGGTTAGGGAAGTGACCACCCTGGGGCTGAAAGAGGCCAAGGACTTCGTGGAGAGTGCCCCTCAGACGGTAAAAGAAGGGATTAACCAGGAAGAAGCCAACAACATAAAACAGAAACTGGAAACTGCCGGGGCTACTGTAGAAGTTAAATAAAGCTAAGGGGGCTAAATTATGCCTCTGAGCGATCATTTTATACTGATGGGCGTGGGTGGTATTTTCGTCATCCTGGGCTTAATCCTGATTTTCTGGGGTAGGGGTGAACAGAAGGGATATTACAGTTCTCTGGCCGCTCGCCCTGACGCCAGAGAGTTCCTGGAACACTGGCCGCAGCGCCCCAGGGTTGGGGCGGGGCAGATAGGCGGCTGGATATCTCTGTCTGTCGGCCTGGTTCTGGCGGTGGTGGGTGGTGCCCTGTGGTTTTGGGGCTAGGGTAGTTGCCCCGGTGGCGGAATATACCTTCAACAGGCGGGTCTATGCCCTAAAAGGCAGCATCCTTCAGTTACAGGTGAAGTAATTTTGAGATTCCTGCTGCTCTGCCGACTGGCTGCCCTTTCTATAGTCCCACAGCGGTGGGTTTCTTTCCGTGCCTTTGATTCTCTATTGAAGAGCGTTTTAAGATAATGAGCATGGTTAAAAGTAACGGATTAACTAACAAGTGGTTTGTACTCACCCTGGCAGCACTGACTTTAACCTTTGCCTGTGCCATGCAGCAGATTTGCATAACCGTCCTCTTCACGGAGATATCAGCAGACCTTGGCTTGAATTTGGTGCAAATAGGGATTATCTGGGGTATGCCTCCTCTGGCTGGTTTGTTTGTTGTCGTCCTCGGCGGGATGCTGTCTGACCGCTATGGGGCCAAGCGTGTTATCGGTATTTGCTGTCTCCTGGCGGGAGTGGCCGGTGCCCTGAGAGGTGTGGCCGGGGACTTTAGCAGCTTGTTATTTTTTTCTTTATTAATAGGCTTGGCGATTTGGGTTATACCGGCCAGTATCTTTAAGACCAATGCCGCCTGGTTTTCCGGAAGACGGCTTGTGGTTGCTAACGGTGTGGTGTCGGCCGGTATGGGATTCGGGTTCACCGTGGGGGCACTGATTAGTGCCACCATACTGTCTCCGTTACTGGGTGGCTGGCAGAATGTGATGTTCCTGTATGGTGGCATATCCATCATATTTGGCTTGCTGTGGCTCTTTACGGTGAGGGACTTTGCTGAGCTTGGGTCATCAGTTTCTGCAGGTGGAGTGCAACTGCGCCAGTCGATAGTGCGCGTGTTTCCTATCAAATCTCTCTGGTTTATCGGTCTGACCCTGTTGGGCTATTCGGGCTGTATTCAAGGAATGACCGGTTACTTGCCCACCTATCTTCGCAATATTGGCTGGACGGCAGCCAGCGCTGACGGTACGCTGGCCACTTTTAATGCGGTCAGTACCCTGGGAGCTATCCCGCTGGCTTTGTTAGCCGAGAGAGTTGGTTTGAGAAAGGCGGTCCTTTTTCCGGTGCTGGTAGTTACCATTGTGAGCATGGCTCTGTTGCCGCTGGTTGATAACGCCATGGTATATGTCCTGATGATATTGATGGGCGTGGCCCGTGACGGGTTTATGGCCATCTGCCTGACTATGAGCACCGAGACAAAGGGGATTGGAGTAGTCTATGCGGCGACCGCCATGGGGCTGGCGCAAACTGTTCTTAATGTCGGCTCGCTTATTTCCCCTCCCCTGGGCAACAGCCTAGCCGACCCCGCTAACCCCGCATCACCGTTCCCCTTCTTTCTCTGGGCGGCTTTTGGGCTTCTGGGACTGGTGGCTTTTATTTTCGTGAAGGAAACGGGGCGTAGGCGGAAAGAATTATCCCCGCAGTAGCTACAGGCGGTGTTTGTTTCCCTGTCTACACTAAACTTCTCGGGCGGTACTGGATGGCTTCGGCTATGTGGTGGGCTTTGATGATATCGCTATTCTCCAGGTCGGCAAGAGTGCGGCCTATCTTGAGGATGCGGTGGAAGGCGCGGGCGGAAAGATAAAGCTGCTTCATGGCCGTCTTGAGCAGGCTCTGGGCTGATTCTTCTACCTGGCAGAACTGCCTTACCTCGGTGGGTGTCATCTCAGCATTGCAGGCTATAACCGTCCCGTCAAAGCGCTGGCGCTGTATTGAACGGGCGGCTTTGATTCTCTCTTGAACCTTCTCCGATTTTTCTCCTAACCTATCATCGGCCAGCTTCTCGTAGTCAATATGTGGCACCTCAACAAAGATATCAACCCGGTCAATAAACGGGCCGCTGATACGCTTCTGGTAGCGGCTGACCAGGCCGGGTGAGCAGGTGCACTGCTTGAACGGGTCGCCGTAGTAGCCGCAGGGACAGGGGTTCATCGCCCCCACCAGCATAAAGTTGGCCGGGAAGGTTACACTGCCCTGGGCGCGGCTGATGGTGATTACCCTGTCTTCTAGGGGTTGACGCAGGACTTCAAGCACGGAGTGCCCGAATTCGGGAAGCTCATCGAGGAATAGCACCCCCCGGTGGCTGAGGCTTATTTCACCCGGTTTAGGCCAGTGACCGCCGCCCACCAGCCCGGCGTTGGAGATAGTATAGTGGGGGGAGCGGAAGGGCCGCTCTCTGAGCAGCGGGATATTGGCCGGCAGCAGGCCGCTGACGCTGTATATCTTGGTAACCTCCAGGGCTTCGGCGTTGGTCATTGGTGGTAGTAGTGAGGGCAGTGAGCGCGCCAGCAGTGTTTTGCCACTGCCCGGCGGCCCCATCATGATTAAGTTGTGCCCGCCCGCCGCCGCTACCTCTAGGGCTCGTTTGACATGCTCCTGCCCCTTGATATAGGCCAGGTCGGTGGGGGGTAGGGTGGACAGGGTATATTCCTCCGCTGGTTCCTTTTTGTATTCCGGGGCCGGTATTTCTCCGCGGAAATAGCTGACCAGCTGGGGCAGGGAGGCAAAGGGGAGGATTTTGGTGCCGTCTATTAATGACGCCTCTTGAGCGTCAACCTCCGGCACGATAATGGTGGAAAGCTTTTCCTGGTGGGCCAGGGCCACCATGGGCAGGATGCCGTTGGTGTGGCGCAGGATGCCATCCAGGGATAGTTCGCCGAGGAGGATGTTTTGAGAGACATCGGCTGACACCTGCTCCGAGCTTAGAAGAATGCCGACGGCGATGGGCAGGTCATAAGCCGGGCCTGCCTTTTTTAGGTTTGCCGGAGCCAGGTTGACCACGATGCGTTTCATGGGGAAGGCACAGCCCGAGTTACGAATGGCGGCGCGCACCCGTTCTTTGGCTTCCTGGACGGCGGCATCGGGCAATCCCACGATTGTGAATGATGGTAAACCGGGGGAGATATCTACCTCAACCTCGACAATAGCCCCTTCCAGTCCGACTACAGCACAGGTTGTAACTTTGGCTAGCATCTGTTCTTGGCTATATTACAGCGGAGACTGCCAGGTGTCAATGAACTTGAATATTGACAAACTTTAAGTCTTTGTGATAGAGTTGGAGCAATATGTTAAGTAAAGCTGTCTCTTGGAGTTTATATTTTACCAACTTCGTCTTTACGGGGCGCACCAGGTGCGCTTGGGGGGCAGCTTACTAAAAAATTTAAGAATATTTAACCGATAATAAATAAATTTGAAAGTAACCCTCCCAAGCGGAGGGATTTTTGTTTATTTGAGAGCAATAAAATACCCAGAAGGAGGGAGTAAAATGCCTGGACCTTTAGACGGAGTTAAAGTAGTGGAGCTGACCATGTTTCAGCAGGGGCCGGTTTGCGGCACCAAGCTGGGGGATCTGGGTGCCGATGTAATTAAGGTGGAACCTCCAACCGGAGACCCGGCAAGAGGCTTTATGCGGATTATTGGCACCATGGTTGGCTTGAAGGGGCGTAACTATTACTTTGAGAATCACAATCGCAATAAGAGGAGCATTGCCCTGGACCTGAAAACGGAAAAGGGTGTGGAGATATTCTTAAAGCTGATTGATAGGGCTGATGTCTTTGTCACCAACCTGAGTATCGAAGCGCCGATAAAAATGGGCATTGGCCCTGAGGAGCTGCTTAAACGAAACCCAAGGCTTATTTACGCCCAGGCTTCGGGCTGGGGAAGGAAAGGCCCGGATGCCCACGGGCTTTCCTTCGATTATACCGGCATCGGGCGCTCAGGGCTTATGATGTCCTGCGGGGAGCGCGGTACCCCTCCCGCCCAGATCTTGCCTGGCCTTGGTGATGAGCTGGGGGGGATGGTCTGTGCCTGGGCGGTGTGCGCCGCCCTCTACGCCCGGGAAAGGACAGGCAAGGGGCAACTGGTTGATACCTCACTGATGGGAAGTATAATGTGTATGTTAAGCCTGGTTTTGTCCGCCCCGGCTATCCTGGGCCAGGAGTTCCCCAGGGAGAATAGAGGAGCTGCCGGTAACCCAATCTATAACCACTATAGAGCTAAGGATGATAAGTGGCTTATCTTGGCTCACCTCCAGCCGGATAGATACTGGCCCAATGTCTGTCGGGCCCTGGGTATGCCCGAACTTGAAAAAGACCCCAGGTTCCATAGTATAGAAGCCAGGGGAGAGCATGCCGAAGAGCTTGTCGCTATTATGGATAAGCAGTTTCTTACCAAGACCAGGGATGAGTGGTTTAAAATATTTAAGAAAGAGGGTATAATATACACCCCGATTCAATCGCCCAGGGAGGTGGTTGATGACCCCCAGGCTCTGGCCAATAACTATGTTACCTGGTTTGACCACCCGGTCTTGGGCAGGACCAAGATGGTTGGCTTTCCCTGGGATTTGAGTCAAACCCCGGCTTCGGTGAGAAGGGAGGCTCCTGAATTCGGGCAGCATACCGAAGAGATTCTGTTGGAGTTGGGTTATACCTGGGATGATACTACAAAGTTGAGGGATGAAAAGGCTATACTGTAAAGCCAGATACGGGATAATGGTGCATTTGTTATTTAGCTTCGGTTTTTGTTATTATTGCTGGAGAGACTGTCCCGGTTGACTTTTGTTAAAGGAGGCATGAATTATGGCTGGACCTTTAGACGGAGTTAAGGTGGTGGAGATAACTATGTTTCAGCAGGGACCGGTGGCTGGGATGAGATTGGGTGATTTGGGTGCCGAAGTAATTAAGGTAGAGCCTAAGACTGGAGACCCGGCGCGAGGGATGATGAGGATTGTCGGCGCCGATACCGGTTTGAAAGGGCGGAACTATTACTTTGAAAGCAATAATCGCAATAAGAGAAGTATAGCTCTGGACCTGAGAGCGGAAAAAGGGATGGAGATATTCTTAAAGCTGGTTGATAGGGCTGACGTTTTCTTGACCAATATGAGTATAGAGGCGCCGCAGAGGATGGGTATTGGTCCTGATGTACTGCTTAAACGAAATCCAAGGCTTATCTATACTCATGCCTCTGGCTGGGGCAGGGAAGGCCCGGATGCCAACGAGCTTTCCTTTGATTATACCGGCATAGCCAGGTCAGGGACGATGATGATGTCTGGTGAGAGGGGTGGTCCGCCGGGAACCCTGATACCGGGAATGGGTGATGAGCAGGGTGGGCTTATCTGTGCCTGGGCGGTGACCGCCGCCCTCTATGCCCGGGAAAAGACGGGTAAGGGGCAGCTGGTTGACACCTCTTTGATGGGCAGCCTGATTGCTCTGCACGGGGTTAACTTTTCGGCCCCCGGCGTGTTGGGGAAGGAGTTTCCCAGATTACTCAGGTCGGAGGCGGGTAACCCGATTTATAACCACTATAAGTGTAAGGACGACAAATGGATTGTCATTGCTCACCTACAGCCCGATAGATACTGGCCCAATGTCTGTAAGGCAATGGGCATAGAGGAACTGGAGCATGACCCTAGATTTGGCACTATAGAAGCCAGGCATGATAACGGTAAAGAGCTGGTGGCTATCCTGGATGAGAAGTTTGCCACTAAGACCAGAGACGAATGGCTGAAGATCTTTAAGAAGGAGAATGTAATCCATACCCCGATTCAGTCGGCCAGTGAGGTTTTTAAGGACCCGCAGGCTCTGACTAATAATTATATTGTATCGGTTGACCACCCGGTGTGGGGCAAGATAAAGATGCTCGGTTTCCCCTGGGCGTTCCATGAGACCCCGGCCTCGGTGAAAAGAGAAGCGCCTGAACTGGGGCAACATACCGAAGAGATTTTATTGGAGTTGGATTATAGCTGGGAAGATATTGCTGGTTTAAAGAGTGAAGAGGTAATACCTTGAAGCTAGGCTTTTGAGGGCTGGGGTTTGACGGCGGCCCGCTTTCTATGTTAAGATAGAGTTTACTGAGTTTGGATAAAAAAATTATGTTAGCTTACATTGCTTTCCAGGATTATTTTTACGCTTATTATTACACACCTCGCAGGTGTGTTTGGGAGGCATGTAGCCCGGAGATTGGATAACTAAAGCAGAGATAATTCCAGATTAGGAAAGTTAAAAACAGAACCCTCCCAAGCGGGAGGGTTCTTCATTTTTAGAAACATAGCCATCACCGGACAGGTTGACTAAATAAAGTCAAAGGAGGAAACTAACATGAGTGAGCGAAGGTACGAAATCTTTACCATTACCCCGAACTTCTATCAACTGGGCACCCCTTCATATCCGGCTTATTTGTTGATGGGCGACAGCGGGGTGATTATCGAGGGGGGCACCGGGGTCACCTTTCCTATCATCGTAGACCAGGTCAGGGAGATAGGCATCGAGCCGGAGCGGATAAAATACCTGGTTCTCACCCACACCCACCCCGACCATATAGGAGCCGTGCCGCACCTTAAGAAGCTATGGCCTCACTTGAAGGTCGTGGCCAGCGAGGTGGCCGTCAAGCTGTTGCAAAAGGAAGAAGTGATCCAAGAGTTTATTAAAATAGACCGCATTATCACCGAGGTTTTGCTGATAAAGGGCGATATTGACCAGTGGGCTGTTGAGCTTGACAACCCTGTCTTTGAGGTGGACATGGTGGTCAAGGAAGGTGATAAGATAGACTTGGGGGCGGGGGTGGTGTGGACTGTTTACGAAACGCCGGGGCATTCGCCTTGCCATCTCTCCTTTTACAATGAGAGGGACGGCATACTGGTCATAGGAGACGCCACCGGAATATACGAGCCAGGCAAGGAAGTTTTCTGGCCCAATTACTTCCATTCCCTGGAGGAATACTGCAATAGCATCCGTAAGCTGGCGGCGCTGCCGGCCAAGATAGGCGCCCGCAGTCATGGCGGTATTGTTGAGGGGGAACCCAGAGACTATTTGCAGAGGGTTATGAAGGCGACTGAGTCCTATCACCGGGAGATGCTGGAAAGACTGACTCAGGGGGAAAGCCCGGAGGAGATTGCCTTGGATAAGGCGAAGTGGGTGTATACCTTCACCAACCTCCAGCCGTTTAAGCTGATACGTGCCATGACGGAGCTTACCATCAGGCGTTCCCAGGCCGTGGTTGATAAAGGGGACTTGTTCAATATCCCGTGAATGAGTAAAATATAAAGAAGACGTAACCCGCCGGGCTCAAGCCCGGAGGGATAAACAAGTTAACAAGAAAGGTAAGGGAAAATGTCAGCGGAAAATAGTATGGGCGGCTTGGTTACCGTAGAGAGGTATTATCAGAAATACGGCTCCAGAGCCAGAGAGCTGAAGAAGCAGGGGAAGGGAATAATGGGCTATCTATGCGCTTTTACTCCTGTTGAGATTATAGCTGCGGCTGGCTTTGTTCCATTCCGGATAAAAGGGGATGTCAACGAACCCATTACCAAGGCCGATACCGAGATGGAGACCATCGTCTGCCCTCTGGTTCGGAGTTGCTTTGATATGGCGCTTAAGGGTAAATACGAATTTCTTGAAGGTATCGTCATTCCCCACGCCTGTGATAGCATCTCCACGACTTACAGTGTCTGGAAAAATACCCTTAACCTGCCCTATGCCCATCTCATCAATATGCCCCATTCCACCGATGAGCCGTCGTTTAATTTCTATAAAGCGCTGCTGGGTACATTCAGAGCAAGCTTAAGTAAGTTCACCGGTAATGAGATTTCTGACCAGAGTCTTAATCAGGCAATCAGTCTCTATAACCAAAACAGGGCTAAGGTCAGAGAGCTATATGGGTTAAGGAAGGCTTCGCCGCCTTTAATCTCGGGTACTGAGGTGGCTAAATTGCTGATAGCGGCGGTGAGTATCCCGGTGGAGGAGGCTAATCAGCTCATTGATAATGTTATTGAGGAGGTCAAGCAGAGGAAGACTGTTCCAGCGGCTAAACCAACCCGGATAATGGTGGTTGGCGCTCAGGTTGATGATGTCGCTTTTATCGACCTTATTGAGGATAGCGGTGCCTGGGTGGTGGCCGATGATTTGTGCCCCGGGGCCAGGGAGTTCTTTGCTGACGTAGATGTCACCAAGAACCCCATCGATGGCATCGCTGAGCGGTATTTGAGGAAGATAAAGTGCGGCCGGACCTTCAGGGAGAAGAAGGGTGACTACGAGGATTATCTTGAGGAGAGATTCGGGCATATCGGGCGTTTTATTAAGGATTTTGGGGTGGATGGGGTGGTGCTCTATATCTATAAATACTGCGACCCCTATGGCTTTGAAGTGCCGGCGATGAAGAGCTATATTGAATCTGTGGGGGCTCCGGTGCTTTATCTTGAGGACGAGTATTCCATGTCAACCATCGGACGGCTTAGAACCAGAATTCAGGCATTCCTGGAACTGATTGGCTCAAAATAAGCATTGTATTAAGGAGAACGGCTATGACTGAGGAGAAGAAACCAGAAGAGAGGAAACCAAGGAAGCATGCCACTGAGGCAGCCGGCAAAATTGGTCCCATGGTTAAGGCAGCTCTGAAGGAAAACCTGCGGGCAAAAGAGGAAGGTAAGCCAATAGCTTATGCCTTTATCTTTTCCGGTTATGATGAAATCATCAGGGCTATGGATATAGTGCCCGCCTGGACGGAGAACTACGCCGGCATATGCGGTGTCAAGCGTGACGCCCAGAGATTTCTGGAGAGGGCGGAGGGGGAGAACTTCTCCCGTTCCCTCTGCACCTACGCCCTTTGCGGTTTGGGTTTTGACAGCTGGCGTGAGGAGACGGGGGAAATGCCCCCCAATCCTCCCTGGGGAGGGCAGGCACGGCCTACGGTAATGCTGGGTAGCGGCCAGATTATCTGCGACCCCAGATACAAGTGGTACCAGGCGGTACAGCATTATATGCCCGACGTGCCGGTCTTTGTTGGTGGGCTTCCCTATCCGCCCTACGAGGATGATTACGATTACCGCGATGTTCAGGATTACTATGTTAAGTATATAGTGGAAGAACTGAGGGGTCTGGTGGCATTTCTGGAAAAGCATACTGACAGGAAGATGGACTGGGACCGGCTGAGCGAGGTGATTGACATCAGTGACCGAACCTGGAACATGATTTCCGAGGCCTATGACCTGCGCAAGGCAGTGCCCTGCCCCATGGGTACCGGCGACGCCATGAATACCATGGTGCCCATGACCTTTATGATGGGAACTCAGGAGGCTTATGACTTCTTCAAGGATTTATACGATGAGCTAAAGCTTAAGATAGCCAATAAGGAAGGGGTAATTCCCGATGAGAAATACCGGCTGCTGTGGGGTGGGGGACTGCCTTCGTGGTTTGCTCTGACGGATTTTAACTACTTCAACAGCAAGGGGGCGGTATTTCCCGCTGAGGTCACCTATCGGCTGGTGGAGCCGGTGTATAATCTGGACCTGCCCAGGGTCAGCGACCCCTTGGAGCACCTGGCCTGGCGGTGGGTCAAGTACTGGACCTATCGCAGTGATAAGGCGAGGAAGCGCCCCGGCTCTAATCCCGATGTTGAGCGCCTTATTGAGTATATTGAAGAATATAAGATAGACGGGGTAGTGATGCATGAAGCCTTTTCCTGCCGCAGCTGGCACCCCGGTCTAATCTGGCAGCTTAATCAGCTGAAGAGGGTGTATAGAGATATCCCTTCGCTGATTCTGGAGAGTGATATCGTCGATATAAGCTCTTATAATGAAGCTGATACAAGGTCAAGAATAGATGCCTTTATTGAAACCTTAGAGGCGGTTAAGGGCCGGTGAAAAGTCAGTATTTTGCCGGGATTGACATTGGTTCTACCATGACCAAGGTAGTGCTCATGAGCGAGGCAACGCTGACCTCGGTTATTGGTCCTACCGGGCCTGAGCACAGGAAGCTAGCCAACCGGGTAATGGAAGAAGCTTTGGCGAAGGCAAAACTTGCCTTCGAGGATATAACCTACGTGGTGGCTACCGGTTATGGGCGAATTAATGTCCCCTTTGCCGATAAACAGATAACCGAGATATCCTGTCACGCCCGTGGGGTTGCCCACCTCTTACCGGAGGTAAGGACGGTGATTGACATTGGCGGTCAGGACAGCAAGGGAATCAAGCTTAAGGAAGGGCGGGCGGTGGACTTCGTCATGAATGACAAGTGTGCCGCCGGCACCGGCCGGTTTTTAGAGGTGACTGCTGAGGAGCTTGGTGTCAGCTTGGAGGATGTGGGTAGGTTATCACTGGAAGCTAAAAATAAGGTTGAGATAAGTAATACCTGTACAGTGTTTGCCGCCCAGGAGGTGGTAGCTAGGCTTTCGGAGGGGGTGGCGCTACCTGATATTATCGCCGGTCTGCATGAGGCGATTGCCACCCGGATATACGGGATGCTAAGGCGGCTGAAGATAGAGAGGGAGGTGGCCCTGACCGGCGGTGGGGCTAAGAATATCGGTTTGGTTAAAGCCATGGAAGCCAAACTGGGCTTCCCGGTGCTGGTGCCCCCTGAACCCTTGCTTACCGGGGCTATTGGGGCCGCACTGCTGGGCAGGGATATAGTCCGGGAGGCGGTGGAAAAGGGAGAAACCCTGGTTAGAAGCCAGCGCCGTTTAACCGAGGCGACTCTGTTTGCATAGGATGAGAAGATTTTTTAATGGTTTATGTTGCCGGGATTGATATTGGCTCCGCTTTCTCTAAAGCGGTAATAATGGCCAAAAACGAAATTATAGCCTACCGGGTATTGCCCTCAGGAGGGAATTATAAACTCACTGCTGAGCAGGTAATTAAGGAGGCTTTGACTAAGGCAAAGCTGAAGCAAAAAGATATAACTTATACCGTAGCCACCGGGTATGGCTCCACCAACGTCTCCTTCTCCAGTGAGACGGCTTCCGATATATCCTGTCTGGGGCGGGGGGTATATTATCTATTTCCGGCTGCCCGGACGGCTATTGATATCGGGGGGCAGTTTACCAGGGTGCTTAAGCTGGATGAGCGGGGAAAGGCTACCTCTTTTCTGCTGAGTGAGAAATGCGCCGCCGGCAGCGGGCGTTTCCTGCAGGTGATTGCCAGGGTGCTGCAGATTGACCTGGAAGATATCGGCGAGCTATCCCTCAAATCTAAAAAAGGGGTTGATTTTAATACCGGCTGTGCCGTATTCGCTGAATCAGAGGCAGTATCCCGTGTTGCCGAGGGGGCGTCGAAAGAGGACATCCTGGCCGGCCTCCACCGGACTTTAGCCGCTAAAATCCAGACCATGGTGGCCAGAATCGGCCTTGAGCCTGATTGTGCCGTGGTGGGGGGTGGGGCTAAGGATATCGGGCTGGTCAGGAGTATAGAGGAAGGGCTAGGCTACCGCCTTCTAGTACCCGAGGAGCCGCAGATTGTGGCTGCCCTGGGGGCGGCTTTGGTAGCTTGGGAAAAAGTTTCTAAAGGGGGTTGATATGCTGGAGAAGAACATCATAACACAGTTGCGTAAGGTCGTGGGTAAAGACGCGGTTCTAACCTCAAAGGAGGACCTCAATGCCTATTCCTATGACGGCACCGCTACCTGGGCTCATGCGCCCGATGTGGTAGTGCTGCCGACGACTGCCGAGCAGGTGTCCCAGATTCTGAAGCTGGCTGACGATAATAAAATTCCGGTTACCCCCAGAGGGGCTGGCACCAACGTCAGTGGCGGCTCCATCCCGATAAAGGGTGGGATTGTCCTCTGTACCACCAAGATGAACAAAATCCTGGATATAAACAAGACTAACCTGACGGTTACGGTTGAGCCTGGCGTCGTGCTTCACGACCTTAATCTGGCCCTGGCCAAGCAGGGCCTGTTCTATCCCCCCGATCCCCAGAGCTTTTTGGGTTGCACCATAGGTGGTACCGTGGCTGAAAATGCCGGTGGTCCGTACTGCGTGAAGTACGGCGTGACCAAGCAGTATGTTCTGGGACTGGAGGTGGTTTTGGCCAACGGCTACATCATGAAACTCGGCGGGGTTACGGTTAAGAACCGCACCGGCTATGAGCTAGCGATGCTGTTTACCGGCTCCGAGGGGACGCTGGGAGTAATCACCAAGATAACCCTGAGACTGCTGCCGATGCCGCCGGCCAACCAGACGATGATGGCTGTCTTTGATGATATAGCCGTCGGCGGGCAGGCGGTATCCAATATCATGGCCAGCGGGGTGGTGCCGGCCAAGATTGAGTTCGTCGATAACTTTATCCTGCGGCGGGTTGAGGAGATGACCCCCATGGGGCTGCCGGTAGAGGCCAAGTCCCTGATGCTAATTCAGGCTGACGGCTCGCCGGCGGCGGTGGAGGCGGAATCCAAGCAGATAGTTGATATTCTGCAAAAGAGCGGGGCTAAAAATATTAAGGTGGCCAAGGACGCCGATGAGGCGGCGATGTACTGGAAGATGAGGAGCGCCGGTTTTGCCGCTACCTTTGGCGCCGCCCACACCGTTCTGGCTGAGGATGTGGCCGTGCCCCGGGATAAGCTGGCTGAGTTCATACACAAGTTGGAAGAGATATCAGAGAGGACTGGTTTCTTTATCAGCTACCTGGGCCATGCCGGCGACGGTAATCTTCACCCGTCCATATTTACCGATATGAGGAATAAAGAGGAATTCGCCCGGGCCCAGAAGGCGATGGAGGAAATATTTGAGGCGGCGCTTTTGGTAGGCGGCGTCCTCTCCGGCGAGCACGGCATCGGCCTGGAGAAACAGCGCTTCCTTAAAAAAGCGATGGACCCGGTGGCCCTTAACCTGATGCGTAAGATAAAAGCGATATTAGACCCCAACCACATCCTCAACCCCGGTAAGATATGGGAAGAGGAAAGGGTTTGATATGGCCAAGAGCAAGCAGGACAGATACGAGCAGATAAAAAGGTTTGAGACTGACCTGACTAAATGCATGAAGTGCGGCTTTTGTACCTTCTGGTGTCCGGTATACCAGGAGGAGCGGCTAGAGCCTTCGGTTGCCCGGGGCAAGAATATGATGATACGGGGGCTGCTTGCCGGCGAGCTTGATTATACCAAGGAGTACGCCGACCGCCTGAACAAGTGCACCCTCTGTATGGCCTGCACCGCTAACTGCCCGGCCAAAGCCAACATCCCCAACGTTATCGTCGCCGCCAGGGCGGATACGGTAAAGGCCAGGGGGTTGAAGTTTCCCTATAATATCATCTACCGCTGGCTGCTGCCCCGCCGGACGCTTTTTGGCTGGGTGGTCCGCTTTGCCTCCTGGTTTCAGGGGATTTTTCTGCCCAGGACAGAGGGTACCATCCGGCATCTATCTATGTTTCTTTCGGCGCTGGGTAAGGGCAGAAATATACCGCAGATTGCTCCAAAGTTCTTAAGGCAGATGGTTTCTGTGGTAAATAAGCCGCCCGAAGGCGTTAAGACCACGATGACGGTGGGCTATTTTACCGGCTGTATGACCGATTTTGTCCTGCCTGAGCTGGGTAAGCATATAATTGACTTTCTGAACAGGAATGGGGTGGAGGTTATAGTGCCCCAGGAGCAGGGGTGCTGTGGGGCGCCGGTGTTTCTGGGGGCGGGTGATTTTGACACCGGCCGGAAGATGGCGGATAGTAATGTTAAAGCATTTGAGGGCGTGGACTACGTGGTTAGTGACTGTGCCACCTGTACCTCGGCGCTTAAGGACTACCCCAAGTTTCTGGCCGATACCCCGCAGAGAGAAGAGACTTATGCCAAGTTTGCCGGGAAAGTCCTGGATATTTCCCAGTTTCTGGTTGATGTGCTTAAACTGCCGGCATCGGCTTATAAGCCTTCGGCTGAAGCTAAAGGCAAGAAGGTTACCTGGCATGACCCCTGTCATCTGAACCGGCATCTGGGGATAACCAGTCAGCCCAGGCAGATTATTAAGTCAATACCCGATATAGAATACGTTGAGATGCCCAACGCCGACAGGTGCTGCGGCATGGCGGGGTCATTCAGCATGTACTATTACGACCTGTCCAAGCAGATTGCCGATAAGAAGGTGGAGTCGATTAAGTCCACCGGTGCTGATATTGTCGCCAGCAGCTGCCCAGGCTGTGAGATTCAGCTGATTGACAGTCTGCTGCGGAATAAGGTGCCGGTAAAGGTGATGCACATCATGGAGCTGCTGGAATAACGGCTATTTAACCGCCTGCCGGAAGGTTTCATATCCCAGGTCAAAGGCCCTGATATTAACCGGAGCCAGTTTAGCCGGGAAGCGCTCTCTTATAGTTTCCTTTATGGTCTCTATTTTTATGGGTAGCTGCTCGGTGCCGAATAATGCCCCCAGCATCACGACGTTGGTGGCTAAGCGGCTTCCCGCTTCTTGAGCCAGCTTAACGGCGTCCAGCTGGATTACCCTGTCTGAGGCTTTGCCCAGTTGATTAAGCATTTCCTCCAGGCTGGGGTATTTACTCTCACCTATGAAGACGGTGAAGGGGGCGGTTATCGCCGTGTTGACTAAGACAATGCTGGACTTTGATAGACA
>Ga0307421_1000195_pt1 | contig 39871 bp, 40 predicted proteins | sample SalMarWE160270MG_FD_202163 | JGI IMG/M metagenome (GOLD analysis project Ga0307421, IMG submission 202163) | Salt marsh sediment microbial communities from the Plum Island Ecosystem LTER, Massachusetts, United States - WE1602-70 | ecosystem: Environmental > Aquatic > Marine > Intertidal zone >... | reverse complement strand
AAATACTCCAGCCCTACCGGTAAAACAGGGGGAGTTCTGTAAGTGTTGGGATTGATTAATAAGATTTTTGAAGGCATCTATTTTTTTGTTTCAAAGAAATTGCAAAACTCTTTGCATGAAATCTCTTCTATAAATTTATCGATACCTTCGGTTCTTATCTTTATAATGTTATTAATAGTTACTTCCCCATTAATTGGTTTAAGCCGGGCGAGAGTGTCGCAGTCTTCGAGATTTTTCTTCCGACAGCATATTCTTATTTTACAATCGGTTGAACCCCCTCCTTCCCTGCAGGGCTTTTCGCACCGCATTTTTTCCCATGCTTTTAGAACTTCGTAGCAGGATTCATAATTCTCGAAAGCTTTTACTTCTTCGCTTAAGCTTGCTAGGCCTTTTGCCCATTTCTCGAATTTTATTTCATGAAATTTTTCCAAAAGCGCACCGCATAAATCCGCGACCTTTCCTATACGTAGAACGCAGTTTCCGCAGTAAAGCGCGCAGTAACCGATTAAATTTGTGTTTTTATTATGTTTCATTTTATAATACAGAAATTATCATAGAATATATTTATGTCAACTGTAGTGGCAAAATTTAGGATTTTGGATTTAGGGGCTGGGATTTAGATTTTAATCTGTTGGTTCGTTGGATCGTGGGGTAGTTGGGGCGGGTTTTTTTTAACCAGCTAACGACCCAACCACCTAACGTCCTAACGACTTATTTCTTACGTCCCCCCTGCGACCTGCCATCATTGCCATGGCTTTTTCCGTCCTTTGGCTTTCCCTGCTTTGGTTTTTTGTCCTTCGGTTTCCCATAGTCGGGTTTTTTGGGACGCGGTTTTCCATGAACAATTTTTGCTTTTCTTGGTTTTTCATAGACAGGTTTCCTCTTTGGTGGGGGAGTTCTATGAACAACATGACGAGATTTTCCGAGATTTATATTAATTAAAGGTAGCCGCAGGGTAATTAGACTTCTGCGTCGTGGTCTCCTTATAATAACACGTCGCGGATAGTGTGTTCCGATATAGACGGTGGTGTAAGTGCGATTGCAACAGGGGCTATAATAAACATTATTTCTATAAACTTCTATTTCAATAGATTCAGCCAGGCTATAGACATACGCATCTAAGTGTTCTTCGCTTTCCAGGGTTATTTTATCAATAAGAAGTACTTCTCCGGTTCTCGATTTGACGACTGCTACAGAAATAATATATTCATCGCCATATCTTGTCATAGAGCCGAATATAACTTTCTCAAGACCCAAAGAGGTTCCATAATCGGCAGCGTAATCTTTGTTATAACATACTACGCGTCTTCCGAGATAATGTTCTATTTCATAAGGTGATACAACTCTGTGATCATAATAGTTAAGTTCATCTTCCAGGATTTCATAAAACGCATCCTCTACATAACTTTCAACTCCTGTAGTTCTAAAAGGAAGTATACCTATCTCTTCTCCGCTTAAGTTACCGGGTGAGAACAAAAAAAGCATTAAAGAACTAAATACTACCCATTTTACCTTTTTCATTTTGACCTCCTTTTTCAAATTAAAACTTTCTAACAATTTGTTTACTACAAGCAATAAATTCTATTTTTTCTTTTTCTTTATTAATATGACCTGACAAAATGCTCGATAGTTCCATTTTCTATATGCGATAGAAATAGCGCTTAGCTTTTCGCCTTTGGCTATTAGCTTGAAAAGCAAAAACCTTGTGCTCTTAGTGCGCTTTGTGGTTCAACTAGGTTTTAGGTCTTGGGTCTCAGGTTTTAGTTAAAACAACAAAAAAAACTTATGATAATCAGTGGAATCTTGTGGTGATTACGTTAGGTAAAACTAGTTGACAGAAGAAGGATTTTGGATTATAATTATATTATATAGTAAGAACCGTTCAGTTTAGGAATTCGAGTTTTGTAAGACTGACAGTTCCGGATAAAATATAAAGGAAAAATACAATATGCGTGAAGAGTATTCTGATACAAAAAATATAGAAATACCGAAAGAAACTCTCAAAAAATGGCAGGGCATTGTAAACACCATGGCAGATATAATAAATGTACCGGCTGCTTTAATAATGAGGGTGGAACCTCCTGAAATAACAGTTCTGAGTGCAAGTGATACAGAAAAAAACCCTTATGAAATTGGAGATAAGGAGAAACTTTTAGGGCTTTACTGTGAAGAGGTTATAAAGACTAATAGAGAGTTACTGGTTGCTGACGCGAGGGAAAGTGAAAAATGGAAGGATAATCCCGATATAGAACTGGGGATGGTTTCTTATTTTGGTTTTCCTCTCAAGTGGCCGGATGGAAGTACATTTGGGACCATATGTGTACTCGATTCAGAGAAAAACGAGTACAACGAGTTATACAAAAAAATAATAGTTCAGTTTAAAGAACTTGTTGAATCCCACCTGGAATTAATTTTTCAGCGTAGAGAAATCGAAAAAGAGAAAGAAAAAACGGAAAAATATCTGGAAGCGGCAGGTCCTCTGGTTGTGATTCTGAACGAAGAGGGAAAAGTAAAAAGAATCAATGAAAGAGGATGTAGTATACTTGGCTGCCGCAAGGAAGAAATTGAAGGGAAGAACTGGTTTGAAAATTTTATACCTGAACGTATCAGGAAAGATGTAAGAGATGTCTTTGGAAGATTGATGTCTGGAAAAATCGAGATAACCGAAAATGAAGAAAGTCCGGTTATTGTCGGGGGAGGTGGTGAAAGAATAATTTTATGGCATAACAATATTATGAAGAACAATGAAGGGGAAATAATTGGTACTATTTGTTCCGGTATAGATATAACCGAAAAAAAAGAAGCTCAGAAAAGATTAGAAAAATCGGAAAAAGAAAAATCTCTAATTCTTAATGGTTCACCTTTGTTGATAGTCTACCAGAATACAGAGCATGAAATAATCTGGGCTAATAAGGCAGCTGGTGAGTCGGTAGGTAAGGAACCGGAAGATTTGGTGGGGAAGAAATGTTATGAAGTCTGGAATCTAAGAGATTCTCCCTGTGATGGATGTCCTGTTGAAAAAGCGATTGAGAAAGGCGAATTGATCAGTGGTGAAATGATTAGTCCCGACGGTAGAGTATGGTTTATCAAGGGAAATCCTGTGCGAGATGAAAAGGGAAATATAATTGGAGTTATTGCAACTGCAATGAACATCACAGAACGCAAGAAGGCTGAAGAAGAACTCAGGGAAACGAAAGAGAGATACCAGAAAATCGTTGAAAATGCGGATGAATGGATATGGATTCTTGATTGCGAAGGGAATTTCACATATGCGAATAGGGCAGCAATCGAAGATTCCGGATATGAATTAGAGAAATGGTTGGGTAGGGGTTTTCAACCCATTGTTGTAGAGGAAGAACTTCCGAAAATAAAAAGAATCTTTGCCGAAACTCTCGGAGGGGAAAGCCAGAACTACGAGTTAAGGATCAAGGACAAGAAAGGTAATATTAAAACTCTGCAGGTAAATACAGCGCCGCTCTTAGAGAAAGGAGAATCTGTCGGAACGGTGAGCGTTGGGAGAGATGTAACAGAAGAGAAAGAAAAAGAGAGAGAATTAATTAGAATGGACAAACTGGAATCTCTCGGAGTTCTTGCCGGAGGAATCGCGCACGATTTCAACAACCTTTTAATGGGTATTATGGGAAACATTTCTCTTGCTAAAATGAGTGTGGATGATGAAATTAAAGAAATGCTCTCTGACGCGGAGAAAGCTTCAAGGAAAGCCAGCCGTCTCACGGAACAGTTGCTAACATTTTCAAAAGGCGGAGAGCCAATAAAAGAAAAAACTTCTATTGAAGATGTTATTAGAGAATCGGCAGAATTTGTACTGCATGGATCCAACGTGAAGTGCGAATATAATTTTTATGAAGACTTATGGGAAATCGAGGCTGACAAGGGACAGATGTCTCAGGTTATAAATAATATTGTATTAAACGCGGACCAGTCTATGCCCGAAGGAGGTAATGTATTAATTGAAGCAAGGAATGTTGTCATTGGAGATGACAGTACGTTACCCTTATCTAAAGGAAAATATATTGAAATTTGCATAGAAGATGAAGGGATGGGTATACCTGAAGAGCATCTGGATAAAATATTTGACCCGTATTTCTCCACAAAGCTAAAGGGGCATGGTCTTGGAATGGCAACGGTATATTCTATTATTCAAAAACACGAAGGGCATGTTAAAGTTGAATCAAAATTGGGAGAGGGGACTACCTTTTTTATCTATCTGCCGGCAGAGGAAGGAGACGACGGAGAAAAGGATGAAAAAGAGGAGATTTTTCTTCTCGAAAAACTGAAAATCCTCCTTATGGATGACGAAGAAATTGTGCGTAAAGCTATAGGAAGGATGCTCAAAGATAGAGGTTCTGAAGTCGTATTTGCGGAGGATGGGGAAGAAGCTGTGCAAATTTTCAAAGAGGCGAAAAACTCCTCACAGCCGTTCGACGCGATGATACTGGATTTAACAATACCCGGGGGTATGGGAGGAAAAGAAACGGTTAAGAAAATAAGAGAAATGGACTCCAAAGTTAAAATAATAGTAGCGAGCGGTTATTCTAATGATCCGGTAATGTCAAATTATGAGAAATACGGCTTCAATGGAGTAATTGTAAAACCCTTTGATACTGAAGAACTTATTAGGGTTTTAAAAAGTGTTATAGGAAAGGTATAAGGGGACCAGGTACCGGGTCCCGGATACCAGATTCTTCGAATCGGTTGTGTAGATTCTTCGAATCAGTTGAGTCGTTGAATTGTTGAATGGTTGAATAGTAACAACAAAAAATCCTGTAAATCCTCTCTAATTTTTTTGGTTTTGGGGTTGGGTTTTGTTTTGACACATGACTCAAGACTCGTGACTAAAGACCCGTAACTAATGACTCGGTGTTGAACACCGTCCCTTGACTTATCTATTATATATATTTAGAATTTATAAATGTAACTATCAAAAATCCAATTAAAGGAGGATTAAATGTCATCAAAAAGAACTTTTAGTAGTGAGGAAGCTAAATCTGTTGGAGAAAAACTTGGGATAAAGTGGGATGATTTTGACGTCGAACAATTTAGAATGGGTATGGACGTTGAACTTGAACACGGGAAGGTAGATGAATTAACCAATGTAAGTAATGACGACCCGCTTATTACCGGGAAAATTGCACTTGCGCATCTTAATGAATTTCCTGACTACTATGATAGATTGGAAGATATGGAGAAAGAAGCCGAAGAATATTGGGAGGAAAATGAATGATGTAGATTAAATAGGAATAAGGGATAATAGGGTCAATTCTTGGAAAGGGAGTTCGTTGTTCCTTGTTCGTAGTTCTTAGTTTACAATTTCCCCATTTATCGATTTTCCTATATACCTTCTACCGTCCTCGGGCGATTTTTTCTTTTGTTTCCCTAAATCCCAACCCCTAAATCCCAAATCCTAAAAGTGACTCGGTGCTGCACACCGTCCCTTGACTTATTTGTAAAAAACTTTAGAATCTAAACCTGAGGAAACAAAAAATATGAAAAATAAACTAAAACTAAAATATCATCATCTTGGAATACCTGCAAAAAGACCGATAGAAGGTGAAGTTTATCTGGAAGATTACAAATGTTACCATTATGGCTATGATAAAAGCGAGTTCGGTATAGAATGGATGCGTTACGAAGTCAACTGTGAGTTGCCGGAAATCGTAAAAACAATGCCCCATATCGCTTTTGAAGTCGACGATATAGACGAAGCAATAAAAAACAGAAAGGTTATAATCGAGCCGAACAGCCCTTTAGAAGGAAATATAGTCGCTTTTATCGAGGAAAATGGTATGCCGATTGAATTTATTCAAATCAGCAAAAAGTCGGAATGATTTACCTGGCGGGATACCTTTACAAGAGAATTAGTATAAAAAAGGAGAAAACATGAAGAAAATTATTGCGGGTTTGGTTCTGGGTTTAGTCGCGGCTATTATCGATGTAGTACCGATGATTTTACAGAAATTAACGTGGGACGCGAATTTGTCCGCACTGGCAATGTGGATAATCGCTGGTTTTTTAATATCTACAAGTGAATTAAAACTTAATAGTATTTTAAAAGGAATTTTAATTTCTTTCTTACTGCTAACTCCGATCGCGATTTTAATCGCCTGGCAGGAACCTAAAAGTTTAATCCCGATTACAGTAATGACATTAATATTAGGAGCATTCCTGGGATTTACGATAAATAAAATAGGCAGCAATAAATAAAAAATCAATATAAATAGGGATGAAAAAGGGTATTGTGAAAAAACTCATGGAAAGCGGAAGAAAAGTCGCGTGTTTGAGTGTTTTTTTTCTTTTATACACTTCTGTTTTTGGACAACAATTAGCGCGTAAGAATTCTGCGGAGATTGAGGGTTCCGGTATAGGAATACATACTATCTGGCTTGACTTAGGGCCTATCCGCAGCGATATCACAGAAAAGATGTTTGAAGCTGGTGTCAAGTGGTGCAGGCTTGGAGTGCCATGGGGATATGTTGAAAACGAATCCATTGGATACTATGATTTTACCTCTATCGATACAATAATAAATCAACTTGTCGATCACAGCATTACACCTTATCTAATACTATCCGACCCGAACGTTCTATACAACCCGAATGGATATCCCCCCATAGGGGATAGTACCGTTTACTTCAATGCCTGGCTTGCTTATGTAGATACAGTGGTAAAAAGATATCAAGACAGAGTGAATCACTGGGAAATCTGGAACGAACCCAATCTTGATGAATCATGGCTTCCCTCGGCAAACCCTGTACAGTATTCTGCTCTTGCATGTTCAACAGCGAAAAATATTAGAACAATCGATGCTGATGCTGTTATCTGTTTAGGTGGAATGGCGCTTGTAGACATTAAATATATAAAGACCTGTCTCGAAAGCGGAGTTGATCAATATGTTGATAAAATAGGTATACATCCTTACCGGACACTACCCGAAGCACCTCAAAACCTATTGACATGGATACCAAACAGTCAATTTGAAAGTCCTTATGATTCTTATGAAGAGGAAATCAGCGCCTTAAAAGATACGATCGCGATATTCGACGATAGTCTCAAGATATGGGATACTGAAGGTGGTTTTCTTTCGGATTCAATTTATCCTGACCCTTTGAGCCCAGACCCGGAAAGCCCGCAGCATTCATCAAAGATAACACAGGCAAAGTACCTGGCAAGAAGATATATTCTCAATCTCAAACAGGATATAGAAATAACCACATGGACAGTTGATTGGGATATGCGTAGTCTATCACATAATATGGGAAGGTCGGATTGGGTTAACAATTATTCTGAACTATTCGATATTGGTTTTGGTGAGGCGCCATTTTTTGGTATAATTTACACTCCACAGAATGCGTACACTTATACTTCGGAAGGCGAAGATTATACAGCGATATTTCCTCCTATGGAGAAGATTTACGATAACGTTGCTTCAGGTGATTCCTGTATCTGGACACCGGATGGTATGGGAGATTCGGGTTATGCTTACTATGATTTTGATTTAATGGAGGATGGATGGTATACCTTTTGGTCGAGAACTGTGGGTAATGGAGATAGTATCAGTATATTCCTTACAGCACTGGATGACACGTGGTTCAGTATTGGTAATTGGTATTCGCCGAGTGAATACAGGTGGACTGCCGCCTCAGGTAAATACATAACATTTTTCAACCTTGAATCAGATAGTCATAGGTTGTATGTAAATACCTATTGGGATGGCTCAAGATTTGATACATGGAAATTTGTAAAAGTTGATACTAATTGCGGTCGAAAAGAATCATATTATATTCTTCAAAATCTCTGTAGCGTTTTTGATGGGGCAATACAGAGTACAACGGATTTCTTATGTGATTTTGAGAATATAAACGCAGATACCTTTTCTTTTAATAGGCTTACCTCAGCCAATTTTAAGGATACCGTAACGGGTACACGGTATATTTCATACTGGTTTGGCATAGAAGCAGAGGATAATTATACAGACAGATTTTTAAACCTTACAGTCAACGATACAAACATATCATCCGCAGTTCTCATAGACTTTATGAGTGGCTCAGTAACCGATATAACAGACTATTTTGCCAGTGATTCTTCAACCACGTTTGACAGTCTACCGGTTGCGGATTTTCCTTACTGTGTTGCACTAAATTGGAGCGCAGGGATTGAAGAAGGTACAGGAACTAAAACAGAAAGTGCAAGATTGGAAATTTATCCAAACCCATTTGTTCACTTATCGATTATTAGATATTCAATCCCGAACCCGGGGCGAGTTGAATTAAAACTTTATAATCTCATAGGGCAATCAGTCAGGACTCTTGTTAACGCCGAACATTCCGCGGGAAATTATACAATCGAATGGGATGGAAAGGATAAGCACGGTAACCTTATGTCATCCGGAATATATTTCGTGAAGTTAAGAGTGAGTAATGGGGTCGCGCAAACCAGGAAATTAATGCTTTTCAGGTAGGTTAAGTTTTTAGTTGAAACAACTGAAAGAATCTGGTGGTAATCTGTGAAAGCTGTGATTCTTCTTTAAGGTTCGAAGATGAGTCCGAATTTCAAAAAACTATTATCGCCAAGGAATAATTCTTCGTGGTAAACGTCTTCATATATTTTCCTTCCGCGATAAATATCCATGTAGAGACCTAATCTGTAATTTTGTTTAAAATCAAAAGGATAAAAGTAAAGACCAATATCCGGTCCAATGCCCCAGTCAGTGAACTCATAATCAGGCATATTCTCTGAATCCTCAGAATCTTCTATTGTTTTACTGAAGGTATAACCCACAGAGAAACCTAATTTTAGAGCAAGCTTGGGTTGATTTAAATAGTTCTTAAAAAATTCGAAATTATAAGTCATTGGCAAACGGATCTGCTGAAATTCGAAACTTCTTGTGCCGTTAACGGAAAGTGAAGGCAAATCATATTCCACAGACTGATTAAAACTTATATAATCGAGACCTATTTCGATTGTACGCCCATGACCTTTTAAAATGGAATGAATCCCTGCATTATATGCTATTTTTGTTGCACCTGTAATCGCGTCAACATCCGAAGTGCCTTCTATTCCTGACATCTGATAATTATCTACAATCCCGCCGTATGATGCACCGGCTAAAACCACAAAATTTATTTCTGTTTTTGTTGCTCCTGTAATTGTATCGATATCTGTAGTATCTTCCGTTTCTGACGTATTTTGATTGTCGATAACGACCCGGCTCATATTCATGCTGCAGCCAGTAAGGGTAGCAAATAAAGCGATTAAAAACAGATTTTTATTTATTCTCATAACAAATAAATTGTATAAATTTTTAATAAATTGTCAAGGCAGATTTTAATCCGCGGCACGAGTTATGCGTCATTTTTAGGATATAGGATTTAGTAAAAACAAAAAACAGAAAACAAAAAAAGCCTGTAAATCTGAGTTTATCTGTGTTCCACGTAAAAAACCTTGACTTTTGTTAACAACACAATATCATTTAAGTAATGAGTAGGTTGATCATAAGTCAGGAGACTTGCTATTTGCGGGAGTACTCCGAGGGGAGAAAAAAATAGAAAAACTAAAGGAAATATCATACATTACAATATTCACGGCTTTAGCCTTAGATTCAGGGTGTTTAATGTCATATATACACATTAGGATATAGATGTTTTACTCAGTCACACATTTAATCTTGCGTGTCATATCAATAGTTTATATTAGATTACAAGCTATTAGCGTTGAAAACATTCCGGAAGAAGGCGGCGTAATCCTGGCACCAAACCATCCCAGTGATTTGGATTCGTTTATTCTGGGATCTGCGATCAAAAGACAACTCCATACAATGGGCAAAGAGGAACTATTCAGAAAACGTTTTGCAGGATTCGTCTTTAGAAAGTTGAACGCTTTCCCCGTAAAAAGAGAAGACTTTGATAGATTAGCCATCCGAACAGCTATTAGTATCCTCAAGGATGGCCATGTAATTGATATGTATCCTGAAGGAACGGTAAGTTTAGACGGCTCTTTACAGGAACCAAAAGCAGGAACAGCATTTATTGCGCTGCAGTCACAAGCAGCTGTTGTTCCTGTAGCAATAATTGGTTCTTTCAATGTTATGTCAAAAGGGCAAAGGTTTCCCCGACCGCATAAAGTAATACTCAAATTTGGAAAGCCACTTTATTTTGATGAATATTATGGCAAGCCTTATAATAAAGAAACATTAAAAATAGTAACCGAGAAAATAATGGACGAGATAAAAATACTACTAAACTCGGATACATTATAGGAGGAGAACCATATCAGTATTTGAGAGAATAAAAATAGTTTTGGCGAAAGAATTTGATGTAAAGACAACGGAAATTTTGCCAAAAAGCTCTTTTGCGGATGACCTTGGAGTAGATAGCCTTGGCTATGTTGTACTACTACAGACACTCGAAGAAGAGTTTAATATGGAATTTCCGGATGAAGAAACAATGAATCTTAGAACTGTTGAAGATGCCGTGAAATACATAGAGAGTAAAATACAAGAATAGATATGGAACATGGAACGCCTAAAAACGGTTAAGCCAGCAAAGTAATTACGGGATGTGCCGGGCTATGGAAACGGTACATTAATTTAGGTCTTAGATAATTGTCACGAGTCACCAGTCATTAGTCTTCAGTAAAAACAGAACAAACAATCCTCCCTATACCTTGATTTATTTGTGAAAATCTTTTAAAGGAATTGCAGAAGAGTGGATATCAAATGGGTCCGCCGTCCTCGGCCATCCGTCTTTCTTTGACTGGTGACTTATGACTTACGACCTATGACTGTGTTGCGTGTCTCCGTGTGAGAATTAGTCTTTTTCTTTTGTCGTTTCGATAAGCAAAAACTTACTGCATGTTTTTGTCTTGCCACCGCAGACCGCGGTTTCTATCACACAGATGTGATACAAACCCACTTTATTGAAATCGTATTTTATTTCATATAAATTTGCGTCTTTTCTAATTACCTTTTTGCCGTCGGGTTCTTTTATCTCCCAGGTGACTACCTTCTTGCCTTTGCATTTCGGAAAACAACTACTCTTAAGACGTAATTCAAGCTCGCCCGGCTTTCTCAGCTCAAGGTAATTGAAAGATATTGTCTTGAAATCTTTCTTCCCTGAAATCGAATAGAGCACTTCAAGACAATAGGCATTTCCACATCCTGCCCCGGGATGGAATCCCGCGATATCGTCCGGGTCAAGAGGTTTTGGTTTCTTCTTTTCCGAAATAACTACATTGAACGAGGCATCGCACGAACTTCCATCCTCACAAAATTGAGTAACGGTGACCTTGTACAATCCCGGGTAAGGAAAATCATATACTGTTTTCTTAGTGTTGACCGTAATCGGAGGAGGTAAAAATACTATAGGAGCTCCGAACGCTGCATTAAATACAAGAGGAGGCTGGATTGTAATACTCTGCGGACCGAGAGCACAATCTTTGCCGCAGTCTCCTTTAACGGAGATTGTTTGTTTAGTTCCTTTTTTAAGATTTCTAACGGTAGTACTATTTTTAACCGGTTTACCATTTATTACGAGAGTGACGTTACACTCACATTCAACAGAATCGATTGGAGTCGGTTTATGGTATGGTTCGGTCCTCGCTCTCCTCGGGTTCAGTCTTCGTAATGGGCTTTCACCAATCAGGTTTCCTTCTCCGTCCTCTGCCTCCACTCTCCATCCTCCGGCAGGTAGCGTCCGCCTTCCCATTTCTTCTCTTTCCCTTTCACTTTCGGGATAACAGACATTTCCGCCTTCAGGAGGATTACCTTCCCGCTGTCCGATTCCTTCTGTCCGCTCCACCTGGGGTTCACAGCAGTCTTCTCTTCTTTCCCGCGATGGGAAGCTGTGCTCTATGGTTACTCTGCCGTCAGGATGGCACCGTATTACAAAGGTCATAAAGCAGGCTTTGTCTCCCAGGCTTCTTCTTAATGCCTGCTCGGCAACTCTTGCACATTCACCATCACCCGGTATACGGATTTCACCGGTTCCTTCTTTGCAGCATTTATCATACCAGCCTGCACCCAGTTCTGAAAGCGCTTGCTCCATTGCCACCTTTATTTCTTCGCGTTCCTCTTCCCAGTATTCAGTCCGTTCCCGGGCATTTTCTTCCTCGATTCTTTCAATTTCTTCTTCGGTTTCTTTAATCTCTGCCTTCAAGCATTCTATGAGTCTGCTGCAGAATTCATCACAATCCCTGTAAGACGCTATTCTTATTTGATTTAGCTCGAGGAGGCATACAAGAGCCTCATACGCGCTTCTCAATTGACCTAACATTGTATGGGAAAAATTCTCCCATCCCGATACTCCAACGCCGGTGGCACTCGCGGCCTGCTGTGCCATTGCCTGAACCATGGCAACAATGAATGCGGGAGGCATAGAACCACTCGATCTGGCACTTGCCATTAGTGATTTTACAACACCCATCTTTTCTTTTAATGTTCTTGCATTCTCGATAGCATCACACCATTCGGGTGCCAGGGTACAACCGCCCGCTGCCAGAGTTTCTTCAATGATTTGCTCCAGAACGTCTTCCATATCGGGAGTAATGGCATCCAGAGCGGAGGTAACCAATCCTATTATATCATCTATAAGCGAAAAATACGCGTTATAGAAAGCCATAGTAGCTCTGTGATCAGCCCCATTTCGCCAACGAGTATAAAGTCTTAAGAATTCAGCGGTAGAGCCGTTAAATATATTGTTAAGCGAATTTATCTGGTCCTGGAGACATTTTATTCGTTCTTTATATGTTTCCAGGTCTTCCTCTTTGCATGGATCGAGCCCCTCGCAACAGGGGCTATTGTTACAACAACGCTCCTCGATTTGGCAATCTTCAGACAAGGAGAAATCTAACTCATCCCTCAATGATTCTGCCATTGTCTCTAATAGTTCTTTTGCTTCTTCCCAGGCTTCCTGGTTATCCAGACTGCTTTCAAGCATTTTGGGTACCGTTTCTTCGCAATATTTCTGCCAGTGACTCAGTTTAGCTTCAAGATTACGTTTTTTTGTTTTCAATTCTAGAATTTTACTTCTCGCGGCAGAGTCGGGAAGCAGCGGAGCAAACGGGTGAGACTGGGATCCTTCTGCTCCTTCTGTTAACGAATCACAATCTTTATGTGTATAATAGACTGTATAATTAACATCTTCAACCGGTATAGGCTCCCAGCAAAATTTGATTTCCGCAGAAGGAATCTCAGCATTTTCTTCCGGCGAAATAAGTTTTATTGAATAGCTTTTCTTTGTCTCTTTATGGTTAAATAAGAAAATTTCACTCTTTCCTTCATTTTTTCCCAAAGGATAACCTGCCTCGTCTAATACTTGAATCTGCCAGGTATAATTTTTTCCTTTTTTAAGAGGTTTAGCGCTCGAGGGATATCGAAAAGAGGTAGAAATAGTTTTTCTTTGGAAAAAGGGAATGTCAGAAGTGGCAGCTATTTTTGTCTCGGAAGATTTCAGTTCAAATATTTTTAGCACATATTTTGCCCCGGGAATAGGACGAGTAATAGACCAATGAAATAGGGGATTAGGTTCGATTATCTTAGCTCCGTCTCTTGGAGTTATTAACCTGAGCTTAGGATATTCTACCCTGTGAGTTCTTTTATCTTCGTCTAACAGCTTATCTTCAACTGTAAAAAGCCGAACAAGAATAGTATATCTTCCTTCAGGAAATCTTCCTGTTCTTTCTATTAAACTTTCATATTCGGGAAGAATCCAGGTTTCGGCAATTGGCGGTATATGTTCAGAATTATAGCGGTTGATACCTGATTTAATTTCAAATTTACGGGTGGTCACTTTGGCGATGAGCCCTTTTCTCGCTTCGGTTGCTGTGCCTACCATATATACAGTTATAGGCTCGGTAGATGTAATTGTGGCAAGAAGACAATCTTCAATATTAAGCTCTAAAGACCTCGGTACGTCCTTTTTTATTGTTACCTCTGCAAGAACCTGTCCTCCTAAAAGAAAAAAAACCAGGAAGAATAGGAATATAGGACTCTTACCTGGCTTTTGAATAATTTTATTTTGGCGGGTAGACATTTTAACCTCCTTAATTGTGTATAAAATATTATAATAAATCTTCCTTCATATTGCAATGAGTAAATTCTATTCTTTGATATTGGTGAAGTATTGGATATTATCCCAAAGAACAAGTTTGATTTCTCATTTACATGTTTTCAAGTTTACGGAAGAACTATGAATAAAAGAAATCTTGTGGTAATCTGCCTGCCCTGTAGGGAGGAACGACTGTACCAGGGTGGAATCTCGTGGTTGCTATCGTTCTTGACAATAATCCCTTTCAAATTAACTTCCTTTTATGCGGGAGATAATAAGAAAAAAAAGAGACGGAAACAAACTTAGTAAATACGATATCGAGAAACTCATAAAAGGAGTTACCTCTAAGGAAATTCCGAATTATCAAATAAGCGCGCTTTTAATGGCAATATTTTATAAAGGTATGGATACCGAAGAAACAAAAGATCTTACTTATTTTATGCTGAATTCCGGTAAGACTCTCGATTTATCGGATGTTAAGGGCAAAAAAATCGATAAACATTCGACAGGCGGAGTAGGAGATAAGACAAGTCTTATTCTTGCACCGCTTGTTGCCAAGATGGGTATAACCGTTCCAATGATTACGGGAAGAGGGCTCGGACATACGGGGGGAACTTCCGATAAGATGGAAGCGATACCCGGTTATAAGACTGCCCTCCCGTTCGATAAATTTAAGGAAGTTTTAAAGGAAGTTGGGTGTTCTATTATATCCCAAACAGGAGAAATTGCTCCCGCGGATAAAGAGTTGTACGCCTTAAGGGACGCGACCGAAACAGTAGAATCGGTACCTCTTATCACTTCAAGCATCCTTTCCAAGAAGCTCGCGGAAGACTTAGATGGTCTTGTTATAGACCTTAAAGTGGGAGAAGGCGCTTTTATGAAAGACCTAGATTCGGCAAAGAAGCTGGGTGAGATGATGAAAAAAGTCGGAGAAGAACTCGGAACAAAAATGACGATTGTTTTTACGGATCAGTCCGCGCCGATTGGCAGAAATATTGGTAACGCGCCGGAGGTACTCGAGTCAATTGAAATACTAAAAGGAAATGTAACCGACTACCCCGATACTGTGGAAATTACGATCGCTCTTGCCGAGGAAATGTGTTCGCTCGCGGGATTAAAAGGAAAAGTATTGGAAGTTTTAAAAAGCGGAAGAGCTTTTGAGAAGTTCGAAAGTATGGTTAAAAGACACGGTGGGGACCTTTCAAGACTTTCCACATACGAAAATCCCTTTGAAATCAGCATCGGTAAAGAAGGAATTGTCGAAAGAATAGACGCGTATAAAATCGGTATTGCCGCTTTAAAGACAGGCGCGGGTAGAGAGAGAAAAGAGGATGATGTAGACTTGAAAGCCGGTATAAAACTATTAAAGGTCGAAGGTGAAGAAGTTCGAAGGGGGGAACCCCTTGCGCTTGTTTATACAAAAAAACCTTTAGAACAGATAAAGGAAAATATTTTATCGGCGTATTCCCTCGGAAGCAAATTTAACAAAACTACGTCAAAAATTTTAGAGAAGTGGTAAAGTATAAAGAAGTAGTGCTGGTTCTTGGGAATAAGGATGAAGATCTTACAAAGAAAAGAGTTGAATTCGCGGAATTAAAAGTAAAAAATTCAAAAAAATATAAAGTAATTTTTTCGGGAACAAAAGAAGAAGTAGGCTGGATGAAAAAGCATTCCAAACTAAAAACTATCCTCGAAGATAAGTCGGAAACCACGCCGGAGAATCTGATAAATGCAAAAAAATTTATCGGAGATGCTGAAAAAGTATGGATAATTACTGATCAAAGTCATGTTTTTAGAACCCGTTATCTCGCGAGAAAAATATTAAAAGGTAAAATAATCGAAGTCCTGGGAGTAAAAATGCCCGCGCTTTTTATTTTAAAGCAAATCTACTATGAGTTCCCGCGTTTGATAAAACATATTTATGAACTTGGGTAAAGACTACGAAATATTCGACCATACCGCGGATATCGGAATAAAAATAACCGGAATTTCTCTTACCGAAGTTTTCTGGAAGGCAATCCATGCTGCGGCAGATTTACTATCCGGTGGAATAGAAATCGAGCCGATAATCGAAAAAGGTTTTTCCGTAGAAGAAGAAAATATTGAAACGGCATTTGTTAGTGTCCTGGAAGAAGTTATATATTTTTTTGAAAAGGAATTGTTTCTACCTTCGCAGTGTTCGGTTAATATTGAAAAAGACATGTACGAAATTAATTTAAAAGGTAACATCGTATCGGAAGAGGATGTAAAAAACGGAACCGAAATAAAAGCGGTGACGTACCATCAACTAAAAATTGAAAAGGTTGATGATAAATACCAGGCAACGGTTATTTTTGATGTATAATTAGCCGCGAAGACACTAAATCGTTAGAACGTTAGGCAGACAATCAGTTATCAGTCAATTAGTAAATTATGTTATTAGTAAAAAAGGAAAGGAGATGGGACTGATTCACAGATTTACGGATTCACTAATTCACTGAAGTTGTGAACCGACGGTCCCACTAACTAATTTGGTTTTTTGGATCTAAAAAATCACCCTTGACATCTTCGCGAATTTTCGTAGAATGCTTATCAACATATAGTAAAGAATCCATATAAAATTCTTGATAATTCTTTAATTTCTTAGGAAAATTTATGTACTTATCTAAAAATAGTTAGGAGGTAAAATTGTCGTCAAAAAATATTTTTAGCTCGGAAGAAGCAAAATCCATTGGGGAGAAATTCGGTATAAAGTGGGACAAGTTTGATGTCGAGCAGTTCAGGAGAGGCATGGATGTCGAACTCGAACACGGAAAAGTAGATGAATTAACCAACGTAAGCAATGACGATCCGCTTATCACCGGAAAAATAGCTCTTGCTCATCTGAACGAATTTCCCGATTACTACGACAGGTTGGATGAAATGGAAGAAGAAGCCGAAGAATACTGGGAAGGCAATCAATAAAGGAGTCCTTATGAGTATAGATTTTCACGCAGAATTTCAAAATATTCCGGGAATCGAGAATCTTATCGGAGAAGAAGTTTCGGTAGAAGTAAGTACCGTTTCCAAAAGGATATTCTATGAAGACGGGGAATTGATTGAAGGTGAGCATTCTAACGTGGACACTTATAAAAGCAAATTGGTGAATCTGGGGAAACATGGATTATTTCTTGAGAATAAAAAAGAAGATATAAATCCAAAGAACACGATGATATTACATGTCGACGAGGGTTATGTTAGAATACCGGCACCCAGAGACAAAACTTACTTGCCTTTTCTCGACGCGGAATGTGTATATAACGAGAAAAAACAGGATATTACTTACAAGGGCATAATTTCAATCAGACATAAAAACAATTTAATATACAGGAGAGAATCTTTCTGCTGACACTAAAATAAAAAAGATTGAGTAAGCTTGCTCACTCAATCTTTTTTATTTTACTTAACTCTTTGTTTTTACTTTATCTGCTCTAAATCTTCTTCTAATGCCTGAAGATCTTCTTCATGTTCGACTTCATCCGCGAGTATGGATTCAACCATATTAGAAGTAATAAAGTCTTTATCTCCGATGAAATCAAGAAGTTTATCATAAACTTCTATAGCGCACTGTTCTCCTTTTATGTTCTGTTTTAACAGTTTCTTAACCTTAGGGTCACTGGGAGCATCATAACCGCAATTTGTCATTTTATACCAATCTTCGGGTTTCAATATTGGAATTCCGCCAAGTTGAAGTATTCTTTCTACAAGCATCTCTGCATGTCTTAGTTCGTCGTTTGAATGCTCTATGAGTTCTGCTTTTACGGCTCCACTCATGGGTCCGACAATTACTTTCGAACCTATCCAGTATTGATAATAAGCAAGCCACTCATCAGCCAGAGCTTTGTTAAGCAGCGCTACAAGTTTTTTTACATCTACTTTTACAATTTCTCTTCCTTTCGTACCCATCTTTCCTCCTTTTCTGGGATTTTGTGTTCCGTTTATTAAGATTACTAAATAAGGCAATTTGTCAACCCTCCACATAAAAAAATCACCACACAACATACAGAACCTCAAATTGGTGAATTAGTAAAAAAACAAAAACTAAATTAGCCACGAAGACACAAAGACATTATTTTTGTTTAAAAAAACCAACACCCAACCCAACGAACCCACGACCTAACGAACCAACTAAAAAAGTCGTTGACATATTTTATAAACAAGTATATTATGGTACAGAGATTACTGGGAAAGACAGGCAACTGTATTGATGTGTTTGGAATATGATAATTCAAGGTTAAAAAAGAGGATTAATTATGGATATTAAATTGAACTTAAAAAGCCCGGCGGTTTTTATTGGAAAACAGGGAAATGGAGTTATTAGTTTTGGCTCCGGGCAGCCGGATCTTCCCCCTCCCAGAGAGGCTGTAGAAGATATCGATATTAGACGTGACCTCAGGTATGGACTCATTCAGGGTTGCCTGCCGTTAAGGATATCATTGGCAGAAGAATATCCTGCTTCTTCTGCTGAGAATTTTGTTATTACTAATGGCGCGTCGGAAGCTCTGGACTTAATCTTCAGAGTTATGGATAACGGAAAAGTTCTGTTGCCGAGGCCTTATTATTACTCATATCCCCCGATTCTTAAATATGCCGGAATGGAACCCGTTTATACCGATTTAAAGCAGGGAAGAATCGATATCGATGATTTTAGAAAAAAAATAAAAGGATGCAAAGCAATCTTAATAAATTCTCCTTCCAATCCTACCGGTAGAGTCGAAGCCATCGATACATTAAAAGAAATAGAAGAAGTTACGGAAAAACTGGGGATATATGTCGTTTCTGATGAGGTCTACAAAGATATTATTTACGAGAGAGAAAACTATATAATCAAAGGCGACCACGTAATCACGGTAAATTCTTTTTCAAAAACTTACGCTATGTGTGGTGTTCGTGTTGGGTATTTATGGAGTCCAGACCAGGAATTTGTAAATAAGGTAATAGAAATGAAGACCCATACTTCCATGAATACCAATCTTGTCGGACAGGATATGGCTTTAAGGGCAATGAAAAGCCCGAAATCATATGTTGAGCAGCAACTGGAAATATGGAAAAAAAGAAGAAATCTAATATATCAAGGGTTAAAGGACATAGGTCTCGATTTGTGGAAGCCGGAAGGCGCTTTTTATGTGCTGCCAAAAGTTCCTAGTCCCGAGAAGTTTGTCAGTAAACTTTATACCGATTATAATGTTATAGTTTATCTGGGCAGTTGGTTCGGCGCTCCTAATAGGGTTCGCCTAAGCTATGCTCTGGATGAGAAAGAAATAAAAGAAGGACTAAATAGGATAAAAGATTGCCTGAGTAAAATTTGACTTTCGGTTCGGGGAGATTCCAATGAATAATGACAAGAATTATTACCAATTAACTGCGAAAGAAGTTATGGAAGAGTTGGGGACCGGGAAAGAAGGTCTCTCCAGAGATAAATCCAGAGAGCGCTTAAAGAAATACGGAAAGAACGAACTTAAAGGCAAGGGTGGAGTTCCTAAGTGGCTCCTCTTTCTTTCCCAGTTCAGGGATGTGATGGTTATCCTTTTGATTGTCGCAGGTTCTATTTCCTATATTATCGGTAACTACCGTGATGGAACTGTGATGTTCGCTATAGTTATAGTAAATGCCATAATAGGTTTTATTCAGGAGTATAAAGCCGGTAAGATACTGGATAAATTAAAAGACTTGATTAAATCTCCGGCTTCTGTAATGATAGATGGGAAATTGAGTAAAATACCACAGGATGAGCTTGTGCCCGGAGATATAATAAAAGTCGAAACCGGAGATAAGATTCCGGCGGATATTAGAGTCATCGAGTCATTTAATCTGGAAACGAATGATTTTTCCCTCACCGGGGAATCCATGCCTCAGGAGAAGCACAGCAACGCTATAAAGGAGAAATCTATTCTGGCGGATAGAGATAATATGGCTTATCTGGGAACTACCGTAGCATCCGGAAATGCCCTGGGAGTCGTAATCTCGACCGGAATGGATACAGAAATGGGTAAAATTGCGGCTATGACAGAGGAAACCGGAAAAGCGGAATCTCCTCTGGAAAAAGAATTAAAAGTGCTCGGCTACCGTTTGACCGGAATTGTGCTTGTACTCAGTGTGTTCCTTTTCGTTGTATCCCAGCTTCAGGGATTTAGTTTTATTACCAGTATGATGTACGCTCTGGGAGTTGCAGTTGCCGCGGTACCACAGGCGTTGCCAGCCCAGGTGACAGTGGCGCTTTCTGCCGCGAGTAATAGGTTGGCCAGTAAGAAAGCGGTGGTGAAGAATCTTTCCTCGGTTGAGACATTGGGCTCGACCACGGTAATTGCTACGGACAAAACCGGAACTCTTACCAAGAATGAAATGACGGTAACTACTGTATGGTTCGACGGAAAAGAACACGAAGTGACGGGTATTGGTTATAAACCGGAAGGTAAAATATTGGAAAAAGGTGGCGAAACTCTAACGCAGGAAGAGATCGATGAAATGGAAATTATGTTAGACGCGGCAACAATGGCTTCCAACGCGGAAATACATGAACCCGACGAAAACCATAGTTCGTGGTATCCTATAGGCGATCCGACGGAAGCGGCTCTCGTTACTCTTTCCACAAAATTAGGCACCCGGTCTCCTAAGGAAGATGAAGAAAATCCTGAATTACACGAATTTTCCTTTGATTCGGAGAGAAAGCGGATGAGTTCGGTAAGGCAGTTTGAAGACCGGCAGGTTCTCACTATGAAAGGGGGGACGGATAGTGTCCTCTCAGTAAGTAAGTCTATATATAGAAACGGCAAAGCCGAACCAATAACTGAAGAGGATAAAGAGAAAATAAGAAAGTTAAATGAGAAGTATTCTAAAAGTGCTTTGAGGGTTATTGCCATAGCCTATCGTCCTCTGGAATATGACGGCAGCGATTATGTAATGGAAGAGATTGAAAAAGACGTTATTTTTCTGGGGCTTGTGGGTATGATAGATCCTCCCAAAGAGGGGGTAAAGGAAGCCATCAGGGATTGCCACAGAGCGAGAATAAGAACCTTTATTGTAACCGGAGACCATGCTATAACCGCGAGTGCAGTAGGTAGGGAGATAGAACTTTTCGGGGGAAAAGAACCTCTGGTTGTTACCGGAGCGGAACTTGAGGATATGGAAGATAAAGAACTCTCAGAGATTTTGAGAAGTAAAGAATCAATCATTTTCTCCAGAGTTGATCCAAAGGATAAGCTGAGAGTTGTAAATCTCCTGGAAGAGGATAAGGAGATTGTAGCTGTAACCGGGGACGGGGTAAACGATGCTCCCGCGTTAAAAAGAGCTCACATAGGAGTGGCTATGGGAAAGACAGGTACCGACGTGGCAAAGGAAGCCGCGCAGCTTGTGCTCCTCGATGATAGCTTTCCCACACTCGTATCCGCGATAAAAGAAGGAAGAACTATATATAATAACCTTCGCAAAACCGTTCTTGCCTCTATGACAACCAATGGAGCAGAGCTTACTATTGTTCTGCTCGGACTTGCCGCGGTAGCCCTTAAAAACTGGGCTATACCCATTCTTGCCATACAGATACTGGCAATAGACTTACTGGCTGAAATAATGCCCCTTACTTTTCTCACCTATGATCCTCCGCCGGAGGGGATAATGAATTCACCTCCAAGAAATCAGGAAGATCATATAATAAATAAATTTACGGCTCTCGAGGTGGGATTGCTCGGAGTCATAATAGGAGTACTGGCATTCTCAAATTTTGCTCTCTTTATGTTGAGGAACGATATCACCCTGAATGTGGGTATGGAAAATACAATTCTTTACGCGAAAGCTACCACAATAAGTTATTTGACAATCGCTTACTGTCAGTTCGCGAATGTTCTCTCCCGAAGATTTGAACAGGCTTCAATATTCAGTAAGAACTTTTGGACAAACAAAATACTGCTCTGGTCTATTGTTGGTTCGATAGTGCTGGTCTTTTTAGGCGTATATGGACCAACGATTCATGAATTTCTCGCTTTTGCCAGTATCTCAATCTTAGACTGGGTTTATGTTCTTGGGGCAGCTGCTGTGTACCTTGGAGCATTCGAATTTATCAAGTTATTAAAAAGGAGAAATATATTATCTCCAGCTGACTCTGTCGAAAAAACATTTAGCTGATACACAAAAAAGCAAAAACTATAATTACTACATGTTCTACATGTGGATAATGTGGGTTGTGGGGAAGGGATTCTGGATTCTGTCTCCTGGCTTCTGAATTCTGATTTTAACCCCTTGACAAATATATAAACTTGTTTATAATATAAACTAAACTATAAAATAAACAGGAGGATAAAAATGGGTGAAGATATTAAAGAAATAAAAGATACTGTCCGGAAAGTAAGAGCGAGCTGGTGGGAGGATGGGTTGGTTGAAGTGATGAGCGGATCCATCTTTGTATTTATGGCGGCGTTTTTTTGCATGATAGAGTTTTTGCCTGATACAAACTTAAAGAAAGGATTAGAAATCGGATTCTACTCAGCTTTGATAATCTTTGCGATAAGTTCCGCATGGGTTAAAAGATATTTTAAGAAAAGATATATTTGGCCTAAGGCCGGATATTCTCAGCCTCAAATGAGCCGGAAATCTAAAATCGTGCTTTTTCTTGTATTCATCTTAATTATAGTAAACATTGTGCTGTCTTCCTTATGGCAGCTTTATCAGAATAGTTCTTCTAACGTCAAACTGCCGGTGGTTTTTACTATACTTAACTCTTACAGAGAAGGTTTTTTTATCGGTTCGTTTGTATTTCTTGCCTATTTTTCGGTATACCTTTCGATAAATAAAAAAAGATTTTTAATAGTGGGTATTCTCGGACTTTGTAGTGGAATAATTGCCGAGTTTATCCTAACATCCTTCAATCTAGACCGCTCTAGAATAATTGCCGCAACAATATTGGGAATAATTGGAATATATTCCTTATCAACCGGTATACCGAGATTTTTGAGATTCAGAAAGGAAGTAAGTGAGGGGGTATGATGGGCGATTATAAAAAAAAGAAACCAGAAAACATGCAGGATTTGGAAAAAGAAGTTGTCCGATACGGTTATCAAGATGGGGTGGCTGAAATCAGTATTGGTATAATTTATTTGTTTCTTAGTTTGGCGCTTTTTTTTTATAAGGCAACGCCTATTCGCCCTCTTTACGCGGTTATCTTTATTTTGGCGTGTGGGGGGGTATTATTTGCTGGAGGCATATGGCTTCCTCGAAAATTTAAAGGAAGGTTTGTCTGGGGTAAAACCGGTTATTATATAACTAAAGGAGTCTATCCTAAATTGTTCTGGGTTTTTATGAGCTTATCGCTTCTGGCTGTAGCTTTCGCTGTGATTAGCGTTCGTCTTTTCCCTTCTGAAATTACTATTGCTTCATTTGGGGGTTGTTTTTTCTTTGGTCTTATTTCCCAGTTTTTTCAAACCGGGAAGATAAGAAGATTTTTGTATATTTCTTTTGTGCCTCTATTTGCTGTGGGAGTATGTATACTTCTGGATATATTTTGGAAACAAAGTATAGTTGTTATGTTTCTCTCAACTGGTTTTGTTTTTATTATTTCCGGTTTTGTAATGTATAAAAAGTTCAGGGGGGGATACGATGAGTAGCGCAAAAGAGAAAAAAGCAGAAAACATAGGGGATTTAAAAAAGAAGGTTCATAAGGATTGGTATGAAGACGGTATGTTCGAGATAGGTTTCGGAATGCTTTATTTGATAGTTGGTTTGATGTTTATTTCCCCGGGTATGAAATTTTTGCATGGTCCTCGTTTAAGCATGGTCTTTCTAAGGCTGGTTGTGGTTTTGGCTATAGTGGGGGGAATCTTTTGGTTAATCCGGAAATTTAAAGAAAGAGTTGTGTGGAATAGAGCGGGTTACTCTGCTAGAAGAGATTATAATCCTAAGACGGTTTTGATTCTTACGGTCGTAATTTTTTTGTTTTTTGGTTTTTATGTGCTTAGTTTCCGTCTCCTACCATCTGGAATTTCAACTTTTTCCCTCGGGTTTATGATGTTTTTCGTTTTTGTCGCACAATATATCCAGGCTGGGAAGCCGATAAGATTTTTGGTTTTTTCTCTGATACCTCTTTTGGTTGCCGGAGTAAATTATTTTCTGGGTTCAACCCTGGATGACGGTCTGTTTTTAATGATATATATATTGGGGTGTACTTTTTTAATTTCCGGTGTTATAGTCTACGTGAATTTTAGAAGGAAAATGCCCTAATGAAAGACAAAAAAATAATCAAAGACATTATTGCTCTGGAAAGATTGGTTCATGAGCCGAGCCGTCTTGCGATACTTACGATTCTTTCGGGAGTAAAAGAAGCGGATTTTACGTTTTTGCTTCGTATAAGTGGACTTACAAGGGGAAATTTATCCGTACATCTTTCAAAACTTGAGGAAGCAGGATACGTAAATGTTAAGAAAAGATTCATAAATAAAGTGCCTAATACGGTTTATAATTTGACAAAAGAAGGCCGCAAAGCCTTTACGGGGTATCTTACGAATATGGAAGAAATAATAAAAGGAAAAAAGAAAGAGACGTAGGCTTATGCATCCCACTACCCCTATAATTAGCCACAGATGAATACGGATAAACACCCTGGTACGGTCGTTCCTCCCTACCCCGATACGGTCATTCTTCCCTACAGGGCAGGCAGGACAGGCAGATTTAAAAAAGTGTTTTGTTGTTTTAAAAAAATAGAATGTGGGAGGGTGATGCAATCCGTGCATATCAGTGAAAATCAGTGGCAAATTAATCCGGGGTGGAAGTGGGTTTCAAATCCTGAAAATCTGCGCTCATCTGCGTCCCATTCTTGGAGTGGCGGGGCGGTGCGCTTACTTGACTTATATTTGAATATTTTTATTATAAATGAGTATTATTTTTAAAAGGAGGTTTAATGGGTAATCTTATTAACATAATAATCGAACCGGGAAAAACATTCGAATATATCAAAGAAAAAGATGATTGGTGGATTCCTTTTCTCGGGCTTACTGTTGTAACTTTAATATTTCTCTGGGTTAGCTCTCCCGCGTTGACACGTATTATGACACAGAAGATGGCAGAAATGGGGGGAGGAGGAGAGATTCCGAAGGCAGCAAAGTATATACAATATGTGGTAGCTCCGATTGCGACTTTACTCGGACTTCTTTTGGTGTCTCTTATTCTCTGGATTTTAGGAAACGTTTTTGGAGCTGACTGGGATTATATTAAAGCCCTGGATTTATATGCTTACGCATCTGTTGTTCAGATAATCAGAAGTTTACTAAATACTGCTATACTATTGGTAAGAGGTATTCCCAATATAACAACTGCCCGGGATATGGAAATTGCTACAGGTCTTAATTTGATTTTCAGTCCTGAAAACCCGAAACTTTACGCTCTTTTTTCCGGAATAGAAGTGTTTTCCATATGGCAGTTTGCGTTGATAACTTATGGAGTTTCGGAAATAACCGGAATATCTAAAAAGAAAGCAGCGATTACTTCTATAATACTTTATGTTTTATTTCTTGGCTTTAATGTTATATTTGCCAGAGGGGGATAGGTGTGATTGTATTCCTTTTACTTTTTGTTAATTTAAGTCTTGAAGACGCGATAGAAATGGGATTAATGAGAAGCCCAACATACCTGCAGGCTAAAAAGGAGTTTATTATAAGGCAAAAAACAAACGCTTCCTCTTATTCAACAATGCTGCCTTCTGTATACGGAGGTTACGTGGAAAGCAGAACCCATTCGATGTTAGAAGGAGAGGAAATTTATGATTCTGCTGATAGTTATTATAACGTTCGAATGGAATGGGATTTAACACCGAGCGATTTTTTTGACGCCTTTGCTTCTCACTACGATAATAATTCAGCCTATTTTTCTTTCATGGATATCAGAAATCAAATGATATATGAAATTATTTCTCAATATCTCAACACTCTAAAGCTTGAAAAGTTGTTTAAGAGTAGAGAAACAGCGGTGAAGCGTACGGAAAATAATTTACAACTTATCGAAGAAAAAAAACGTCTTGGCTCTGCTTCCAACGCTGAAGTCCTGCAGGGAAAAGTAAACAATTTACAGGCACAGTATGATCTTATGGAAACAAAAAAGGATCGTAAGGTCTATCTGCTCAGATTGAAGAAAATTATTGGACTCGAGGCAAGGGATTCCATTTTATTGGAAGAGCCTGAAATCGATTTTAAAATACCTGATAAGGATTCTGTGTTAATTTTAGCTATGAAGAAGGACCCCCTTCTTAATGAGTATAGTTCGGCGTTAAAAAAAGCGAGATTCGATTTTACGAGTAACTCGCTCGGTAATCTTTTTACGGTTTCCTTCGGCGCAATTTATCAATATCAGGATGAAATGAATCCGAGTTTATCGGTTTTAAGGGATAATTACGATTATTCGGTAGGTTTTTCTATATCCATTCCTATCTTTACCGGATTTTCGAGGGTAAATGATATGGTTATATCCGAAATGAGAGTAGATTTAGCCGAATTGAAATTTAAGGAGAGAGAAAGAGAATTAAGTATTTCAGTTGAAGAAGATTATATGCTATATAAAGAAGCCGAACAGAAATTACAGCTCGCTGAGACTACTGTAAGTTTTGCCGAAGAAAGTTATTCTGCGGCGAGTGAGAGGTTCCGCCTGGGAGAATCTTCGATGATTGAGTTGTTAGGAGCAGAAGAAGATTTACTGAGGGCTCAATACGCGCTGACCGAAGCTCGTTTTGACTGGTATCTCTCTCTATACAGGTTAAAAAGGCTTATGGGGAGGTTATATGAAGAATAAGAAGAAGTTAATTGTTGTAGCTTCGATAATCCTGGTGTTTATTATTATAATTGCAGCTAATTTAAAGAAGGGAGGGGGAGTTAAAGTTGAAGTTTCAAGAGTAGCCCGGGGCACGATCGAAGAAATAGTTTCCGCGCCCGGGGAAATCCAGGCGAAAGAAGAGAGAAAAATAAATTCAGAAGTTACGGCGGAAGTGATTAAATTGTTGGTAGAAGAAGGCGATTGGGTAGAAAAAGGGCAAACCCTTGTGAAGTTGGATTCAACTGAACAATTCGCGGCATATCAAAGAGCACTTGCTAATGTGGGCGCGCAGAGAGCAGACCTCGAATTCAGAAAAGAACAATTGAGAAGAAAGAAAGAATTATATAAAAAAGGGTTGATTTCCAGAGAGAATTTTGAAAATATCGCGACAGAGGTGGAGCTTTCCGCGAGTACTCTTGAAAACGCGAGAACAGAATTAGGAAGAGCCAAAAGGAGTCTTGAAAGAACCACTGTCCGTTCCCCCATTCCGGGAACCGTAATGGATATAAACAAGGAAGAAGGAGAAGTGGTTGTGGCGGGAACTATGAATAATCCCGGTTCGGTATTATTAACCGTTTCCGATTTGGAAGAAATGGAAATGGTTGCGGACGTAAACGAAAGTGAAATACCACTGGTATCGATCGGAGATACGGCCAGAATTACAGTAGATGCTTTCGCGGACACAGTATTTATAGGAACTGTTTATTATAAGGCTAGCATGCCAAAAGCAACGAATGTCTCAGAAGCGGTGGATTTTGAAGTTAATATATCGATTCCTCATCATCCGGGGATGCTGCCGGGAATGAGCGCTAATTGTGAAATAGTGACGGCTAAAAAAGACAGTGTTATCCGTGTTCCGCTGCAGTCTCTGGTGGCAAAAGACAAGGAAAACGGAGTGTATAAGATAGAAGAAGGGAAAACTAAATTTATCGCGGTGAAAACAGGTATAACTGAAGCTATGTGGGTTGAGATAAAAGAAGGATTAAAGGAGGATGATATAATTGTTTCAGGACCGATTAAAATATTAATGAATCTTACCGATGATCAGAAAGTGATATGGGAAGAGGAAAAAGAAGAAGAGTCGGGGGAAAGTAAAGATTTAAAAGAAGAAGCTGGTGAAATTGAAGAAAATAAAACTAAAGAAGAAGACGAGCCTTCCGAGGGAGAAAAAGGCTTAGAGGATAATTAAAAAATGTTTAGCGGCTTTCTGATTGAAATATTGCGTTCTGCGGTAGAATCTATAAAGGCCAATAAACTTCGTTCGCTGCTTACGACTCTTGGTATTGTGATAGGTGTTGCGACCGTTATCGGGGTTATGTCTGTTATTTCCGGGTTTAAAAGATACATGGCTACAAGTTTTTCCCAGTTGGGAGCTAATGTTCTTTATGTCGGCAAATACCCCTGGGTTATGGGTCATATGAGCAGAGAAGAATGGAACAAAATACATAAGAGAGATATCGTTGGGTTAAAAGAAGCGGAAGCTTTGAAAGAATACGGAAGCTCCTTTAAATATGTGTCTCCCAGTATACTTAGAAACATGAAAATGGAAAGAGGTGATAAAGAAGCAGAAGAAGTTAAAATAGAAGGCGTTTCTGAGGATTTTAGCAGGATAATTAACCAGGATGTGAGTCTGGGACGATTTCTCTCAAAAGATGATATAAAATATAATAGGCATGTTTGTGTTCTGGGTCAGGATGTTGTAAACTCACTGTTTCCCGAAGAAAATCCCATAGGCACCAAAGTTAAAATTAAGGGAAGGCAGTTTAATGTAATAGGTATGCTCGAAGAAAGAGGAGAAATGATGGGGCAGAGTATGGACAATACTGCGATGATTCCTTATACTACAATGACAGCATTTACGGGTAAAAGAAGTACGATTAATATAGCTGTATATACGGAGGAGGGAGAAGAAGCAAAGGAGGAGATCAGATGGATTTTAAGAGGAGTTCGAAATCTGAAACCCAACGAGGAAGATGATTTCTCCATCAATTCTTCGGAAGCCTTGATAGAACAATTTAATCAATTAACGGGGACTTTTTTGCTTATCTCAATCGCAATTGCTGCTATTTCTCTTGTGGTGGGAGGAATCGGAATAATGAACATAATGCTTGTTTCCGTTTCGGAAAGAACGAGAGAAATAGGAGTAAGAAAAGCAATAGGGGCGAAATCGAGCGAGATTCTGGGGCAATTTCTTATGGAGTCCGTTGTGATCTGTCTGGTAGGCGGAACAATAGGGATAATTTTAGGAGCCTCGCTTACTAAGTTGGTCTCTATTATGCGTGGCGGAAGTATCCCTTTTCATATTCCAATATGGTCTGTTGTACTCGGTTTCGGTTTCTGCTTTAGCATCGGAGTCTTTTTCGGTTTCTATCCGGCGAGGAAAGCGTCTAAGTTAAGCCCTGTGGAGGCGCTTCGCTATGAGTGAACTAATCAAAATGAAAGAAGTAACAAAAGTGTATCCTCTTGGAGAAACTGAAGTCCAAGCGCTTCGAGGTGTGGATGTTTCTATAAAAAAAGGGGAATTTATTTCAATAATCGGTCCTTCCGGTTCGGGTAAATCCACTCTTATGCATATAATAGGATGCCTGGATACGGCAACCAGTGGATCCTATTTTCTGCGCGGTAAAGATGTAAACAAAATGGACGAAAATCAGCTTGCCGATATAAGAAAAGAATTTATAGGATTTGTTTTTCAGGATTTTTACCTTTTGCCGGATGTGCCTGCATGGTACAATGTTTCCCTACCAATGATTTACAATAGAGTCGCACCAAGAGAAAGAAAAGAAAAAGCCATAAAGATTTTGGAAAATGTAGGGCTTGGAGATAGAGTAAATCACCTCCCCAACCAGCTTTCGGGCGGCGAACGCCAGAGAGTAGCCATTGCGAGAGCTCTTGCCAACGAACCGGAAATCATAATAGCGGATGAACCGACCGGCAATCTGGATTCGGTACGCGGGGAGGAGATTCTTAAAATACTATCAGACCTATACGAGAAGGGGAAAACAATTATAATTGTTTCGCATGAAAAATACGTAGCCGAGCAAGGAAAGCGAAAAATATACCTTAAGGATGGTCGTGTTGAAGGGAAAGGGTAAAAGAAAACCAAACATACTAATTATTAACTGGCAAGATTGGACTAACCCTCTATCGGGAGGAGCAGAGGTTCATCTTCACGAAATATTTAGGAGACTGACTCAAGTTTTCAATATATCTCTTCTATGCACACATTTTAAAAATGCTCCAAAAAAAGAAGAAATAGACGGGATAAAGATTTACAGGGTTGGTTCGAGAAACATTTTCAATTTCTATGTTCCGGAAGCATACAGAAATATAAAAAAAACCGAAAGGTTTGATTTGGTTATAGAAGACCTGAATAAAATTCCTTTTTTTGGCGGAAAGTTTATCCGGGAAAAAAGGATTGCGCTCATCCATCATCTTTTCGGAAAAACTATATTTACTGAAACTAATCCCCTTTCTGCCTCCTATGTTTATTTTTCTGAGAAACTTATTCCGAAACATTATAAAAAAATACCTATAATTGCCGTATCAAAAAGTTCAAAAAATGAACTCGTAGATATGGGAACACGAGAGGATAATGTTAAAATAGTATATAATGGGGTCGATATTAAATCTTATAAATCTAGTGCGGAATTAACAAAAGTTCCCACAATAATTTGTCTTGGCAGAATGAAAAAATATAAGAAGATTGATATTCTACTCGATTCTATTCCGAAAGTGTTAAAAGAAATTCCCGATTTAAAAGTTATTTTAGTGGGAGAGGGTGATGATTTGCCTAGACTTAAGGAAATATCCAGTAATCATAAAATAGAGAATGTAATCAAATTCACCAGTTTTGTTCCTTCTCCGAAAAAAATAGAATTACTTTCATCTTCCTGGGTCTCGGTTAATACTTCTCCAAAGGAAGGCTGGGGTTTGACTTCCATAGAGGCACAAGCGTGTGGTACCCCTTCGATAGTCCCCGATTCACCGGGCTTACGAGAAACTATAAAAGATGGAGTTAGTGGATATATTTATCCCTTTGGAGATACTAAAAGATTATCCGAGATTCTTATAAAAGTATTAAACGATAAGAAGTTAGTTATGGAGATGGGGAAGCAAGCTAGGAAGTGGGCGGCGAAGTTTTCCTGGGATGAGTCCGCGAGAAAAATGAAAGAGATTATTGACATACAACTTAGAAGAAGTTAAATTTATAGTACGATAAACCTGGAGGAACTATGAAAAGTATAAAATTAGCTTCTTTATATTTTTTACTAGCATATCTTATCAGTACAATAATAGGTTTTGTCACTTACTGTATAAATGATATTGTAATGTGGTTTTTTATTTTTACTCTGATGCCTGTGATCTTCGCATATTTTTTCTATTTGTATTTGAAAAACACAGAATGCGATTTGGCAAGGTCTCTTAAAGAAACGAATTTACTGATAGTGTTCTGGATCCTGGCTTCCTTACTGCTCGACGGTATGGTATATATTCTTATAGTTCCTTTATTTTATGGCTATAACCCACGTTGGGTTTTCTTTACCGACCATATTCCCTGGGCGTATTTAAATTATGGGATGATTGTAATCGTAGGTTACATCAGCAGATTTATTTATGTGAGTAAATTTGACAAAGCATAAAGATTTCACAAATGATTTTGGACGCAGATCTGCGCAGATTTTCTGGATTTAAAGTACCCTTCCACACTAAATTATTTCACACAAAGGCATCGAGATTTTTTTTCAACATAATTGCTATTGAGAAGAATGGATAAAAAAGCCCAAATCCGAAATATTTGTATCTTTGTGGTTATTGCTCTGTCATTTTTATGGGTACCCGAGTTAGCTTTTGAGGATATAAGTGAAACAGTACTCAGAGATCTAATTCTTCCATTACAGATTTTCAGTCCACTTCTGGCGGCAATTATCGTGAGAAAACTGATATCAAAAGAGGGATTTCAGGATGCGGGTCTCGGGATTAGAGGAGTGAAATTAAAGTACTGGTTGTTAGCCATATTCCTTCCTTTAATATGGAACGGCATTGCAGGGCTTCTGCTCTGGGCTCAGGGTTTCTGTACAATAAATTCAGTAAGATTACCTCCTCCTAGTTTAGGTTATATCTTGGGTGCAATCATTTATTTATCTTCCGAGGAACTTGGGTGGCGAAGTTATCTTGTGCAGAAACTGGCTCCCTTTGGTTGGCATATCGCGTTTATTGTGACCGGAGTGGTCTGGTTCTTCTGGCATTTAGAAAACGTAATCGGCGCATACAGCAATTTGGGGAAGCTCATCATATTGGGAGGAATCATTCTTTTGAGCTATGTATTCGGATGGTTATACCTGCGGGCAAAAAGCGTGTGGCCATGTTTTATTATACACGCTTTGAATAATTATTCTCAGCCTCAAACTATATTCAAGATGTCCAAAACCCCAAGTGACATCCAGGAAAACTTCGCAGTTTTAGTAATTCTTTTAATTGTAACGGTAATTTTATTTTCACTCGAGCACCCCATAACAGGAAAGTCGATATTTAAACATAATAAAGGTATGGTTTTAAAACAAGAATAAAATCCTGTGGCTTTGAGTGATATTAATTTGGGGTTGGTGGGTCGAGAGTTTTAAAACACCTCTATAATTTTTTATTTTTTCTCTGTGTCTTTGTGTGCTTTGTGTGAGAATAATTTTGGCGAGTGATGGACTAATATTGTGTTAATCTGCCTGCCCTGTAGGGAAGAATGACCGTATCGGGGTAGGGAGGAACGACTGTACCAGGGTGTAATCTTGTGGTTATGTTTAAATATTCAATTGCCAGATAGCGAAATTAAGAAAAGAAGCAAAACTTACCCACAATATATAGGGGATCAATAAATAAGCCGCGATTTTTGATATACGGAAGAAAAGAATGATCGATACTAATATAGCAATCCACAGGAATATTATTTCAATAAAAGCGGCAAAAGGCGACTCCAGTCCAAAGAACAAAAAAGACCATAAGGTATTTAAGCCAAGGTGAAAAATAAAAAAGAAAAATGCTATTTTTACATTTTTTTCATTTAAACCTTTTCGCAAGATTAAAAATAAAGCAATTCCCATGAGTAAGAACAAAGTAGTCCAGACAGGAGCAAAAACCCAGTTGGGAGGGCGAAACGAAGGTAAGTTTATATTCGCATACCATGTGGTTATAGCAGGAGTGGTGAATACAGAACCTATAATACCCGCCATCTGACAGATTATTATACTCGAAAGAAGAAGGAAGAAGTTGTTAATTTTGCTTCTTTGCATTTGTTCTCCTTAGTTCATTTTGCTATTAAATCATTTTTGAAGTCGGAAATCATTCCCTCTATTTTCCAGATTCGTAGTTTTGTATTTTCCTTGTGTCCTAAAAGTTCTTCCATTTCTTCGTTAAGACTCTTTAATTCTTCTGAAGTAATAGAAATTGGTTCATGCTCAAGATGGATTTGATCCAGTGGAATTCCGGGAAAATTTCTTAATAATTGAGGTGTCAGGATCAGAAAATCCATGGAGGTGTATCCTTCTTCAGTGCTCATTATCTTTACAGGATAGAATAAAAAGTCCGTTTTGAATCTATATTGTATGGCGTCATTCGTTTTTAATTCTTTATCTAAAGATATAACATCGAAAACAAACCATGTAAACTTGTCTGTCAGATATTCACCGACAACATTTTTTAATCCTTTGGGGATATTAGGGTTTTCAACCCCCAAAGAATCTAAATATTTTTCAGCCCAACTTATAAAACCATCCTTATTCAAAACATGGGCAACGTTAATGTCATGCGCTCCAATCTTTTTATGAAAGGTAATTTCTCCTGCCGGTTCGCTCGCTCTTTCTTTCCCTCCGTTTCGTTTTGATACGAGCAGATTCTGTTCTAGTATCTTTTTGTTTATAAGATGTGTGGCTTTTCTGAAAACTTCTATGTCTCCTTTTTTAACAGTAGGCTCGGCCGGTAAAGGCAGGACCTCCAGGACTTCGGTGGAATCGGAAGCTTTCATGTCTGTCGAGAGAAGAAGTATTTCTTCTGTACCGTTCCAGGCAATCATTGCTCTCTGTGCGGGTTCGAAAATTCTTACATTCGGACGGAAAGGGATTGATCCACGGTCTGCATAGATTGATATACTTAAGAACAAAATAAAGATAAAATATTTAATAAATTTCATATTAACCTCCAATAAAAAGTGTAATATTTTTCTTATGAAAAGTCAAGCAACTTGATTGGTGCTTTTATAATTTTTATCCCGGAAGTCACTGTCTCCCTCTGAGTGAATTCTTCCGTGACTCTCGTATTCTAATTTGTTTCTGAATTCCGGTATTATTATTTTCGTTTATTCGCGGGAAGGTATTTGTAAAGGTTACCTAAACCAAATCCTACAAATCCTGTGCTGAAAACTAAAAGTCCCAATCTAAACATGTCATCTGATAAAAAATTACCAGCTGATTGAACTCCGAAAGATGCGGCAATGTAAATGACAGCGACTGTAAGACCTGAGAGTAAAGCCTCCTTCGGGTTACGTTTAGCTGAGACACCCTTACTGTTTTTAATTCTATAGATAATGTCGTATGCCATTAATCCTGCAAGCAACCCAAAATTAAAACTTAACAGGATAATATAAAAAACAGAAGCACTCTCCAGCTTATTTAACAAAAAAATAGATAAACCTGATGTAAAGGCTCCAATCAAAAGACTTTTCAAGATATCATTCATTATATCCTCCTTATTTTTTTATCGAAAGTTTACCTCAATAATATCATTTTGCCGAGCGATGTGAAATTACAGGTTTTGAGCCGATAAAAATATATTCCACTGGGATATTTGCTGGCATTCCACTTGTATATATACCTTCCTGCATTGAGTTCCTCATTTACCAGTGTTTCTACTTCTTGACCTGAAATATTATAAATTTCAAGTGATACATTTTCTCTTTCAGGTATTCTAAATTTAATATAAGTTACAGTGTTGAAAGGATTAGGATAATTTTGTCTCACTTGATATGTGGATTCGGCGTTTTCTTCGTTAGTGATTCCGGCTTCTTCATCTAACCTGTTATAAACTTTTTCCGGTCCGAATGATTCCAACTGTCCCCCATCTTCTGAAAAAACCGATTCTCCCGAATAAGAGATTGTCACGGTATCTCCCTTATTTATAGTTTCGGAAAGCTGTAATTTAAGTGTTGTGGAATCATTAGAATGGACTTCGATATTCTCTATAGAAATGTTATTTGAACTATTTTGGTTAACAACAAAATCTGAATAGCCGCTGTCTGGTTTAATCATTTTTTTATTAAAAGCTACATTAATTCCGAGTCCATTTGAATCTACCGCAGCAGAATAAAAAACAGGAGCAGATCCAACAGGAGAATCAGATAAATCGGTAATCCCGTATCCGTATTCAAATAATGGATTGTATGCGCTATCTCCAAAATTAATAGGGATATCGTCCATTTCTGCCGGCCAGCTGTGTGAAAGGAGTCCGGAGGGATTGTAATCGCCAAATAACACATCCGTTATTCCCCTTCCTTCTGTTCCCGGCAGCCAGGCTGCAATAATAGCATCAGAATATGGAATAATAGATTCAATAATTAGTGGTCTTCCGGAAATCAAGATAACAACAACGGGTAAGCCGGCGTTTTTAATATTTCTGATTAAGTTGGTTGTTGATATCGATAAATGTAAATCATTTCTATCTCCGTAACCTTCGGCATAAGGTGTTTCCCCAATAACAACAACAGCGGCGTCAGCTGTCGTATCAATCGGTTCACCTTCTCTTAAATATATAATTTCCGCGCCTGGCGCTTCCTGTTGCATGGCTTCCCTTATGGTTGTTCCGATGGTAATATCTCCGCCGTAACCTTGCCAGGTGATAGTCCATCCACCGCATTGATATCCGAGATTATCTGCGTGTCCTCCTGCGAGAAAAATACTAATATTTTCTTTAGGCAGAGGTAATATTCCATCCTTTTTTTTCAATAAAACCAGAGATTTACGAACTGCCTCACGCGCGACTTCTCTGTGTGTTTCGGTTCCAATAGAGTCTAATAGACTCCTATCCGCATAAGGTCTTTCAAATAATCCCATTTTGAATTTAACTCTTAAAATGCGCCTTATTGCGTCGTCTATTCTATCTTCACTAATATCTCCCCCTTCGACAAGATCTTTTAATGTGGTATAAAACTGAATATAGTCAAAGGGAGTCATAGTCATATCTATTCCGGCGTTTATAGCCGTTTCGATTTTATCCGAATAAGACCCGTTTAAATGGTATATTCCGTCCCAGTCTGATATGACAAAACCTTCAAATCCTAATTCCTGTTTTAGAACAGTATCTATCAGGTAATAATTTCCATGACAATTGACTCCATTCCAGCTGCTGAATGAAGTCATCACAGTCTGGACATTATTCTCTACGGCTTTAATATAGCCGGGTAAATGAATAGCCCGTAATGTTTCTTCATCTATTTCCGCGTTTCCCGTGTTAATTCCGTCGGTTGTTCCGCCGTCCGCAACATAGTGTTTCGCACAGGCTAAAATACTGGAGGGATTTGCTATTGTATCTCCCTGAAACCCCCTGATGATTGCCGATCCCATCATTTCCGCTAACTGGGGTGTTTCGCCGAAACTTTCATAAGTTCTGCCCCAGCGTTCATTTCTGGCGACAGCAATGCAGGGAGCGAATGTCCAATTTAAACCGGTTGCGGATACCTCCATTGCCGTAATTCTACCTATTTCTTCAGCAAGTATAGAATCACGAGTACAACCTAATCCTATGTTATGCGGGAATATTACCGCGCCGTAAGCGTTGTTGTGACCGTGTACCGCGTCGATTCCATAAATTATAGGAATGCCGAGACGAGTCGACATCGCGCTGCTCTGGAAGTTATCAAACATATCTGCCCATGTTTCCGGAGTGTTTGGTCGTGGTGTGGAACCGCCTCCGCTTAGCAAGGAACCCAAATAGTATGTCGATATATTATTTAAGACGTTATCAGATCTTCTTTCTCCCTGAATCATTTGACCAACTTTTTCATCTAATGTCATTCTTCCCAACAGGTCTTCTACCCTTTCTTCGACCGTTGCAGTACTATCTAAGTATATTGTATCCTGGGCAGACAGCGGTTCTACTAAGAATATTAAACAGACAATAATAATTTTTATATAAGCATTAATATATAACATAAAAAAAACCTCCCAATTATCGGATTCAATCGAAAAAAAACAGACTTAATTTGTTTTATTAAAATTTATCAAAAGGTCGATCGTGTGTTTTAATAATTTTGCATCTCCCCAATTACCATGTCCGGGGATGACTATTCTCGCATTTTTATACTTGTTTAAAACTTTTTCGACCGATTTTGGCCATTCTTCCATGTTTGCGTCGTCAGTGAAACCGGGACCTTTACTTTCAAGAGACTTAATCATGCAACCGCCAAATAAAATTCTTCTATTATTAAAATATACCACTACATTATCCATCGAGTGAGATTCTCCGGGAAAATAAACCTCTACTGTTTCTTCTCTTACGTTAAGTTTAAGTCCCTCTTTAATATCGAATAACCTATTTGGGGCTTTGAACTTTTGGGTTTTATACGCTTCAAGACATTCTTGATTTGCCTTCCCCGATTTTTTCAATAATTCTAAAGCTGTTTCCATTGTTTCGTATATTTTACCGTCTTCTATAAGTTTGGCTGTAACTTTAGAACCATATACGGGAATATTTTGACCCAGCAGATACTCATTTCCGCCCAAATTGTCGTTGTGGAATCCTGTGTTGATTTCTATTATCCGGGCTTCTCGATTTTTGCCTCTTATCCACTCTATAACTTTCTTTGTCGCCTCATTATTGTAAGGAGTATCAACGAAAACTACCTCGTTTTCCGATAAAAATACGACAAGAGAATTGCCCGGCCACGGAAAAGAATGAGTAACCACACAAACTCCTTTTTCTATTTCCGTAACTCGCAAATCTTCGCTTAACTGAATTTGATTTTCACTCGCCTGAAGAGTAGTATTTGTAAATATTATAACAAAAAGCAAAAAGAGTAAATTTTCTCGTGTAAAACATTTAATTAATTTTTTAACCATCAAAATTATTCTCCTTTTAAATTAAATCCAGCAAAATTTCTATTGAGGTTTCGACACATTTAAAGCATTTTTCTTCGAGCATGTTGTTCTCTTTAAATGTCTTTTGTCCTTCTTCAGTTGTTAAATCGCACTTAATAATATCATAACAGATAGCGCTTCCCATCGTTTCTTCGAATTTATTGTAAAACTCTAAAGCTTTAGAATAGGCTTTTTCCTTGGTGCTTTCATCTTCTATTTTTTGCCTTCCGTATTTCAGATTTATAGAAAGAATCCCGCCGGTTATAGCACCGCATACAGAGCTTTTTCTGCCTATGCCTGCGCCAAAACCTGTAGCAAAGGATGGGTCCTTTTCCAGATTTAAATAATCCTGCATTGCCATTAAAACACTTTCAGCGCAAATGAAACCTTCTTTGAAAAAAGCTACCGCTTTTTCCGAAAAATATTTCTTCTCTTTCATATCAGTAGTGTAATTTTTTTTGATAAAAAGTCAATTGTGGATAAATCCTTCTTTGACCCATAATATAATTTATGCTTATAGGTCCAGTCCCATCCATACCATGTCGTTACCTTCACCTATATAGTTGGGAAACACTGCCGTAGGAATAAACCCAATGCTTTTATACAATTTAGTGGCTTGCCAATTCCATAGAGCGGTCTGAACTGTAATTTTTTTCATTCCTTTTTCTTTACATAAACTTATTATTTCTTTTAGCAAAGAAGTCCCGATATCTTGACCTCTGTGTTCTTTAGTTACGATTAGGTGTTGAATAATAGCAATTCTATCCCAAAAAGGAAAAGATACAGAAACGAATCCTATAATAGTACCATCTTTTTCTGCTGCTAAAGCGCTGGCTTTCGGATTATCAATGTCATTACGAAAGATAGTTTCATTTTCATCCGGATTTAGTTCTAATTTAATAGTTTATGGAAATACGAAGAAGGATTGTAGCAACGAATTTGTATGTCACTTTTTTTCATCGTACACTTCTTTATTCATCAAAAAAGCTATATATAAAACAATTGGCAAATCTTTATTTTTCTAAATGTTCAAGGTCATCAAAGTCTTTATGCCTTTTACATGCTTTTTTGTTTTTAATCAAATCTGAAAGCGAAATGAAATTTACCTGGATATCATCCACGATAATAGAATTTTTTCTTTTATAACATTCTTCAAAAATGACCCCATCAATTGAAGTTATCACTTCTATTCGAAGTGGGGGCACTCCCATTCTTATGACTTTATCTTTTTCTAAGAATACATTTTTTTTAATTTCTGATGAACTGAATCCAAATTCATTTAATGCTTTCACAAGTTTTGACGCATTATTCTTATTGATTGCAACCCAAACATCCATATCTCCGGTTGCGCGGGGATATCCATACAGCCCAACGGCATATCCCCCAACAACTAAATATTCAATTTCTTTTGAGTGAAGTAATTGTAAGAACTCTTTGAAATCTTTCGGTAGCGCTATCATAGTTAAATATGTATTTTCTCATCTCTTCAATGCATGCCAGCCGTTCTATATGAGATTTTGATTTCCAATATCGAGAAGAGTCTTTTTCCCTGAGAGATATGATTTCTAATATTTTTTTATCCATAATTATAAAAAGTCCTCTCCTATTTTGTCTTTCGCCTAAAATCAAGTTTCATTCGGTTGTAAACTTTGTGCTTCATTATAATTCTTATTCATAGTGTATATGAAGTAAAATCTATTCTTTGTTTTTTTATTTTCAATATCTTTATAATTTACTCAAATCAACTCTTAAGTCAAGAACTTTAATATCATTTAATTGTTAAAACCAAAGCACATGGTTTACACTTTGGAGAGGGGATGGGAGTAAAAAGAGTAGATTTAAATATAAATATAAATCTGGAGAAAGTAATGAAAAAGTTGGAAGCTTTTT
>Ga0307421_1000193_pt1 | contig 40103 bp, 36 predicted proteins | sample SalMarWE160270MG_FD_202163 | JGI IMG/M metagenome (GOLD analysis project Ga0307421, IMG submission 202163) | Salt marsh sediment microbial communities from the Plum Island Ecosystem LTER, Massachusetts, United States - WE1602-70 | ecosystem: Environmental > Aquatic > Marine > Intertidal zone >... | reverse complement strand
CCGAGCGTGTCGAACCTCTTGGTCACCTCGTGCAGACGGGCCAGCACCCACCGTTCCTCGGGAGCCGGGTCCTCGGGATAGCCCCCTTCGGCGGGCACGCTCTTCTCGCCCACATGGGGCAGGGCGAAACGCACCGCGTTCCACAGCTTGTTGCCGAAGCGGCGGGCCGCATCGATCATTTCCGGCTGCACGATGACGTCGTGGCCCGGAGCAGCCGCCTGAATCAGCGCCAGCCGCAGTGGGTCGGCACCGTGCTCTTCGGCAATCAACAGAGGGTCGGAAACGTTGCCCAGAGATTTGGACATCTTGCGGCCGTCGGAGGCTCGGATCAGGCCATGAATGGCGACATCAGGAAAAGGAACGTCGCCGGTGAAGTGCAGACCCATCTTGATCATGCGGGCCACCCAGAAGTAGATGATGTCGTAGGCCGTCACCAACACCGAGTTGGGATAGAAGGCGCGCAGATCATCGGTGTCATCGGGCCAGCCCAGGGTGGAGAACGGCCACAGGGCCGAGGAGAACCAGGTGTCGAGCACATCCTCTTCCTGACGCAGGCGGGACGACCCACAGGAGCAGCCGGAGGGATCCTTCAGGGCCACGATCACCTCACCACACTCGTCGCAGTACCAGGCGGGAATACGATGCCCCCACCAGATCTGGCGAGAGACGGTCCAGTCACGCAGGTTCTCCATCCAGTGGAAGTAATTGTTCTCCCAACGCTGGGGCACAAAACGGATCGCCCCCTTCTTGACGGCCTCGATGGCAGGCTCGACAAGCGGGCGGACCTTCACGAACCATTGCTCCGAGAGGTAGGGCTCGACCACGGTGCCGCACCTGTAGCAGTGGCCCACCGAATGGGCGTATTCCTGGACCTCGCCGAGCACACCCGCAGCGGCCAGCGCCTCCTTCACCGCGGCACGGGCATCAAAACGATCGAGCCCGCAGAATGGCCCCCCCTCTTCGGTGATCAGTGCCGCCTCGTCGAGAATCGAGATGGCGGCAAGCCCGCTCCTCTGGGCAATCTCGAAGTCCACCGGGTCGTGTGCCGGCGTCACCTTCACCGCTCCGGTGCCGAACTCGGGATCCACCGCCTCATCGGCCACGATGGGGATCTCCCGGCCCAGCAGGGGAAGCCGCACCGTTTTGCCGATGAGGTCTCGATACCGGGCGTCGTCGGGATGCACGGCGACGGCGGTATCGCCGAGCATGGTTTCGGCTCGCGTCGTCGCCACCTCGACAGAACCATCGCCCTCCACCAGCGGATAACGGATGTGCACCAGCTCACCGGTGAGATCCTCGTGTTCAACCTCGATGTCGCTGAGCGCGGTCAGGCAGCGCGGACACCAGTTGATCACCCGGCGTCCCCGGTAGATGAGGCCCTCCTCGTAGAGGTGCAGGAACACCGTGCGCACGGCACGAGAGAGCCCCTCGTCCATAGTGAATCGTTCCCGGGTCCAATCGCAGGAGAAGCCGAGCCGCCTAATCTGCTCGGTGATCCGACCTCCGGAACGCCGTTTCCACATCCAAACCTGTTCGACAAAACGCTCTCGCCCCAGGTCGTGCCGACTCAAACCCTCTGCAGCAAGCTCACGCTCAACAACGTTCTGCGTGGCGATGCCGGCGTGATCGCATCCGGGAACCCAAAGCGCGGCATAGCCCTGCATGCGCTTGCGCCGGATGATCACGTCCTGGATCGCCAGGTTGAGGGCGTGTCCCATGTGAAGCGACCCAGTCACATTGGGAGGAGGGATGACGATGCAGAACGGCTCGCCGCCTTGGTTGTGCTCAGGACGGAAGACGCCCGCGGATTCCCAGCGGTCGTACCACTGCGCTTCGACCTTCTTCGGGTCGTACGCCGGCTCCATCGCTCCCATCACTCATGGCGGCGGCCATCATAGAACAAGCGGAGGGGAGAGCCGTGGAGGCAGGAGGAAGGCCGGCGCCCGTGGCGCCGGCCTCAACCCCCTTCCATTCCGCTGAGCGGGGACCGACGCTCAACGGCGAATTCCTCGTTCCGTTGAACACCCTACGCTGCGGAAGGCGACCACTCAACTGCTTTGCGTGGTGGCGGCATATCATTTGGCACGGTGCGAGGTGACTAGTCACTTGAGAGTACGCAGATTGCAGAATTCGAATTGCTGAGAGGAAGGGTTCAGAATTCAGAGTCGGTAGAGCGCGCCGTGAATTCTGAATTCCGACCATGCCGGCGCCGGCCGGCACGGTCATGCACTGCGTTCGCGGCGTTCCTTGCCGAGTTCCTGGATCGGGATCAGCGTCGGGTTGATGCGCTCTCGCACAACCTCGCCGTCGATGACCACCCGGGCCACGTCTTCGCGTGACGGCAGCTCGTACATGGTGTTGAGCAGCACCTCTTCAAGAATGGCGCGCAGACCCCGGGCACCGGTACCCCGCAGCTGCGCCTGGCCGGCTATCGCCTCGAGCGCATCGTCGGTGAACACAAGCTCAACGCCGTCCATCTCAAAGAACCTGCCGTACTGCTTGACCAGCGAGTTCTTCGGCTCGAGCAGCACACGAATGAGCGCCGGCTCGTCGAGATGATCCACCGTGGAGATGACGGGCAGCCGGCCCACAAACTCAGGGATGAGACCGTACATCATGAGGTCCTCAGGAAGCACCGAACTCAAGGTGGCCCCGTCTTGATCACTCTTGGCATGCACGTGGGCGTCGAAACCGACGGAACGCCTTCCGATACGGCTCTCAATGATGTGCTCCAGGCCGGAAAAGGCACCGCCGCAGATGAACAGCATGTTTGTGGTGTCGATCTGAAGAAACTCCTGATGCGGGTGCTTGCGCCCTCCCTGTGGGGGCACCGATGCCACCGTGCCCTCGAGGATCTTCAGCAGCGCTTGCTGCACGCCCTCACCGGAGACATCCCTGGTGATGGACGGGTTCTCCGCCTTGCGTGCGATCTTGTCGATCTCATCGATGTAGATAATGCCCTGCTCAGCCTTCTTGATGTCGTAGTCGGCGGCCTGGATGAGCTTGAGCAGGATGTTCTCGACGTCCTCGCCGACATAGCCGGCTTCGGTCAGCGCAGTGGCGTCGGCGATGGCGAAAGGGACATTGAGCATGCGGGCCAGGGTCTGCGCCAGCAGCGTCTTGCCGACACCAGTGGGGCCGATGAGCAGGATGTTGGACTTCTGGAGCTCTATGTCGTCGCCGGTGGCACGCTGCCCTGCCTTCACCCGCTTGTAATGGTTGTAGACGGCAACCGAGAGAATCTTCTTGGCCCGGTCCTGGCCGACGACATAGTCCTCGAGGAACCCATGGATCTCCGAAGGCTTGGGAAGGACGTCGAGCGGCGTCTCCTCGGAGGTGGCCAGCTCCTCTTCGATGATTTCATTACAGAGATCGATGCACTCATCGCAGATGTAGACGCCCGGCCCGGCAATGAGCTTCTTCACCTGCTTCTGCGACTTGCCACAGAAGCTGCACTTGAGGAGATCCCCTCCTTCGCCGAACTTGGAAACCATCCGTCCTATCCCCTATCCGGCAACTGCCTTCAGATCACGCGCGGTGAGAACCTCATCGATGACTCCGTACTCCTTCGCCTCCGGTGCCGTCATCCAAAAGTCGCGTTCGGTGTCGAGGCGAACCTTCTCGATATCCTGACCGGTGTGCCCGGCGAGCATCTGATTCATCTCTTCCTTCACCCGGATGATCTCCCTGGCATGGATCTCGATATCGGTGGCCTGACCCTCCAGACCGCCGATGTGAGGCTGGTGGAACATGACCCTGGCATGGGGAAGGGCGAATCGTTTCCCTTCGGCCCCGGCTGCAAGCAAGACCGCGGCGGCAGAGGCCGCCTGGCCCATGCAGTACGTGGCCACATCCGGTTTGACGAAATTCATGGTGTCGTAGATGGCCATGAGCGACGTCATGGCCCCACCAGGAGAGTTGATATAGAGAGCAATATCCTTGTCCGGCTCGTCCCCTTCGAGATGCAGCAATTGGGCCATGATGAGATTGGCGATGTTGTCGTCGATGGGAGTCCCCAGAAAGATGATCCGCTCTTTGAGAAGACGACTGTAGATGTCGAAGGCCCGCTCACCGCGACTCGTCTGCTCGACAACGGTTGGGACCAGGTAGCTGCTCGTGATCATGCTCCATCCTCTGCGGGCTCGGGCTCTTCGTCGGAGCCACCCACCTCAGGACCCGAAACGGCGTCGGCCGCCGGGAACTCGATCTCCTTGCCATCGGCATCGATCGCTGTTGCCACTTCAAGCAATCGGGCGACCGCCTTCCTTCTCAGGATATCACCGGCCAGTGCCTTCTCCTGACCTCCCTCCCCCAGTGCCTTGCGGTACGCCTCGACACTCATCTCGGCAGCGGAAGCCAGAATCGTCACCATCTCGGCAACATCGTCATCGCCGACCTCAAGCTCCTCTTCCCTCGCCACAGCCTCGAGGAACACGCGGGTTTCTAGGTTCAGGATTGCCTGCGAGCGCACGTCGGCAACAAAAGAGTCCTCGTCCTGGCCGGTGAGTTCCAGGTAATGGGCGAGAGTGACCTTGCCCCCGGCGAGCCGATTGGCGAACCGCCTCAGCACCGAATCCATCTCAGCGGCCACAAGATCGTCGGGAATCTCAACGGCGGTCTCGGCACGAAGCGTCTCGAGAAGCTTCTGCTCGAACTCACCTCTCGCCGCAGCCAGGCGGGAGCGGCTGAGCTCTTCGCCGAGAGCTTCCCGGAGCTGCTCGATGGTTGTGTACTCCGAGACATCGCCGACCCACTCGTCGGTGAGGTCGGGCAGCTGTTTGGCCTTCACCTGCTTGACGAGCACTCGCACGGATACGGCGCTGCCGCCGTGTTCGCCCATGCTCGCGGGCAGGACCGTGTCGAAGCCGGCGATGTGGCCGGCGGCCTTCCCGCGTAGTGCTTCATCCAGACCATCGAGAAACCCGCCCGACCCGACCTCGTACAGAAGATCGTTTGTTGAGCCGGCCGATACCTGCTCATCGCCGTCGCTCGTCTTCACATCCAGAAGCACGTAGTCGCCGTCAAAGGCCTCCCGGCTCACATCCTTGAGTTCGGCGAATTGGTCGCGCATACGGTCGATGTGTTCGGCGATGTCGCCGTCATCGACGCGGGGCGAGGTCACCTCGATGCGCCGGCCTCGATACTTGGGCGTCTTCTTGAGCTCGGGCCAGAGGGTCACCCGTATGTCCACATCGACACCCGAGTCGTCCCGATCGCGCATCTCTTCGATACGGGGCGGCGCCGCCGGCTCGAGGCCGGCCTCAGCCAACGCGGCAACGGCGATGTCGGGCAATGCGCCGTCGATGGCCTCCCGGCGCAGCACATCGGGCCCCACCGCCGCTTCGATAACCTGGCGCGGCGCGGTGCCGGATCGGAATCCTTTGATCTTCATGCCCTGTGACAGCCGGCGCGCCGCCTGTGCCTTGGCCGCTTCCACAGCGTCGCCATCGACCGTCACGGTCACGATCCTTTCGAAAGGACCGGCTTTTTTGCCCTCGCTCACCTACATCTCCTTCTAATGTGTCGAGACGGCCATGCGGCCGTCTCGACAACCGGGGTGACCGAGGGGATTTGAACCCCCGACCTCCAGGGCCACAACCTGGCGCTCTAACCTGACTGAGCTACGGCCACCACGAAGGGTTCCGGTGCCCCCGGGAGGATTCGAACCCCCGACCAAGAGCTTAGAAGGCTCCTGCTCTGTCCCCTGAGCTACGGGGGCAGTCCAGAAGGTCACCGGGACCTTCGAGCGGGTGAAGGGAATCGAACCCTCACCACCAGCTTGGAAGGCTGGAGCTCTACCATTGAGCTACACCCGCGCTGCTGCCAGGGCACATTAGTCATCGCCGTCGGGCTGGCCGGATTCGAACCGACGACCCCCTGCTCCCAAAGCAGGTGCGCTACCAAACTGCGCCACAGCCCGGTTCTTGGAGGCAGCGTACCCCGATCTGAGGCTCGGGCGAAGTCTCCACCGGGCATCACCGCCGGCGCGTCCGGCCCCGCGCTGCTCCGCTCTTCCCCCCTTTGCCTCGGGGCTATGCTGTCTCCGGGTCGCTAGCTCAATTTGGCAGAGCAACGGACTCTTAATCCGCAGGTTCCGGGTTCGAGTCCCGGGCGACCCACCCAAGACGGCAAAAGCAGACAGCCGCCTTTGGCGGCCCTCCTCAGGTTTCGAGCCCTACTCGGTCTCGAGACCCTCCCTCCATAGCGCTGGCCCTCCGGGCCAGCACAGAATGGGCCTGGCCCGATGACTGGTCGCCCATAGCGACGGTCGCTCCGGTTGCACCCCTACTCGGTCTGCAACCGTTCGCTCCGAGGCGCCGGGCCTCCGGTCCGGCCCAACCAGGTAGGTTCAAGTCCGGGGCGACCCACCGAGAAGGTCGTTCGTCAAAGACGAACGACCTTCAGAATCCAGAATCCAGAGGAAGAGAATTCAGAATTCAGATCGTGCCATACCGACTCTGGTTTCTGAGATCCGAGTTCCGGTTGCGGCCGGTTCAACCCCGGGCGCAACTTGTGCGGGCGGTGGGACTCGAACCCACATCGGGAAAACCCACCGGATCCTAAGTCCGGCGCCTGTACCAAATTCGGCTACGCCCGCGCCGTAGGGACGTTAGTAAGACAATCGATGGCGAACGGCCACAAGAGTCCAGATTCCAGAAGTGCAATACCGACTCTGAATTCTGAACTCTCTCCTACCCCACCATCACCGCCGACAGCACACCAAACACTCCCTCACCCGGCGGAATCAGAGTGACAAGCACCTCACCTTCGGGGGACACCAGCCGCAGGCTGCCGTGCAGCCTGTCGCAGCCATCCCACATGCGCAGCACGATTCCGGAATCGCCCGTCCCCACCACAAACTGCTGGCCCGAAGCCTGCACGGGGAACGCTCCCCCACCGTACAGCCGATCAACGCGTGCCATGGAACATGCCCCCAGCCACTGCATGTACACCTGGGTCTCCGTCTGCCAAGCGTCGCCGTACCCAAAGTCGGAATCCCCCGGGCTCGCCGGGACGCTGGTCAGGTTGAGAGCAACCCCCCCATCTGCCGGCACCAGCCAAAGCTGGTAGTAGGTACCGCCGGCGGTTGCCACCGCTCGCGGAATGCACGAAACAAGGATCATGTTCTCATCCCACCATCGCACCGGCCGGCAGCTCTCTCCCGCTGCGTCGAGATCGTGCAGCCGCTCCCCCTCAGCAGACACCATATGCATCCCGCTGCGGTCACCGACGGCCACCGTCGTGCCGTCGAGGCCGTAGAGCCAGGTGAGCGGAGCCGAGGAGCTGGAAGCCTGGCCGGCCAACGACACGAACAGGCTCCCGTTGGTGTTCAGGACTTCGAGTGTCTCCTCGGAATCAGCGTTCCTATAGCTGACCACCCTGAGCCCCGATGCGGTGAACCCGGCGGCAATCTCAGCGAGCTCGGGGGCCGCCGTTAGTACGGATTCGTCGCCGCTGTCGAGAGAAAGCAAGCGGATCTCCTTGCGGAGGTCGGAGAAATTGCCGTAGCGGAGCAGGGCTCGGTGACGCTCCGGCGACCAGTCGTCGATAACCCACGGAGCAGGCTCGGCGGCCTCCCAGGCCTTCATCTCGTACAGGACCCCAGCCGGGCTCGCCAGATACAGAGCGGTGGGTCCCGGCTCGTCGAGAGTGGCACCCGAGTACAGCGCCAGCACCCAGGCTGCGCCGACCTCCTCCCAAGGAACCACACTCCGGCTCTCTGCGAGCGGCAGGTTCGGATGAGCCGTCACCGGCGCTAGGGTCGTTGTGGTCGGAGGGATCGTGGTGGTCGTCTCGATCGTTGTAGTTGCCTCAACCGTGGTCGAGGTGGTCGAAGTCGACGTGGTTACCGTTGTCGTGCCTCCACCACCTGCACAACCTCCAAGGACCAGCGCTAGGGCAAGCGCCGTACCTCTGCGCACAACAACTCGCGCTGTTTGCATCGCCGCTCCATCCGACCCTCGAGACGCCAAAAGGCGCCAGCCGCAGCGTAGTGCGTGGCGCACGCTGCAAACGGTCGCGTCGCCGACATGCCCAACCCGGATTGCAGACGTCGCCCGATTCCAGGCGCCATGCCGGCACCAACGTGTTCTCGTCGAGTGATCTAGCGGGCGAACAGGGCTAGCGGCACCCCGGCTCGTGGCGGCAAAGAGCGGCAAGAGCACGCAGCGCCCGGCCCCGATGGCTGAGCCGGTTTTTCTCTTCTTCGCCCATTTCCGCCAGCGTCCGGCCATCAACCTCAAACAGTGAGTCATAGCCAAAACCACCACTGCCTCGCGCTCTGTAGGCGATGGCTCCCTCCAGAATCCCCTCAACGGTCATCTCGTCACCCTGCGGGGACACAACCGCGACCACGGTACGGAAGCGGGCCGCTCTCTCGCTACAGCCCTCCAGTGCCGAGAGCAAAGCCCGCCGATTGGCGCTGTCATCGGCGCCGGGACCGGCAAACCGGGCACTTCGCACCCCCGGACCTCCCTCCAGCGCGTCGACCTCCAGCCCGGTGTCGTCGGCGATAGCCGCGATGCCGGTGGCAGCACAAACGGCGCGCGCCTTGATGAGTGCATTTTCCTTGAGCGATTCCCCGGACTCGGGCACGTCGGGCCAATCGGCGACCTCCACAATCTCGACGTCCGACAGCACCTCGGTGACTACCGCGTGGACTTCGCGGAGTTTGCCCGGGTTCTTGGTGCCCACGACCAGCCGGCTCGGCAGCCGCATCATGCTTCGAGAGCCCGCCGCTGAGCGATCACGAGATCGGAGATACCGGCCGCAGCCAGGTCGAGGAGGGCCCCGAGCTGTTCCCGCGAAAAGGAGCGTCCCTCGGCACTGCCCTGGACTTCGACAAGGCCTCCTTGCCCGGTCATAACCACGTTGCAGTCGACATCGGCGGCGGCGTCTTCCTCGTAGTCGAGATCGAGGAGTACGTCCGGGCCGACGATGCCGACGCTGACCGCGGCGCAGTGATCGGTGATGGCGCCAGAGGACACATCCATAGGACCCGCAGTGAGCGCGTCGTGGAGTGCCACCCAAGCCCCGGTGATAGAGGCGGTGCGAGTGCCCCCGTCCGCCTGCAGCACGTCGCAGTCAACACGAACGGTCAACTCGCCCAGCGCATCCAGATCAACGACCGCCCGGAGTGATCGTCCGACGAGACGCTGGATCTCCTTGGTTCGGCCTCTGGCAATGGAACTGCGCGGCACCCGCTGCGGCGAGGACCCCGGCAGCATCGAGTACTCAGCGGTGACCCACCCCCGCCCCTGCCCCCTCATCCAAGGCGGGACCTCTTCATCGAGTGAGGCGGTGCACAAAACCCGAGTTCGTCCCATCTCGATCAGCACCGAGCCCGGAGTCATCTCGGTGTAGCCGCGCACGATGTTGACCGGTCGCATTCCTTGGGCACCACGGTCGCTTCTCACACCGTCACCTCCATTCCTGGGGCGGCCCACTCCACCGGGCCGTCGAACACCTCTTGCGCCTCAGCCACCGAGCGCGCCGGATCCAAGATAGGGGCCACATGCGTCAGCACCAGCCGACCCACTCCGGCATCTCGAGCCAGCACCGCTGCCCCATGTGCCGAAAGGTGATAGGGCCAGGGGTCAGAGTCGCCCTGGAACGTGGCCTCGCAGAGCAGGACATCGGCACCTGCCGCCATCGCGGCCAGATCGCCGCCTGCGCCGCTATCGCCCGAGTACACCAGGCTCCGGCCGGAGGCAGAGAAACGAGTGACGAGCGCCGGCACCGGATGATCGGCGCTCCCAAAAGCCAGCTCGATGTCCCCCACCACGATCCGAGCCCCCGGTCCCATCGTCTGCCAGGCAAAGAGGCGATGGAAATCGTGATCGGCATCGGCACCGAGGAAGGCCGAGAGCCGCTCCACCGTGCCTTCCGGTGCCAGAGCGGTCAATGGCGGGCGCCGGTCGGGCCCAAAACGCATCAGGTTGAAGAGCGCAAACACATCCGAGCAATGATCCGGGTGCACATGGCTGACAACAAGAGCATCCAGCTCGCCCACCGACGCCACCTGTTGAAGGGCCATCACCGTGCCGGAGCCGGCATCGGTCATCAGCATGGTGCGATCGTGCTGGACCAGATACCCCGAGGCCGGCCGGCCGGGTGTCGGATAGGTGCCATTGGAGCCGAGGATCCTGAGCCTCACCCCGGCGAGTGTAGAGATTGCTGGCGGCCCGATCCGGCCGCCACTCAGAACCCTGAAACGTAGTTGCGCAGCACGTCGAGGCCGATCGCCCCGGCCTCCAGCAGCCGGGCGTGGAACGCCTTTTGCGAGAACGCTCTCCCGTGCCGGTGCTGAGCGTCGGCTCGTATGTCTGCGATGACCCTCTGCCCCACCTTGTAGGAGATGGCCTGGCCGGGCCAACCGAGGTAGCGGTTCATCTCGGCGACCGCCACCCCAGGATCTTGGGCGGCGTAGTCGATGAGCATCTCAACACCGATATCGAAGGCCCACGGCTCCCCCGGATGGAAGGACTGGCCCTCAGGAATGTCGAGAGCCAGATGCGACCCGATATCGATGACCACCCGGGCGGCTCGCAGCATCTCGGAGGCGAGCTTGCCCATCACGTAATCGGGCCGTTCCAGAAAACCCAGCTGCTCCATGAGATCCTCGGCATACAGGGCCCACCCTTCGCCGCTTCCCGGGTACCACACCAGCAGCTTGTGAAAACGGCTGAGGCGCGCCGGGGAACACATCTGGAATCCCAGCTGCAGGTGGTGGCCGGGGAAACCCTCGTGGTAGGCCGTGCTCATCTGGTCGAAGAGCGGAACCGTCTCACGATCACCAAGCGCCCACCACACACAGCCCTGCCGCGAGAAGTCCTCGCTCGGCGGCACGTAATAGACGCCCAGCGGCCCGCCCGGAGGCGCCAGCGCGACGTCGATGGAACGAATGGCATCGGGAACATCAAAATGCACCCCATCGAGCGCTCTCATCGCCGCCTCTTGGCGCTCAAGCATGAGCTGCCGGAACTCGGGCAGCGGCGCGGATCGCTGCGGATCAGAGTGCAGCAGGGTGATGACTTCACGAAGTGAGGAGCCCGGCAGAATCTCCTCGGCGACCTCACCCATCCGGCGGCGAATACGTTCTACCTCCGACCATCCCCACGAGTAGACCTCAGCCGGATCGATTACCGAGCCCAGGTGACGCCGAACCAGGTTCAGATAGCGCTCCTCACCAACAGCGTCAGCTTCACCCGCCGCCGGCAGGTATTCGTTCTGCAGATATTCGGCAATCTCGGAAAAGGCGCCCAAAGCCTCACGCCCAGCATCGCCGAGGCGCTCGGCAATATCGCCCCCAACTCCGGACTCGGCACACTGCTTCGCCAGCAGCAGGAAAGAGGATCGTTCGCCGGCGTGAGTCCGGGCTTGCCGGATCGCCTCGTTTACTTGGCGCCGAGCCACCGCCAACTCGCGCCGGCGACCCTCCTCAAGGCCGCTTCGGTACCCGGCAGCGGCAGCCGGCAGCGCGGTCAGGCGAGCCAAGATCGTCTTCCAGTCGTCGGCAGTCTGCTTGGCCATGTGGTCGAACACTTCGTACATGTCCTGCAGCGGACAGGCCACGCTGTTGAGCTCCCTGAGATGCTCGTCGGTCGCGTATCCGGCAAGCTCGTCCTCGAGCGCCGATGCGGCCACCGTCTTGGCGAAGCCCGCCCAGGCATCGTCGGTGTCGGGCACCGCCCGCACCCGGTCCAGCTGGTCCATCAGCAGAGACCGTTTGGCCTCGCCGCCCTCCAACGAGAAGTCGTCCCAGCGGTGATCCCGACCGGTGATGCCCGCATAGGTGGCCCGCACCGGCGAGGCGTCGGCGGACTCGTCGACGAGATCGCTGCAGAGGGTGAAGATATCGGGGCTCATCGGCCGCTCTCGCTGGTCAAGGGCGGCCCGACCCTACACCGCCAACGCCGGGCATGTCAGCAGTTGAACTGGGCCGCGGAGTTGATGATCGTGTCGTCTGCGGGGCTGGTGAAGATGGCGGCGGCACCCAAGCTCCCCTGCAGCTCGCCGATGCCGGGAACCCACAGGTAGGTCACGGACGACACCTCCCACTGACCTCCGCCAATGTCGCTGGCCTCGGCAACGGTGAGCCCATCGGAGATGCAAGTGACCCCCGATTTGTACATGGCTCCATTGCCGATGTAGAACTCGGCGATGCCCCCGCCATGCACCATTATCAGATCCAGGTTGCACCCGTACATCGCATAGAACCGGGCCACCCGCGTCGAAGGGGATCCAATCGAATGGGTTATGCCGATATCGCCGGGCACTCCAAAATTGGTGACCCGGGAATCGATGACTCCGGTGGTCCCCGGGACCTGAACCTGCGTGGCAAAACCGTAGGACAACTCGACGCGCGCCCAAGCCTGTCCACCGGAATCGACGTAGGTGATGAACTGGTCCGGTGTGCTGTCGCCGTCAAAATCCCCGGCCAGCGGCGTCACCTCAGTAGCACCTGCAGGAATCGGGCCCACCCCCACCCCGGGGCACGCCCCGGCGGTCGTCGTTGGAGCCGCAGTGGTGGCGGGTGCCGCGGTGGTGGTCGGCGCCTCGGTGGTGGTCGGCGCCTCGGTGCTGGTCGGCGCCTCGGTGGTGGTCAGATCGTTTGTTGAAGTCGGCTCCACAGTCGTTGTGGCCGCGGCCTCATTGCCGCCATCGCCGGTAACCAGTAGCACGATGACCACAAGAAGAAGCGCAGCCACGGCGGCAGCTGCACCGATGAGTAGACGGGCCAGGCGGTCGCTCACGGTCTTCTCCCCTTCTGTCGCAGGGCAAGCCTACAAAACGGCTGCGCACCTGTGCACCCATTGTCACGACCGCTGCTCATGGCGGGTCTGCAAGAGATCCTGCGGCGGGGAACATGAGGACTTGTGAATACAACCTCTGCCGACGAGACGCCCGGCGCAACTTCAGGGCGGCGCCGCGGGTGACGATGATGCTTTCCGTGACCGGCGCACGAATACGAATGCTCTGTCTGCTCGCCATCACCCTGATTGGCTGCGATGGTGGCGATGCCGGGCCGGCCCCGGACCAACTCGAAATCCCCGGCGGCGCCACAGTGCTCACCAGGGAGATGGTCGTGCCGGTTCCCGGTATCTCCATGCACGTCGCCAGAGGGGAGGTCTCCTTCACGCTCGGAGACGAGGCAGACACGCTCCACATCACGGTCGAGGGCGAGGCCACCGTCATCGACGGCCAGGTGTGCATGTTCTGCTTTGAGCGCACCCGGCTCGGTCCCGGAGCCGCCGTTGCCGATACTCTGTTCGCCGATTCCGATTCCCCCGATCCCAACGCCGCCTCTCTCGGCGTCGAGATGGACTTGTCCACCTCGCTCTATCCAGAGGGCGCCCAGCTGTACCTGGTGGCCGGCCCCGACGGAGCCGAACTCACCAAGGAGGGTGGCGGATTCCGTCTCCGCCGCGGCACAGCCTGGCTGCAAGAAGGCCCACCGGAAGACTGACGTTTGCTGCACAGGCGCGGCAAGAACCCAGAGTTCAGAGTTCAGAGTCGCGCCGTACCGATTCTGGATTCTGAACTCAGAATTCCTCTCACCACGACGACGGTGGAATACGCCTTCCGAAATCCACTACCGTGCTCGGGCCATGTCAGAGCCACTCGTGATCGCTCGCGGCCTCACCAAACGGTTCGGGGCGTTCACCGCCGTCGATTCCATCGACTTCGACGTGCAGCCCGGTGAGGCGTTCGGGTTTCTGGGCCCAAACGGCGCCGGCAAGTCATCCACCATGCGAATGATCGGAGCCACGTCGCCGGTGACCGGAGGCCTCCTGCGGGTACTGGGCATGAACCCAGAAACCGACGGACCTGCCATCCGGGCCCGGCTCGGCGTGGTACCCCAGGAGGAGAACCTCGACCACGAGCTTTCCGTGTACGAGAACCTCCTCATCTACGGCCGCTACTTCGGCCTGCCCAAGCGGGTCATCGATGGACGCATCGAGGAGCTTCTCGATTTCGCCGAGTTGACCGAACGGCGCAACGACACCGTTGAACCGCTCTCCGGCGGCATGAAGCGGCGGTTGATCATCGCCCGCGGACTCATGAACCAACCCGACCTGCTCATACTCGACGAGCCGACCACCGGACTCGACCCGCAGGCGCGCCACCTGCTGTGGGACCGCCTCTACCGGCTGAAACAACAGGGGGTCACTCTCGTTATCACCACCCACTACATGGACGAGGCCGAGCAGCTATGCGATCGCCTCGTGATCATGGACAAGGGAAAGATCACCGCCGAGGACTCGCCTCGGCAGCTGATTGCCCGTTACTCCCCGCGTGAGGTGCTCGAACTCCGCTTCCCCGCTGGGGAGCAGGAACGTGCCGTCGAGCGCCTCGCCGATCTGGCACAACGCTCGGAGATCCTTCCCGACCGAGTATTGCTCTACACCGACGACGCCGAGCGCGCCGCGATCGAGGTGACCGAGCGGGGAATCGTGCCCGAGAGCACGGTGAGCCGCCGCTCAACACTCGAGGACGTGTTCCTCCGCCTCACCGGGCGTACGCTCATCGAATGATGACAGCCCGGTCCCTGCGTGTGGTCGAAGCCGACGCCCGCTTCTACCGGCGCACGTGGCGAGCCAGTGTCTTCTCCAATTTCCTCACCCCGGTGTTGTACCTGCTGGCCATGGGTGTGGGCCTCGGTCAACTCATCGATGAGGGCCGCGGTGGCAGCTCCCTGGACATCCCGTACCTGACCTTCCTCGCCCCGGGCCTGCTGGCCGCCATCGCCATGCAGACTGCCGCCGGCGCCTCCTCGTACCCGGTCATGGCCGGCATGAAATGGCGCAAGACATATCACGCCACCTTGGCCACCCCCATCGGCATCCGCGAGCTGGTTCTGGGGCATGTCGGGTGGGTGACGCTGCGAATCACCTTCGGTGTCGTGGTGTTCGCCCTGGTCATGTGGCTCTTCGATGCCGCCAGCCTCCTCGGGGCGATCCTGGCCGTGCCGCCGGCCATCCTCACCGGCATGGCGTTCGCCACCGTGGTGACCGCCTACACCGCCCGATTGGAGCACGAGACCGGGCTGGTGACGTTGTTCCGTTTCGGCATCATGCCGCTGTTCCTGTTCTCCGGGACCTTTTTCCCCATCGAGCAGCTCCCCGATGCCGTGGAGCCGTTGGCCTACCTCACACCGCTCTGGCACGGCGTCTCCCTGTGCCGCAGCATCGCTCTCGGCCTTCCCTTCGATCTGCATCCGGGAATCAGCATTGCCTACCTGCTGGTGTGGGTCGCCGCCGGCACGATCCTCTCCATACGTATGTTCCGCAGGAGGCTCGTACTGTGACCGAGTCTGCCTCCCTCCTAGCCCGCGTCACTCCGCCGCTGCGGCCGGGCCGCCGGGCCGGCCGCATCATCGAGCGCAACCTCCTCGTGTACCGGCGCGCCTGGATCATCGTGTTCTCCGGGTTCCTCGAGCCGCTCTTCTACTTCTTCTCGATAGGCATCGGCATCGGCAAGCTGGTCGGTGATATCACCGGGCCCGGAGGCGAGCCGGTCGAATATGCCGCTTTTGTTGCGCCGGCGTTGCTGGCGTCGGCGGCGATGAACGGCGCCGTGCTCGAGTCGACCTTCAACATCTTCTTCAAGATCAAGTACGGCAGGATCTACGAAGCCATCCTCTCGACCCCGCTACAGCCGGCCGACATCGCGGTGGGAGAGATCACCTGGTCGCTGGCTCGAGGAGCCGTCTACGCCGGCGGGTTCCTTGTCGTCATGACGTGTATGGGCCTGATGATGTCGCCCTGGGGAGTGCTTGCCCTGCTCGCCGCCATCCTCATCGGCTTCGCTTTCGGGGCCTGCGGCATGGCAGCCACAACGTTCATGCGCTCATGGGAGGACTTCGACTACGTCACCTTGGTGACGATGCCGCTGTTCCTCTTCTCGGCTACCTTCTACCCACTCAGCGTGTATCCGCCGGCGTTCCAGGCGTTCACCCGTCTCTCGCCGCTGTACCACGGTGTCGAGCTGATCCGCGCCCTGACGCTCGGCGTCTTCGACTGGAGCATCGCCGGGCACGTTGCCTTCCTGCTCGGCATGGGCGCGGTCGGCGTCGTCGTCGCCTCACGCCGCCTGGGCAAGCTGCTCCGTCCCTAGGGCGCCGGCTCCCCCCAGGGTGCCTCGAGGATCTCGATGGTGGCCATGCCATCGGTGCTGTAGAGGAATGCCCAGCTGGCGTTCCCGTCCGGCACGTTCACCGCAAAAGGCCCGTAAGCCGGATCGGACACACAGGGCTCTACACCGCCGGCCGACGGCCAGCTGTGCAGCGTGAACAGAACCGTCCCGGCCGGTAGCACATGTTTGGTGGGCTGGGTACCGCCAAGAATCGCCTCCTGCACTCCCTCGGGCACCACCTGAAGCAAACACCCGCCGGTACCGGGATCTCCAACGTAGAACGAGGATTGGCCCAACTCCTCTCCGGCCTGGGCATAGAGCTGGTTGGCCTGAAGAATGATCAGGCCCTCCCCGGCCTCTGGTATCTGCGGAAGCTCCATGATCGGATCAGCGGCCGCCTCCTGGAACAGAAGTGTCGACGCGCCGCGTCCTTCACCGTCCCAGATGAAGAGGCTGGTCTCCTGCTCGCCTGCGGAGGGACTGAACATGCTGCCGATCTCGTCGGCATCCGGACCGGCGCCGGCGGGGACGATTATGACGCTCATGGTCTCGGGTGTCGCAAAGTAGCCGGAGTATTCGGCAAAGCCGATGCCTTCGGCCAGCAGCACCGGGCCGTACTCGAATGACCGATGGGCCCACACGTCAACCTCGACCGTCCCACCGGCACCATCCACATAGAGGTTGACCAAGCGGGCCAGCCCGGTGAACACGTCTGGATCGGGCGGCGGCAGCTCGTCAACAAGGCTCTGCGTGGTTGTTGGAGAATCAGCAGGCGGGGTCGTCGCACCGGCGTCCTCGGCGCCGTCACCACAGGCGGCCAGGACCAGCAGGGCTGCCAGAGTCACAATGGAAAAGCGACGCATGTTTCCTCCGCGGTCGAGATGATCGGAGGCTACCCGGCCGACGGCTCCCAAGAGACTCAAGAGGTGGAGTCCTCTCCCCGCGGAGTACGCTGCCCGCCTCATGAACGATCGGTCGCTGCGCTCCGCCTTTTCCGCCGGGGTGGTGCGCATCTCCCCGGTCATCCTCGGCATCGTGCCCTTCGGGCTCATTGCTGGAGCGGCCGCATCCGAGGCCGGATTCGGACCGGTGAAGGCAGTCGGCATGTCCATGATCGTCTTTGCCGGGGCGAGCCAGCTCGCCGCCCTCGAGCTAATCGTGAAGGATGCCCGCCTCGTCGTCATCGTGCTGACCGCCCTGGTCATCAACAGCCGCATGATCATGTACAGCGCCAGTCTGGCCCCACACCTACGCGGGGTCGGCGCACCGGGAAGGCTCGGCCTCGCCTACCTTCTCACCGATCAGGCCTACGCGGTCTCCATCACCGAGTATGCCGAGCGTCCCTCGGGCCTCTCCGACCGGGTGGCCTTCTACCTGGGGACGGCCACGCCGCTGTGGGTCGTGTGGCAGATCTGCACTCTCATCGGCGTTGTGCTCGGCGCAAGCGTTCCCCCGGAATGGTCTCTCGACTACGCCGTTCCCCTCGTGTTTCTTTCCCTGCTGGTCTTTGCGCTGCGCGACGTACCCACGGTGCTGGCGGCTCTCGTCAGCGCGCTGGCTGCGGTGCTCGGCGCCGATCTCCCCCATCAGCTCGCTCTGCCCGTCGCCGCCGTGACCGGCATCCTTACCGGCGTGACCTGCGAACGGCTGAGGGAGGCCTGAGCATGCTCACCGACTGGGAAGCCTGGCTCATCATCGGCAGCATCGGCGCCGGGACACTTCTGCTGCGCTTCTCGTTCATCGCGCTGGTGGGACGAGTGGAGCGGGTACCCGAAGCGGCGCTGCGGGTGCTGCGCTTCGTGCCCTCGGCGGTGCTGGCAGCCCTCGCCGCTCCGGCACTCTTCCGCCCCGACGGTCCCATCGACCTCACCCTGGGCAACGAGCGCATGATCGCCGGTCTGGCCGCCGCAGCCGTTGCCTGGCGGACCCGAAACATGTTCTTCACCATCGCCGCCGGCATGGCGGTGCTTTGGATCCTTCAAGCCGTCACATGAGTCTCCGCCGCGTCCCAGCCTGATCTCAGCCCAACAGTTCCGACGCCATGCCGAAGATGGCGTCGGAACCGACCACGGCATCGAACACCGGGATCAACACAACAAGCACGACGGCAGCGATGAGCACCAGAAAGAAAAGAAGTCGCGCCGCCATCACCAGCGGGTTACCAAAATCGGGCATCTCCGGAAGGCGGCGCCGCCAGGGGATCCAGTAGCCCAGCGGTCCGTAGCCGAGCAGGGTGATGCCGTAGGTTCCGCCCAGGGCCAGCATCCCCCCAGCCCAGGCAGCTCCGATGGCCGCCTGCCCGAACGCCAATACCCCGATGCTCACCTGGCCCGCTGCCACGACTCCGCGCGCCAGCTGCCCCACGGCAATGATTCCGGTGGCACCTTGCCCGATGGCGATGACTCCGGTCGGAACCTGCCCGACGGCGATGACCCCGACCGGCTCGACCCCGGCGGCAAACCAGCGCATGTCGAGGAACGGTAGACGAGAGAAGGTGTTCTCTGCGGGAGGCGCCGGCCGATCGGAGCCGCCCGTCGCGACAAGAAGACGGAGTGGCGCTCCGATCCGGTACCGTTCCCGGCCGTGGCCCTTCTCTTCCTGATCATTCCCGTCGTCGGCTTTGTCGTAATGGGTGTGAGCGGCAGTGCAGGCGCAGTTGCCTGGCCGTCAGTCGCCGAGACTTTCGCGCGGCCCGACTCGGACCTGGGAGTCATCATCGCCGTGGCCGTCACCGGGTACGGCGGCGCCAGCCTGCTGCAGGGCAAACTGGCGCGCCACTTCAGCACCGGCACCCTGCTCATCGGAGGCGCCGCGTGCATCGTCATCGGCCTCACCATGTTCGCCACGGTCAGCCAATGGAGCCTGCTGCTTCCCGGCGCCTTGCTGTCGGGGAGCGGAGGAGCCGTCGTCGGCAACACCTTCAACGTGCACATGGCCATCACCGGCAACAAGCGCGGAATGAACCTCATGCATGCCGGCTATGGAGGGGGGGCCACCCTCGGCCCTCTGCTGATCACCGCCGTGCTTGGCCTCGGGCTCTCCTGGCGTGTCGGGTACGCAGTCCTCATCGGGCTTCACGCCGTCATGCTGCTGGCATACGTGTCCACGCTGAAACACTGGGGCGATCCGCTGCCGGCGGATCCGCCACCGACGACGACACCGCGGTCCCGAGTCTCCTGGACGGCGTTGATCCCACCTGTGGTGCTGTTTGCCCTCTACACCGGCTTCGAGCAAGCGACCGGCAGCTGGTCGTACACCCTGTTCACCGAAGGCCGCGGCATCGGTCAGATCACATCCGGCCTGCTCGTCGCCGGATTCTGGGCCAGTCTCGCCAGCGGTCGAATCGTGGTGGCGACGGTCGGATCGCGCCTCTCCGCGGCGACGGCGCTGGGAGGCGGGACCATGGTGGCCTTGATCGGGGCGTGGCTGTTGTGGTGGGCACCGCATACCTGGGTTGCAGGGATCGGCCTGCTGATCATCGGCGCCGGTTTGTCGCCCGCCTACCCGGCAATGATGTCGCTCACCCCGGGCCGGGTGGGCAGCAACCGCACTGCTACCGCAGTGGGCCTGCAGGCAGGCTCAGGAGCGCTCGGGAACCTGCTGCTGCCCGCCGGGATGAAGCTGATCGTCGACGCCTTCGACATCACGGTGGTGGCGCCGGTGCTCTTCGGAGGCGCCGCAGCTCTGGCGCTCGCGGTGACCATGGTGTACCCGTGGCGTGCACGGCACCAGAAGGACGCCGCCCCATAGGGAACGGCCCCCGCAGGGGCCGTTCCGTGGAGGTGCGGGGAGTCGAACCCCGGTCCTCTGAGGCTTCAGCGTCGGCATCTCCGAGCGCAGCCGATAGCGAGGGTTCGGGCAGGCGGGACGCTATCGGCGCGTATCCCGTCGCCCTATCCGGAAAAGGCTTGACCTGCCGGCCCCGGAACCCCGGCAGGGGCATCCCTCATTGCGACGCCCGGTCCCGACGAGGAGGGCACCCCTCGGGCGGACGGGCTGCGTTGTTAGGCAGCCAGTGCCAGGTTGTTGTCGGCACTTGCGTGTATTCCGGCTGATTAGCGAGGATCCGGAGACCTCGGCTCGCTTCCGGCGCTTCAACCCTCAGAGTCGAAACCATGTCACCCCCGTGGGCGCACAGCGCGATCTCACTGTACAACTATCGGACGCAGACGGGGATTCCGTAGAGAGAGAATGTAGAATTCACGATTCAGACACGGAAGCCCACCTTTCTCGCGACTCTGAACTCTGAGATCTGAATTTCAAATCGATTGATCAACGATCAATCGATGCTTCGGTGCCTCATCGCTCGTTCCATCTCGCGGTCGGCCTGGCGGCGCCGCAACTTCTCCCGCTTGTCGTAGCGGGCCCTGCCCTTGGCCAGGCCCAACTCCACCTTGGCCTTCCCGTCTTTGAAATAGAGGCGCAACGGCACCAGCGTGAGTCCCCGCTCCGCCACCTTGCCCGCGATGCGATCGATCTCGTGACGGTGCAGCAGCAGCTTGCGGGTCCGCTCCGGGTCGTGGCCGCCCTCACGGGCGAAGGAATACGGAGCCACATAGGCCCCAACCAGCCACAGCTCCCTCCTCTGCACCAGGGCATAGGAGTCTTTGAGATCGGCCTTGCCGGCACGCAGGCTCTTCACCTCGGAGCCGCGAAGAGCAAGGCCGGCCTCGTAGGTCTCGACGACCTCGTAGTCACGGGCCGCCCTGCGGTTGGTGGCGATCGTCTTGGTAGCCATCAGAGGTATGGCATCGGGTCGACGGGATCGCCAAAGACGCGCACCTCAAAATGCAGGTGGCATCCGGTGGACACACCGGTGGTGCCGATGTAGCCGATGACCTCACCCACCGCCACCTGCTGGCCGTATCCGACAACAGTCCCACTCATGTGACCGTAGAGCGTGGACATGCCGCCGCCGTGATCGATCATGACGGTGAGGCCATAGCCCCCTTTCCAATCGGCCAGGAACACCCGACCGCCCGAGGCAGCAATGATGGGCACTCCACAGGCAGCGTCTATGTCGACTCCGGTGTGCATACGCACGTCGCCGTAGATCGGATGCACCCGGTAGCCGAAAGGTGACACGATCGGGCCCGAAACGGGCCAAGCCAGAACCCCCGGGGCGTCCCCGCCGCCACTCTGCTCCAGAGTAATGAGAATCCTCAGGTTCTCCCCTTCTGCCTCCAGAGCGGCAAGCTCGCTGTCGAAAAAGGCGATCTCCCAATCGAGCTGATTGAGCAGGGCCTGCTGGGCGGCGAGTTCGGCCTCGACCTCGTCACTCTTCACCTGCAGCACCGCGACCTCCTGCTCCTGCTCGGCTCTTTGCTCATTGAGGAGGCCCACAGACTCGGCGAGCTCGGCACGGGCCTGCTCGATGGCGGCGAGGCGGCGCTCCTCCTCGGCCCGGAGACGCTCCAGAGTCCGCACGTCGCGCAGGGTCCCTTCCTGCGCCCGCTCGGCATACTGCTGGCCTATCAGAATCGCTTCGGCATCCCTGGTTTCGAGGAGCGCCAACGATGGGCCTCGCTCAGCCGACATGTAGATCTCGACGGCACTGTGCCGTGCCGAATCCTCGATGACCGCCATGTTGACTCTCATTTCGACCAGGTGGCCCTCGCTGCTCTCGATGGCCCCGGCAAGCGCTTCGATCTCGATCTCGGCGGAAACGATGGCGGCCTGGATCTCCTCGATACGTCGCTGAGCGCCGTCCAACTCGTCGACCAATCCCTCCAGCCGAGTGGCAGTGTCGAGCACTTCGTTGACAAGGTCCGTGCGCTGATCCCGTACCGATGAGACTTGGCTGCGAATGGAATCGATACGCTCGGAAACTTCGGCCAGCTCGCCGGGAAGGTCGGCATCTGCACTGGGGGTCGCGGCGAACACCAGGATGGTGCACAGGACAGCGGCCGCGCCGAGACGCCGCACGTTCAATCCCTCAGCAGGCCCACCATGCCGAAGGCAGCGCCCGCTACACCGGCGGCCGCCCCGAGGAAAAGCACGGAGAGCGACTGAAGCAACAGGAACCTGCCGTCCAGCACAATCGGCTCCGGATCAAGGCTCGTCTGGAGCAGCCCGATGATGCCCTGATGGAATTGCAGGATTACCGCGATGGCAAGAGCGGCTCCCACCAAACCCTCAAAAAGCCCTTCGAGGAGGAAGGGCAGCCGCACATACCAGTTGCCGGCGCCAACGAGCTTCATGATGGCCAGCTCCTCGCGTCGGGCCCACACCGCCATACGGATGGTGTTGGCAATGAGCACTATGGCGGTCGCTCCAATGATGAAACCGATCCACACCGCGAATTGGCTCCACTTGTTTGACCGCTCCACCAACCTGTCGATTGCCTCCGCCGCCACCTCCACATCCCGTACTCCCGACATCACTACAAGGCGATCCCGGATCTCCCTGTAGTCGGCAGCCTCGGTCGGCCTGATACGGAGTGACGCGGGAAGGAGCGAGGGGTCCTCCTCAATAATGGCCAGAGCGTCCGGGTAGTCCTTGGCCATGGAATCGCGGGCCTCTTCGAGGGCCATCGCTTTCGAGAAGTAGATTACGTCCTCGACGTTTTCCCATGATGCGATCTCAATCTGCATGGCACCGACCTCATCGCCCTCCACTTCGTCACTTAGGAAGGCGATGACACGTACCCCCTCGGTCCATCCCGTCAGTTCGTCCTGGATGGACCAACGAACAAGGATGGCGCCAAACACGAGCATCAGCATCACAAACACGACGAGTACGGCGCTGGCCACAACAAGCAAGTTGCGGCGGATGCCCTGCGTGGTGTTGGTGAGGATGTACTGAAGCCGCACTGCTACTCCTCGGCCTTGGTGACAGGTGACGCAGCCGACTCCGAGCTCTGCTGGTACACACCGCCGCGCTCGTCACGCACCACAGCGCCCCGCTCCAAGGCCACAACGCGTCGACGCATGGCATCGACGATGGCGTGGTCGTGAGTGGCCATGACCACGGTGGTGCCGGTGCGATTGATGCGGTCGAGCAGGCGCATGATGCCCACCGACGTGCCCGGATCCAGGTTCCCCGTCGGCTCGTCAGCGAGCAGGATGAGCGGCCGGTTGACAAAAGCCCGGGCAATGGAGACTCGCTGCTGCTCACCACCGGAGAGCTGTAGGGGCATACGATCGGCCTTGGTAGCGAGATCTACCAGACGCAGCACCTGGGGCACCTGGGCCTGGATCACGTGTTTGGGCCGCCCAATCACCTCGAGGGCAAACGAGACGTTCTCGTAGACGGTCTTGTTGGGCAGCAGCTTGAAGTCCTGGAAGACGGTGCCCACCGAACGCCGCAGCAGTGGCACCTTCCAGCTCGGAAGCCTGTTGAGGTGTTTGCCCGCCACCCAGATGTCGCCCTCGGTGGGAGGCTCCTGCCGAAGCAACAGCCGGATGATGGTCGATTTGCCCGAGCCGGAGGGCCCGACCAGGAAAACGAACTCCCCCTTCGCTATGTCCAAGGTCACGTTCTTGGCGGCGACAGTGACGTCGTCGTAGACCTTGGACACACCCTCAAGCTTGATCATCGATAGCCTTTCCTGCGGCACTGAAGCCCGCGATCGACTGCAGTCGATTCCGTGGCGGGCGTGTCCCGGAGGTTAGTAACGAAGGGGCGAAATGCAGGCTATTGCGGCGACGAGCCCGGCAACCGGGAGTGAACACGGGGCCGAGGGCGGTAGGCGAGACCCAGATGATGCCTTGGCTCTCCTCCCGGCATCGCTCCTGTACCGCCCGAGCCTCTGAGATCTACACCGCCAAGGTCTGGTCGGAGCCCACTTGTCGCACCAGCCAAGTGCCGCAGCTCATACAGAGCCTGCGCCCGGCGTTGTGGGTCCCACACCGTGGGCAGAAAGGAAGTCTCCGGCGTCGTCTTGCAGCAGCCGCCTTCGCCGCCGCCGAACCGGGCCTCGGCGCCCGAACCGCGTCGACGATGAGGGCGGACAGCCATGCCGCCAGCACCACCGCACCTACAAAGGCGCCGGCCAATATCGGTCCCAATCCCATCGTGTCGTTGGCGTCGGCGGGAGATGTCAGAACCAGAGCAGTGACGGGGCCGCCAATGACTGGAATCAGGAAGTGCCCGAAACGCCCTTTCCTGCAGGCAGCAATCGTCACCGACACGAAAACAGTCGATGCCACAACTATGAGAGGAATCCAACCCTCCACCGCATCCTCCTTTGATGGCATACCCAAGGTGCCACCAATCCCGCCACGGGATAATCGGGAATTACCCTGAATCGAGCCCGGAGAGCTAGCGCTCCTGCTGCGTCCTCCGCCACTGCAGGTAGGCCTCCACAAAAGCATCAAGATCTCCGTCCAGCACCCCCAGCACGTTGCCCACCTCGACGTCGGTGCGGAGATCCTTCACCTGCTGGTAGGGCTGGAGCACATAGCTGCGAATTTGCCGGCCCCAAGCGGCCTCACCCTGCTCGCCCCTGATCTCATTCACCTCGGCGTCACGCTCTTTGCGGGCCCGCTCGGCGAGGCGGGCGGCCAGCAGCGCCATGGCCCGGTTGCGGTTCTGCAGCTGCGACCGCTCCGCCTGGCAGGCGACGACGACGCCGGAGGGCAGGTGAGTGATGCGCACCGCCGAGTCGGTGACGTTGACATGCTGGCCGCCGGCACCCTGGGAGCGGAAGGTCTCCACACGCAAGTCGTCGGGATCGATTTCCACCTCAGCCACCTCCACCTCGGGGATGACGTCGACTCCGGCAAACGAGGTGTGCCGACGCGAAGCGGCATCAAAAGGACTGATACGCACCAGCCGGTGCACTCCGCGCTCCGATACCAGGTTGCCGTAGGGATGATCGCCGCGCACGGTAAGCGTGGCCGAGCGAATACCCGCCTCCTCAGCCTCGAGGATTTCGTCGACCTCAACGTCAAAGCCGCGCTGCTCCAGGTGACGCAAGTACATGCGCAGCAGCATTTCGGCCCAATCGGCGGCGTCGACACCGCCGGCTCCGGCATGGATGCTGACGATGGCGGGACGGTCGTCGTACTCTCCAAAATAGAGGCTCTCCCGCTCCAGGGCGGCCAGCTCACGTTCGGCGGCGCCAAGGTCCCGCACCACTTCGGCTGCGGCCTCGGCATCACCTTCCTCGGCGGCCATGTCGAGCAGCATCTCGGCATCGTCGAGCGCGGATCCGAGGCGCTCCACCTGGCCGACAACGGATTCGAAACGCGAAAGCCGCCTGGTGACCTCCAGGGCCCGCTCCTGGTCGTCCCAGAGATCCGGAACCGAGGCCCGCTGCCTCAAATCGGCGAGTTCGGAGGCCTTGGTATCGACGTCAAAGGAACCTCCGGGCGTCGGCAAGACGGGCCCGAAGCTCGGCGATCAGAGAGCGAGGGTCACGGGGGGAAGTCATGGACGGTCGTAGAGGTCGGGCATCTGTTGGGCTCATTGTGGTCTGAGAATTCAGAATTCAGAATTCAGAATGGGCAAGGAGCGACTCTGGGAACTGAATTCTTGCTGCCGTTTCCCAGATCCCACTCTCGTCACAGGTCCCAGCCCGCTCTGGACTCTCCTAGCTGCTCTGCGCCACCGCACCGTGGCACCTCTTGTATTTCTTACCGCTGCCGCATGGGCATGGATCGTTGCGGCCGATCTTGTCTGTAGCCTTCGCCTGGCGCTTGAGCGCAGCCCCCCCAGTTCCCTGCAAGCGCACCACCGGATCCGGCTTTGCCTGCTGCTCCACCACCTGAGCATGGAACAGGTAACGAACCGTGTCCTCCTTGATGCCGGCCACCATGTCGGCGAACATGTCGTACCCCTCACGCTGGTACTCGACCAAGGGATCGCGCTGACCCATGGCCCGCAGGCCGATACCCGCTCGCAGGTAGTCCATCTCGGCCAGATGCTCTCTCCACTTGGTGTCGATGATGGAAAGCACGACCGTTCGTTCCAGCCGGCGCAGCAGATCGGCGCCTATTTCCTCGGTGCGGCGCGAGTACGCCTCCTGGGCATCGTCGACCACACGCCCAATGACCTCGTCGGCCTCCACCCGGGCCGTGGTCACGTCGTCCTGGCGCAACCCGAAGTCGTAGAAGCGGACCAACCGCTTCTGCAGCTCCTCCCAGTCCCAGTCCTGCGGCGCCAGCTCATCGCTGATCACCATCGACACCTCACCGCCGACGACCGCGCTAATCCACTCCCGGACCAGCTCTTCGGTGTCCTCGCCCCGCAGCACCCCGCTGCGCCACTCGTAGATAACCTCACGCTGGCGATTCATCACTTCGTCGTATTTGAGGACGCTCTTGCGGATCTCGAAGTTCTGCGACTCCACCTGGCGCTGCGCGCGCTCTATGGATTTGGTCACCATGCCGTGCTCGATGGGGATCTCCTCCGGGATGCGCAGGCGCTGCATGAGACCCTGCACCCGCTCGCCGGAAAACCGGCGCATGAGATCGTCCTCCAGCGACAGATAGAAGCGGGATTCCCCGGGATCCCCCTGCCGACCCGAACGGCCCCGGAGCTGATTGTCGATGCGGCGCGACTCGTGGCGCTCGGTTCCCAGCACGTAAAGGCCACCCAGCTCGATAATCTGCTGCCGCTCGCCCTCGGTCTCCTGCTTGAACCGCTCGAGAACCTCCCGGTACTCCGCTTCGTACTCGGCGGCGTGCTCATCGATGTCGCGTTTGCGCAGCTCCAGCTTGGCCAGCTCATCGGGATTGCCGCCCAGGCGGATATCGACGCCGCGGCCGGCCATGTTGGTGGCCACGGTCAGGCCCTTCAGACGGCCTGCCTGCGCGATGATTGCCGCCTCCCGTTCGTGATGTTTGGCGTTGAGCACCTCGTGGGGGATGCCTCGGTTCTGGAGCAGGGACGACAGCAGCTCCGACTTCTCGATGGAGATGGTGCCGATGAGCACCGGCTGGCCTCTCTCATAACGCTCGACGAGATCCTCTACGACGGCGTTGAATTTGGCCCGCTCGGTCATGTACACCACGTCGGGCTGATCGGCCCGCACCACCGGCTCGTTGGTAGGCACCGCAACAACGGTGAGGCCGTAGATCTCGGCGAACTCTCCCGCTTCGGTCAAGGCGGTCCCGGTCATGCCGGCGAGCTTCTCGTACATGCGGAAGTAGTTCTGCAGGGTGATGGTGGCGAGGGTCTGGTTCTCTTCCTTGATGCGCACACCCTCCTTCGCCTCGATGGCCTGATGCAGGCCCTCCGAATAGCGCCGTCCCTCAAGGATGCGCCCGGTGAACTCGTCGACGATCTTGACCTCGCCGTTGGCGACGACGTAATCGACGTCGCGGCCGTACAGCTCCTTAGCCCGCAGCCCAACGTCCAGGTGGTGCACCAAATCGACGTTGGTGTGGTCGTACATGTTGTCGATGCCGAGGATCTGCTCGACCCGAGCCACGCCCTCCTCCGTCGAGAGCACTTGGCGCTTCGCCTCGTCCACCTCGTAGTGCAGATCGCGCCGCAGCCGCTCCACGATGCGTGAGAAATCTCGATACCACTTGGCCATATCGGACACCCGGCCGCTGATGATCAGCGGAGTCCGAGCTTCGTCGACCAGGATCGAGTCCACCTCGTCGACGATGGCGTAGTTGTGACCCCGCTGCACCATGTTCTCCACTCGCATCGCCATGTTGTCGCGCAGGTAGTCGAAGCCGAACTCGTTGTTGGTGCCGTAGGTGATGTCGGCGCGGTAGGCGGGACGCCGTTCGTCGGGCAGCATGTCGGCCTGGATGAGTCCCACGCTGAGCCCGAGGAAACGGTGGATCCCTCCCATCCACTCGGCATCGCGTTTTGCCAGGTAGTCGTTGACCGTGACGACGTGAACCCCGTTGCCCTCGAGGGCGTTGAGGTAGACCGGCATCGTGGAAACCAGCGTCTTGCCCTCACCGGTCTTCATCTCGGCGATCATGTGGCGGTGGAGGGCACCGGCACCAACCACCTGCACATCGAAGTGCCGCTGACCGAGCACCCGGCGAGCCCCTTCACGCACCACCGCGTAGGCCTCGGCCTCAATTCTGTCGAGACTCTCACCATCGGCGAGGCGCGCCTTGAACTCATCGGTCTTGGCGCGCAGCTCGCCATCGGTCAGCACCTCGATGGTGGGCTCGAAGGAATTCACCCGGTCGGTGAGTGCAACGAGCTCCTTCATGGCGCGGCCTTCACCGGCGCGCAGAAGCTTGTTCAGCAGCGGCATGGCGAGGACATCTTATCTACGGAGCCGGGCTCCGGAAGACAGGTCCCAGTCTCAGTTTGAGGGTCCTTGCAGGACCTCGAGCAGAGACGCCGGGTCGACGCCGACCTCGTCGGCAAGAAGCTGAGCAGTCACCGTACGGCCTTCAAGACTGATCGGTTCGGGGCTCTGCAGCTCGGTGCCCGCCATATCGCGCACGATGAAGGCGTCGCGCCGTCCCTCCTCTCCCGCGGTCACCATGACCACCTCTCCGCTATCCAGGCGGAGCAGCGATCCCGGCGGGTAGACGCCCATCATGGCGATGAATGCCCGCACCAGATCACCATCGAAGATGGTGCCGGCTCCATCAAGAAGCACGCTCAGCGCCTCGTTCGGCGTGCGTGCCGGCCGATAGGGCCGGTGGCTGGTGATGGCGTCGTAGGCGTCGACGACTGCGACGACACGGCTGTAGAAATGAAGCTCCCGATCGCCAAGATCCGGGTACCCGCCTCCATCGACGCGGGCATGATGCTCAAGAGCCACCAGCGCGGCCGTCTCCTGACCGGGCCCGGTGGCGGCGAGAATGGCCTGCGCTCCCTCCTGAGGATGAAGCCTCACCACGGCCCAGTCCTCATTGGAGAGCCGGCCCTGCAGGTGGAGTGATGGATCGTCCAGCAGCACCCGGCCGATGTCGTGAAGCAGCGCCCCAACACCAAGTTCACGCAGCCTGTCGCCTTCGAGGCCGATGGCACGTCCCAGCGCCAGGGCGAGAAGACACACGTTGACCGAGTGGTAGAAGGTGGTCTCGTCGTGATTGCGCACCGTCGCCAGCATCAGCGACGGGCCCGGTTCGGCGGCTCCGCCGCTGAGCAGCCCGTCGACCGCACTCACGGCACGGTCGAACTCAAGGGCCTGGCCTCCCGACGCCGAGCGCAGCGCGTCCAGTGAGCTGGCATACGTCCGGCGCAGGCCGGAGATGGGATGGCTCTCCAGCTCGACCGTCGGAATGGGGCGCTCGTTGAGGCGCACCGTGCCTCCCGCCGGCACATCCGGAGAAGTACCGCAGATGAGCGCGGCCAGGTCGGCCAAATCCTGCCGGTCGGTTCCCGGCAGGATGGTGACGGAGTCGATGCTGCGGCTCTGCATGTCCCGCAGCATGCCGTTGAATTCGATGGAGGCATGCGGCAGCATCGCAGTGCCCAGGAAAAAGGCGTCGTCGCCCACCGTGAGCGTCACCTCGTCGGCGCCGGAGGTGAGCATCTCTGCCGCCCGCTCCAGGGCGGTGAGGGCATCGTGGAAGGAGGCGTCCTCCGTCCCTGTGCGCAGGATGCGCTGGCCGACGTGGAACAACGCCCTGAGGAAAGAGCGACCGGAGAGTTCGTTCATCATTGCCGGGCCTCCAGAGCCGCCCTGGCCTCTCTCGCCTCCAGAGCCTCACGAGCTGCATCCCGAACGATTCGGCCCATGCCCATGGCAAACCGGCGTCCGGCCAGGCGCTCCAGCACGTCGGGAACCGACGGATCGTTGCGCTCGGCGATCACCTCGACCAGACGCTCCGCCTCATCCATGCTCACCGCATTGGAGCTCAGCACTTCAACCAGCAGCGGAATCACCTGCAGGCTCGGCGAGGCGCGCAACAAAGACACCGCGGCATGCCGGACCCGACCCGAGGCGTCACCAAGAGCCGCCACCAAGCTGGGCAGGGATTCTTCACGGCGCAAAGTCGCCATGCCCCGGAGAGCCTCAACACGAACCCGATCGTCGGGATGATCGAGCAGTGCTTCGAGCGCCGCCGAGGCCTGAGGCCGGCCGGTTTTGCCCAGGGCGATAGCGAGGTTGCGGGCGATGTACCAGCGCGGGTCGGCCACCATGGCCGCCAGGAGGCGGACATCCTCCCGGCCCAGCCAGCCGAGGGCATCCACCAAATAGCGCCGATTCACCGGCGGCACCTCGCGGGCCATGGCATCGACCAAATAGCGGGCCATACGCTCGCCCCATGCGGCCACCAGGCCTGACCCCGCAGCCGGCTCCTCATTTGACGAGAGCCTCACCATGAGATCATCGAGTACCTGGCGCCTGGAGATCTCGTCGAGGGTCTGCTCGACCAGATCGGAGAACTCGGTCGGGTAGGTGGGCTGCTTGATGAGCGCCCGCATCCAGCCCTCGGCTCGCGCCAGGTCTCCGGATCGGATCGCCGCCGTCAGCTTGCCGGCCCAAACCCGGAGAAGGCGGCGGAAACGCGCCCGCCGGCCCTCGATGCGCAACAGGTCGCGGAACACGGAAATGCCGGACTCATCGGGGTCGTGTTCGCCGGGGAACTGCGCCTGGAGACGCGCCATCAGGTCGGTATCGAGACTCCCGACGCCTTCGAGAGCGCTCCGCACCTTTGCCAGGTGTTCGTCGGCCCACACGACACCAAGGCTTTCGGCGAGATCGGCCGGCCCGTTTCCTTTCATGGTCACAACTCGATGAGGCTCTCTCGAACGGCGTAGAGCACCGCTTCGTTGCGCGAGTGCAAGCCGAGCTTGTCCAGAATGTTCCGGATGTGGTTCTTCACGGTGTTCTCTGAGATGTACAACTCGCGACCGATATGTTTGGAGGTCATGCCCCGCGCCACATGCTGGAGCACCTCGATCTCCCTACCGGTGAGGGCGGGCCTTCTCGTGACAGCGAAGTCCTGATGACGGAGCAACTGCCGGAGCACATCGAGCAACTTTCCGCCCATCTTCGCCGAGATGGCGGCACCGCCATCGACCACGTCGCGAATGGCGGAGGCGAGCTGCGCAAAAGGCGTGTCCTTCACCATGTAGCCCCTGGCGCCGGTCTTGATGCACTCGAGAAGATCCTCAGACGACTCAGATGCAGTGAGCATCAGCACTTTCGATTGAGGGGACACGGCGAGGATCTTCTCGACTACCTCGAGGCCGGACAGTCCCGGCATGAGGATGTCCAGCACCACAACATCGGGCAGCAGCGATTCGGCGCCGCTGACTGCCTCCTCGGCGTCGCGCGCTTCACCGCACACCTCGAATCCGTCCGCGGTGAGTGCCGCGCGCAGACCCTTTCGAAACAGATCGACGTCGTCAACGACGAGTACACGCGTCACTGGGGCTCAATCAGCCCCAGCGAACCTCCTCGCCGCCGGTAGACCACGCTGTAACGCTCGGTCTCCGCGTTGAAGAACAGATAGAACTTATGTCCAAGCAGTTCCATCTGAAGGGCTGCCTCCTCTGGCGTCATGGGCTTCATGACGAACTGCTTGACACGTTCGATGCGCAGTCCGTCCGAGGTTACTTCGACGCCCCCAGAGGCGTGATTGAGACCTTTCTCCCCGCTGCGGCGGTGGCGAGCGATGAGACGTCCCTTCAAACGGCGCACGAGACGCTCGAACTTGCCCACGGCCACCTCAAGAGCGGCACGAGGTTCAAACTCCGCCGCCTCCACACGAACGACCTGTCCACCGGCTTGGGCGGTGATCTCCACCCGGTATTTGACATCAGATATACGCGGGTTCTGCTCCTCGGCAAATTCGACATCGGCGTAGACAACTTCGTCGAATGCACGGGCGGCGTGCGTGACCTTTTCCGCGGCGAGAGCACGCAGGTCTTCACCAACACTCATGTGCGTGCCGTGGATGTGAACCTCCACTGGGACTCCTTTCCGGGCGCGCACCTAGAGCACGCGGGCAGGGGATAAGGCGGCGAGAGCAGGCATTCCAAGTATGCGGTCTTACCGACCACGCACGCTCCCGTGCTAGCCGAAGGGCTGTCAACCACTATACCGACGCCCCCTCGGTAGTGGCTTGCCCAGAACGGGTGCCGCGGTGGCGGTGACGGCGAGGCGCGCCCCGGGCAGCACCTTCGACGCAGCCGCCAGCGTCGCACCCGTGGTTAACACATCGTCCACCAGCACAAGTCCTGTGCCTGATCCAACCAGCGGCCGGAACCGAGGTTGACCGCGAGGTGCCCCGGGCCCACCCGCTCGGCGCCGATGCCACCAACCCGGATCCAGGGCCTCCAACACCGGCAGTCCCAGCATCCTGCTGAGGGCCCGAGCAAGCTCATCAGCCGGGTCCACCCCGTAGCGCCAGCGCCGCAGCCTGACTCGCCGCACCGCCACCAGTGCCGAAGCAGCCTCCCCCACCAGCGCCTGCATGCCGGCGGCAAGCGGGAGTGCCGCCGCCGCAAGGGCTCCGTACTTGAGCCGATGCACGAGCGTACGAGCCGGGCCGTGGTGCACGTAGGCCGAGCGCACGAGCACCCCGCCGGGCAGACGCCGTTCTCCACCAGAGGCCAAACCGCAGCGGCACGGCAGACACAGGCCGGTCGAGGCCGCCCTTCCACAAGCCAGACACATCACGATGACGACGGTATAGACGAGGTGCGACGGCTCGAGTGCGTTTGAACCACGGTACGTTCGTCCCGGCGAGGCTCGCCGCCTCCATCCTCGAGTCCTCCGGCCGGCGCAGTTTCGAAACGCTCTGTGATTTCGCCAACGCGGGCCCAGCCAGGCTCAGCAGAGCGGCATGCCGACGAACTCGCCACCTCTTCCGACATCATCACCCTCCTCAAGGCCCCGGTGACCGGGCAACAGGTCCAGTTCACCGGGGAGAGACCCGTAACTCCATCGCCACCACCACTCTCCGCAACATCGGCGGGCGCCCCGCCGGAGGCGCCGGCGGGAACGAGATCACCGTCTGACTAGTCCACACCGGGAGGCCAAATGGCTCGACCAAAGTGGCTTCCCAGTTTCCTCAAACACTCTCGGTGGTTACAGTGACGCAGAGCACCCGTCCGGTGGAGTGAACCGATGCCAGTCGACGTTCAAGTCAATCGAGAACGCCAGCGTCGGAAACGCCTACGCCGCGTGGCCATCATCCTGTCGCCGCTCGTCATCTGGCTGTGGATAAGAATCATCTCCGGCAACCCGGTGTCCCCCGGCTGGCCCGACCTGCCCCCCGAGGCGGTCTACTGGATCCCCGGCATCGTCATCGTTCTACTCCTCGCCATCGTCCTCATCGGCCCCATGCTCGGCAACGGCCGCTCCCCCGAGGTCATCTTCCTGCCGGAGCAGATCGACGTCACCTTTGATGACGTGAAAGGCCTCGGGCCGGTGCTTGTCGAGGTGCGCCACACATTGGACGTCTTCCTGAACCACCAACAGTTCCGTGATCAGATGGGCGGCCAGCCACGCCGCGGCGTTCTGTTCGAGGGCCCGCCCGGCACCGGCAAGACCTACACCGCCAAGGCACTCGCCAAGGAGGCCGGCGTTCCTTTCCTGTTCGTTTCCTCCACCGCCTTCCAGAGCATGTGGTACGGCGCCACCGCTCGGAAGATCCGGTCGTATTTCCGCAAATTGCGCAAGGTGGCCCGCGAGGAAGGCGGCGCCATCGGCTTCATCGAGGAGTTCGACGCCATCGGAGCCAAACGCGGAGGCCTGAGCCACTACTCCACACTGGAGCCGGCAACAGAGCGGGCCGCAATCTCCGAAGGAGTGGGAGGAGTGGTCAACGAACTTCTCGTACAGATGCAGTCGTTCGACGATCCGCCACGCTGGCTCAAGTTCCGCAATTGGAGGAAACGCCTGGCCAACAAGTTCTTGCCGCCGCATCGCCAGCTGAAGACGGCCCGGCCCTCATTCGCCAACGTGCTCCTGATCGGTGCCACCAACCGGGCCGATCAACTCGACCCGGCGCTGTTGCGGCCGGGACGCTTCGATCGAGTACTCCACTTCGCCATGCCGGCTCGCAAACAGCGCCGCGAGCTCATCGATTATTTCCTCGAGACCAAATCCCACGACGAAACACTCAGCGACACCGCACGGGATGACCTCGCCGCCTCCACCATGGGCTACTCGCCCGCCAGCCTGGAGCGCCTCTTCGACGAGGCTCTGCTCTTCGCCCTGCGTGACGAGCGCCGTTGCCTTTCGATCGATGACCTCCGCCGGGCCCGCATGGACGTGGAGATCGGACTGGCCGAACCTACCGAGTACACCACTGAAGAGCGGGAGTGTATTGCCACCCACGAGTCGGGACACGCCGTAGTGGCCTACCTGGTGGGCAAAGGACGCAAGCTCGAGCTCCTCTCCATCGTGAAGCGCAAGGATGCCCTGGGCCTGCTCGCCCACAGCGAAACGGAAGAGCGTTACACAAAGCGGCGCAGCGAGACACTGGCCTTGATACAGATTGCCTTCGGGGGCATGGTTGCCGAGGAGCTCTTCTACGGTGAGTCGGGGACCGGGCCTGCGGGTGACCTGGCCGCGGCCACCAACATGGCGGTGGAGATGGTCGGCTCCATGGGCCTCGGCGGTTCTCTCATATCGTTCCGCTCGCTCGACGGAGGGCCCTTTGCCGGCAACCTCGTCGCCAAGGTCCTCTCCGACCCCAAAGCCCGCGATGCCGTGGACGACCTCCTTGCCGAGCAGAAGGCTGTGGTGTCGGGACTGCTTTCCGAGAATCGGCACCTGATCATTGCCCTGCGCGATGCGCTGCTCGAAAAAGACGAGCTGGTAGAGCGCGAGATCAGTGACACCCTCGAGAGTGCAGCACGGGAACACGGCTTGGTCTTTGATGTCCGAGAGACCGTCAACCAGAGCTTCTTACCCGGCTAGGTGCCCAATTCCCAAGAGCGCAGGTACTCCTCCTGTTCCGGAGTCAGCGTCTCCAGGCCGGCCCCCAGACTCTCCAGCTTGATTCGGGCCACCTCGGCGTCAAGGTACTCCGGCAGCCGGTACACCCGCGGCTCCAGTGTTCCGGCGTTCGCCTTGAGCCACTCTGCGGCCAGTGCCTGATTGGCAAACGACATGTCCATGACGTCGGCCGGATGTCCCTCGGCCGCGGCCAGATTCACCAGGCGGCCGCCTGCAGCCAGGTAGAGCCTGCGCCCGTCGGCAAGGGTGCACTCGTCGAGCTCATGGCGAATCCGGCGCCGGGCTGTGATACGCGCCTCCAGATCACCCAGATCGATCTCCACGTCAAAATGGCCGGCATTGGCCAGGATGGCGCCGTCCTTCATGAGATCGAAGTGTTCGCCGCGCAGAACACCCAGATTGCCGGTCACGGTGATGAACACATCCCCGACGGCGGCGGCATCGGCTGCAGTCATGACCTGGTAGCCCTCCATCGCCGCCGATAGCGCCCGAACCGGGTCAACCTCAATGACGACCACTTTGGCGCCCAGGCCCTTGGCCCGGGCCGCCACTCCGATACCGCAGTCGCCGTAGCCAACAACAACAAGGGTCCGCCCGGCAAACAGTATGTTCGTGGCCCGAAGAATGCCGTCCAGCGCCGACTGCCCGGTGCCGTGACGATTGTCGAAGAGGTGTTTTGTCGCCGAATCGTTCACCGCCACCACGGGGAAACGCAGCACACCGGCCTCCTCCATGGCCCGCAGCCGAATCACCCCGGTGGTGGTCTCTTCCGTGGAACCGAGCGGCGCCTGGTCGGGACGCTCCTTAAGCAGGGTGCTCACCAGATCCGCTCCGTCGTCCATGGTCACCTCGGGATTCATGTCCAGCACATCGCGGATGTGCCGGTAATAGCGATCGGAGTCCTCGCCGCGCACGGCGAACACCGGCATACCATCGGCCACCAGGGCAGCGGCCACGTTGTCCTGCGTGCTGAGCGGATTCGACGCGCACAGGCCGACCTCGGCACCGCCAGCCTGCAGAGCCAGCATCAGGTTGGCCGTCTCGGCGGTGACGTGCAGGCATGCGCCCACCCGGACGCCGGACAGCGGCGACTCGGCACGAAAACGCTCGGTGATGGTGGCGAGCACCGGCATACGTTGTCCGGCCCAATCGATGCGTCGCCTGCCCTCTTCGGCCAGCGATGGATCGGCGATGTCGTGCTTCATGATTCCTCCTGGGCCAAACGCTCCTTGAACTCGGATATCACCTCAACCGGCATGGCATCGACACCGGCTCGTTCAGCCATCGCCACGGAAACCAGATCGCCGACGAGGATCAAGCTGAAGATACGGGCCAGCGCCCCCTCCCCCTGGGCGTGCACCTCGCCGGCGATGCCCACGCGGCTCCCGAGTATCTCGGTGGTCACCTGCATGCGGCGGGAAATCCTCGGATGCTCGGCGGAATCATGGAGGAAGACCAGGCCGACACGTTCCCGGGCCAGCTCCGGAAGGCTCGACCAGCCCTCGACCTCGTTGTGATCGAGTTCCGGGAGCTCCGCCCAGAAAGCCATCGACTTGGCGTTCTCGTTGATCTGGGTCTTCCAGCGCCGGGCTGCCACCTTCCCCACCCCATCTCCCCCGTAGACGACGGCAATGCGGCGCTCGAGTGCCTCGGCGAGGTCTGCGGCCAGTGCCACCGCCGCGCCGGAGCCATCCCCAAGAAGCCGCTCCACCACCTCTGCCGCTTCCTGCAGATCGCCGGTCATCGGCGGCACCATGCCGGCCGCCTCGAGAATCCGGAGCACCGAGCCCGCCAGCGAACCGACCGCGGCGCGAGGCTGGGGAGCGGGCGGAGACTGCACCAGCGGGGCTCGATCGGCTTCAGCCCGCGCCACAAGCTGGCCTCCCGTTGCCACCACCACCCGGTCCAGGCCAGCCTCGCCGGCGGCGTCGTAGGACGAGAGCGCCTCTTCGGTATCACCGCTGTGGGACACCACAACAACGAGCGCGCCGGAGGCCGCGACCCACAAAGGCACCCCGTAGGACCGGTGAACGTGGACCCGGCGGCCCGCTTGGACGGCAATTGCGGCGGCGACGTCCCCGGCCATCGCCGAGCCTCCCATTCCGCACACCACGGCTTCCTCGGCGGCGGGAACCTCGGGGACAGCCAAACGGGCGGCCCAGCGCAGCTGGTCCGGCAGCTGGGCGATGGCCTCTCGCATTCCGCTCATTGCGCCTCCTCCGCACCGGCTTGTTCCTCCGGCCGGTAAGCCTCCTCCACAAGCATGAAGGGGATGCCATCGCGTACCGGGTAGTGAAGCCCGCATCCATCGCACACCAGCGCATCACCAAGCTCGGAAAGCGATCCTCGGCATTGCGGACAGACCATGATGGCAAGCAGTTCCTCAGAAACCGACACCGGACACCTCCTCGATTATCTCCTCGACCTGCCGGGCCAGTGCCGCCACCACGGCGTCGTCGGCCGCCTCCACGTTGAGCCGCAGCACCGCCTCGGTGTTGGAGGGACGCAGATTGAACCACCGGTCGCTCCACGATGCGGTAAGGCCGTCCAGCCGATCCTGTTCCGCATCGGAAAAAGCTCGGGCCACCGCCTCGGTGGCTGCGGCCTGGTCGATGACCTCCAGGTTGATCTCACCGGACTGCGCGTAGGGCTCATAGACCGAGCGGATCTCGGACAAGGGGCGGCCCTCCTCGGACATAACCTGCATCAGGACGAGCAGGGCGAGGATGCCCGAGTCGGCTCCGTAGTTGTCGCGAAAGTAGTAGTGGCCGCTGTGCTCGCCGCCGAAGATGGCCCCGCTCTCCTTCATGACCGCCTTGATGAACGAGTGGCCGACGCGGGTGCGAATCGGGGTTCCTCCCGCCAGACGCACCGCCTCCGGCACGGCGCGGCTGCAGATGAGATTGTGGACCACCGACGATCCGGGCTCGCGACCCAAGAACCACCTGGCAATGATCGCGGTCACCGTACTTCCGGGCAGTGGCCGGAGCCGGTCGTCCACAAAAAAGGCGCGGTCGGCATCGCCGTCGAAAGCAACCCCAAGGTCGGGCCGCTCTCGGCGCATCAACTCTTCCAGATCCCGCAGGTTCTCGGGCCGCAGCGGATCGGGATGGTGGTTGGGAAACGTGCCGTCGGGCTCGAGGTAGAGGCCTATCAATTCGATGGGGAGCCGCTCGAACACGGCCGGCACGGCCACCCCCGCCACCCCGTTCCCGCCGTCGGCGGCAACGCGTAGCTGGACAAAACGCGAAACGTCGACGATAGAAAGCAGGTGATCCACATACCCGTCAAGCACCCGGCGCGGCCGCACCTGCCCGGGCTCCAGCGGCGCCGGAGGGTCAGCGGCAAGGCGCCGCACCTCGTCGAGGCCGCTTTCGGCACCGACGGGAGCTGCGCCAGGAAGGCAGAGTTTGATGCCGTTCCAGCCTTTGGGGTTGTGTGATGCCGTGATCATGGCGCCCGGCTCGTCGAAGGCCCCCGAGGCGAAATAGACCATGTCGGTGGTAATCACACCTAGGTCGTCAACGTCCACCCCCTGTGACGCGGCCCCGGCAATAAACGCCGCGGCGAGTTCAGGCGAAGAGGTGCGGCAATCCCGGCCCACGGCGATCCGCTCGGCGCCGGCAAAGGCGGCAAATGCCGCCCCCAGGACACGCGCTGTCTCTCCGTTCAACTGCTCGGGGACAAGACCACGGATGTCGTAGGCCTTGAAGATCGAATCGAGCTCCATGGCGCCGCATTGTACGGGCCGGCCGCTCACCTCAGCGTTCTAGGCTCGCCGGGCGACGGCGACCGCAGCTGCCGGCACACAAACGGGCTCGCCGGTCGCCTCCAGAACCTACATCGGGGAGATAGGCAGATGTGGTCGGGCAGACAGCCTCCACGAGTGCCGGTCGGGCACGGCGAGTGCTACGTTCCCGCTGCCGATCGGCGCCACCCCTAAACTCGCCGCCTGATGGCTGATTCGCCCACGCTGAGTGTGGTCATCCCGATCCACAACGAGGCCACCTATCTCCGCGGCGCCCTCGAGCATCTCCACACCGAACTCGGTGACCTCGGTGAGCGCTATGAGATCATCCTCGCCGAGAACGGATCCACCGACGGCACCGTGGAGATCGCCGCCGCCATTGCCGAACAGCATTCTGACACCCGGATGATCACCCTGCCGCTTGCCGACTACGGCGCGGCCATGCGCAGTGGCTTCCGGGAAGCAGCCGGAGACTGGGTGGTCAACTTCGACATCGACTACTTCTCTGGAGCGTTCCTGCAGGCCGCCTTAGAAAAGGCCGAGGCGGCCGATCTGGTGCTGGCCTCCAAACGGGCCCAAGGCGCCGACGATCGCCGCGGTCTTCTGCGCCGGACGGGCACTCTCGTGTTCAATCTCGTCCTGCGCTTTCTCTTCGGATCCCGGGTCAGTGATACCCACGGCATGAAGATGGTCCGGCGTCAGGTTGTCGAGGCCGTGGTTCCGTTGGTCGACTCCACCCAAGACCTCTTTGACACCGAACTCGTCATCCGCGCCGAGCGGGCCGGCTACCGAATCGCCGAGGTGCCTGCCGTGGTCGAGGAGCAGCGCGACACCCGCTCGCCATTCCTCTCCCGGGTGCCGCGAACTCTTGCCGGCCTAGCCCGCATCCGCTGGCGACTCTGGCAGGAGCGCTAGCCGGCCGTCGTCGTCCCGCCAGCGACGGCGTCTCCGGTTCAGCGCCCACACAGCCAGGCCCAGCAAAGCGGATCCGGTGAACAGCAGCCCGAGGTTGTCGTCCCAATCCCTGCCGAAGGTGATGGAAACGTCCTCCTCGGTCGGCACCACGATCATGAGCGAAGGAGCGGCGTAGTAGGGCCCTTCGGCGCCCTCTGCCTGCCAGTTGGGGAAGTAGGACACCTTGACCAGATGGGGCACGCCGACGGCGTCGGTGTGAAACGAGATGCTGTAGTGGTCGAGTTGGATATCGCTCACCACTCCAACACCGTCGTAGGGAATCTGGCGATCGTCGGGCCCCACCTCGGTGATGCGGGGCCAATCGGCGGGGCCATCGGCGGCCATCCAGTAGTCGAGCGCATCGACATTGTCGTACCAATCGAGGGCGGCTTTTCGGAACCCCTCCTCTCCATCCCATACGGCGGGAAGGTACGAGGCAACGTCCACCAGCGAGGCTTCAGGCAGGGC
>Ga0307421_1000192_pt1 | contig 40447 bp, 33 predicted proteins | sample SalMarWE160270MG_FD_202163 | JGI IMG/M metagenome (GOLD analysis project Ga0307421, IMG submission 202163) | Salt marsh sediment microbial communities from the Plum Island Ecosystem LTER, Massachusetts, United States - WE1602-70 | ecosystem: Environmental > Aquatic > Marine > Intertidal zone >... | reverse complement strand
CAACGGGCTTAGTATAAGATTTATACTTTCCCAGCAGATAACCAACCACCTTCTGTGTTTAGTCAAGCTATCAGAAGGATATCTCCACCTCCCGGATAATCAAGACTTTTTCTCATTATAAACGTCCTAACTCAGGATTTAGGATTTGGGGATTGGGATTTTGTAAACAACAAAAAACTCTGTGTCTCCGTGGGCTCCGTGTGAGAAAAATGGTGGTGTGGGATGGGGTTTAGGAATTTAATCTGGGATTTCGACGGGACGATTCTCGATACTTACCCGGAAATAACAAAAGCTTTTATCAACACGTTAAAAAAAGACTATGGGGTTGAATATAACTACGATAAAACTTTCTCTCTTGCGAAAACCTCGATCACTTTTTGCATAGAAAGTCTCGCCGATGAATTTAATATAGACAGAGAAGAATTCTATGAAAAATACAAAGAAAGATATTTCGGAGAATTGATTTTCGAAGGTAAACCATTCAAAGGAGTAGAAAAAGTTCTTAAATACACATCAAAACGAGGGGGAAATTTTCTTATCACTCATCGGAGCTTTGAGAGCCTGAACGAATTTCTCACCAGAAATGACTTTAAAAAATATTTTATAGAAATTATAAGTTCCGATGCAAACTTTCCACTAAAACCCGATCCCGCAAGCTTTAATTATATTATAGACAAATATAAACTTAAAAAAGAGGAAACTCTCGGTGTCGGAGATAGAATCCTCGATATAGAAGCAGCCAACTCAGCCGGCATCAAATCATGTTTTTTTGCCCCCGAGGGTTCAAAAATCGGTGTAGCCACTTACAATATAAGTAAAATGCCTATTTTACTTACGATCCTTAAAGAAGCTGATAATCTCACCGGCACTTCTCTCGACAACAGGGGATAAACTCTCCCCCACTTCTAAACTCTCCGGCATAATAGCCAGAATTTTAAGTTCTTTCACCTCGCCTTCTTTAGAGATAAAATCATAAAAAAGATGAAGAGAAGAAGAATGAGTAAGACCGAATCGCTCGTTTATTTCCTGTAAATCAAAAAGTCTAATTTCCCCTATTTCTCCCCCGAAGAGAACACTATCCACAATCAAAAGCTTTTCGAACTTTTTCTTAGTCAGAAATCCCAACCAATGTTCCGGTGTCGCACCCGCAACAATAACATTTTCGATACCGATATCTTTAAGCTTTTCAGCAATAAAAACACCAACACCATCATCGGTTTTTAATGTCGAACCTATACCCATTATTACGGTTTTATTATCTATGAATTCTTTTAATTCTTCTTTCCATTTCATATTAATAAATAATAATCCTAATCCTTAGAAAAAGTAGACAAGAAGACAGGCATCAATGTACCCATCCTCTCATCTACTTATTTATTCATTCTCTCTAATTATTTAAAAAGACTAAATGCCACAACAAAACCGGCGGTAATCACGGAAAGAATACTCATCAGTTTTATCAAAATATTAAGTGAAGGTCCTGAAGTATCTTTCATCGGATCGCCGAGAGTATCTCCTGTAACTGCAGCCTTATGCGCATCGGAACCTTTTCCTCCGTGAGCTCCTTCTTCGATATATTTCTTCGCGTTATCAAAAGCACCACCAGCATTAGCCATAAAAACAGCCAGAGAAAAACCGGCAGCGAGGGCTCCCACAAGAAAACCAACAACACCTGCAACTCCAAAAACCCAACCAATAATTATCGGAGAAATTATTGCTACCAAAGAAGGAATTATCATCTGCTTCTGCGCGGCTTTAGTAACAATAGCAACCGTCCGTGCATAATCGGGTTTTTTCTTCCCTGCAAGTATATCCGGGTCTTTAAATTGCTCTCTCACTTCTCCTATAACCGCCTGAGCTGTAACCCCCACAGAACTCATAGTCATACCGCAGAAAAGAAAAGTAATAACCGCACCAATCAAAAGACTTGCAAGAACAATCGGGTTAAGCAAACTCAGATTGTAATAATCCGCAAGCTCAAGAAAACTAACACTGCCAACATTTATAACCCTCTCCCCAAGAGTTATAGCTTCTATTCCAAGACGGGTCAAAGCCATTTTTATTTCGGTTAAATACGCGGCAATTAAAGCCAACGCAGTAAAAGCAGCTGAACCTATCGCAAAACCTTTACCTGTCGCGGCAGTTGTGTTACCGAGCGCGTCGAGCTGATCTGTTTTTACCCTAACTTCTTTGCCTAACTCACTCATCTCCGCTATTCCTCCGGCGTTATCGGCAATTGGTCCGTACGCATCCGAAGCAAGAGTTATACCGAGAGTCGATAGCATACCTACAGCGGCTAAACCCACTCCGTATAGACCCATTACAAAACTATCAAAACCACCCGCAAAGAAAAAAGCAAGAAGTATCGAAACACTTACAGTTACCACAGGAATAATAGTAGAATTAAGACCCAGAGCGAAACCGTCGATAATTAAAGTCGCGGGGCCCGATTTTGCCGAAGCAGAAAGTTTGCGTACAGGAGAAAAAGCGGAAGAAGTATAAAATTCAGTAGCCTTCCCGATAATAGTACCGGCTACAAGACCTACCACAATAGAACCAATCATTCCCATTTTATCCGGTGTAATGAATTTCACCACGAATATAGCAGCGATTCCGGTAGCGATCATAGCAAAATTAATCCCTCTTGAAAGAGATTTAATAAGACTATGTTGAGTAGCTTCTTTACCCGCTCTTACCAGAAAAACACCCAATATAGAAAACAACATACCAACACCGGCAATAAGAAGAGGTTCAAGAACCCCTTTCATTCCAAGACCGGCAGCAACTCCGAGCGCCATCGTAGCCACAATCGCGTCCGAATAAGATTCATATAAATCCGCTCCCATACCTGCCACATCGCCAACATTATCTCCGACATTATCCGCGATAGTCGCGGGATTTCTTGGATCATCCTCAGGAATTCCAGCCTCGACCTTACCTACAAGATCGGCTCCCACATCGGCGGCCTTGGTATAAATTCCACCCCCTACTCTGGCAAAAAGAGCGACAAAACTCGCGCCGATACCGAATCCGAGTAGAATACTTGTAACCTCGGCAAGAGGTAACTTTAAACCATAATAAAATATCGCGAACAACACCGATATACCGAGAAGAGACGAACCAACAACTGAAAGCCCCATAACGGAACCGCTCCTAAAAGCAATACTGAGGGCGGATCCGAGGGAATCCCTGGCTGCGTTTGTAACTCTGACCGCAGCTTTAGTCGCGGTTTTCATCCCCAAGAAACCAGAAAGCCCGGAAAGAAATCCTCCAAGTAAGAAAACAAGCGGGATCCACTTAGACTGAACTCCAAGCCCAAAAGCAAGAATAGAAAAAAGAATAGCCATTATAACAAGGAAAATAGCCACAACGCTGTCCTGAACTTTCAAATAACTAATTGCCCCTTCCCTTATGGCATTAGCGATTTCTATCATTCTCGGAGTTCCTTCTTCTTTTTTCATCATCTGCGAGTAAAAAACCCAGGCAAAAAGCAGTGCGATAACCGAGATACCGGGTACAAACCAGAAAACGTTTTCCATAACAATTCCTCCTTTAAAATTAATGAATTAAGACCAAATTTTCACGTTATATGTAATACATTTTCAATGCTTGTCAAGGCACCCCTAAACAATAAATTAGTGAGTTTAGTTGATTGGGAAATTAGTAAAAATAAACATTTCCCCCCACACCAAAACTGTGGTTAATACTATCCAAAAAGAAAAACTTTAGCTAAAAACAAAAGAAAAATGAGACCAACTGTAAGGTAAGTGCTAATTTCCATCCTCAGCGCATATTTGCCTAAAAATCGACCTTTTTTCCATCCCTTAATATTTGGTAAAAAAGCAGGTGTATTCTTACGGTATCTAACAAACGCGTCACCAAATTTATTCTCGAGGAAACTCTCTTCCTCTTTAATAATCAAATAATAGTATATTGAGAAAATTAGGGAATAAAAAGGTAAAAGATAAATCAAGAAAAAATCGGAAGCTAAAGAAAAACCAAAACCTATACAAAAATTACCCAAATACAAAGGATGCCGCATAATACTATAGACGCCTTCATCAAGCATATAATCGGCTTCCACCTCACTTCCCCTCATCCAATCTGCCGCAAAACCCTGCGAAAAATAACGGATCAAAAGACCTGAAAAAACGACACCAAAACCCAGAAAGAAATTTAGCCGATTAAACTCTATGACTGCTAGCAAAAACAAAAAATACGGAACGGGTAAAAAGGATCTGTATTTAAAAAGAAATTTCCCCATAGATGTAAAATTAAATATTAAAAATTAAACAGTAAAATGACAAATTGGGATTTAGGATTTTGGATTCAGGATTTAGTAAAAAAACAAAAAGAAAATCTTTGTGTTCTTTGTGCGCTTTGTGGTTCAATTCTTTTTTTAAACCCATTTTGATATTCGGTCTTTAAAATTCTATTCTTATGATTTTAGTATTACTATGCCTGTCGGTAACTCTTATAGCACCGAATTTTTCTTTTTTATTAACCTTAAAAACAAAATTTTCCTTCTTTTCATCGAACAATCCATCGACTGCCCGCGCTCTTTTCCACTGCAGATTTTGTGTCTCAGCTGTACTATACAAAACACTAATAATAGAAGAAAGCTCATCCGTTACGGCACCCGATACAAACACACTATCCCCAATTACTTTCTTTTTTATTCCTTCAACAACCGGTGGAGTTTGATCGACTAAAAATGAAATGATTTCTTCAGATTTAAACGGATCAGGACGATCCAGATCATCCCTCGCGACTATTTTAACGTAGTAAGTCCCGTCAGGATAAGAGGAAGCATTAAGAAAATAACTATTATTCATTAAATTATCCCTCATCATATCCCAACTTTTAGAATCCCGTGAAACAAACACATCGAACAACAACCTATCATTATCCGGATCAGCCGCTTCCCAGTAAATACATCTAATCCCTTCAGGGATCATATACGCGTCCTCCGGAATATAAAATCCCATCTTACTTAACCGCCCTTTCTCCTCCGAAGATATTGGTCTCATAACAGCCGCATTCTCATCCATTGTACCGGTCCCAATCCTGGGAGGCAATACCCCTATTTTTTTGATATCCGGAGCAGAATTCTCCTTACCGTAGGATACACGAACTCCTTTCAAATAAGCTTTATCTTCCTTTAATAATGCTTTCCATTGGATAAAAGGTTCATTTATCGTAATTTTACGATCGATTTTCTTCCACTCACTCCAGGAAGAATCTACTTCCTTTTTCTTCCCTCCCCTTATTGAAATTTCGATATCTCCCTTACCTTCGTATTCGAGATTACCCCAAATAACCGAAACTCCTCCCTTGAACACAGATGAAATATATTCTCCTTCTTTTAGTTTTTTCTTTGTAAATTTATAAATCTTCGCCGGGTAACCACTACCCATCCATATATCTCCACTAATATTGCGCAAAGTAGTAATCTTAGATTCATCGAGATCCGCGACTATGCTAAAACTCTTTTGGTGGAATTCTCCTATCTGCCCATCTTCCGCTTCCCCGGCATAAAATTTACCATTTGCTGATTCTCCGGACAATATAATGGTACCCTGATACACTTCATATTCTCTGTTCTTTAAATAAAATTTAATTCCCCCAACAGACTCTCCCTCCTTGAAAAAAAATCCTGAAACGCATAAAGTATCTCCAACGTACCCGAGACCGTTTATCTCTTCGAACCCGGGGTCGTAATAAATTTTCCCGTCATCATTCTTATCTATTCTATATACAAGACCCGGATTACTTGTACCCAAAAACAATTCTTTATCTTTTATAACCCACTTTGTTACAGAAGAGGATTGTGTTTTGTAATATTCCTTGAATTCTTTATCATTAACAAGATTATAAACTTTGCCTTCAGGGCCTGTACCGATTAAAAAATTTCCGTCAAATTCAAACATACAATAAATGTTGTCCGAAGGAGCAGATAGAGAATCCAAAATCTCTAAATCCTTTATAAAAAATATTTTTCCTGAAGGGGATAAACCCGCAGCAAGAGTATTTCCTTTTCTGCCTAAAGAGATCAAACTCCCCTCACGACTAAGGACGGTATCTATTTTTCCGTTTTTATCCATCCTGGCAATTATACCGGCGTCGGATATACTAAAATATATATTATCATCTATTTTGACTATTCCGGAAACAAATCCACTGCTTTCCCATGCGAATTCTTCGATTTTATTACCTAACATAATCGAATCCTCAGTGATCACAGAACCTTTAGGAAAACCTTTGTAAAGAGAATCCCCTTCATAAACCCATAGATACGCGAACGAAACCAAAAACCACAGCATTTTACCTCCTTACTTCCAATACCTCTGAGCTCTCTCCTTGAAGAGGCCCATCGAATTTCATCTCAGTTTCAAACAGAGGATACAAATCATTATAAATCTTTCTTTCTCCTTTCTCCATAACCATTTTTAGACTGGGGGGAGGATTTTTTATTTCTCCCGCCTCTGTATTTAAAGAAGAACCTTTTTTGTAAACCGATAAAATAAGCTGATCGGGATCCGGCAAAGCATTCAAAAAATCTTTCCACTCTCTAAAATAATCAAACTGGAAATTAAGGGGAGTCCTGTCCAACTCATAACTAACATACTCATCCCTACCCGAAACTCTTAGGGTTAATTCACACGGGGTTTCGGGAGCGTTAAAACTAAAAACAACGGTTGTATCTTTTTTTCTATATCTTTTCAATACTACGTCGACACTAATTTCTTCTCCTGCATCAAATTTATTCTTTTCCAAAATTAATTTTTCAATATAAAACTTTTTTATTTCCGGTTGGCTTGTTAAATTTATAGATAACGAATCTATATTAATTCCTTTAAATTTGTTTTTTTGTATACCCACTAAGGGTTCTTGCACCCAGCCGTGCAGGTTTCTCTGGATTTCTTCTCCACTTATAGCCAGAGGAACCGAAATTTCTCCTTCATTCGTCCAAATATTGAGTTTCCCTTTAACTGTAGACACCTCGTACTGTCCCATTTTTTCCACCCAATTAGAAAGTATCAAAAAAGGTGGAATTACCGGAAAAATACTCTCCTCAGACGTAACTTTATACCTTTTTTGAAGGTCTCCTATTTTTATTTTACAATCGATCATAGGAGGTTGACTACCGATCAAAGCCTTAATGCCCGCGCTTCCGTCAAAGACAACTTTACCAATTATATTTCCGGGAACAGCGAATTTCATAGAAGTATAAAAGGAAGGAAGATAAGTCACAGCTTTCCCTCCACAAAGAGGTAACGTAGAAGAACCAATTGCGTAAGCGGAGTGACCAAAAGCAAAAACGGTATCACCCACCACCTCGGTTATTGTTCCCATAACGGAAACATTTCCGTCTCCCGAAATAAGAGTTATACCACAAACTCCTCCCGGTACCAATTCGGTAATATCCTCGGTTTCTCCTCCCAAAACAGTTTCCGAAACGGTAAAATCAAAAGGCAATGAACCTAAACAAGAGACAGCAGAAGTGGGAAAACCGGCAACCGTAAGAATCGATTTTATGGGAGTAAGGCTCGAAGAACCAACCGTTTTTTTTGCCTCCATATTTTTCATATCGACAAAAGGAGTGATACCGCAAATAGGTTCTTTCGCGAAAGACCATCCATAAGCAATCGCGCCGAGGAGTTTCCCATTAATATAAACAGGACTTCCACTCATTCCGGCGACAACACCCGCTTTATCTATAACTCCACCTTTTAACCTGGCAATTATTATTTCTCGATCTACCTGAAAATTCGGTAGTTTCCCCAATATCTCAACTTCAATAGTATCGATTTTATTTTCTTCGAAAGTACTTAATGCTATACCTCGCATTCCTTTTTCTATAAATTCAGGAGAGATCAAATCAAAACTACAAAAAATCTGAAAAAATAAAAGCGAACCAATTAACATGTTAAACACCTTAAAGAATAAACTCGTAATCGTACAAAATACTATTTAAAAAATAAAGACCACAAAAAACACAGAATTTCACTTTCTTTCTTTGTGTTCTTTGTGACCTTTGTGGTTCATATTACCCGTATTCATTCGGAGATTATGTTAATTATTTTTTTTCCGTGCCTTCTTCCAAATGCTACCTGTCCGGATTTCAAAGCAAAAAGCGTGTCATCTCCGCCCTTGCCAACGTTCCATCCAGGGTGATATTTGGTTCCTCTCTGACGAATCAGTATAGATCCCGCCTGCACTTCTTCTCCTCCATATCTCTTGACCCCAAGAAAACTTGGATTCGAATCTCTGCCATTCCGCGTTGAACCAGCTCCTTTTTTATGTGCCATTCTATTCCTCCTTTTTTAACAATAATTTACATTGAGCAGCTATAATATAAATAGTTCTCAATCTATTTTTTCTCTTTCTTGGTTACCTTTTTTGTTTTACCTGTTGTTTTTTTCTTGGTAGTTATCTTTTTCTTCTCGATTTTTTTAGTCGTTCCTGTTTTTTTCTTTTCAGCAGTTGTCTTTGCTTTCCCTTTAGTCGTTTTCTTCGTAGCCTTTTTAGCTTTCACCTTAGTGGTTTTCGTTTCCTTTGCTTTTACGGTGGTTTTCTTAGCTTTTCCTTTAGCCGTTTTCTTTGTTGCTTTTTTGTCGATTTTCTTAGTCCCGCTCTTAGCTGTTGTTTTCTTTTCTGCCTTTACTTTCTCTTTTTCCTCTTTCACTTTGGGTTTTGCCTTAACACCGAAAACAAGATCCTTAATTTCTATCTCGGTATAGGTTTGACGATGTCCTCTTGTTCTTTTATATCGGGTTCTTTTTTTAAATTTAAAAACTAATATCTTCTTATAACGACTATGTTCAAGAACCTCTACTTTGATAGAAGCGCCTTCAATATAAGGTTTACCTATCTTTATATCTCCGTTTCTAACAAGCAAAACTCTCTCAAAAGAAACCTTCTCCCCAACTTTTGTATCCAAATGGGGAATTTTCAATTTGTCTCCAGGACTCCCACAATACTGGAATCCTTTTGCCTCAAAAACTACAAACATTAGAATCCTCCTTCAAGTTGTATCAGTTACTTTCCTCGGGAATAGCGCTTTCCTCCGGAAGTACATTTCCTTCCGGAACTATACCCTCCGGAGCAACTTCTTCTCTTATTCCCTGTTCAAAGGGTACACCGGTTCTTTCCGGTAAATTTTCCCTTAATTTTTCTTCTATACCTTTTCTGTCAACCGTCGTCTCTCTCGGTACTCTAATAGCAATTGTGGTCGAGGTCAGGAAAAAGAGAATTGCCAGCACAACAGTTACTTTACGCAAAAGCATAGAAGCACCTCTTCCGCCAAAAAACGAACCTCCACCTGTCCCTCCTCCAAAAACAGAACTCATTCCAGCACCCTGAGACTGCTGCATAAGTATAACAAGAACCAAAAGAACCGAAAAAAACACATGCAATGCGACTAAAAACCCTAACAACATCGAATCTCCTTTGCTATATTTATCATCTCTACAAAACCATCGGCGTCTAACGCAGCTCCTCCGATAAGTGCTCCATCGATATCTTCCTGAGTGATAAAATCTTTAATATTATGGACTTTAACAGAACCGCCATACATTATTCTTATTTCTTCACCCTTATCACCCAATTTCTGCCTGATAATCGAATGCATCTCTTCCGCGTCTTCCGGATGAGGAGTTTTCCCTGTCCCTATGGCCCATACAGGCTCATACGCGACAGCAAGAGTATCCGCGTCGTATTCGATTCCTAAAAGTCCTTCTTCTATTTGTTTCTCTACAATTTCCTTTGCCCTACCATCTTCTCGTTCTTCTTCGGTTTCACCAACACATATAACCACTTTTAACTGCTTTTGCAAGGCTTTTTCAACTTTTTTCTTTACTCCGGCATTAGTTTCCCCAAAATAGGTTCTTCTCTCAGAATGACCTATTATAACCCACTCCACTCCGAGCTCTTTTAGAAAAACCGCTGAAATCTCACCGGTATAAGCGCCTTCATCCTCCCAGAAAAGATTTTGAGCGCCAACAGAAATACCTGTCCCCTTAAAACCTACAATCGCTTCCGCGATAGAAGTAAAGGGTGGAGAAATAAAAACATCCACTCCTTCTGTTGAAATTTTCTTATCTTTAATTCGACTCACGAATTCAGATGTCTCTTTTAAACCTTTAGTCATTTTCCAGTTACCACCGATAAGCAATTTTCTCATCAAAACCTCCTCTACATTACCTTTGCATTACCTTAAAAGCAGGCAATTCTTTGCCTGAAACAAACTCGAGCGATGCGCCGCCACCTGTAGAAAGATGGCTTACAGAAATATCCGAATCCTCAAAAACCTTGTCGGTATCTCCGCCTCCAACCACAGTAAATGCTCCTTTGTTAGTTAAATTACCAATCTCTCGTGCGATTTCCCACGTTGCCTTATCAAACGGAGGAACCTCAAAAACTCCCAGAGGACCATTCCAAAACAGGGTCTTCGAGTTTCTAATTATCTCTTTGTACTTTGCAAGGGTTTCAGGACCAATATCGACGCCCATTTTCCCTTCGGGTATACGGGAAGCAGGAACAACATCCCACTTATCAGAGCTCTCGATTTTATCCTTATGTTCAATAACTACAACATCACCCGGTATATGAAGATTTTTTCCCGCCCGCTCGATCTCAGAAATAGCCTCTTTGATTTTATCAAACAAACTTTCTTCAATAATAGAATCACCAACATCTCCGCCTTTTACCTTAATAAAGCTAAAAGACATAGCTCCACCAATCAAGATATCATCCGCGATTGGAGCAAGACCTTTTATTACAGGTATCTTGGTCTTCAGCTTTAATCCACCGAGGACAACCGTAAAGGGGTGTTCAGGATTATCCAAAAGCTTTGAGAGCTGCTCGATTTCTTTCATCATTAAAAACCCTACCCCTTTCTCTTCAATTAATTCCGCGACACCGTAGGTTGAAGCGTGAGCTCTATGCGCGGTAGCAAACGCGTCATTTATATATACATCGCCAAGATTCGAAAGAAGTCGAGACAATTCCGCGCTATTTTCTTCTTCTCCGGGATAAAATCTGGTGTTTTCTAAAAGGAATAGATCCCCGGGGTTCATAGCCTTTACTTTCTCTTCGACTTCCGCCCCCACAGTCTTACCCGTAAACTCGACTTCTCTTTCCAAAATTTCTGATAGTCGCTCAGCAACAGGACGCAGCGAAAATTTATCGACAACTTTTCCGTCTGGCCTGCCCAGATGCGACATCATGATAACTGCCGCGCCATTCTCCATCAAATAACGGATAGTGGGAAGACTTGCCTTAATCCTATTATCATCCTCGATCTTTCCATTTGAAAGAGGAACATTAAAATCGAAACGGCAAAGAACCTTCCTATCCTTAACATTCAGATCTTTGATGAAAGGAACTCTCTTCATAGAGATTTTCCCATCATAATAGCAACGTCTATCATTCTCATAGAAAAGCCCCATTCGTTATCATACCAGGAAAGAACTTTAATGAGTGTTCCGCCGATAACCTTGGTAAATATGGGATCAAAAATTGAAGAATGAGAATTCCCGATTATATCCATAGACACAATCGGATCCTTCGCATATTCAAGAACGCCCTTAAGCTCACCATCGGCGTATTTTTTGAAAGCAGCGTTCACGGAATCAACAGTAGCTTCTTTATTAACTTTACAAACAAAATCGACAATAGCTCCATCGGGCACGGGTGCTCGCAACGCGATCGCGTCCAATTTTCCCTTTAACTCAGGAAAGACTTTCGTGGTAGCAATCGCGGCTCCTGTCGTTGTCGGAATAATAGAAAGCGCTGCCGCTCTTCCCCTTCTCCAATCCTTAGAGGGAAGGTCGAGAACTTTTTGAGAAGAAGTATACGAATGAGCTGTAGTCATAAGACCCTGCTCTATACCAAATGTTTCATTAATAACTTTCACTACCGGAGAGAAACAATTTGTTGTACACGACGCATTCGATACTATATCATGTTTCGATGAATCATACTGGTCATGATTGACACCGTAAACAATCGTAAAATCTCCGTCATCTCCCTTAAAAGGCGCGGAGACTATTACTTTTTTGGCTCCCGCTTTTAAGTGCTTAGATGCCAACTCTCTTGTTGTGAAAATCCCGGTAGCTTCAAAAACGACATCCGCTCCTAAATCCTTCCATGGAAGTTCTTCCGGTTCTCTTATTTGCGTAAAAGGAACCTTTTTCCCGTCGATAACAAGAGCGTTGCCCTCTACTTTAACATCACCTTCAAATCTTCTGTGAACAGAATCATACTTAAAAAGATATGCAAGATTATTGAGATCAGCGATATCATTTATACCAACTATCTCTATATCGTCTCTTTTAATAACTTCTCTTAAAACACATCTTCCTATTCTACCAAAACCGTTTACACCAACTCGAACTGCCATTTAAAAAGCCTCCTTTTTAAAGATTTTCACATTTTAACACTAAAACCTAAACCAAACGCCAGATTATCCCATATACCAGAATCACTATGAATGTTAAAAAATACTTCTTCATCTTCTCCATCTTCATCTAACAAGCCACTAATAATCGACGAAGCGATATGGGATATATCGTATTTAATCGGTAAATAAAATTTCAAATAATCTCTTTCGTAACTCAAAGACAATCCCAATGTAGCAGATGGAATAAAGATGGTTCCGTCCACCTCATAACCGCTAAGAATAAGAACATCCGCGGCAAGGCCTAATCGGGCATCGACAACAGGAGCGGGTAAAGGAGTATATGTATATAACCCCACCTTACTCAAAGAATAATCCGCGGGGAAAAAAAGTTTACCGCTAATGCCCAGGTTCATGGGTTCGAGTATAAAACCAAAATTAAAACTGGATCCCGCGATAGACAAGCCCTCATCATCAAATTCCGATTCTCCGTCGCGAATCATACTGTCTATTACAATAATGGCTCTCCCTTCAATAAGTGAATCCTGAATAATAGTAAGATTGCTTGAGTCGACACTAACAAAACTGTCAGGCAATTCGGAAACAGAAGAAAAATCCCAACTGTAACTACCCGCCAGATCGTATGTCGCGCCAAAATCAAAACCAAATGAAAGTTTTAGAAATCCTTCATCCAAAAGCATGCCGAGCGAAAAAATCGGATGCATCGTTGACAAACCGGAAGAAGAAATATCCGCATTCACAAGATCCTCATCAAAATCTAAAGCAGCCGAAAAATTCTCGATTATCCATTCATCTCCATCACCATCTATAACGGTAGTATCGTTTACTTCCATAACCAGACTATCGATATGTGCCGAAAAACTTCCCTCTCCGAGAATTTTGCAGTTCTGAAATTTAAGACCTGTTCCAAATGAGAGAGGTCCGATACCGATTCCTCCTCCGAGAAAAATCGGGTAATCCGAATATTCTATTTTTAAAGGAACCGGATTATCCAAAGTTACCGCTCCTTTAAATAATGGGTTTACTCTAATAGTATCATCTCCGGAAATTTCGGAAAAATCATCACTGGTAAACTCAAAAGCCTCATCCGCATCGATATCACCGTAAACACTACCACTTAAACTTGCTTCAACACCTACCTTATAACCGGATCCGTAAGAAACACCTAAACCGAACATTCCAAATCTTTTCGCAAAACCTATATAACTCATTCCGCCTGAAGCGCTATATTGTCCATATACTCTGCTTCCCGGATCAAGAAAAATACTATCAGTTACAGTACCGTTATCCTCTTCAACTTCAAAAGAAAAAGTATCTATATCCACGCTACTTACCCCCGCCAGGGAAACAGCTGTCAAAAACTGAACATCGGGTATCTTACCAAGAGAAGCAGGGTTCAATTCTGCTCCTATAATCCCAACTCCGCCGGCAGGATTAAAAAACCCTTTCTCAATAAAAAACAGGTCCATCTCATGTGAACTTCTATATATTTTTATATAATTTTCGCCATCTACGTGCACAGATGAAAAAAGCAAAAAAGATAAAAATAACATAAACCCTCCTTAAAATTACGGGTATGCCCTTCCCAGAGTTCTTGGAAAAGGTATAGTTTGCCTTATATGACTAATTCCACAAATCCAGGCAATAGTTCGTTCTACCCCAAGCCCAAAACCGGCATGAGGTACAGAACCATATTTTCTTAAATCAAGATACCACTTAAAAGCGTCCTCCGGCAATCCTCTTTCCTTGATTTCCTTATTCAATTTACTCTCTTCAAATTCTCTTTCTCCGCCTCCTACAATCTCGCCATAACCCTCAGGGGCAAGAATGTCAAAGGAAAGAGTAGAATCCTCGTTTCCGGGTTCTTTTCTCATATAAAAAGCTTTAATTTCTTTGGGAAAATGAGTTACCACAAGCGGAGAATCGTAACTGTTTCCAAGAACAGTTTCCTGGGGGGCACCAAAATCATCCCCAGGATTCATCGATTCACCTAACTCGTTTACCTTTTTAACAGCATCTTCATATTTTATTCTGGGGTAAGGAAGTTTAACTGCCTCGAGAGGAGACAGATCTCTTTCTAAAACCTCCAACTCCCTCTTTCTATTATCTAAAACTCTTTTAATTATATAATCGATCATTCCGCTCGCGAGTTCTATAGAATCATCCAGATGAGCGAAAGCCATCTCCGGTTCCACCTGCCAAAATTCTGTCAAATGACGACGGGTTTTCGATTTTTCAGCCCTGAACGCGGGTCCGAAACAATAAACCTTACCAAAAGCGGCGGCAGTCGCCTCACAATAAAGCTGTCCGCTCTGAGAGAGGTAAGCCGGCTCGCCAAAATAATCGACTTCAAAAAGTGTAGTAGTACCTTCACACGCGGAAGGAGTAAAAATGGGCGCGTCGAACCTGAGAAAACCTTTTTCCCATAAATAATCTTCAATAGATTTTATCACTTCCGCTCTTATACGTAAAATAGCCCACTGCTTACTCGAACGTATCCAGAGATGCCTGTTACCAAGTAAAAAATCGGTGCCATGGGACTTAGGAGTAATAGGATAATCTTTACTATCTCCCACAACCTCAACTGAACCTATAGTAAGTTCGTATCCAATCGGCGCTCGGCTATCTTCTCTCACCTTTCCCTTGACGATTACAGAACTTTCCTGATTCAGATCTTCCAATACAGAAAAACTTTCAGGTTCTGTGTCATCCTCGGTAGCAACACCCTGAATTATTCCTGTGCCGTCTCTCACCATCAGAAACCGAATCTTTCCGCTGGATCTCTTATTGTAAACCCATCCTCGAATTTCTACCTCTTCATTCACGAAATCCGAGATGTTTTCTATATAAGTATGTCCCATGTTTTTATTATCACTCCCATAAAAAAACAACCCCTCTCTTTCCACTCTTTGCTCTTCATCTAAAGTGGTTTAAAAAGAGTGCTGTTATTATTGCTTTTTTTACATCTCTACTTTTACTTTCAAAGCTATATTATGATAAAACCGGCAAAAGTCAACACCTCACCCCCACCCGATTTTTCACAAAAAGAACTAATCTATTTAACCACAAAACACACTAAGTACACTAAATTTCTAATACTGTTTTTTTAAACTAAAACCTGATACCTAATACCTAATTACTCATACAAAGACACAGAGAATAAGGGGATTAGAAGTAATCCGAGTGAGAAATCCAGGGATTATGGATTAAGTGATAAGTGTTTTTTAATCCTTATCTCTCTTCCAGGCTTTTCCATCTAATCCTTGATCCTTGCCTGTCTTCTTGCTTATCTGCTAATCCTAAAGAACTGATCCACTGATTTACCGATTCACTAAAGTTACGACCCAACGAACCAACAACTCACCCCCCATACTTGACAGAGCCGCAAATTTACAGTATAAATAAACGTATGAAATTAGGATTCGGTCTTTACTATCACCAATTAACAGATGAGAACTTTCGTTTTGCCAGGCAGTGCGGAGCGACGCATCTTACCGTTCATCTCGTGGACTACTTCCACGGAAAGAAAGAAAAGGATAATCAGCCCGTGGGCAACACGCAGGGTTGGGGAATCGCGGGACACACCTTAAATCAATGGGAAACAGACTCATTAATAAAGCTTAAAAAAAGAGTCGAAAAACATGGTCTTAAACTGTTCGCGATCGAGAATTTCGACCCTGCCCAGTGGTACGACGTTCTTCTGGCAGGGCCAAAAAGAGAAGAACAGTTAGAAGAATTAAAAAGAATAATTCGAAACGTTGGTAAGGCAGGTATCAGCACAATAGGATACAACTTCAGTATCGCGGGTGTTTATGGACGCAGAGAAAGCAAAGCCGCGCGCGGCAACGCGGATTCAGTCGGAGTTCATAAAAACAAAGAACACGACATTCCCATCCCAAAAGGAACGATATGGAACATGGTATACGATAAAAACACGGAACAGGGTAATTTAGAAAATTTTTCTCATGATGAATTATGGAAGCGATTAAAAGTTTTTCTGGACGCGGTTATTCCTGTAGCCAGAGCAAGCGGTGTAACTTTAGCCGCTCATCCGGATGACCCCCCATTTAAAAATCTCAGGCAAACACCACGCCTTGTCTATCAACCGCACATGTTCAAACGCCTTTTAGGATTACATCCAAGTCCGAACAACAAACTCGAGTTCTGTATCGGCACCATCGCGGAAATGACTGAAGGAAATATTTACAAAATCACTGATGAATATTCATCCATCGATTCGATAGCTTATGCGCACTGCCGGAATGTACGCGGCAAAATACCTTCTTACGAAGAAGTTTTTATAGACGAAGGGGATATCGATATAATACGGATCCTTAAAATTCTTAAAGATAATGATTTCAAAGGTGTGATTGTACCCGATCACGCGCCGCTTATGAGCTGTTCTGCTCCCTGGCACGCGGGCATGGCTTACACTATGGGATACTTACAAGCAGCCCTGAAAGCCATAAGTTAATACCGAAATTACCTCACATAAAACCCCAAAGACACATAAAGCAGTCATGAGTAACGCGTCTTGAGTTATGAGTCGAAACTAAATCCCGAATATGAACCACAAAGATCACAAAGGACACAAAGTTTTTTTAACAACAAATCACACGAATTACACGAATAAAGAATTTTTGTTTGTTTTTTTTGACTGACTAGTAACTAATGACACTGTTGTTTAAGATTTGCCAAGTATTAAGATTTGACCCCAGACACATACGATTTTCTTTTCCATTTCTTTTTTCTGAACTTTTTAACCAGGATGAGCATTATAAAATAAGAACATACCGCGAGAACTAAACCCAGAATAAAACTTCCCAAAAACAAAGGAAATAAAATTTCTTTAATGTCACTGTAACGGAAATGTTTTAAATATGTCCATTGAATTGCAGGATATTTATCGCCAAGAAGAATTTTACCTATTTCATATCCGCCCCAGCTAATAAAAGGAGCAGTAGGGGGAGTCGAAATATTCGAACCTATCAATATAGCTATTTTGTTAGTTTTGGGAATCAGTATAGCAGTTATTATTACAAGAACCGTGTGAAACCCGTACAAAGGAGTAACTCCAATAAATACTCCGATAGCAACCCCCAGAGCTATATGCTCCGGAGCAGAGTTGCTTTTTATCAAAATCATAAATTTTTCTTTTAATCTTTTTAAATTACAAGAAAAAAAATTCATTTGTTCATTATAATTTAAAATTCCTAAATGGCAATAAAAACAAAAAAACATAACACCAAACTAATTGAACCACAAAGAGCACAGAGATTTTTTGTTATTTTTTACTAAAACCTAAAACCCAAGACCTAAAACCTAATTTTAGTTATTTCCTCCACAACCCCGATGTTTTAATGTCACTCCGGAGGCTGGCAAATAAATTATCCGAAATTATTACGTGGTCATCGATTTCTATTCCCATTATTCTTCCTGCTTTTATTAGTCGTTCAGTCATTTTTATATCGTCATTACTCGGAGTCGGATCGCCTGACGGGTGATTATGAACGAGTATTATAGAAGCTGCCGAATTTTGTATCGCGGGTTTAAATATTTCTCTCGGATGCGCGAGACTGCTATCTAGGATACCAATCGATATATTATCTATACTAATAAGTGTTTTTCTCGTCGTTAAAGACAATATTCTAAAATGTTCTTTCTTTTTATTTCCCAGATCATTTTTAAGTAAATCAAATACTGCTTTCGGGCCGATTATCTCATAGTCATATCTATCATGTTTATTTAATGCCTTCTCCCCCAGTTTCAAAGCCGCTTTTAATTTACACGCGGTTGCAAAGCCTATTCCATCGACTTCCTGCAATTCTTCGACCGAGGCTTCCTTCATTTTCGCAAGATTTCCGAATCTTGCAAGCAAATTTTGAGAAACAGACAAAACACTCTTTCCTTTCCTGCCTTTTTCGACGACCAATGCTAAAAGTTCCTGGATGGAAAGGTTATCGACTCCAACTTTTTTTAATCTTTCCCTTGGTCTATCTTCCCGCGGCAAATCGTGAAGAGTAAAATATTTATCGCACATTATTTCTTATTTATCCAATTAACTCAAATTCGAAGAATCTATTCATTTTCAAGTATTTGTTTTTCCGTCAGCTTATAGAATGGAATAAAGTGTATTTCACAGGAATCTATTAAAATAGTCTCATCTAACATCAGATTTACAACTAGAGATTTCTTTGGTTTATAACGATTAATAAAACTTCTAAGGGACCTTGCTATTTTTAGGTTTTTCAACTTCTGGTATTTTACTTCAATAGGTATAAGGATTCTACCCTTATCTACCACAAAATCAACCTCTGCTTTATCTTTAGATCTCCAGAAACAGATTTTCGAAGAAGTCATATTAGTTCTTTCTCTCAGGATATTGAAAACGAAATTCTGGAAAACAAAACTTTTATTTTGAAGGGTTCCAAAGCTGCCAAGGGCAAAATTTCGGAGTCCAAGGTCGTAAAAATAAAAAACCGGAGATTTAGTAATCTCTTTACGCGCGTTACTAAAATAAGGAGTAACCATATGAATTATAAAAGTTTTTTCCATATACCATAGATATTCTTTTAAAGTTTTGTAAGCAATACCTAAAGTCGAAGATAACTCGGCATAATTGGTCAATTTTCCAACTTGAGCCGATATTATCTTTACGAGATTACTGAACGCGTCTGTTTTTTGAACCTTAAGGAGATACGAAATGTCCCGTTCAATATAACCCTGATAAATCTCATTGATTATTTTAAGCTTCTCCGATAATTCATTTTCCAGAACAACCCGGGGATAACCACCAAAATTCAAATATTCCTCAAGAAGAAGGTATGTTTTATCTTTTTCTACTGAAAAAAAGTCCGAAAGCTTACCTTCATACTTATATTCGGTTCTAAAATTTACAAATTCCTCAAAAGATAATGTAGAAAGCTCAAAAAGTCTTTTCCTCCCGACAAGTGACTCATGAATTTTTTCTTTTAATTCGACACTGCCGGATCCCGAAACGATAAATTTATATGGCGTATTCATATCATAGATACCTTTCAAAAAAATACCCGCGTCCGCCTTCCTTTGAATTTCATCTATAAAGACAAATCCCTGTTTTTTGCCCAACTCCAATTCAATCTTCTTCAACAGCTTTGCCTGGGAAATAAAATATTCTTTGTCCGACTCTATATCAAGATTAAAAAAAAGAGTTTTTCGACCATCTTTTTCCAGGTACTCTTTCAGCATAAGCATCAAAGTCGTTTTACCCGCCTGTCTCGGACCAACAATAAAACTCATTTCCTTCTTCGAGAGATGACTCTTAAGTTCAGAAAACATAATTCTTTTAATCATACTTTAATTATAGCCCGATATTTATTAAAGTCAAGTGTAAAAATTATCGGGTTGATAGTTTTAAACAGATAGCCACGAAAGCACTAAGGCACGAAGAAAATAGCACGCAGATAAACGCAGACTTACAGGATTTTTTTGTTTTTTTTCTTCCTAACCTTCTAACATCCTAACATTCTGACTTATGAAATCTTTTCACAATTCAAGGGCTGACCCCGTTTATACGTTTATATGACCCCGTTTATACTCAATTCAAGGGCTGACCCCGTTTATACTATCTAACTTCCTAACATTCTAACTTATAAAACCTTTTCACATTTCAATGCCTGACCCTGTTGATACTGTTGATATTAACTAACGACCCAAGACTAAATCACCGAAGAATAACCGCTTTCTTACTGTAAACCTTATCTCCTATTTCCATTCTAACAAAATAAATGCCGTTATTTCCATTCCAGTTGAGATTATATATTCCTGCAGGGCTGACTCCATCGATTAGTTTTTCCATTCTCTGACCGAGAAGATTGAAAATTTCTACCTTCACCTTTTCTTTTTCCGCGAGAGAAAATTTAATGTTGATTTCTGAATTTAGGTTAAGGAGTGAAACTCCTTCCTTTAAGGTTTTATCCTCTTCTATTCCTGACGACGAAGCTCTAGTCGTATTGTTCTGCCACCTGCCGCTTTCAAGTACTTCAGGAGTACCTGTAACACCACCTGGATAAGGTGTCTCGGGATGAGTACCATCATCAAACGCGGCAACATAGTAATAGTAATCTTCACCGCCAACCACATCTGTATCATTATACGTATATTCATCAGGACCAGCCTCATATATCACTTCCCATTCACCCACAACACCTTCATTTTCAATTAGAGGGCCCTTACCACTGCTACCTGTAGAACGATATACTCTGAATCCGGCAAGGTCAGTTGGCACATCAGCCGGTTCTTCATACCACCAGTCTATTACTATTTGATAATCCTCAGAGGTAACCTCTATCGATGGTGCTGGAGGTGGAACGGGAATATCGTAATCACGATCAAAGTTCCACTGAGCGTTTATCGCATGTCTTATGACGGAATCTACTGTCGAATATACCCACATATCCTTAATAAGATTGGCAGCGTCGTTCGCGTAACCGTCATCCTGCCAGCGCCAGGGATTATTTCTGTACACAGGAGGTATATGAATCGTATCTGCCTGGTTTGGCAGATGCGGAGCTGTCATACTTATATCATCTATATCCAGCGTATCTCCGCTCCGGGTAATGAATGTTATTGAACTATCCTTCCATGCCTGACCAAGTTCCCACGAAGCTCTGGCGGAAAGACGGCCCCCGCAGTCCGCCCAAACTATCCTGATGCTGTCCCCGTATTCCAGATGGAATGGACCCATACTTGCATTGCCTACAGCATGCCAAAAAACCTGTCCATTCTGGTTTAGGTCATTCCATCTCTCATAACCCCTCAAATCAGAGGGTACCGCATGATATGTATTAGGATAAGTTCCCGTCATATTCTCAACATAATCGGTATATTCGGGGTCACTTTTTTCTCCGTACTTCATAGCATTATATACCGTTTCCCAGCTATTCGCGCCGGTCGGCGGATGAAGCCCCGAATAACGTTTATATTCAAGATCATCGGGACCTCGGATACCGTGCGCTCTCGGTTGGGTTACATCGTCGGTTTCCGGATAGTTTTCGGGATTACCATTCTCAGCATCCGGACCAGGGCCCATAGCCACATCAGCAGATGTAGGAACATAGAGCATAACCTCACCGCCGGAACACGGATCATCTAAATAGTCACGCTCCCAGAGGTAACAACCAAGAGGATCGCCCCTCCAGGCGGGTCCCCCTGCTCTTTCCCAATCAATCGCAGGGTAAGAGATAAGACAACGTACGGAATCTTCAGGCTCGTCCCAATCAGGATAAACACCGGTCCAAGTATGCCATTCTGCTTTTCGCTCATCTTTATTGTTAGGCGTCATTAGAAGTTGCCTCATAAAGTATAAACTATCTATCGCATAACCCGCACGTTCGATCGAATCGTCTAAATCAATATTTCCTGTATTTACAATTGTCCAGTCATACACAACATACTGATTATGATGCTTGGAAACCCATACCAGTACCGTTTGATAAATATCCAGTCCCATCCAGTTCCTCGCGTGGGACTGGACCATCACATCAGCGGTTCCCCACACTTTATCCGGAGCGTAATGATCTCCTTCCTGTGGAAAAGTTTCTTCGAGATGTAACCCATCGACAACAATGGCTGGAGGATGATACCTGTAATACCTATGGATAGTGATACCAGAAGTATCCGGTACCGCAAACTGTACTTCTCGGAAATCGGATATACCATAAGGACTGCCACCCAATCTGATTGGCATGATAGAATCACCTTCAGGATCATACCAATTTCCGCAGCCCCACCTGGAACCCGAATTTCGCAGCCAACTGCGTACCCAACCATCATCCGGCGACCCCGTTTCTGACCTAGCCCCATGAAAATACCCGGTACAGTCATAATGACCAAACAATATCTCGCTTTGATCAGCAGCATCGGTGATTCCAGGCTGGATTTCTGATTGACAAATCTGTTTCGTATTTTGACTCCAACCCCGCAGCGAGACAAGTAAAGTTACAATAATAGATATTAAAATTAAACAAAAAAGTTTTTTCATCCCTGTTCCCTCCTTAAACTATTTGTTGTTTTTTAGCCGTCAGCTGTGAGCAGTAAGTCGTCAGCTTTTAACTTTTTCGACTCGCAACTCAACTCAGTTACCTGATCATAATAATTTTCTTTTGCGTTTCTTCATCCCCATATCTCACAACACCGAAATATATTCCGGAGTTTAAGATCTCGCCTGAATCGCCTTTTCCATCCCATGTAAGCGTAATCCGAGAAGAAGAATTCCCTCCCAAAGAAAAAGTTTTCACCCTTCTTCCGCTTACATTATAAACTGAGAATCCTGCATTTTCACCTCTGCTATCAGCAGGAATATTTAAAACAAATTGCGCGCTTTTACTGAAAGGATTAGGTTTTATATTTAAACTTAATTTTTTCGGATCAAGGATAAATTCTTCCACCCCTGTTGTTTCATCCTCGAATACCCAGACTGTTCCATCGACACCGGAACTTACATATATTCGATTCGTCTGGGGGTTTACGCAAATATCTTCAGGTTTTTCTCCAACATAGATAGTAGTGGTAACCGAATTGCTGGAACAATCGATTACGGAAATATTGTCAAACAAAAGGCTAGATACATATACATTGTTTTTAACGGGATTTACACAAATTTCCGTACCTCCAAATTCAACATCGATGTTAGCAATTACCGAATCTCCTGATCCGTCGACTACGAATACATCGGCGTTAACAAAATCTAACACATATATAAGGTTCGTCTCAGGGTTTACGCAAACTTCTGTTGGGCTTATACCACATCCAATAGAAGTAATAATGGAATTCAATGCGCCATCGATTACAACAAGGCTATCGAGAGCCACATATATAAGATTCGTCTCGGGGTTTACGGCAATCCCCTCGGGATATTCTCCAACCTCGATAGTAGCAATAACGGAATCTCCCGCGCCATCGATTACGGATACATTGTCGCTTGTATGATTTGTCACATATATGCGGTTCGTCTCAGGATTTACGCAAACCGCCCATGGAGAATTTCCAACCTCGATAGTAGAAATTACCGAATCGACTGAACCGTCAATTACGGATACATTGTCGTCATATCTATTTGCCACATATATTCGGTTCGTCTCACGATTTACGGCAATTCCTTCGGGCCACTTTCCGACTCCAATAGTACCAATCAAAGAATCTCCTCCGCCATCGATTACATAAACATTACTTCTATCCCAATCCGTCATATATATACGGTTTGTTTCACCGTTTATGCAAGCCTCGCGGAGGCCAATTTTAATACTAACACCAATAGTGGTGACCACAAAATTGCTCGAACCGTCGATTACGGAAACATTGTCGCTATCATAATTTGCAACATATATACTGTTATCATTAGGATTTATACCAATCCCTATAGGCAAACTCCCAACATCAATCGTATCAATCACGGAATAATTATCCGATTCGTCGATTACGAAAACATTGTCGCTGCCCAGGTTTGAAACATATACAAGGTTTGTCTCACTATTTACGCCAATCCCCTCGGGATCATCACCAACCTCGATAGTAGCAATAACGGAATCTCCCGCGCCATCGATTACGGATACATTGTCGCTTGTATGATTTGTCACATATATACGGTTTGTCAGAGAGTTCACGGCTATACTACAGGGATCACCCCTAACCTCAATAGCAGATATCACGGAATCCCCTGTACCATCGATTACATAGACACTATCGTTACTAACATCCGATACATATATACGGTTTGTCTGTGAATTTACGCAAATTCCCGGGAGATTATCACCGCCGACCTCAATAGAAGCAATCACAGAATTACTCGACCCATCTATTACGGAAACAGTATCGCTATCTAAATTTGTAACATAGATACGATTCGTTAGCGAATCGACACCAATACCGAAGGGGCTATGCCCAACCTCGATAATAGCAATCACGGAATCTCCCGAGCCATCGATTACAGATACGTTGCTACTGACTTTATTCGCAACATATATAAGGTTCGTCTTTGGATTTACACCAACCCCGCAAGGATTCTCCCCAACTTCAATCATCGTAATCACCGAATTAATCGAACCGTCGATCACGGAAACATTGTTACTTGTATAATTCGTCACATAAATTCGGTTCGTACCCGCATTAACACCAACACACGAAGGACTACCCCCTTCCTCTTCTATCGGCCTAAGACGAATCGTATCCACAACCGAAATCTGGCTAAAACCGACAATCGTAAAAACAAATATTAAAACTAATAGCAAACTTTTTCGAAAAATACTCATATTTTCTCCTTTGTTTTAATAATTAAACTAATCTCCTCTTCATCATTAATACTAAACAAAGTACTTTGTTCTGTGGAGTAGTATAATAATATTTCAGAATTTGTCAAGGGGTAAAAATCAGAATCCAGAATCCAGGAGACAGAATCCCACCCCTACCAAAACAACTAAGAGAAACAACAAATCGCACCCCGGTACAGTCATTCCCTGTTAAATATCGCTTCGCATTTCACAGGGTAAACTTCCTTACGGGGCAGGCGAATAGCACGAATATTTTTGTTGTTTTTTTCACTAAAACCTAAAACCGAAGACCTAATACCTAACCGCAGTGAGCCGTCAGCCGTTTTACTCTTGACGCTTTTCAAAGAAGGTTTGACCCTGTTGATACATTTCACTGCTCCCTACTCACTTAATCATTAGAGGGAAGGATACTAACTGGTACAGTATTACTATACCCAATACCTCCTCCGTCATAAGAGGCGGTTACTTGTAGCAAGTAGTTAAAGTAGACAGGTGCATCTAACGGAACCATTAATTCTTTTGCTACTGAAAGATCGCCTTGAACACTTATCCCTTCCTCCCCAAAATCACATTCCCATAAAGTGTTGTCATACGTAAGTGTGCTGTCATAAATAATAGCTTCGGGCATCAACAAAAGGCGTACACTTACTGAACTCAAACCGTACTCAGGAGTAACGTCCGCGCAAACATAAAAACTATCACCTTGAACGAGGAAGTTTCCTTCTTCAGGTTCAGTAATATTAATAACGGGAGGATCTTCGAAAAGCGAACAATTTACAAGAATCAACAAGAAAACAACTACTAATCCCACACTTAATTTTATCCTAATAATAGCCTCCATTTTTAATTTTAAAATTGTTTTCAATAAGTATTTATAGATCCATCTTGTAATCATACTAAAACTCTTTGTATATATGACTCAAAAAACGGCGTAAATGTTCCGCCAAAAGGAATAAAATAGTTAGCAGTTAGAATCCCAACAAATCAGTCCAATGTCCAATGTCTTTTATCTTTTTTGACTTGTGACTAGTAACAAGTGACCAATGACTATAGGAACTAAATCCCAAATCCTAAATCCTAACTTGCGACTAGCGACCAAAGACCGGTGACTGATGAATATATTTTCTTATTATTTCAAGGATTTGTATATGAAGTTCTTAAATTTGACTTTACCATCACCTATGGAACAAAGGCCAAGTCGTAAACTTAGAAATCCGCCGAGAACATTATGATGATAAGCAGAAACTTCAAGAGAATTTTCTATTTTATTCCATTTTTCCCCATCAATACTGTAATACATATCAACTGTATTATTAATGTTTTTGAGGCGAAGGAATACATGATTTTTAATTGCCTTTTTTTCGGTTGGAAACTGCCAGCCTCGAAGATTAGCTAAGATATTTTCTTTATCAGCCAATATTCCTGAATACGCATTATTGTTATAAAAAAGTACTAATCCTCCGATTGCTTCTCCTTCAATAAACAGCTCGACCTGTGCTATATACGAATAATCTTGCGGGACACAAAGCAAGGGAGAACTTTCACCAACAGAATGCCCTCTGCCTTTAATAACTAAACTATTATCAACTAAATGGAATCTACTGGTGTCGTATTCACCAAAGAATTTCCAGTGTGGTTTTAACTTACTGCCTTTAAAGTTATCATTTAAGGAAAATACTTCATCTAAAAACATTCCTGCAGGTCTTTTAATTGGTTCATCGGTTTTAATACCATCAGGTGTTTTATACCAACCGTCATTTGTCCATTCTATGGGCTGAAGTAACGTTTGACGACCCATGTTATAATGTCCATTTTCATATCCGTGAAAAACCATCCACCAATTTCCTGCTGTGTCTTCGAATAATGTACCGTGTCCTTTAGACCACCATTTTTCAGAGTTTTTTTTCGTTCTGATGATAGGGTTGTACGGTGAATTCTCCCAGGGTCCAAAAGGCGACTTTGAACGTGCCGAAATTACCATGTGACCTGTAGCAGGACCAGCTGTTCCACCTTCAGCAACTGTCAGATGATAATAATCACATCTACGGGCAAGCTTCGGGCCTTCCATACAAAAACATTCAATTGTCCATTCACGAGGTATTGGCCAGCCACTGTAAGTATGTTTGAATTCGCCTGTAACAGAAAGCCCATCTTCAGACAAAGGAACATAACCACCGCTACTAAAATACAAATATAGGTTACCCTCAGCATCAGTAATATGACCGGGATCGATATTACCGATTTTCAAATCTATCGGATCACTCCAGGGTCCATTAATTGAATCGGCAGTGACAACATAATTTGTATTATTAGCTGGAAAATAGATGTAATATTTGTTGTTATATTTAACTAAATCGGGTGCCCAAACAGAACCTACATATTTATGCAATGCATTTGTTACCGGTGTCCAATTAATCAAATCTTTTGAATGCCAAATTAATAAACCCGGATAATATTCGAAGGATGAATGAACGATATAGTAATCGCTGCCATCGCGTAATATACTTGGGTCAGGGTAATCTCCCGCAAAAATTGGATTTAAATAATACCCATTTCCTTTTTCATTTGTATTAGTTTGATACTGTGCATTCGCTGAAAACCACAGTTGAATGAGTAATGTAATTATAATAGTTTTCTTCATGTATTCCACCTCCGGTCAATATAAACCAATTCCAATATTTCTGGGTAATTCCATATACATCAGTATTATAAATAAAATCACATCACTGTCAACATAAAATTTCGCAGATACCAGTCCTAAAAACGCAAAGAACTTCTATCAAAAAGGAACCACAAGATTACACAGATTACAGGATTTTTTTAGTTGTCATTTTTTTACTAGGACCTGGTACCCGGTATCTTGTACCTGATTTTACCTATTCACCCAATCAATTAATTTACTGATAACTAACCGTTCTAGCGGTTCTTCCCAAGATAGATATAAGACCAGATAAACAAAAAACCCACCACCACATCCAAAACCGCGAAGGGTTTCCACATATTCGGAAGACCGGTTACTGCCCAGTATATAAAAACCAATATCGAATAAGAAAATTTTAATCCAATGCCATAGGGTATGAGATTCCTGTTTTCCAGAGGTCTTCTTGCTATCACAAAAAACATACAGCCAAAAATTATGAGCAATGCAGCGGGAAACTGAATATAACCCCAGTGATTCGGATAAGTCACATTATAAATGTCAAAAGCTAATTTTGGAAAAAGCAAAAATGTAACACCAAGAATCGCGTCATAAGCCGCAATGATGTAAAAAAGAACCGAAATCAATTTAAACCTTTTCATACTTTCCTCCTTGTTTTTTTACTATAAGTATAATGATATTTACCAGCACGTCAAGGAGAAATACAAATGAATATTTGTAGTCCAGAGTCCAATGTCCTAAGTCCAAAGTCAAGCTAAATCCCACCCCTACCAAAACAACTAAGAGGAACAACAAATCACACCCCGATACAGTCATTCCCTGTTAAATATCGCTTCGCATTTCACAGGGTAAACTTCCTTACGGGGCAGGCGAATAGCACGAATGGTTTTTATTATAATTTGTCAAGTGTTGAGATGCGACCCCAGAAGCCCAGAAGCACGACCCCAGAAGCCCAGAAGCATAGGTGCCCCCCATGTATACTATACCCCATACCCTATATACCCTTGAAAATTATTTGACATTTCGGAATATTTTAGTATATTTATAAAATGAATACTAAAAAACTATTATTACTGTTATTTATATCCCTGACTCTAATTGGCGGAGGATGGGGATATATAGACACAACCGGCAACTGGGTTATTGAACCACAATTTGATTATGCCGGAGATTTTTCCGAAAAATTGGCGGTGGTAAGAATAGGATATCAATACAGATACATCAATAAAAAAGGGAAAATAGCTATCAAGCCGAAATTCGATGACGCCATGTCGTTTTCCGAAGGGTTGGCAGCAGTAGAAAAAGACTACAAAGACGGGTACATCGATAGAACCGGTAAATGGGTAATCAAACCGCATTTTGATTATGCAGGAGATTTTTCTGAAGGATTAGCAAGTGTAAAAATTGTTAATAAATACAGAATCATCGATAAATCCGGAAAATGGGTAAACAGGATGCAGTTCGATTATGTAGGGAAATTTTCAGAGGGATTGGCGATAGCAAGAGAATACGACAAATATGGATACATAGATAAGACCGGCAACTGGGTTATTGAACCACAGTTTGAAGATATCGGAAAATTCTCCGAAGGATTGGCGAGAGCAAAAATAGACGACAGATATGGATATATCGATAAAACCGGCAAATGGGTAATAAAACCTCAATTTGCTTATGCCTGGGATTTTTCGGAGGGCTTAGCGAGGGTAAAGATATTAGCGTGGAAAAACGGCATTTTCGTATATATCGATAAAACAGGTAAACGAAAAATCAAGGCTCTTTTCAGGGACGCAGGAGATTTCAGAGAAGGATTGGCGAAAGTAATGGGCCCTATATGGAAAAAAAGCAAATACGGATACATCGATAAGACCGGAAAGTGGATAATAAAACCGCAATTTGATGGAGCATGGGATTTTTCCGAAGGGGTTGCGAAAGTAAAAAGGGGCGACAAATACGGATACTTCTATAAGAATAGGATGTGGGTATGCAAGCCCAAATTTCTGGAAGCCGGAGATTTCTCCGAAGGATTGACAGCAGTAGAGATATTGCACTAGCTGTTAAGAACGAAGAACACAGAGAAGTACGACGCCTATTAGTATCTAATTGTAAATTGAAAGTTGAAAATTGAAAATTGTAAATTTAACCACAAGATTACGCGGATTTACACGAGATTTTTTTTGTTACGATTCAACAATTTAACTATTCAACTATTCAACTTAGATTCGAAGAATCTATTATATGGACGCAGATTCACAGGATTTTTTTGTTGTTTTTAACTAAAACCTAAAACCCAGGACCTAAGACCTAAGCAGTCTTTTCACAATTCCAGGTTTACTCCCGTTAATAGGAGAGTTCATTTCCATCTCGCTCTGCTTTTAGTTATTGCGATGATCTGTCTAACACTTTTACTCGTTGCGCTTTTTACGTGACTTTCACCCGCAGCTCCAATAATCATTATGTTAGATCTTATCGTTTCCCTAACAGTGGGACCCCTACTAATTGGACCCTGCTTATTCACCCATTTACAGCATTTATCGCATTCTTTCCAGGTTTGTTTGGTTTCGTAATGTCCTTCAACTATATAATACATATTCATAGCTCTCCATTTTCCTACGATTTTTGGCCAATTATCGAGGATGACTGCCACAATATCGCTACTGCTTGCCGGCATAGCTTCACCTACAACTGCTTCTGCAATAAATATCTCGGCCGTTTGCGTTATTAAAGTGGATACAGCCTGGAGTACTTCAGCCAACTTGGCGACCAATTTTGTAAACTCAGCAGCCATTCTATAATTCTCCTCGTTTTTTTTATGTTGTTCCACGGTAAAACCATCCTGTACAAAACCCGTCTCGACAATTTTATCCATTTTAAATCTCTTTAAAGTTTTTCTATCCTTTATGGCACCCGGATTACACTCCTTGAGATTTTCAGCTAATCCTTCTATATTATCTTTTGCACGCCTAACTTCACTTTCCGCTTTATTTGCCAAATCTCGCGCTTCTCTAGCTAACCTTTCTGCCTCACGTGGGTCATCATTTATTTTTTTCCTTGCTTCTTCTAACTTTTTCCTTGATTGTTTCATCAAAGATTCGGCTTGTTTACGATGCTTCACGGATTCTTTTAACTTCCTGTCTGCGGCAGAATGGCACTTGGCACCACCGCATGCTTCCATAATCTTTTTAATCTTACCAGTTTCCTTTTCAATAGATGGAATGCCTTCGCTTTTCAAACCCTTTAATGCCTCCTCCGCTGCTTCTATCTCCGCACCGGCATTCTGTTGCGCCTCATTGAAGGCTAATTTACACTCTTTATACGCGTCGATTAACGCGTTTATTTTGTTCTTAAGTTCATTTGTTTTATTCTTAGCCTCCGCTAACTGCTGTTCGACTTTTGGAACCTCGGCTTTTAAAGATTTTACTTTTGCCTTCAGGTTTTGTACCTCGGTTTTTGTTTTTTGCAATGATTTTTTAGTATCTTCTTTTTGTTTTTTAAGATTACGAAGTTCCCTTACATGCGCACCGATACTCTTTCCCGTTAAAGAATGAACTCTATCAAAAGCATTTAGAGCCGTTTCCGCGTCATTAAAAATAACACCTATACCACCCATACCTATATAATCCCCTCCGGCTGCCTTATTTTTTAAATCTTCCGGGCTATCGTATTCGGTTAAAGTAACTTCGTCTCCAAATATTCTTCTCAGATAATCAAAGGGCTTCTTAAGATCCTCTTCCTGCTTCTTCAACTTCTCTTCCAAATCTTTTACCTCTTTTTCCGCTTTATTCAATCTGTCACTCTTTGAAGAAATTTCATCATTAAGAGAATTTAATCTACTTTGAATTGCCAATAGATTTCTCATTTCGGCTGCATATTGCCCTTTCAATTTTTCCAACATGGCTTTTATCTTTTCGCAATCTAAACGTGAAACAAGTTCGCTTACACTTCTTGAAAACGTTTGGATTTCGCTTTTTACTTCATTCCCGTCACCGGAACCGACACTCACCTGCCATGCATAAGTCCCCGGCAGAAAACGCTTCCTTAGATCTCCCATATAAACATAAAAAGGGTATTCTATATTCTCCATACGGAAAAATGGATTAATATCAGCAAAATTTTCTTTCTTTAGGTTATCCAAGTATGTCGTTTTATCTGTTGAATCTTCAGGCGTATTCCATATTGTTAATGTGTATGAAACCTCAGCCATATCTACGGGGGTCCACTCAAAATCAACCACAGGATCGACTATCTCTTCTCCATCCCGAGGAGAAATAATATTTATACTAACGGTTTCTATAATATCTACGGAAGGAGAATAAACAAAGGTTCCAATTTCACTTTTCCCGGACGCTTTACCGGTAAAATCAGTTACATCTCCCGATATTCGTATTTGCCAGGCGTAAGTTCCTTCTTTGAATCTTCTACCTGATGAAGGATACCGAAAGACATTACCACTAATTTTATCTTTTTCAAACCAGGGAGGATTTGAAAGAATTGCCTCTTCCCTTGTTTGCCCTTCTAATACTTCAACAATATAAAGTAGGTAATTAAAATCTCCGGGAGATCCGGGAGTAGGCGGAGTCCAGGTGAAAAGGGGATTCTTTTTAACCTCTTCTCCATCTCTTGGTGAAATAAGCCTGGGATCACCGAAAATTAGAATATTATGCTCAAAGCAATCTCGATCGAATGTCTCTCTACTTTCGGCACTTATAACGGACACACAAACGGTATATTCACCGCTCGGAAATTTTCCTGTTCTACTAACCAATTCTCTATACTTACCTTGATACCAGCTATCCGCAATCTTTCCTATATTCCTGGAAGTTATCCTCTTTGTTCCCGGGGGAATCTCAAACACATTCGAATTAGCTCTAGCCACCAATCCATCGTCCTTCTCCGTCACTTCTCCATGGAGATAAACCACCTGTGTTCTGGAAGTCGTGTTATTCAAATCGATACTCCAGAGATCTTCTATCATCAATTTATTAGGCGCCGGTCTGTGCACCCTAACAGTAATTTGAGCATCAAGAGCAAAAACAAGAAACAAAAAGAAAACTAAACAAAGGAACACTTTCAAACTTTTCATTATAACCTCCCTATAAATTCAAATTTTAAAATACAAAACACTTACAAATAATATTTTCTTTTTCATTATTGTTAAAGATATTAGGAAAAGGAACGAATGTCAAGGAATTTTACATCAGAATTCAGAATCCAGAAGTCAGGAGACAGAATCCCACCCCTACCAAAACAACTAAGAGAAACAACAAATCACACCCCGATACAGTCATTCCCTGTTAAATATCGCTTCGCATTTCACAGGGTAAACTTCCTTACGGGGCAGGCGAATAACACGAATAATTTTGTTGTTTTTTTTACTAAAACCTAAGACCTAACACCTGATACCTAACCGCCGTCAGCCGTAAGCAGCAAGCCATCAGCTATGTTCTCTTTTTAAGGTCAGACCCCGTTGATGTAAAAAAATATTTGCGTAATTTGTGCTATTTGTTGTTAAAAAAATATGTACGGAACCTACTCTATTTAAAAGGAAGTTTGATTTTCTCTTTGAGTTTATCGACCCCTTCCTTTGTTTTTTCTTCGACTTTTTCTTCTACCTTTTTCTTGCTTTCCGCTTTCTTTTCCTCTATCCTAGCCTGCAATTCTTGCTTTTTCTTTTCCACTAATTGCGTATACGTACCTACCTCTAAAAGATTTCCTTTAAGGTCTTCTTCCAGAGAGATAAAGCCTTTATAATTATCCTGATATTCATTGAGTTTGGCTCTAAGCGAATTATTTAATTCTACCTCAAGCTTAGCTTTCGTTTCATCCACCCACTCCGCTACCAATTTACCTATAGTCCCGGAAATTAGTTTATCCAGATTACTCTTTATATTAAAAGTGTATTTTCCATCCTCGGAAACAGTATAACCAACCTGAATATCCACAGGATTTGTCGAAAGAACACCTTTGATATTCGCCGCGATTTTATCTTCCCTATCACTCAAATCCAGACCTAAATCAAAAAGATGTAAAGATAAAGTTCCTCCGGCTCTATTGGAACGGTCGAAAGAAATCTCTCCATCGAGATTATAAATACCTTTCGCGTTACTAACCTTAAAGGCTTTAATACCCTCATCTAAAACAAAAGGAATATTCTTCGCTTTAAAGTCAAACACTGCCGATTTTTCCCTATTTGCCCTTTTATCTATCAAACCCACCCATTCGATTTCTTCAACACTTTTAATTTTTTTTATAGAAAAAGTGGTCGGGTTATTTATTATATTCTGATCGCTCGTAATATCACTCGCCTTTATACTATAAAGATTTCGCTCTGCTATACTGCCCAGGGAAACATCCATGTTCTTAAGCCAGAACTTCGGTACCGCGGCGCTCGGGAAAGTAATATCTCGACCGTAAGCCCGTAAGATCAGTTCTTTCCCCTCTTTTCTTTTTATAAAGGGTTTCAATTTTTCAAAGTAATAATTCCACCTTTTAAACTCATCATGTATCCCGCCAAGATATTTCTCTATGTAAGGATTCAGAATCGCGCTGGCAATTCCCCCTGCTTTTTCAGGCAAATTAATAAAAGAAGTAAGATGCGCTAAATCATTACTGATACTGGTGCTAACGCTTTTTTTATCCTCGTTTGCCATATTTAAATCTTTTTTAAAGGAATTATAGGATCCTGCGAGATTCGTTTCCGTGAGCTTAATCTTTTTATACGTTTCATCGACCATGTTATATGCGCTTAATGCCGCCTCAGCCGTCTTTATGTCCTCCATTTTTATCGCCTTAACAGGCTCTATCAATCTCGGAAGATTTTCGACTTCTTTCCTCTGCTCCTGTAACGTCTCTTCCCACTTTCCCTTTAAGCCCCGGTATTTTCCGGGCAATTCTTCCAGAAGTTTCGGGGATTTGATGTTTTTCATCTCTCTTTCTATAATTTCAGCCACAACTTTTCCCGCGTCTTCCAGGAAAGAACCTATGAAAGTTTTCCCCTCTTCCTCACCCAATTCCCCTGCTTTTATCGCTCTGCTTCCCGGAAGGGCTCCCGATGTTTTCCTCTCAGTATTCCACTTTATTTCCTGTAATTTTATATTATCGATTACAACCTCATTTCTTACAAGCTGCCGCATATCGACCTGTAAATCAATCTCTCCGATCTCAAATAAATTGCGGAAAGGCTTTCTACTGTTCGCGACTTCGATAGATTTGATACCAACGCGGCCATCAAAAATCTGAAAATCCAATCCCGTAACATCCGCTTTCGCTTCGAAGATCCTTTCAAGACTTCTTTCCATCGCTCTTTCAATTAGTTTATTCATAAATATAATGTTAAAGACTACTATACCCGCTATAAGAATACCTATAAGAGACAGTTTCCCCCGCAGGACAAAACCCGTATTGCTTTTAATGCTCTTTGCGATACCTTTAAGTCTCTTTATATCTTTTTTATCAAGGTTTTCCCTTAACTTATAGTTTCCTTCCTCATCCCGGACGAAAACTTTATTTATATAATTTTTGTATTCGTGTATATAGAGTTTACGCAGGATCTTCTTTTTAAACTGTTCTTCGGTAAATGTTCCGATAAATAGTTTCGGTATTTTTTTTACTTCACTCATAGTCACCTGATATTATCATAAAAACTCACGGCCGAGCCAAATTTATTTTTAAGCCCTGCCACAAGAGGTTGTCTCCCGATTACCTGAACAAATTTATTATTCGCGATTTTCTCTCTCACTCTATCGCGGTAAACATCGACCAGGTATTTTGCCAGAAAATAAATAGGCAAAGCCAGTACCAATCCCACCGCCAGCCCACCCATAACAAGGGAATTGTAATATTTTGTCAAATAAAAGAAGGGACTATTGAAAAGTTTCGTAAAGAAACTGCCTAATGAGGGGATCATAAGAATAACGTATCCGATTTTATCCAGGAATACATCCAGAAAACCAAGGAGCAGACTAAAGACGGCAATAAATACCATTTCCACTGCTTGATTCAGCTTAAGAAAGAAAGTAAGAACAAACAACGAAACCCAGAAAAGGTTTGTTTTGGGAACCAACGCAAGAATAAAAGCAAGTGATATAGCCAGCGCAATCTGTGATGCCTTTTTATTCGAATTTATTGCTACAAAAACTCTCGCGACCCAATTAACAATCATAATTTAGAAAACCTTCGATATCAATTGTATGAATTTTTGTGAGCTTGTCAAGACATTTCTCACACGGAGACACAAAATCGTTAGAGGGTTAGAGCGTTAGAGTGTTAGAGAGTTAAAATTCCAAATACTTGGATGGGAGGAGTGGCTAACGCATCAACGCTTCTACGCATTTACGCACTAACAAGATTTTACCTAAAACCTAAGACCTAACACCTGATACCTAATTGCCGTGGGCCGTAAGCAGTGAGCCGTCAGCTGTTGATTTGTCAAGTGTTGAGATGCGACCCCAGATACGCATAAATGAATTCACTCATACCGGGAAACCATCCACCGACTAGCTCACAATTCAGTGAATCTGCCCTGAGTTTATTGCTCGACATATTAAACTCGGGCTTAAACCTACTCCCCATTTCCATTTGAGGCTGCGCAAATGTATTGGCGTTTACTAAAAGAAAAACAAATAATATAATAGTAATTTTAATTAAACGTTTCATACCTCCCCCTTATTTTTTAGTACTATAAGTATAATGATATTCGACTATTACGTCAAGGATTTTTAATGCCACAAAGACACAAAATCGTTAGAGGGTTAGAGTGTTAGAGAGTTAAAATTCCAAATACTTGGATGGGAGGAGTGGCTAACGCATCAACGCTTCTACGCATTTACGCACTAACAAGATTTTACCTAAAACCCAATCCCTAACTTTGCCGTCAGCTATGTTCTCCTTTCAATGTCTGAACACATTTGTACTTATTAAAAGAAAAGAAACATGCATTACTTTTCATTTCTCTCTTTATATTCTTTAATCTCTTTTCTAATCGTTTCCCTCTTTTCTATCCATTCATCCCAATATCCCTCCGGAAATTTGTGTTCGGGGGTCTTAAAATTCTCGATATACCATTCAATTGCTTTTAACAACTCAGGATATTCTTTATACCCTCTTTTCTTCAAAGATTTATTTATTAAAGGTTTAATTTTCCTGAATATTACCGGAATATAAACACTGGTTGGGTATTTATAAACTATCTCAATGTAATCATCTATTGTTTCTTCTCCTGTAACAGGAAAAAGTAAACTCTCAACCTCTTTTTCTTTACCCTGTGGAGGAATAATATTTACCTCGAAGTTTAATGGTGCTTTGATTGTTCCCCACCAGAAAGGTTTATAAAGGGGCCTGGGTTCTATATGGACGACTCCTATCATATTTGTGTAAACTAAATTTTCAAGATATACTTTACCTTCCCTGCTTAGATCCGCAAAGAACCACCAACCTATGTCAAAAAAAACTTCCAATGTATCACCGGGAATCAATAACTCCCCACCTTCTTTTTCCCAGCTTCTAACAGCCAGATCTGATACCACGCATAATCGCGGAACAACCTTTTCGCCTTTCTCATTTACTCCTTCAAGATGTAGAATGCCACTAGACCAACTTAATCCTATCGTGGGAGACCACGTTTTTACCGTTTCATTTGATACATTATAAAACTTATAATGTAACCATATCGGTTCTTTAGTGAAATAAGTATTTTTAGGATTAACAATTTTTGCTTCAATTTTTATAGGAGACTCTCCCCACACAGATTTACTCCACTCTACAGGAGAGTTGTTCGCCAGCAAAGTAATTAAACAAATTGATAACATATTAATCATAATTTCTTTTCCTATCCCAAATATACATTCTCTTTATGCCTGGTTATGAGTTTTGGTTTTGATACCAAAAATTCAAAAATCAAGACCAGGCCCCGTTATCTCCATAAGCTAAAACGACTTACGGCTTCTCCACTGTTATCATTCTCCACTCTGAATCTTTTTTCCCAACAATTAAATTTTCGCTAGATTGCCCTCCATCATCATAAATACAAACTTCTTTCAATACTACAAAATCATCGTCGATTTTTTCCATTTTTGGAAATTCGGATTTGACTACATCATCAAAATTTGGCATTGTTTCTTTCATTTCTTTATTAAAGGCGCGTTCCAGCGCTTCAGTCAATTTATTAATAATTTCTTCATCATGTTTTACACTATCTGGCGCGCCTTCTATCTCATATCTCAACATATAAACAGCTTCAAGTTTAAAATCTTTACATTCAAGTATTTTATCCATATCTTTTGACCGGTAGGCATCTTCCAGACATAAAACAGCACCCTGGGGAGTATCGAAGTTCTTCTCAAAAGTAGTTTCCTTTTTACACGAACCAATTAAAATTATTACTAATAAAAATATCACTTTTTTCATTATGCTTTCCTTGTTATTATCTTAACCCTTTGTTCCAATTCAACATTCAAAATTCATAATTCTTGACACACGACGCAACTATCGGAGAATAACCGCTTTCTTTCTGTAAACCTTATCTCCTATCTCTACCCTGATAAAATAGATACCGTTATTTCCATTCCAGTTTAGATTATATGTACCGATAGGGCTAACTCCGTCCATCAGTTTTTCAATACTCTGACCGAGAAGATTGAATATCTCAACTTTTACCTTTTCCCTTGCCGTAAGCGCAAACCAAATGTCAATCCCGGAATTTACGTTAAGGAGTGAAACTCCTTCCTTTTCAAACACATCCTCTTTTACTTTTGAAGTTTCTGTATGTCTGATAATGTAAAAGCCTTCTTCACCTCCTGCTATATAGACGAGATCGCCGATAACCTGAATATCTTTGAGATCATAAATGGAACTTACTATGTCATAATAATATCCAATTTCAATCGGGTCAGTCGGATCGGAAACATTTACTATATGCAAATCATTACCGTCGTCTGTCGCGTAAACAATTGAGTCGATCACCTGTACGTCAATAGCATTATCCTCCATACCCAAACCGCAAGAACCGACAAAATCCAAATTCGCCGGATCAGAAATATCTATTATGAAAACACCGCCATATGCCAGATAAGCAAGCGTATCAAACACGTATACTCCTAAAGTATGGGACCCGGTATAGTAAAATCCCATTCCATAGGGACTTGTAGGATCGGAAATGTTTATTATATATAAACCATCCACCGGAACCGTTACATAAGCGACTGTATCGATTACATGTAGACCGTGAATCCAACATTTCATAGCATAACATCCAATCTCGACCGGACTCGTCGGTTCTGAAACATCAATTACAAGCAAACCGCTATCCGAATCTGCAACATAAGCATGAGTATCGACCACATAAACAGCATGAGCATTACCTTCCGTATCATAATATCCAATTTCATCTGGATTAGTCGGATCAGAAACATCAATTATACGTAAACCGCTATCAGCATCAGCCACATAGGCGAGGGTGTCAACTACGTATATATCTTCAACTTTTTCGGGACATCTGAGTTCACCTGCCGAGATTGGACTTGAAGGATCTGATACATTTAGTATCCTGAAGTAATCATTATCACCTATATATGCAATTGTATCTTTTTGGGGATCAACAAAAATCGTGTAACATGAACCTCCGAACCATCCGCCGACTAATTCACAATTAAGCGAATCCGCCCTTAGTTTACTGCTCGAAGCATTAATTTCAGGATCGAACCTTTCTCTCATTTGCGTTGGAGTTTGCGGAAATACATTAATACTCAAAAAAAGAAAAACAAATAATATAATAGTAATTTTAATTAAACGTTTCATACCTCCCCCTTATTTTTTAGTACTATAAGTATAATGATATTCGACTATTCCGTCAAGGAATTTTAATGCCACGAAGGCACTAAGATGTCTTTCCCTATTTAACGATTCAACGATTCAACAATTCAACTATTTAACTGAGATTCGAAGAATCTTTATTACCAATTCACAAATTCACTGATATACGAATAACTAACCGCCCTGGCGGTTACCAGGTTTGACCCCATTTATAGAGATTTGAACCCAAATACACAAAATACATATATTCTATTATTTTTAATCATTTAGAAGAATGGACACAAACTGGTGTAGAATATCCTTCTCCGTACCCATAAGTATAAGTTCCTTCCAAAGTCATGGCAAATAAAACCAGCCTGTAATCGTCACCGACAGGAGCATCAAGCGGTACCGTCAATTCCTTTTCTATTGTAATTTTGCCTAAAAAATCTGCTGCTTCATCCGTGAAATCATATTCCCATAATGTACTATCATAATCCGTACTATCATCCTCCTGTACAGATGCCCAAAAAAGTCGTACGTTTAATTCATTTATCTTGTAATCAGTATCAATATCCGCTACAACCTTAAAACTTTGACCTTTTATTAGTATGTCTCCTTTCTGTGGTTCAATTACTGTAACTGAGGGAGGATCTTCAAAAAGACTGCAACTTGTAAGGAACAACAAAAAAATCACCGATAATACTACAACTTTTTTTCTCTTCATAATAATAGCCTCCAATTTTAAATTATTTTCAATGAGTAGTTGTAAATCCATTTTGTGATTAAACTCAAAAAATCCTTCCATTTGTATATATGACTCAAAAAACGGCGTAAATGTTCCGCTAAAAGGAATAAAATAGTTAGCAGTTAGAATACCAACAAATTAGTCCAATATCCAAAGTCTTTTATCTTTTTTGACTTGTGACTAGTGACAAGTGACCAAAGACTATAGGAACTATATCCCAACCCCTAAATCCTAAATATGAACCACAAAGATCACAAAGGACACAAAGTTCACATCCCACAACCCAACCCTTTTTTATTTTCGTTTTAACTATATCCTATATCCTAAATCCAAAATCCTAAAATAACCATTTGACTATTTTTTAATTTAACCATTCAACTTAGATTCGAAGAATCTATTATTGGGACGTTTATAATGAGAAAAAGTCTTGATTATCCGGGAGGTGGAGATATCCTTCTGATAGCTTGACTAAACACAGAAGGTGGTTGGTTATCTGCTGGGAAAGTATAAATCTTATACTAAGCCCG
>Ga0307421_1000191_pt1 | contig 40682 bp, 20 predicted proteins | sample SalMarWE160270MG_FD_202163 | JGI IMG/M metagenome (GOLD analysis project Ga0307421, IMG submission 202163) | Salt marsh sediment microbial communities from the Plum Island Ecosystem LTER, Massachusetts, United States - WE1602-70 | ecosystem: Environmental > Aquatic > Marine > Intertidal zone >... | reverse complement strand
CCGGATCGTGTGTATTAAGCAGAATCTGTATACCGTCTGTTTCTTCCCGGTATGTCCAGTAAATGCTGTCAACTGGAACAGGGTCTTTCAAAGTCTCAAATTCAGATTCATACACCTCACCATTATAGTTTATCTGCAATTTGTAACGGCTACCGGTTTTACCCCTGAAAGCGTTGTCAGTAGTTCTGTAAATGCCGGTTTTTTCTTCCCTAAGCTCAATTTCCAGGCCGGTGTTTTCAATAAATTTAACCAGAGCACCTGTTACACTTGTCCCGGTATCTTCATCGAACTTATAGCCTGTAAATAGCTTTACCTCATAAGGGCCGGGCTGGTTGCTCAGTTCACCGTCCACAACCATTACATTCTCGTATTTTGAGATATTTGGCATATAAGAATCAACACAGGAAATTAACGAAATGATAGCTATTGATACCACACAACAATATTTCAGATTCATGCTGTAAAACAGGCTGAAAAATGAATAATTCTTCAACTTTATTTTTTTTGTCCCAAGGACTTTATTAATTAATTTATGTAAATATCCGGCTGATGACATGTTTCACACGAATTATATTTTAGTTAAATTATTAATAATTAATTTGTTATTTCGTTTAATCAAAGTTGGTGGTATTTGTTCACCTGTTGTTTATTTTAAATGGTGTTCACGAGCTCTCCCGCTAAGGCGGGATCGGTTGTTCACCTGTTGTTTATTTTAAATGGTGTTCACGAGCTCTCCCGCTAAGGCGGGATCGGTTGTTCACCTGTTGTTTATTTTAAATGGTGTTCACGAGCTCTCCCGCTAAGGCGGGATCGGTTGTTCACCTGTTGTTTATTTTAAATGGTGTTCACGAGCTCTCCCGCTAAGGCGGGATCGGTTGTTCACCTGTTGTTTATTTTAAATGGTGTTCACGAGCTCTCCCGCTAAGGCGGGATCGGTTGTTTACTCACCAAATTTTTATATTTTTAAGGCGTTCGGCGAATACACACCAATAACCTGGTTATAAAAATATTCATGTCCTTTTATCTTTGTACCTCATATTTTAAACTCTCTTAATGGTGAGGGTTTCGCTAAAAGAAATTTATTATTTATTTATAAACTCTATAGATAAAGCATTGTAAATATTTTTATAACCCCATTCTCCTGTTTTGTTATATCCAAATATTCCAAATGAATAATTTCCCCGGTTATGGGGTACTTTAAGTTTAACTTTACCGGTTCCATGTGCAGTTTTGATTTTATTAAAATAGATAACAGATTGATAATCAGGAGTGCGCGTGTCTGACAATTGCCGTTCACCTTTTGATATTTTTACAGGAACAAAAACTGTCCTGGCAGAATTTTTTTCCATATCAATCAGATTGAATGATTTTGAATTTGATGTAATATCCATTATCCCATCGTACACATCGGAACCAAAAAAGAATCTATCGGTCACGATCCTTACAGATTCGAGTTCCTTAGTGGGGATGCCGGCAAGCTGGTTTGAGTTGGACAAAGGAATGCCATCAAGCAGAAAAAGCGGGTTATCACCAATTACATTATATGTAGTTTCATAAAGCACTTTTATGCCATTTTTACGCACCCTGTCAATACCGGCCTCTTTTACAATCTCGAAAACGAATTCTTCAAAGTTAACCAGGTCCTGGTAGTCCCTGAATTGATATTCCTTATCGGGATAACCATAAAACCTTAAAGAGGGACGGTCTGGCCCGCGCTTTCTTATCTGGCCGGAGTAAGCGTCATTTACTTGCAGTATAAGCATCCTGGATTCGATAATATCTTTCAAAGATGAATCGGGATAATATTTTTCCTTTTCAAGTTTCAAAAAATAGGGGTAAAACTCATCTTCCATCTCAATCGAGTAATCTGTTGTTGAATCTTTTACAGTTATTACCAGTTCGTTACCCTGGTAGTCGAATGGCAATGAAAATACAAACCTTCCCTGGTTATCGGTTTTACTATGGTTTACCCAACATATCGAATCAACAAATGCCTGATAAACGATTTTGTGTGCTGCCGGATTTCCCCCGCTTTTTTTGATTATTCGTCCGGTAACAATATCATGGGTTGTTTCGGGCAAATATTGAATGTTTTTTGGCTGAATATCCCTTATTTCACCTTTAGTGAATTTTAAAAGGTAATCGTTGAGGTTCACTTCATGCTGCATTATGAGTTCTTCGGCAGATTTTTCATTGGTCAACGATGCGACTGAAGCAGCAAATATTGCCGATTCCACAAGCCCGGGAAAGGAAACGGCAGTGTTGATATCTCCGATTTTCACTGCAAGCAAATAGTTTACACTGTCGGGACTATTAGACGAAAAGTTAATGTCAACCGAATCCCCCGGCTGTGCTTTTTGTTTACTGATGTCAGCAGCAATATCCATTTGGGATTCAGGTTTAACATATGCCAGTCTGTATGACACCTCATTATTTGTATTGTCTGTTACGAATATTTTATTTAACCCGTAAGGAACCTGCAGACAGCGTTTATTTGCATTACCGTACAATTTTTCAGAATACTCATAAACAATGCCGTTATTGTCAATATAAACCGTTAACGGAAATTTATCAAAAGCTTTTGCAACGACGTTGATAAAAACTTTATTATTAACAACACTGTCAAGTTTGCAGGCAACTCCCTTACGGTCTATGTGCTTAAGGTTAACAGTTGTTTTTTCGAGGCTATGGGAAATTGCTTCAATTCTGTAGTCACCATCAGTTTCGGGTGTAAGGGTAAAAGTTCCCCAGCCTTTTTCAGCGTTAGTTTCGGCAAGAATTGAATCATTTTTATATAATCTTACAAACAGTCTTTTGAAGGAACCTGGGCTGAAAAAAGCCAGCTTATTTTTAATTCCGTATATCATTTTACCTCCTTCAACAACTACTTTCAAGTTAAATTTTTCTGTAAATACATTATTTGAATTCCCGTAATCTATTGCATAAAAAGGATTTACAATTTTCATCCTCTTCATAAAAAATGTACCTGGCCCAAAATTTTTCATATAATTGGTATAAGCCCTGATATGGTAAAATCCTGTTTTTAGTTGCCTGGGTAGTGATAAGCTGTTAATAGCTTCGCCGTTCTTCAGCAGAATTTTTGTTGAATTAACAACACTGTTGTCCTGGTCTAACAGTTCCACATACAATATCGCGCTTAAATCTACGGGGATTTGAAGGGCGGCATCAATTGTAAGTGCATAAAAGTTTATATTTTCACCGGCAAGATAAAAGTCCTGATCAGGAATTAGCAACACCCTTTCCTGAATGATGAATTCATTTAAACCGGTTACCGGTGTTAATACAGCATCTTTATGACAAAAGGCAACATGATTTACATTCAGTAATAAAACAAAACAAAACAGAACCAGATATGGTTTGGTCTTTATTAGTATACTTTTTTGTCCGGTTATATCTGGCATCAAATAACTATAACGGCAAAGACCCATATGCTTATACCGGTGAATGAGTTTTAAAAACAGACTTTCTGTTTGTATTAATGTACTTTGAAAAAAAATATTCAAACTATTCATATAAAATAATTTTATTCGTCAATCCAAAAATCGGGTTCTTTATTATCCCCTGATAAAGTGCAATTAAAACAATAAGGTGCTTTATTGAACTTAATAACAAATAAGGTATCCTCATTGACTGAAGTGTCAACTTCATAAATAATATAACCTAGGTTCAACATTGAATCAACTGCAGAGTAATTGCGCAGTGATTTTTGATAATTAACAGCAGGGTTTTTTAAAAATATGGTATCAGTGTCTGTTGAAATATCTATTTCAGTCGGAAACGGCCAGTCAGAACAATCATAACTTCCCGAACCCGGTATGGTATTCATTAATGTATATAATGTATCAGTTTCCCCCAAAATTTCGGTCATTAAAACAACCGGAAAATAAAGCGTATCATCTGGGAAATTTAAATATGGATGGGGATATGACTCCTTTATTCCTATAGTCAATATTGTATCTCCATTCTGAAACCGGTTAAAATCCCATTCATTGCAAAGTGAATAAAGAATTGGGGAAATTTCCCGGACGACATGTTCAAATGGATTTTTTCTGAATATATTTAAAAATTCAAAAAAGCAAGATTCAAATCCTGATACCGGCTGATATTCTATTGGCAGATCATCATTATCAATAAATATTCTCTTCTTTGAAACACCTGAAACCATAAAATACCCGAGAACAGGTTTATCCTTATCGGTAAGGCATTTAACATTTCCGGTGAGCGAATGGGGCGTAGGATCAAAAAGCGTACCCTGACTTTCATTTAACTTTATCAGATCGCTGTAAAACTTATACGCCGGTTCTGATAATACAAACTGTTTTACCAGAATGGAATAACGCCATCTGAGCCTGTTTGTATTTTCATCAATAAACAGTAAGGGATACCTGGTTATCCTGTTGCTTGATAAACGGGTTGATGAAGCAATTTTAAAATAATAGCTGTTTGAATATTTATAGCATTTTTCCCATTCAGGCTTGTCAGAAGGGAAATCTGGTACGTAAAACTTCCATGTTTCTTCATATTCCCATGCATAGTAATGAGTATTGTTACCGGGATCATGGGTATTAAGTAACAACTGGATTCCATCAGTCTGTACATTATCAGAATTCCGGTATTCCCAGTAAACGGTGTCAATAGGCACAGGTTCTTTTATCATTTCGAATTCCGTTTCATAGATTTCGCTGTTATATGTTATCTGTAATTTATAACTGTTGCCAATTACAGCCCTGAAAGAGCTATTCGAAAGATAAATACCATCACCGTTTTCCTGCAGGGAAATTTCCCCTCCTGTATTTTCAATAATTTTCACCACTGCACCGGAAATTTTGATCCCCGAATCTTTTTCATATTTGTAACTCTGCGTTAGTTTTACTTCATAGGGTCCGGGTAAATTGTTAATTTCCCCGTCAACAACCAACACCCCGTCATATTTGGTAATATTAGGTTCAAATGGTTTGACACAGGTACCTAATAAAACAAAGACAACTAAAAACGGTATAAGAATTATCGGTTTCACCCACTTTAAACTATGAAAGTTAAATTTTTTAAATATGAATGTATTAATCGTGTTCATCTTTTTGTATCGTTATTATAATATTTTCAGATTATTATCTATGAATGCCTTAGCTGAAATCAAAACCTGAAATTATATGTAACATTGAAAATAGGACGGGAAAAAATTGAAAGCTGGTAACCCTTTATACCTTCCGGTGAAGTTTTAAAAAATACCGAATAAACATTATTTCTTCCTGTTAAATTGTAAACTCCCACGGACCATGAACTGTGGGCCAGTTTTTGCAATTTCAGGTTACCTTCAAAATTGAGCGATATGTCCCATCTCAGGTAGTCGGGAATCCTGTACTCATTGCGGTTTGAATAGTGTATAAGTTCTCTTCCCCTGAAAATATATTTAGCAACGGGATAACTAATGGGACGTCCTGTATTGTATGTGAAATTGCTCGATAAACTTATTCTTCTCGAATATTTAAAATTGGCAACAAGGGTCAGATCATGAGGCTTATCGTAGGCGGCAGGGTAATATTCACCAAAATTAATCTTTTCATCCGTGAATTTTCCATCTACCTTTAGTTCGGTTTTCGAGTAGGTATATGAAATCCAGCCGTTTAATCTACCTGATTTCTTTTTAACTATCAGTTCCACACCATAGGCCCTTCCTATCCCTGGTATAAGATCAACCTCTAAATCGGGATTGAGAAGAAGTTCAGTGCCTCCTTTATAATCGAGATGGTTCCTGGTATTCTTATAATATACCTCAACTGATGATTCTACCGAATTGGAAAACAAGTTTTGGTAAAAACCTGCTGCTACCTGGTTTCCTATCAGGGGTTTTATACCGGCATCGCTGATCTTCCATACATCGGTGGGTGATATTGAAGTAGAATTGGTAAGCATATGAAGAAACTGGTAAATACGGTTATAACTTATTTTAACCGAGTTATTTAACCCTGTTATATAACGCGCTGAAAATCTTAATTCAGGCCCGCCATAGGTTTTAATAATATCGTTTGCAGAATAAATGGTAGAATCAATTCGGCTTTCAACGCTTCGCGGAGCATCTTCGCGGTATTGGTAGACTTTGTCGGGACCGGTCACAAAGAACAACGAATACCTCAAACCTACCGAAACAGAAAGCCGGTCATTAACAATAATATCATCATTAATAAAAATTCCGGATTCCATACCCTGTTCCCCGGGCAATTTCAACGCGGTTATATCAGATTTCTCATGCAAAGGAGTGAAATCCCCGGGAATCATGTCGTACCTTATTAATTCAGAGCCAAAATTCAAAGTGTGGCTGTTATTAGGGAAAAAGAGAAACTCTGTTTTCAGGGATTTATATTCTATATTGTATTTCAGGTTAAATGATACCACCGGTTCTTTATCGCTCGATATATTGTACTGGTAATTTGAATACAATGCCGATAAAACACCGTAAAATTTCTTGGTGAAATTCCATTTGTAAGATATGCTTGCACATTTGTTCTCGTAACGATAGGTTGAATCCGAGTTCAGTTTAAAGTAATCATCTGATTTGTATGCCAATATATTTAATGAATTCCTGTCATTAATATCATATGATAATTTGCCGCTGATATCGTAAAAGTTTGCATTACTGTTATTGAATTCAGGCTTGTCAAGTCTTTTGAGTATCCAGTCGGAATAGGTACTTCTTCCTCCTATCAGAAATGAAGCTTTGTTTTTGATAACCGGTCCTTCAACTGTTAATTTGCCGGTAATTGGACTGATTCCTCCACTCAGGACGAACTTTTTACGGTTTCCCTGTTTTGCCGATACATCAAAAACCGAAGAAACCCGTCCGCCATATTTTGCCGGGATACCGCTCTTATACAGCTTAAAGTCATTGACGACCTCGGGATTAAATACAGAAAAGAAACCAAAAAGATGAGAACTGTTGAAAACCGGGGTTCCATCGAACAATATCAGGTTCTGGTCAGCGCTACCACCTCTCACATTAAATCCCGAAGCCCCTTCACCAACTGTTTTAACACCTGGCAGCAGTAATGCCGATTTTAAGATGTCTGCCTCGCCCATTGATGATGGTAATTGTTTGACAACCTCAATGTCAATACGTTGTAAACCCGTATGAATATTTTTTACAATATTTTCTTTATCGGCAGTAATAACCACTTCCTTCATTTCAATAACATTCTGATTCATGCTGACATTCAGGGTGCCATCATCATTCACCTCAATTGGAACCTGCAGGTCCATCCTTCCTACATATTGAAAGAGCATCTCATGGTTTCCTTTTGGCATGGTCAAGACATAATAGCCATAAACATCCGTAACTGTGCCTATTCCAAGGCCTTTGACAAAAACGGCTGCCCCGATTATCGGTTCGCCATCTTCCTCATTCCTTACAATACCTGAAACCACAGCCTTCCTGGCAATATTCCGGTTTGCCGGGTTACCTATAATTCTTGTGCCATTCTTCTTTACAGCTTCTTTTTTTACCGACCTTTCAATAAATGCATACTTAAGATCTATTGTATCTGAATAATGATTTTCCGGCTTTACATCAGCATTAAAGAAATTCTTATGAATATCGGTTGTTATTTTATAGTTTTTTGTAATTAAAACATTCATACCATCTGTAAGATAATCGAAACCGGTATTTTGAAAAGTGTTATCAAGAATCCGGGTAAGATTGGCGGGTAAGGATTTCTGAATGACAACTACCGTATCCAGCCATGATTTGTTAAAATAAAAATTTACAGGATGTTTTTTTTCAATATCATGAACGAAATCAATAAAATCCGTCGAATTATAATCTGTATTAATTATAATTTTATTTACCTGGGCTGAAACAGTCAATGATCCGGAAAAAATGAGCAATAAGAGAATCGATTTCACAAGAATATATTTTAGTTAAGTTATTAGTAATTAATTTGTTATTTCACGAGCTCTTCTGCTTAGGCGGGATCGGTTGTTGCCTCACCAAATTTTTATATTTTTAAGGCGTTCGGCGAACCGACCGAAGGGGGCTCACGAATACCAAATAAATAATTATGATTATGAGTAACCCTCACCAATAAACTGGTTATAAAAATATTCATGTCTTTTTATCTTTGTACCTTTTTTAATTTATCCTCTTAATGGTGAGGGTTTCATTATTCTGTTTGATTTTCGTAAAAGTCTAATATATAAAATGCTGCAGATACACCTGACTGGTTAAAATGATGATTGTTGTCGCGGATAAAAGTTCTTATGTCCCTTTTATTATGATTAAGCTTATTTAATAGACTATTGATATTGTAAATCCGCAACATCTTGTTGTTTTTAAGTAAATACATACGATTATTCTCATTGTATTTATTTTTTTCCGTAGCATCATTAACTGACAATGATTTTTCCCAACGTACAAGGAATTTCAATTTGCCATCGTAAACCACCTGGTAATAACCTTCTTTAAGATTAAATCCAAATCTGTTTTTTAATCCTTTGTAGTATCTGAATGTTGAGTTATAAATCCTGAATTCAGGAATAAAATTATGGTCGAGTGAAATAAAACCTGCTGTGTGGTTTTTGTATTGCATGTAGAATATAAGCCTGTCGTTTACGATATCGTATTTTAAACCATTGACCTGATAGTGTTTATTTTTAAAAACAAGAGTACCATTGACCGGCTCATTAGAGCCGAAATAAGGATGATTTATCCTGCTTACAACAGGTTTATGCGATCTCCCTACGACAATCTGATAATCAACATCTGTTTGTTTATTGATTGTATCAATCAATCTTTGTTTGCCGGCGGTAAAGAAGTTTTCTTTAATATCAAATGGAATTGATTGAGGATATGAAAAACCTGATGCCATGAATAATAAAAGGATTATGGCTATCACTTTCGGAAGTGAAATTTTTGTTTTAAGCAATGAAATTTTGCAGTGCAACAATGAGAACTTAATTCCCATTAAAACAAACAGGTTATGGCTTGGCGGTAATGGATAGAATAGTTTTACCTTTTCTGCATGCTTAAAAACCGGATTCATATTAATCTTATATTCTGTATAAAAGTTAAACGGGTATACGTGGTTTCCAAAAAGCCCGTTTAATCTTGTAACTATTCAGTAATTAAACTCATAACAACTATTGAATGCTAAGTTTAATTAGTGTCCGTCTATAAACTCTTAGTGTTTGTTCAGAATGTTCGAGATCAAGGCGCGCAAAAATTTTAAACCGCGGCATACTAAGGTATTCGAGGATTTAAAATTTTGGCAGCAACGCGGATATCGGACATTATGGACAGACACTAATTATCATTGTGGTAAAGTTACTTTCTGCTTTAACATAGTATATTCCTTTATTCAGACCTGAACTGATAAAGTTGTTGCCCGGGAATAAATCCTATGATAACTGCAATTAGTGCTGTTTTTAATTTTTTCATAAAAGGTAAGTTGTTTGGATTATTACAGGAAATATAAATACTTATAAAGAAATGTCAGGATGTAACATTTCCAATTATTTTATGAAATTAATGGGGAGAGGTATATATTACTTATGAATGCGTATCGCATTATGGTGAATGGGTAACAAATATCGCGCTCTTATAAAAAATCAGGCCATTCAGACTATTTCAGCATACCCTAAATAACAAAACACCTGATTGTTACGTCCTAAATACCTGATATTGTATAGGTTTCACCTGGTTTAGTGAGAAGATCATATAATAATGTCGCGGGAATATCAGCTTTATTCCTGATCGCAGGTTTGGCGATTAACGGTTTTTTAATATCTGCTGTTGCAAAAAATGGATTCGGATTGGTTCCTGAAGCCTGTTGCAGTTGCGTGCCATCTGCCAGCATAATTTTGTTTGGTAAGCGCAGGCGGCAATTCCCTCCAAGGTTTGATTTAATCACGATTTTGTGAACCTTTCCATTCTTCCAGTTAAAACTGATATCAAAGCCTCCATAAGCCCTGAGGCCGGTTACTTCACCTTTTTTTTTCCATTCGTCGGGCAGCGCGGGCAAAATATGTATGGCTCCGTTATGGCTTTGCATCAGCATTTCGGCAATTCCGGCTGTACATCCAAAATTCCCGTCAATTTGAAATGGCGGGTGGGCATCCAAGAGATTAGGATAGGTGCCGCCATTACTTCTATTGTTAACCGGGTCAACAAGGCTTAATTGGTCGCGGATGAGTTTCATTGCATGATTCCCGTCAAGCAAACGGGCCCAGAAATTAACTTTCCATCCCATTGACCACCCGGTTGACACGTCTCCCCGATGGATTAATGTGGTACGGGCAGCATCAAACAATTCAGGTGTTGAATAGGGTGAAATCTGACTTCCGGGGTGTAAGCCGTACAGATGTGATACATGCCTATGCTTATCATCGGGGTTATCCATATCTTCCTTCCACTCCTGCAACTGGCCATGCTGACCAATTTGCATGGGTGGCAAATGATCAAGTATATTGGTGAATTCCACCATCAAATCCTCATCAACCCCGAGAATTCCGGCAGCTTTTATTGTTTTTGAAAACAAGTCGAATAATATCTGGTTGTCCATAGTGGCCCCGGCACATATCGATGGCCGGCCTGCTGGCGCATTCTCGGGAGAAATTGAAGGACTTACCACCAGCCATTTGTTTACAGTATCTTCAATAAGAAAATCACTGTAAAATTCACAAGCTGATTTCAATACCGGGTAAACAGTTGCAAGGTATTCCACATCTCCGATATATAAGTAATGTTCCCAAAGGTGTTGCGACAACCAGGCGCCGCCCATAGGCCACATTCCCCAGAATGCGCCATCCACTACACCGGTAATCCGCCATATATCGGTATTGTGATGCACTACCCAGCCATTGCATTCATACATGTCCCTCGCGGTTTTCTGCCCGCTTTGTGACAATTCTTTCACCATTTGAATAAGCGGCCCGTGCATCTCGGTTAGGTTACACTTCTCTGCCGGCCAATAGTTCATTTCTGTGTTAATGTTAATGGTGTATTTGCTGTCCCATGCAGGATGTGTGCTTTCATTCCAGATACCCTGCAGGTTTGCAGGTTGTCCACCTGGCCGCGAACTGGAAATCAACAAATATCGGCCAAAATGATAATACAGTGATATCAATTCAGGGTCGTTTGATGTTGAGAAATTCCTGACGCGGACATCCGTTGTTTGCAAAGCAGCCGGCGAAGTACCCAGATCAAGGGTAGAACGGTTGAAATACTTTTGATAAGCCGCTATATGACTTTCCCGAAGCTCAGTGTAAGGTTTATTCGCGGCAGATGCAAGAAACGTTGAACATTTTTCTGCTTCGTTGGCATTCAGGGTCTGATAATCAATAAAGTTGGTAGCAATTGAGATAAGGATCAAAGCTTCATCGGCGCCACTTACACTAATGTTTTCTGCATCAATTGATGTTTTGCCGCCCTTTTGAATAATTTTTGTAAGGGCATTAAACCTGACCTGTCCCGTCACCCCCTCGTGTGTACTTGAAATGCCTGTCATTTCAATGGTTTGGGAACCTGTAGCTTTCGAAGTTTTTTGCAAAGGTCCGTTCATTGAAGCTATAAATGATAACTTTCCGGGTTTACTGGCAGATAACTTAACCACGATAACCTGATCGGGTTGTGAAGCAAATACTTCACGTTTAAATGTTACGCCATCAACCTTGTAAGTTGTTGTGAACATTGCCGTTTCCAAATCAAGTTCCCTGTAATAACCCGTGTAATTTTCATTACCTTCAAATAAAAGGTTCAGGTTACCGACCACTTGGTAAATGGAGCCATGAAGCCTTGTCAACATATTTTCATTCACCATTTTTTCTGCCTGATGGTATTTCCCTTCGAAAATAAGCCGGCGGACTTCAGGTAATGCTTTCAAAGCATTAGGGTTGTCGTTACGTGACGGGCCGCCCGACCAGAATGTTTCTTCATTTAACTGTATTTTCTCATTCACAGGATCGCCGTACACCATTGCACCCAGGCGCCCGTTGCCAATGGGAAGGGCTTCATTCCAGACAGTAGCAGGTTTGTCATACCACAGCTTTATTTTTGTTCCTTTTGAGGTTACTGTTTTAAAGCCTAACAAGAAAACTGCTGTCAGAGGCAGTATAATTGCTATTATTCTTAATTGCTTCATCAATAATAATTTAAACTTCAATTTTAAATGTATCATTGAAAACACATTTATTTCAAATTAATACATTTTAGGGTTGATATAGTTCCATCAGACATGTATTGTCTCACAATATAAATACCCGTATAATTTTCTATATTTTGTATCTTTTGCCCCATAAGAGAGAAGTACTCAGTTGACAGTACAATAACTGATGAACCTGTATTATCCCTTATCAGGGTAGGTTGCATAACAACACCGGCCATTGTTATTATTCTGTTTAAACTGTTGGTTGAAGAAATGAGGATTTCCCCATAATAAGAATTACTATTCAGCCCGGATTGCAAACGGACATAAACGGTTGTTTCATTTACAATACCATTAATTTCAGGAAGGCTAACATAAGTAGAATAACCCGATGAGATATCCAATGACACTTCATAGCCGGCAGGTGCATCAACAATTATATCATCAGACAAGTCATTTCCTGATACGACAAACGATTGTGCTACAGATGGTCCGGCTCCTTGTTCATAATAGAATCCTTCCATGGACGATTTCGAAACCGTAATAGACTCCGGCAATGTGTCGGAATTGAGATACAAACCGTTAAAAGTAATGTCATCCATGTAAAAATTTACATTAGTAATCGCCAGTCCCCACACAATCTGGGTAGCTCCGGAAGTAAATGCAGGTTGCGTATTGTCTGTTACGGAAGCTCCGGTTTTCCAGTTGATACCGTCAGTGGAGTATTCAAAGGTTAAAGAAACACTGGTAGTGCCTGAAACAGAAGCCTTGTACCATACAGGCTGTCCGGCTGCCGGCACCAACGCATCCACGCTGGAATTTATCAATACTGTAACACTATTGAAGGTTGAAGTGGACCGGTAAATTCTGAACTGGGAGCCCGATCCTGTGTTATACACGATAAACAGGTAACCGTGAAATATACCCTCAACATAACCTGTTGAATCAGTTCCATAGTTTTCGGTGTCGCCGCGCAATAACACGCCAACTTTATGCCCAGACGCCGCCGAACCGATACATTGTTTCCAGGTTACTGAATAATCAGTACCTTCATCAGAGAACAGGTTCAGGTTAACAACACCGGTAGCATTTCTCTGGCCAACACTGTATGGTTTAAACATGTTGCTGGTGGCATTATTGGCGTCGGTATAGGATACAACACCCGCGGTAGCACTATTCCCCTGTCCTATTGAAGTGTTCAATGCCGGAGGTGAGGTGGCAGTTGTAGTTGCCACATCATGGGTGAAATTGTATTTTAATATCGTAGGCTGAGGTGTAACTTCACCATCTAATTGTATGGTACGTACCTGTATTCCGCCTGATAAAACCGATATACTATCATTATAATTTTCAACAGGTAAACCCTGTTTCATCCTTACATAAATTGTCGCGGAGGGAATACTGCCACTGATTTGCTGAAGAATCAGTGATGAGTCAAATCCTTCGGTCGGGTTTAATGAAAGCTCAAAGTTTTCAGTTGAAATAATTTCAATATCACCCGAAAGCGAATTTCCCGATACACTGAATGATTGAATGGCCGACGGTCCTGTACCCTGAATATATCTAAAAATATCCATCGAAAATTTCGACACAATGATGTTTTCTGACAAATAAGCAATGTTGTCCATCACCCAATCGAAATTGTTGACATTCAAACCCCATACAAGCTGAGTTGAGCCAACAGGATAGGTATCGTCAGTAAATGATGTGGATGAACTGCCTGTCCAATTCAGACTATCGGCGGAACATTCAAATATCAACTGGTTATTATTGGCTTTTGCCCTGAACCAGCATGGTTGTTCGGGCATCAGATTAAAATCGGTTGTAAATGTGGTTTTTTCAGTTAGGCCGGATGTGTCAGCAATATATGTTTTGAGTGTAACCGTACTGTCTTCGTTGTTTTGGGCAACAAATAAATATCCTTGTTTCATACCATCTGCATACGGGCATGACCCCTGGTCACCTGACCCCCTGAGTAATACACCTTTGTTAGCGCCGGTTGTTGTATAGTATTCTTTCCAGATAACCGAATAATTTTTTGCTAATGAATTGAACATATCCAAACCGGCTATCCCGGTACTGTTGGTGGCTCCCGCTGAATAGGGTTTAAAACAGTTACTGGTATTACTATTGCCATCGGTATAAGAAACCACACCAGCCGTACCGCTCAGAGTTGTAATCAGCATTGCCGGGGGGGTTGTTGCACTGGTTGTTGCTGAATCGTTTTCGAAATGATATACTCCGTTGTTATTTCCCTGGGTAATAACGATATTGTCAATAACCAAAGAATAAGATCCCGCATCGTTGGCTTTAAATTCAATGACATTTTTCCCAGCATCCAGTTCAATTGTTTGCGTGTTATAATTCCAATCACTTAGGGTAGTAGTTAAGGTGAATACAGGTGTTGCCACCTTCAATCCATTTACATATAAGTCCAAAGAATTAACATCTCCCCCGGTAACAGCGTATTTTGTTATTAACTGGTATGTTCCGGTACGTAAGGCATAAACTGTATCCCTGACACCTGCTGAAGAACTGGTACCTACCCGCAGGTATCCCTGCCCTGAATAATTGCGGATTGATCCGCTATATCCCCCGGTTGTAATACCGGAAATATTTTTATAATCGAAGCATTCAGCTTCATATTGGCGCGGCCCTGTATAAACGGGGGGGGTGACCGGCTCAATCAGGGTAGCCTGTGTATAAGAACTCAGCCGGTCGGTTGCCGTACCTGCACAGTTCACGGTAATATCTATGGGACCGTTATGCTGTACCGTAAGGGTAAATACACCATCGGACCAGTTGTCAGAAACGATACTGGCCTGATGGCTACCTCTGTCAGCATATGAGTATGCAGGTTCCGATGTACTGCCATATATACTTATTACATCGGTCTTCAAACCGGTATTTAGTACATTATCAAAATTGCTGAGGTAAAATGTTAACTTATCAGAATTCTCTTTCATGACTGATGCAGTATACTGCGAAAAGGTCAGTTCGACACTATCGCAGGTATTGTATTTGAAAGGGATGTTTGCGCTTGCAGTTTGACCTGTTTTATATGGATTGTAAATCACCCATCCGTTTTCGTGTCGGCCGGCGTAAAGATTACCTGAATATTCTTCAGGGAAGATTATGTTGAATTCATCTACCTTGTTGCTGATGGCAGGCCAGCGTGTAGAATAATCCGACCTGTTGACCTGGTATTGAAATGAATTGGCAATTTCATCATTAAGATTATATACAGTTGGTATGGTAGGATAGCGGCCCGTTTTCTTGAAGAAACTTTTGTTATTTCTAAGGTTTCCGTCACCATCCATGCGATAAAGTCCTTCGAAAAGTGTTTCGGGAGAACTGTAAATAACGTCGCTGCTTCCGGTGTTTACATCGTTAATAATAACAAACTTCGTACGATCAATAACTTCCTGTCTGGCAGGAATACGAACAGTCCCGTCCAATATTTTGCGGAAAATGTCCACGGTAACATTTATAAATTGAGGAAAGGTTTCCCAGTTCCTCATCGTGTAGCCATCAGTTGTTGCTTGCCTGTTTGTTTCGCGAAAACATTGTGTCCAAATCAGTTCAGGGCCATCAATGATTGTTGCGCCTGTCAGCATCATGTGTTCAAGGTGAACAGCCCCGGCAGTAGCCATGGTAAAATTTTCATGTTCCCCGTCGGGGTCGGTCCATCCGGTATCATCGTAACGGATACCGTAATTACCACTGTAACCTGAAAGATAAGCCCCCAGGCACAAACTCTCCATGTCTGACTGGTATGATTGTTGGGTATATTTCTCAAACAGGATATAGTTCTCGGTATATTTCTCACAGGCTTCGGCAAATTCCGGATTACGTTTCAGCATACCAATAGGGTTTATCGGCGGGCTCCATTCGTTTCCGCACCAGCTAACTACAAGATAGCCTCCGTATCGGCTGCTAAGTTCCAGCAAATTTGCGAAATGGGCCATTCTGTCTGTCCATTTTGATGAAAGTGGATCCGTTGAGTCATCAAATCCCCAAAATTGTTCAGCATAGTTAATCCCGATTAAATTTGGGAATTCAGTGTAAAACTCTTCATAAACAGAAAGATCAAAGTCTGAGAATTGCGCAAACCCGCCACTGGAGTGCTGAACTATTGCCCAAATCTGGTTCTGGGCACATGTCCTCAACCATGATCTGGCGATTTCATAGCCATATTCAGCAACCTGAAAACGGCTTGTTGTCGGATTATGACTGATGGACAAAGAGATGTTCATCACTACATAAGGACGAATGTCATGAGGCACCAGATCGATGATTTTTTGGGGATCGGCGTAATTCCATGTATCTATATGTATCAGGTACATTGGCTGATCTGGGGACACAGGCCGTCTTAAAGGGGTAATTGTTCGCGCGTTTGCCGTAAATTGAATTGCTGTTGCAGTAAATATCAATGTGATAATAAAAAATTTAACACGTATTCTGAACTGATTTATCTTCATGATAATTATGGTTTTACTCCCGATTAATAGAACAGACTCATGTTGTAAGTTTTTTTCAAAAATAATCATTTTAGGAATACAATCCGGCACTTATTTAATTTAGTTTTTAACAGTCAGATCCGCCTACCAAACACCTGTTCGGTGGGCAGGTGTAAGCTCCAAATTTGTAAAGTATATTCATTCTTGTTTGTGTTTTTAAAACATGGAGGTTTCATAATGACATTAATTTTTAATCAATTTAACTTAAATGCTTTTATTTTTCAGGCAGCGACAACTCACTCTGCGGCGGACCTAAATAGCTTGGTTTTAAGCCTCCTGTATTAATAAGAATTTTTTGCAGTACGATACCCGGTTCAAGAATCCGGAAGCGTAACTCGTGTATTCCTGCCGATTCTATATTATGTTTTGTTTTTGTCTGATTAACGCGGTTTGCCTGCCATCTGTTAATCTCCCAGGTGTATTTCTGATTGAAGTTGACCACTTGTTCTTTTCCGCCATCAAACGAAATGGCGTACCGCAAACCTTTATTGGCATTGAAATTTAATGTTGGCGATACCAAAACGCTGACTTCAAAAACCCCTGTTGTTTTAAAATTTATTGCATATTCAAGATAAACAGAGTCTGATGCAGCGGGATACTGATTTTGCGGAAATGTGGTTACTGCTGAAACGGTTTTCCCCAAATCTGGAATTACCTCCCATTTTATTCTATCATTGCCTTTTGCTTTCTGATAGTTTTCAGCTTCAATTGAAACATATCCGTCTGATTCATGAAATACCATTCCGGATTTGGATATTTCAGGAACCTCGATCCGGGTGACCGGGGGCATTATCCTCCTTCCGGGTTCTGCCCAGGTACGGTAACCAATCCTTACCTGGTCCATCATGTGCGACCATTTGCCATCTGCAATCTGGTGATTATAATGAATGGTAAAAACCGTATCACGGTCAAAACATTCCTGCACAATATCTGCCCAGTAATTTGCTTCGGGATTATTCTGTGCAGCCATCTTTTGGTTCATAGCCACAGCATAATACATATCGTACAGATTGGAGGTCGTATTTGCAGGAAACAGCACCAACTGGTCAAAAGCGTCCTTGTACCGGTTTGGAATAAAATTGTACAACCGCAATGCATCCAGGGTCAGGTCACGGTATTCGTTCCTCACCAGCTCAAACTCGTTGTAATTGTTGAGACTGTATGTTTTGGCATCCAGCAACTCCGGAGTTACCCTGTGGTTGAATTTGGAATAAAGATTAAGAATACGGGCAGCTTCTTTGGCATATTTTTCTCCAAATTGCCGGCTGCACCAGTCTTCTGTATATTGTATCAGGTTGCGAGGATTAAACCTGTCCGGGTTCCAGGCCATATCGAGAAAAAAACTTATGGGGAATTCCATTGGCTTCAAATCACCGACATTCAAAACCCAGATTTTGTCAACCCGGTGATTCCAGGCCAGGTTCACCTGCTCCCAGATACGTTGTATCTGGCTTACATTTATCCATTTGTAAGACCTTGGGCCGCCTACATAGTCAACATGATAATAGATGCCGTAACCTCCTTTATGAACCGGGGTATTTGGATCGGGCAGTTTGCGTATATTTCCCCAGTTATCATCGCATAGCAACAGGGTTACATCGTCGGGAACACGCATTCCTTTATCGTAATAGTCCTGCACTTCTTTATACAGCGTCCAAACCTGCGGAGTTTTTTCAGGCTTTTCACCGGTTACTTTTTTAATTATTTCACGCTGGTCTTTCACTATTTGCTCAAGCAGGGCAATGTTGCTTTCTTTGCTCATTGGTTCATCGCCGTCACCACGCATACCGATGGTAACAAGTTTCTCGTAATTTTTATTTTGCTCCAAACCTTTGGTCCAGAAGTCAACAATCACATCTTTATTTTTTGTGTAATCCCAAGGCCCCGAGCCGTACCGATGCCATTCAACCTGTGCCCTGCACATAGGTTCGTGGTGTGACGTGCCGATAACAATGCCCATTTCGTTTGCCAAAGGGCTGTTCTTTGGGTCGTCATCGAAAAGTGATCTGCCCCACATGGCAGGCCAGAGAAAATTGCCTTTTAACCTGAGGATCAATTCAAATACATGCACATAAAATTTATGGTTAAATCCACCGAATTTTTCATATGCCCAGCCTGAAAGAGCAGGTGCTTCATCATTTAAAAATATACCCCTGTATTTAACTTTAGGGCCTCCCGAAACATAGCGGCCATTCTCTGCATAGAGCGCCCCGTGATTCGCAACAGGCACATCGGCCCAGTAATACCACGGCGACACTCCAATTTGTTCAGACAGGTCATAAATGCCGAAAATGGTACCCCGTTTGTCGCTTCCTGCAATTACAAGTGCTTTTTCAATACCAGGGAAGGGAGAATCAATGGTTTTAACAATAAACGACTCCCATTTGCCCCTGATTTCATTCAGATTAATTTTCTTGTTTTTTTCCAGGCTTTTAATAACCGGGCTCTTATCAATAGTGCCAACAATTATTATTTCTTTCTGACCGGATGGATTGTTGTATAAAATTTCGGGCTCGTTTCCGGTTACTTTGCCAAAATCAGATTGCAGGTTTTTAAGCGCGTGAATTACGCCCGGGAAATCATCACTGCTGACAAGCAATGCAGTTGATTTTACCGAATCGGCCAGTTTTAACAGCCCGGTACCGGCTTCAGTGGTAACATACTTTGCCCCCGGTTCTGCAAAAACAGGTATTGTAAATACTAAAGCCATACCCCATAAAATTACCTTCAATAATCTTCGGGTAATGATTTTCTGTTGTTTCACAAGAATATATTTTATTTAAGTTATTAGTAATTAATTTGTTATTTCGTTTAATCAAAGTTGGTGGTTTTTGTTCACCTGTTGTTTATTTTAAATGGTGTTCACGAGCTCTCCCGCTTAGGCGGGATCGGTTGTTACCTCGCGAATTAATAATTTAATAAGGTGCTAGGTGAACCCTCACCAATAACCTGGTTATAAAAATATTCATATCCTTATGTCTTTGTACCTCATATTTAAAACTCTCTTAATGGTGAGAGTTTCCATTTGCAAGGCTCGCGCGGTCCGAAAACGCGGAGTTTACTAGTCGTGAATGAGCATTTTTCGGACAAGCGTAACGCGGCAAATGGGACTTTATGGATAGACACTAATTAGAGTTTGTCAATAAAGTCATAGTGTTTGTTCAGAATGTTCGAGATCAAGGCGCGCAAAAATTTTAAACCGCGGTATACTAAGGTATTCGAGGATTTAAAATTTTGGCAGCAACGCGGATATCGGACATTATGGACAGACACTAATTATAATTCTAAAAATTACTTTTTATTCACGAATCTTAAACATTACAATTGATTTGGCAGGTATGGCCGTCTTTAATTCCTGATGGTTTTTTTTAAAATCCCTGAATGGCTGAATATTAACTTTTTCTTCTTTATTGAAATCGTTCAATGCATTCATCTGTCCGGCTGTTATTATTTCACAGGTGATCTGGTTCAATTTTTTGCCGGGAACTGAAATGGTTAATTCATGGCTGTTTTCAGGATCCAGATTAATAACACTAATGTGTATAGTGCTCTCTCTATTAAGGGATGCAGAAACATGCAATGCCGGTAATTTTTCTTCACCATTGATATACTCCTTACACTCCAGGCTGAAGGGCAGAAGCGTGGCATTCTGGTGTGCCTTATACATCTTAAACACATAGAAGGTGGGGGTTTTGACCATCTTTTCTTCTTTAGTTAAAACAACTGACTGCAATACATTGACAGTCTGGGCTAAATTAGCCATTTTAACCCTTTCTGCATGGTTATTGAAAATATTCAGGTATAATCCGGCAGTAAGAGCATCTCGGAGTGTATTTTGCTGGAATAAAACCGGATCACCGGGTTTGGTATTGAACCAGTTTCCCCATTCATCGGCAATTAAGGCAATCTTTCTCCCCGGATCATACTTATCCATAATTGCAATGTGTTCTTTTAGGTTTTCCCGGACAAACAATGTTTTTTTCATGGTACTGAACCATTCGTCTTTATTAAAATCAGTGGCAGAACCCTTATCAGACCAGTTATGACAAATCGTATAGTAATGGTATGAATAACCCTGAATGAGCTGGTTGTATTTTTTGGTTTCTCTCATAATGGTTTCTGTCCAGTTAAGATCATCAGATGTGCCACCGGATAGGATTTTATAATCTGCTGAACAAAATGTGGAATATTGTTTGGAAAGATTGGCATAAAAGTCGGGGTTCATATGTCCTCCGCAACCCCAGCTTTCATTTCCTATACCCCAGTATTTAACATTCCAGGGCTCTTCACGTCCATTTTGCCCGCGCAGTTCTGCCATCGGGCCTTTGGTGGCGTTAACATAATCAATCCATTCGGCAGCTTCCTGTACGGTTCCACTGCCTACATTGATGGCCAGGTATGGTTCCGCGCCAATCAATGAGCAGAAGTCAAGAAATTCATGGGTTCCGAAACTGTTATCTTCCATTACGCCCCCCCATGTTTTATTTACAATTGGTTTACGGTTTTCACGGGGGCCGACGCCATCCTGCCAGTGATAAATATCGGCAAAGCAACCACCCGGCCAGCGAAGCACAGGCACTTCAATTTCTTTCAGCGCCTCAACCACATCATTGCGGATACCTCTTGTATTGGGAATCGGTGATTCTTCACCCACCCAGATACCGTCATAAACACAACCGCCAAGGTGTTCGGCGAAATGTCCATAAATATTTTCGTTAATAACGAACTTTCCGCTATCGGCATGAATTATCAAATTATTTACTTTCTGCGCCGTAACATTTAAACTTATTATACATGCAGTGATTAAAATAAGCAGTGATTTCATGATTAGGTAATTTTACTTAATAAAAAACTTATTATAATTTCAATTTTCATAACGCAATTAAATTAAATGTAATAAAAAGCAAAAAACTTCAATTAACCCTGAACCAGTCAAAATCAACATACCCTCCGGTTTCTTTTGTGGCATAATTAAAAAGACAGAACTTGTTGCCGGTGAACACTTTCAGGCTGAAACGCATGTGCAGCTCATTACCAAGAACGGTGAATTCTTTATTATTATAACCATATTCAAATGTTGCAATTTTGGTTGAATTAGATGCAATGGTTTTAAGGTAAACAGTGTTACCTTTCATAGGCGTAGATGCAATGATTTCACCATTGTTTACCATGATAATTTGTTTCGATTTTTCCTCCTGTTTCACTGCAATATATGCATAGGGTTCCTGGAATACCGCAAGACCTGCTATGTCTCCGTTTTTCATATTTCTGATATCTATTATAGTTACGGCAGTAGTTGGGGTATTACGGTCATAATGTGCAAAGGGCCTTTGGGTAAGTGTATTTTGTGCTTCGGTAAGGTTCGAAACCACTTTAACCGTTTTTAACCTAAGAAAACCTTTTCGTTCTGAAAGCGACCATTTATCAGGATCGGGATTGTGGTTCCATCCCCATTGCATGCCCAGCACGGGTTTATTGAACTCATCGGAGGTTGGTAAAACCTTTGCAGGGTATTCTTTACCCACATTGGGTTTTTTGTATGTCACCACACCTTTCCCGTTAACTCCAACCATTGGCCAGCCATCAACCCAGGTTACCGGTTGTAATGAAGGGAACCGACCAAATGGCCCGCTATCAACAAACAGCATGGTCCACCATTCATCGGTTCGGGTTTGTATCAGGGCTCCCTGGTGGATACCAAATGTGACTCCCGGGGTACGGTCTTCAATAACCACTTTTTGTTCGTAAGGGCCATAAATGCTTTTTGAACGCAATGCTACCTGTATTCCGTCAACGCCGCCGTAGGTACCATAGAGGTAATAATAGCCATTGATCTTATAAACATGCATTCCTTCAAGTCCCCCGCGGATATCTCCTGTAAATACCAGGGAGTCATTGCTTATCGGGGCAAAGTTTTCATCAAGTTCGGTAATACGAATCGTGCCATAGCCGTGTGCCACATAAATTCTTCCGTTATCGTCGAAGAAAAGCCCGGGGTCATAGAAGCCTTCGGGTAATTGTCTTAATTCCCATGGCCCTTCCGGATTGGTTGCCGAGCATAAAAATCCTCCTTCATCAAGTGTTATAAAAAGTAAATAGAATTTACCATTGTTGTACTTGATGCTGGTAGCCCACTGCCCGTGTGAATATCGGTTACAACTGTCAAGGTTATAACAGGGGCTGAAATCGAAACGGGTAACCGCATTGCTGCAATATTCCCAGTTTACAAGATCTTTCGATTTAAGTACTGTTACACCAGGGAATACAAACATGGTGGTTGTAACCATATAGTATGTATCATCCACAAGGATTACATCCGGGTCCGGGAAATCGGCCGGAATAACAGGATTGGTATAGGTGCCATCACCATTGTCGCTGTGCCATTTTTGAGCGGTTGCATAAAAGCCGGACAAAAAAAAGCAAATTAAAATGAGGTAAGGAGTATTCTTTTTCATTTTTGTTAAAAATTATCAGTTTTAAATATTTTTTTATTGCCAACAATATATAATCCGTGGGGCAAACCATTTAAAGCCTCTTCAAATTTTACCCTGGTACGTATTCTTACTCCCATCATATTATATACATCCACAGGTTCATTGCTTTTCATATTCAGTTCAATATCTTCTGAAAAAGTAGGATTTACAATTATCGGATTATAAGTCGGGGTGGTTGGCACATAAGAATCAGAATTTGTAAGAAACACATCATTGATTACAAAACGCCGATTACTTCGGGACAAACACCCGGAGGGCGTATGATTACATACAACCCTTTGGATATGGCATATTCTGCCATAGGTATAAAAAACCTGGTCAAGATAGGTACTGAAACGTGTTTCGTCGAAGCAATTCGGAAGCTCATGGCCATCTGGTGTACAACCTGGCGTATTGCTCCAGTATGGATCCATGTGTAAACGCAGGAAGTTCATTTTCCACCCGGCGTTAAGAATCGAGTCAATAATGGATTTGTTGTATGTCAGACAGCCATTTACATCATATCCGGTCCACTTGGTGCCTCTTTCGTTAAACCAAGGACTGTATGTCTGGGCAAAACCATGCAAGATTACTTTATTTCCGTGCGGATCTTTTAAATATTTCCCTTCAACATGTAATCGTGGAGTTGACATTCCTTCCCACGCAAATATCAATAATGGAAAATTGAGCAACAACAATAACCCCGCGATTTTATTCAATTTATGCATAATAAATTGGTTAATGGCAGTTAGAAATTAAAGATTCAGCGCGTACAAACTTAACTTTTAAAAATTTTCCCTGATTGTCATAGAATAACATATTATAGTCCGCGCGTAACATATAACATATAACATATAACATATAACTAAATTTACTTTACATTGGGATACAAATCGGGAAATTTTAGAAAATAATAGACAACAAGCTATGCAATAATAGTATTTGTAACATGAAGCAGGGGCATATTAAAAGTATAAGTGCCTTGTTAATAAGGCACTTATACCGGTCTAACTACAAATTTAAACCATGAAAAACTCCAAATCTACAAATGCTATATAATATGAAAACCCAAAAGTAATCTGCCCCTGATTTTTTTGGATATATTGCTGTAACAAAATATGGTAGGTAAGTAACATCAGGACTAAAATTGAAAAATATTGCAACAAATATCGATCTGGCTAAAGAGTTTGTTGTTTAGCCTGTATTATGAATAATGCAGGTTGGGTTTACTTGCTGCATTACTGAATGATCAGATAAATATATCCTTAAGTTTAGCAATATAGTTTACCATTTAAGCCGGATTTTTTATATATTTATTTAATATATTTGTTTCTTTAAAAAAGAACGTATTAAGGTATTGCATTTATGAAAAGGCATTTATTGTTATTCCTGTTGTTACTTTTACAAATTCAACATATATCTGCCTTTAATATCGTTATCGAGGATATTAACGAAAAATACGGATTGCCAAAAAACCGGGTTAACTGTATGTACCAGGATTCTGCCGGATTTCTGTGGTTCGGAATGGCAAACGGGTTGTATAAATTCGATCTGAATGATTTTACAAAGTACAGCTTAAAAATTAAAAATTTCGTTGGATTCCCTGAATCTGACATACGGTCAATTATTGAATATGAACCGGGAATGTTGCTTATCGGAACATATAACAAGGGCTTGCTGCTTTTTAATTTAAAAACCGAGCGTTATGATTCATTATCTCTGGATTTACCTGCCGACTTTGAGAGCTTATCGGTGAATACCCTGTATAAAGATCGAAATGATATCATTTGGATAGGAACGAATAATGGTATTTTTCAGGTAAAAAAAAATGGGAATAATAAGAACAGTTTTAAATTGTTAAAGCGGTTTGACCGTAGTAATACCAATCTGCTTTCAAGCGAAATGGTGGAAATAAAGGAAGCGGATGATGGAAAAGTATGGTTTCTCAGCATGACAGATCTGGCTTTTTACAAACCCTCAGATAATACAATTGAAAGAATAGTAGCGCTAAAAGCCAATTCTTCATTTATTTTCCTTGATAACAATAAAATTCTTAAAAGTTGTTTTGAAACAGGTTTGGATATTTTGAATACGCATGATAATTCCTTCGAAAATGTTGAATTTAATGAACATAACAGATATAAACAGGTCAGGTATGTATTTAAAGACAGTCATTCCAATCTGTGGGTAAGCATCTCGAATGTGGGTTTGATCTTGCTGGAATCAGTAAAAGAAGATTCCGAAACAATTTTTATCTCGAACAAGAGCAATATTTATTCAGATTTAAATTCAAATGTGATTTACAAAATATACGAATCAAAAGACGGTGCTATATGGCTATGCACAGAAGAAGGCATTTCAATGATAAAGATTAAGCCTGATATTTTTAAATCCAAGATAATAAGGTCAAAACAAAATTCCGAATTATTGCTGGGCACAAGGTCATTACTTGCCTCTGAAAAAGATTTTATCTGGATTGGAACCATAGGGGAAGGTTTGAAAAAATTTAACGTTGAAAGTGGTGCTCTCACTGATGTGGCATTAACTAATCAAGGTGTGAATATTGGTAAAAATATCCAGGCCCTTATTTATGATCATAAATACAACCTATGGATAGGAACAGAAGGAGAAGGGGTTATAAGATTTACACCAGATCATGGCACCTACCCTGTTCGGGGCAATGTTGTTAATTACAGGAAATACCCACGACCTTTTCCTGATAATTCATTTGAAAATGATTATATTATGTGTCTTTTGGAAGACAAGAACAACAACATCTGGGTAGGAACATGGTATGGATTGGGCTTGATTGAATCATCAGAGTTGATCAAAACAGATCAGTCAAAAGTAATCATTAAAAACTTCTTTAACAGTCCGTCTGATTTAGGTTCCATAAGCAACAATACCATCATGAGCCTGCTTGAAGACAAAGAAGGGAACATCTGGGTAGGAACTCAGGCTGGATTGAATAAAATTATCAGAACAGGCAACGGGTACAGGTTTAAAAACGATTTTAAAAATGAACAAGGTGAATTGCTGACAAATAAAAAGATACTGGTAATCGTACAAAGCAGAAAGGGAGATATCTGGTTTTCAACACAGGATGGAGGTATCTGTATTCTTGATGCCGGATCAGGCATATTTACACAATATAATTCAGGTAATGGTTTTCACGATGACATAATAAATTCAATTTCAGAAGATTCCCTGGGTATTCTTTGGTTGGGCACAAATAATGGTTTGTACAGGTTTGATCCTTCTACCTTTTCATTTAGTGTTTACAAAGCCAAAGGCGGTTTAATTTCAAATGATTTTTTTTTCGCATCTAATTGCATGGCAGAAGACATGTTGTATTTCGGAAGTGATAAAGGAATAACATATTTTAATCCATATACCATTAAAGAATCCACGTTCATTCCTCACCTGGTATTTACCGATTTCAGGCTATTTAACAAACCGGTATTAATTGGCGGTAAAGATTCTCCGTTAGAAATGCATATCAGTAACATAAGTGACATTACTTTAAAACACAATCAGAATTATATTACCCTGGCTTTTGCCGCGTTAAATTACATGCAGCATGACGATATTCAATATATGTGCATGCTGGAAGGTCTTGAAACCAACTGGAACAGGCTGAAAAAGGAAAGAAAAATTACCTATACAAGTTTAAAACATGGCCATTACACGTTCAGGGTTAAGGCATACAGTTCCGGTCATATTAATAATCAAAAAGAAATATCCATCCCTATAGTGATAAAACCCCCATTCTGGAAAACAACGCTGGCCTACATTACATATATTATGTTGTTTGTTTTTATTATATTCAAAATATACACATACTTCCTTAACGCTGAAAAGAAAAAGCATGCGCTGGCCATTGAACGTATGAATGCAAAACGGGTTCATGAAATGGATTTAATGAGATTGCATTTTTACACTAATATCAGTCATGAACTGTGCACTCCTCTCACTCTCATTTCAGCGCCTCTCGAAACCATGATAAAGGAAGATATTGAAAAGAGCAGGATGCAATCTTATTTTGAAGTCATGCTTAGGAACGTACAATATTTAAAGCGTTTAATTGACCAGTTACTCGATTTGCGAGAAATAGAAAAAGGTTTTCTGAAGGTAGACTGGAGAGAAGGTGATATAATTGATTTCATCAGGAAAATTTTCTCAAACTTTGAAAATTATGCTGAAAAAAGAAATATTTATTTCACATTTCAGGCCTCCTGTTCGAAATTATACACTTTTTTCGATTTCGACAAACTGGATAAAATCATGGTTAACCTGATATCAAATGCATTTAAATATACACCTGACTTCAGTACCATAAACTTAAAGCTAGATGTTAAAGATGCTTCAGTGCTTCCTGTAAAAAAGACAGCTGATAAATATATGGAAATTAAATTGACAGATTCAGGGTTCGGGATCCCGGAAAATTCGATTTCTAAAATTTTTGAACTTTTCCAACGGGTTGATAAAAATAAGCCGATAGGAAGCGCCGACTCAGGCGTAGGGCTTTCACTCACTAAAGAACTGATTGAAATCCATAAAGGTTTTATCTTTGTGGAAAGCAAAGTTGACCGGGGTTCTGTGTTTACAATATACCTCCCGGTTTATGATGCAGAACCGGTTGGCGAGCCTGAAATTGAGAGGCAAGAGGAGCCCGAAATAATCATAGAAGAGAGTAACACGGCCGGGGTCAAATTCTCTGCTTCAAAACCCATGATTTTGGTGGTAGAGGACAATTCTGATCTGAGAAAATTCTTACTCAGAGAGTTAAATTCTTCATACCGGGTAATAGAGTCCAAAAACGGACATGAAGGTTTAAAGCAGGCTATTGAAAAAATCCCGGATCTGGTTGTTTCTGATGTAATGATGGATAAAATGGATGGCATTGAAATGTGCAAAAGAATTAAAAATTGTGAAAGTACAAGTCATATACCGGTGATTTTACTAACGGTAAGACATTCTGAAGAATTAATACAAAATATTTACGACATTGGCGCTGACGATTACATTACCAAACCATTTAACATGTCAACATTAAGGATCAGGATCAATAACCTGATCGAACAGCGGCGTAATTTAAGAAAACTATTCAGCAAAGGAATTGATTTTGATTATAAAGAAGCTGTTACCAATAAACTTGACGCGCAGTTTATTGAAAAACTGAATACAAATATAGAAAATAATATAGATAATCCCGATTTCACCCCGAATTCGCTGGCATCTGAAATGGCAGTGAGCAAAATGCAGCTCTATAGAAAGGTGTCAGCCTTAACAAACCAAACAGTGTATAAGTATATACGCAAAAGACGGATGCAAATGGCGGCCAAACTTTTATTGACCACAGACATGCAAATTGCCGAAGTTGCCATGGCAGTCGGATATAATGAACCATCGAACTTTACAAAGTGCTTTAACAGTGAATTTAACCAGTCACCCAGCAGTTTTGTTAAAGCAAACCGCAGGTAATAATATTGATACAAACATCCTTCATTAATAATACTTTTCTAACATAATTTCAGAACCTGTTTTGGATTATTAAATTTTAATAATCTATCAATAACAATATATAGTCGCTTTTGTTACCCTTGTACCATTTATTGTTACCCACTTACAAGCAGTTTGGGCTTCAATGTAAATATATTTGAAACCACATGTTAATATCTATAAATACAATTATGATATTATACAAATTATTTCATAATACATTACCAGTTATATTATCCGGTTTAAGTTTAATATCTGCAAATAATCCTACTTCTCTGGCTCAAAATACCACGTTAAAAATAAACGGGCAATACTTCCTGATGGTTGTTGAAGGAGTAACCGCGCCAAACTATTCAGAGGTTATTCTAAAAGGCGGCTCACCAACGGGTGATTTTAAACCCCGGGAAAACAACCCGATTCTTACTTGGAGACACCTTGACCCTAAACGCCCAAATCCAATTACCTGTGCCGGCCATGCCGATCTGATACAGGCCAGGGAGGGTGACTGGCGGGTAGTTTTTTGTGATTTTTTTTGCTCAAATGAATTAATATAAATATATTTCATAATCAGAAACTTAACTTAACAGTATTAATCTAATTATTAACTATTAATAAAATGTAAAATGAAAAAAACGATCGAAAGACAATTTCGTTTCTTTTTTCCTTCTTCAGATTTGAGGAGGGAAAAAATAATGAGGTTTTTATTGTTTTCCATATTATTATTTCTCGGTGCATCAATTTTTGCACAGGAAAACCGGACAGTAAAGGGATTGGTAGTGGATGAAAATGAAGACCCGATTATTGGTGCAACAGTCATTTTGAAAGGTACTACCGTTGGCACTATTACCGATATAAACGGAGAATTTGTAATTGAAATTCCAAATGCAGGTAACCAGGTACTTCGTATTTCATTTATCGGATTATTGCCCGAAGAAAAGGATGTGACTGGTGAAGACTACGTCAAAGTGGTATTGGCTCCCGACCTGGTTCAAATAGGAGATGTTGTTGTTGTTGGTTACGGTAAACAAAAAAAGGAGAGTGTAGTCGGTGCCATATCGCAGACCAAAGCCGAAGTGCTTGAACGTACCGGCGGTATCAACTCACTGGGCGCAGCGCTTACCGGTAATATTCCGGGTTTGGTTACCCTGCAGGGTACCGGTAAACCTGGCGAAGAAGACCCGCTGATTTACATCAGGGGAATGGGAACATGGAACCACAGCCAGCCCCTTGTATTAATTGACGGTATAGAACGCTCGATGAGCGGCCTTGATATTAATTCGGTTGAAAGCATTTCGGTACTGAAAGATGCTTCTGCTACCGCTGTTTTCGGGGTTAAAGGCGCCAATGGGGTAATATTGATTACCACAAAGAGGGGGCGTACAGGAAAGGCAAATATTACCGTATCTTCTAGCGCTACCATGAAAATTCCCTCGAAAATTCCTAATAAATACGATGCCTATGATGCCATCAGGATAAGAAACCAGGCAATAGAAAGGGAATTAGGTGTAGCTCCAAATGGATGGGCCAGCTTTACTCCCATAGCAGAACTGGACAAATACCGTAATCCTTCAAGCATCGAAGAAGCTGAACGGTACCCGAACGTTGACTGGCAGGAAGAATCTTTCAAGGACTATGCAATGTCAAATAATACCAACATAAGCATTGCCGGTGGTTCTGAATTTGTAAAGTATTTTACTTCAGTAGATTATCTGAACGAGGGTGATATTATGAACGTCAGGGACAATGGAAAAGGTTATACCCCCGGGTACGACTACGACAGGTTAAACATCAGAAGCAACCTGGATTTTGTGGTTACCAAATCAACCACATTTGCAGCAAACCTTTATGGCTCGTACGGCCAGAGACAAAGCACGTGGTCGGGCTTCGAATATACCATGTGGCAGGGTGTTTATGGTAACCCTCCCGATGCATTTCCCATTCAATACAGTGACGGGGCCTGGGGTTTTTATCCGAATGACCCGGTTGGAGTGGCAAATTCAGTTTCCAATTTTTCAAATTCAGGCATCAAAAAAGAGAACACTACCACTGTTAACACAGACTTTACGCTTACCCAGGATCTGGGGATGTTGCTGAAAGGCCTGAAACTGAAGGGAATATTTTCACTTGACAATAAGTTTGTTTCTGAAGGCGGCGTAAGGGATAACGGGGGTACATACGCTAAATGGATATCACCTGAAGGTGAAGAGATTCTGTTAAATGAAACCGGGCGCAACAGGTACGATTATATTATTGGGCCATGGTCGTATGATAGCTACTCTATGCTTACCGGGCAAACATACAGGAAAATATTCTACCAGACTCAGGCTGATTACAGCACAAACATTGGTAAAAATGAAATTACCGCTATGGGGTTGTTCAGCCGTGAACAATTTGCAAAAGGAAGTCAGTTTCCAACCTACCGGGAAGACTGGGTATTCAGGACGACTTATAATTATGACATGAAGTATTTTGTTGAGATAAACGGGACATACAACGGTTCTGAAAAATTCTCAAGAGATTACCGGTTTGATTTTTTCCCGTCTGTCGCGCTGGGCTGGACAATTAGTAACGAGAGTTTTATGAATAACCTGACCTGGCTAGACCTGTTTAAAGTCCGTGGTTCATTGGGACGCGTTGGTAACGATATGATTGTACAAAGTGACCATCCAAACTATTCCGATTATAGGTTTACCTATATGGAAGACTGGAATTATGGAGGGCAGTCTTTATTAGGAAGAACATATGCTGACAGGAGCCCCTATTCATGGTACACCGAAGGGGTCATCCCAAATCCTGATATACATTGGGAAACAGCAGTAAAGAAAAACCTGGGTATTGAGTATTCATTTTTCAACAAGTTGGTAGAAGGCAGTGTTGACCTGTTTAAAGATTATCGTTACGATATACTGGTAAAAGGAGACGATAGAGCCGTGGTTGTATATTTAGGGGGCGAACCACCTCATGCAAATCTGGGAGAAACAGAAGTTAAAGGCTATGAGATTGAAACCAAGCTGAACAAGAGGTTTGCCAATAGTTTCAGGGTATGGCTGAATTTTGCAATGACCCACTCGAAAGATAATATTCTTGAAGCAGATGACCCGGACTTGTATCCTGATTATATGAAAAATCAGGGATACCAGATCGGACAATACAGGTCAATCATGATTTCTGATTTTGCAAATACCTGGGATGAAGTTTATGCAACAACCCAATGGAATTCAAACGACGCGTTAAAATTACCCGGTGATTACAATTTTATTGATTTTAATGGTGATGGGGTTATTAATGACTATGATAATACACCTAATGGTTTTCCTGAAAGACCACAGAATACTTATAACACCAGTTTCGGGATAGAATACAAGGGATTTAGCTTGTTTTTTCAATTCTATGGTGTCAGCAATGTAACCCGGTATATCTCTTTTGGCAATTTCCCGAGGCAAAAAAATGTTGTGTTCGATCAAGGTACGTTCTGGTCAAAAGATGTCCAGGATGCTGAATCCTTTTTACCACGTTTTATTGCACAAACAAACATGACGGGTAACTATTATGCATATGACGCGTCATACCTGCGCCTGAAGAATGCCGAGCTGGCCTACACGTTCGATGCAGCGCTGATGAGTAAGTTAAACATCAGTTCATTGCGAATATACCTGAATGGCAATAACCTGCTGCTATGGACAAAAATGCCTGACGACCGTGAGTCAAACCTTGGCGGATGGGGCTCACAGGGTACCTATCCTACGGTAAGGCGTATTAATCTTGGAGTAAAAATTGTTCTGTAAATAAATGCGATATGAAAAAGATAATCAAATTACAATATATAATAGTTTTAATCACATGTTTTCTCGCGATATCATGTGAAGAATACCTTGACAAATCTCCCGAAGCCAATATTTCTGTAGAAGAGGTATTCGGTACTTTCAGAAGTTTCCAGGGTTTTGTGGAAGAGATGTACCATTGTGTGCCCGATTATACCAAATCAACCTGGGTAGCCGACTGGAATATGTCTGACAATGTGCTGCCGACCACGGTTGACTGGAGATTGATAACCCATTTCGATAACGGTGATTACTGGGAATGGATAAACTCCTCCTGCGGCTGGAACCAAAGCTGGCTAAAAGCATGTAATGGTGCTGTTACCACTATAAATGGGGATGATTGGCAGCAAAAAGGGTTGTGGGACTTAAGCTGGTACGGGATCAGGAAAGCCAATGTTGGATTGGCACATCTGGATGACCTTGTTGAAGCAACACAGGAAGAAAAAGATGTAATTAAAGGACAGCTTCTTTTTTTTCGCGGATTTTTTCATTTTCAATTGATGAGTTTCTGGGGCGGCCTTCCTTATATTGAAGAAGTGCTGGGTTCAGGTAAACTCGACCTGCCAAGGTTAAATTATCAGGAAACCGCTAAAAAAGTTGCACGGGATTTGGATTCAGCTGCCCTATTTCTGCCGACAGACTGGGACAATACAAGCGTTGGAAGGGCTACCCTCGGGAATAATTTTCAAAGGATCACAAAATCGGTTGCTTATGCATATTCAGGTAAGAATTACCTCTTTGCAGGAAGTCCGCTGATGAACAAAGAATCAACCGGTAATACCGCTTATGATGGAGAGTTGTGCAAGAAAGCCGCTGCTTCGTTTTATAAATGTTTGTACCTTTCACATAAAGGTCAGGCGCCTTACCAACTGACAGAATGGGAAAGGTATCACGAAAACTTTTATACATTAAGCAATGTTTTACCAGGTTTTCCGGAATCGTTGATGTCCCCGAGGTTTTTCTGGAATGGACCGGGTTATGATCCTTCCATGTCACTATGGTTGCCGGCGGTTTTAGGATATGATGGCAACATGGTTGCACCCGGTCATAATTATGTAAAGAATTTTGGTATGGCCAATGGTCTTCCTCTCGATGCCGAAGGCTCGGGTTATGATCCTGCCGATCCATGGTCGAATCGTGATCCTCGTTTTTATGAGTTTATCGTTCATGATGGTGAACAGGTAATTCAGGGCGGTGATTCGACAGAAAATCACAGGCGTTATGCAAATCTTTATGGTGGCGATGGTAAAACTAATGGCAACTACCGTGCCGATAATAATGGAAGCCGAACCGGTTATATAATGAAAAAATTCATCAACCTTACTGCAAACCCGGTTGACGATGAAAACCAGCAGAGAATAAATGTCCCTTCATTTATGCGCCTGGCAGATGTTTACCTGATGTATGCCGAGGCTGTATTGCATGGATATGGCACAGCGCTCAGCAGCCATCCCGGAGAAAGCGATTATGTGCTTACTGCTGCCGATGCCATGAATGCTGTAAGGAACAGGGCCAATGTCGGAGATGTTGATTCACGATTCCTTGAATCAAAAGATGCATTCATGGGTGAAATTATCAGGGAAAGGGCTGTTGAACTTATGTGTGAAGCCAATATCAGGTTTATAGACCTTCGCAGATGGTTGCTTGCCAAAAACATGGAATACAGGGAAAAAACGGCTATCGATTTTGACCGCGATACTGTTGAAGGAAGGTTTTTACCGGTTAATATGAGGGAGAGGGTGGTAGTAACAAGAGTAGTAGAGGATAAACACTACTGGTTACCATTGCCAACCGACCAGGTTAACATCTATCCCGAATTTGGACAAAACCCCGGATGGTAAATGAAATGTGTAACAAGGTACATAACTTTATGATATACATAATTTAAAAGATGAAACAGTTATTTCCCAAATTTTAAAAACACCGAAAATGAGATATTATAATAAAATATTTTTTTGTTGTGTAATACTTGCCTGCACATTTGCAGGTGTATATGCGCAGGAATCTACATACACGATAATTCCTGTTGAAGACAGTGTTTCCCGAAAGGTCAACATTGGGTTCAGGGAGATTGACAAAAGGGACCTGAATGCTGATATCAGTGTTGTGAACCCTGGTGAATATATTGATATAGATTACAGCAGGAGCATTACCGATGGTTTTGCCGGTAGAATAGGGGGCTTGTTGTGGTCAAACAATATCTGGGGTATGGAAAATGCACTGGTGATGATTGATGGTGTGCCTCGTAATTATTCTGATATCAGGCTTGAAGAGGTAGCCCAGATTACGGTACTGAAGGGGGTGAATGCAGTTGCTTTATATGGCAGTCATGCATCCAAAGGGGTAATTTTAATTACCACCAAAAGGGGTGAGTCAGCCGAACGTAAAATTAAAGTCTGGGCATCAAAAGGAATCGGCACCCCGAAAGCTTTTCCCGAGTACTTAAGCGCTGCCGATTATATGGAATATTACAATGAGGCACGTGTAAATGACGGGCTTGAACCAAAATTTAGTAATGAATTGATAAGTCTGCACAGAAACGGGAACAAATACAGATACAGGTATCCTGACATAGATTATTATTCGTCTGAATATTTAAAAAAATCGGTGAATTATAACAATGTCAATGCCGAGCTCAATGCAGGTAACAAAGATGCCCGGTTTTATTCAAATATAGGCTGGTATAATAACTCTACCTTATTAAATGTCGGTGAAGGACAGAATGAAGGCGACAACCGGTTTAATATCCGCGGCAATGTTGATTTGAGGCTGAACAGATTTATCTCAAGTACCATTGATATATCTGCAGTGATGAGCAACAGCCGAAGGGGTTTGAGCAATTATTGGGGCGATGCTGCTGCCATTCAGCCACATAAGTATTCCCCGTTAATCCCGATTGGTTCAATATCCCCCGATTCAACCGAAGTATTGCTGCTTGCCGAGAACAGCCGTAATATCATTGACGGGAAATATATACTGGGCGGTAACCAGGAATATCTTTCAAATCCTTTTGCCGATTTATATGCCGGGGGTTACCTGGAATATGTTGACAGGATTCTTCAGGTTACCAACACCATAAAGGTTGATCTGGGTGGTCTGACGAAAGGCTTGTCTTTCAATACAAGGTTTAATGCCGATTATTATAACAGTTATATTCAAGCCATTGAAAATTCTTACTCGGTTTATCAACCCTTATGGGATTCAATTCCGGAAAGCACCAATATAGTGGGACTTACCAAATTTGGGAGTGATGAGAGGTCTGGTGAACATAAAATCAATGCAACATCGCAAACACGCGGCATCGGGCTTTCACTGTATTTCGATTATCAAAGAACATTCGGTCAGAGAAACAATATATCAGCTATGCTGATAGCAAATGGCATTACGAGGAGCACAACAGACGTAGTCCAGCCCAATAATAACACCAACCTCGGGCTGCAATTAGGTTATAACTATGATCACAGGTATTGGGTTGATTTTAGCGGGGCCCTTGTCAGCTCGAACAAATTGCCCGAAAATAAAAGAACAGGGTTTTCTCCAACCATTAGTTTTGCATGGCTGGCCAGTTCCGAAGATTTTCTTTCTGGTTCATCTGTGATCAACCACCTTAAATTGTCAACTTCTGCCGGTATTTTGAACACCGACATAGAAATTAGCGACTATTATCTATATGAGAATATCTACTCCTCACAGGCATATTACTCATGGTTAGACGGCAAATTTTATAACCAGGCAACCACATCGGTTCAGGGGGCCAACCCCAACCTGTCTTATATACAGAGAAAGGAGGTAAACATAGGAATGGAAGCTTCACTTTTCAAAAACATGGTTTGGTTTCAGGCAATGTATTTTACACAACTAATTGATGGATTGCCAACCCAGAGGTTCTCACAATATCCAAATTATTATACAACCCTGGTTCCTTATACCAATTATAACAGTTACAGCAGGTCAGGATTTGATTTATTGATCAACCTCAGGAAACAGATAGGCGATATGGTATTGAATATGGGTGTGAATGCAATCTATACCAACACCAAGGTAAAGAAATGGGACGAGTTGAATGCCGATGTATACCAGAACCGTACCGGAAAACCTGTAGATGCTATTTTTGGTTTGGTGAGTGATGGGTTTTTTAACGATGTGACAGAAATAGAGAATAGTCCTGCACAGATTTTTGGTGTTGTAAAACCCGGTGATATCAAATATGTCAATCAAAACAGTGACAATATTGTTGATCCCCGTGACGCTGTTGAAATTGGAAAATTGATCGCCCCTTTTGCTTATGGTATTAACTTATCTGCAAATTATAAGGGTTTCACTCTTTTCATAAGAGCTAATGGTTCAATTGGCGGAAATGGTTTGAAAAGTGGAAATTATTATTGGGTGCAGGGTGACAATAAATATTCCGAAGTTGTTTTGGACAGATGGACGGAAGAGACCAGGAACACGGCGAGATATCCTCGTTTGACCTCACAGCAAAGCAATAACAATTTCAGGACATCGGACTTCTGGATTTATGATGCTGATTACATTAGCCTGAGCAAGGTGCAGATATCCTATGATTTTCCACTCAATACAGCACTGAAATCATATATCCGTCAGTTTGCAGTTTTCTTAAAAGGTTCAAACCTGTTGTTAATTGCAAAGAACAAAGATATAATGGAACTGAATGTCGGAAGTTCTCCGCAATTTCAGGTATATGAATTGGGGTTAAGGGCTAATTTTTAAGTATAATATGAAAATAAAAATATAATATCATGAACAAAATTATAATAACACTCTTTTCGGCCATCTTCATATTCGTTGGATGTGAAGATCTTCTGGAACCGATAGATCAAAATAACCGGACACTGGATGATATTTACGATGATGCTTTATTTGCTGAAGGCCTGATGTTAAATGCCTATGCAAGCATACCAACTAATAGTTATAATTATTTTTACTCAGATGTTGCTACAGACAACGCGGTAACCAACGATAAGGCAAATAGCCTGCTATATATGGCAACCGGACAGTGGTCGGCAATCATGAACCCAACGGAAGCTTGGGGGAGCGCTTATACAGCTATTATATACCTGAACAGGTTTTTGGCCGAGGCAGACAAAGTAGAGTGGTCTTACCTGAGCGAGGCTGTTGATACGCTGTTCTATCTGCGTAATATTGGAGAGGCCTATGCGCTTAGAGGATACTTTATGTACCATTTGTTACAGGCACATGCAGGATATGATGCTTCGGGCAACTTACTTGGGGTTCCTATTGTCACTGAAGTATTGGACGAAGGTTCAGATTTCTGGAAACCCAGAAATACTTTTGAAGATTGCGTACAACAAATATATAGTGATCTGGCAGAGGCTGAAAAATATTTGCCGCTTAATTACGAAAAGGCACGAGATTTATCACAAATTCCTGAAAAATATAAAGCTTATGAGATAAATGATTACAACAGGGTTTTCGGAAAAGATTTTCGTTTGCGCATTTCAGGGCAGATAGTTAAAGCCATAAGGGCAAAGACTGCTTTGTTGGCAGCCAGTCCGGCTTTCAGTGCCGCTACAACAATAACATGGGAAAACGCGGCCAATTATGCTGCAGATGTCTTAAAAGAGATAAACGGTATTTCAGGCCTCGATCCAAATGGTGCTTTGTTTTATTCTGCAGCCAATGTAGATGCTGTTGACTTGACCAATGATGCAGACCTGCCTGAAATGTTGTGGAGAACCAGTAAAGAAGGTGGCGCCGGAAGCAACGACCTTGAAAGGCAGATTTTCCCCCCGTCACTTTTTGGCAACGGAATTGTTAATCCATCACAAAACCTTGTAGATGCGTTTCCTATGGCCAACGGATACCCGATTGCTCATCCCAATAGTGAGTTTAATCACTATAGACCATACGAAAACCGTGATCCGAGGTTGAACAATTACATTGTTGTCAATGGCAGTCAATTTGCTGGCAGTACAATGAACCTGACCGAAGGTGTAAATGCCATTGATAACATACCAACCTCAACACGCACCGGGTATTACCTGCGAAAGATTGTACGCGAAGATGTGAGTTTGGATCCTGCTGCTTCGCTGACCAAACCGCACTATTTACCCCATATAAGGTATACCGAAATATTCCTGATATATGCCGAAGCTGCCAATGAAGCCTGGGGGCCTGATGGTACAGGGGCAAACACATACTCGGCAAGAAGCGTAATAGGTGCTATTCGTCAAAGGGCAGGTATCGCTCAGCCGGATAACTATTTAACTTCCATTGCCACAAAAGAAGAAATGCGCGAACTCATTAAGAATGAAAGAAGATTGGAGCTTTGTTTTGAAGGATTCCGCTTCTGGGATTTGCGCAGATGGAAGGACAACCTTACAAATCCCGCCATGGGTGTAAGAATTGCTGATAGCACGTATACATCATTTCAGGTTGAAGAAAGACTGTATAAAGATTATATGTACTATCCGCCGCTTCCTTATTACGAAGTGCTAAAAGGAAATTTAACACAAAACAACGGGTGGTAATTCCTGCAATAAACTTAAAAAAACTTGAAAAATGAAAAAAATTGTTTATATCACATTTATAATTATCAGTGTAATTCTTTTTGCCTGCGAAAATGGTAAATGGGATTTTCCTGATTTTGAATATTCGACTGTTTATTTTGCATATCAAACCCCTGTTAGGACCATTGTTTTGGGTAAAGATTATGTAAATGACAATACCCTTGACAATCAACATAAATGCATGATCATGGCAACATTAGCCGGGGTATATGAAAATGAAGCCGATGTGGTCTTAGATGTGCAGGTAGATAATTCACTTTGTGACGGTCTTGTTTTTGAAGACACTACAAAACAGGTAAAGCCAATGCCATCCAACTATTACAGTTTGCCCAATGATATGCAGATTTTCATACCAAAGGGGGAAATTATAGGAGGCATAGAGGTTACCCTTACAGATGCGTTTTTTGCTGATACTTTGGCTATTGAAAATAATTACGTGATTCCGTTGGTAATTACATCGGTAACAAATGCTGACTCAATTCTCAGTGGGGTCAGTATGGTTGACAATCCAAACCGTGTTAATCCGGGCGACTGGGCATTGTCACCAAAAGATTACATACTTTACGCAATAAAGTATATGAATCCTTATGATGCATATTACCTGCGCAGGGGTGTTGATGATGTTACCGGGAATGGTGGAAACACTGCTCTTAATACAGTCAATGTATATCATGCAAAATATGTTGAGGATGACCAGGTTTGCAGGGCTTTTACCAGGTCATTGAACGAGGTGTCAATTTCACTTGCTACACGTGAAAAAGACAGCAATACTGATGTTCCGTTTGAATTGATACTTAATTTTGATGAAAACGGGTCATGCACTATTTCAAAGCCCGATACTGTAACCACTTATTCAGTGACGGGAAATGGAAAGCTTGTTGCCGATGGTGGTATGTGGGGAGGTATTGAGCGGGATATAATGTACCTTCAATATTCGGTTGATTTTGGCTTATCTACACATTCATTTTCAGACACTTTAGTGATTCGTGACCGTGCTGTGAAAATTGAAACATTTAATCATCTTTATAGTGAATAAAGTAGTTTGATGTTTAAATCGTTATTATAGAAATTGGGGAGGCATAGAACTTCCCTGATTTTTTTCTTCATTATTGTACAATAAAAGCCGGTAAGGGAGAGAAAATTATTCTTTATCACTGGGATGACAATTTGAAGTACACAGATCAATCAGGAACAAAACTTGACCGGTATTGCAGGGGGTAAATTTCACATTTTAGATTTGGGATGCGAACCAATGAATTACTAAGAACTTATCATGTAGGGATGAGGGTTCACCGAGCACCTTATTAAATTATTAATTCGCGAGGTAACAACCGATCCCGCCTTAGCGGGAGAGCTCGTGAACACCATTTAAAATAAACAACAGGTGAACAACCGATCCCGCCTTAGCGGGAGAGCTCGTGAACACCATTTAAAATAAACAACAGGTGAACAACCGATCCCGCCTAAGCGGGAGAGTTCGTGAACACCATTTAAAATAAACAACAGGTGAACAACCGATCCCGCCTTAGCGGGAGAGCTCGTGAACACCATTTAAAATAAACAACAGGTGAACAACCGATCCCGCCTAAGCGGGAGAGCTCGTGAACACCATTTAAAATAAACAACAGGTGAACAACCGATCCCGCCTTAGCGGGAGAGCTCG